>Ga0209156_10004104_pt1 | contig 10664 bp, 12 predicted proteins | sample GraSoiAngelo_124_FD_185881 | JGI IMG/M metagenome (GOLD analysis project Ga0209156, IMG submission 185881) | Grasslands soil microbial communities from the Angelo Coastal Reserve, California, USA - 14_0927_05_20cm (SPAdes) (version 2) | ecosystem: Environmental > Terrestrial > Soil > Grasslands...
CATAGACCAGATTGTTGTTTAGATTCAATCGTCGTCCAATTTCCCAAGCTGGACGTCGCCGGTTCGATCCCGGTCTCCCGCTCTTTTCTTTTCAGTCAGTTGCAGCTATTACTCATTCGTAGATTCGCCAAAGTCGGCTGTTAACTGGGTAGAAATTGGGTAAAAAGCCTCCCGTTGTCGATCAACTTCTTCATTCTTAATGGCCCTGCATCATTAATGAATGCCAGCGGGATGCGTTGGCATTCTTGGAGGGAAACTACCTACACAAGGACGGCGGTCTCGAGTTGGCGACAGTTCAACTCGGACATAAGTGAATGACGACGACCGACGAGCATTACGACGAACGTGACATGGATGATTTGAAGACGGCGACAGAGGTGTGATCGAAAAAGCGTTCGGGACGAGTTTTGCCCCGGATTGAACGAGTGATGAAGAAGATGGCTTGTAACTCGGCGGCTTATTCAGCCGCCCTTAATTGCGGAGGAAGGAGGTGAACCTCCGACCTTGGGGTTATGAGGACAACCGCATATTTGCTCGCTCTTTCGCTTCAATCATTTGGCTCGTTCTTGTTCATTCGTGTTTCCTACTGTTTGGGCGTTTCTGTGGTAGGACGTGTGGTAGAAGGTTCTCAGAAGCTTCCAAACCAAATGGAACCATTCTCATTCTTTCGGGTCCGAAGCTTCGCCGGTTGAAATTCGGCAAGACTTGGGAGGCCCATCATTGTCTGGAGCGCTGCGCTCCTGCCCTCGTCAATTTCACCTTGAGTGCAGAGGCTGCGGCAGACTTTGAGTCTGCTGCTACTTTGCGCGAAATATTACGAAAACCTTCGTCAATAGCGAACTTGCCCGGGTTTTCGTCGCTGAGACCTCGTGCAATCTGACGAAACACCCTAGTGCACCATATACCGGACCGATACCGACATAACGTACGACACTTCGGTCTCTTGGCGCCTCGGCTCAAGGCGCGCAGTCATGACCTCATCTTCAGGCTTTTGGACCAAGAGAGGCTCGGGAAACCGAAACATCTGCCCTGGGCTCGTTCGCTGCGAAAGCACTTTGGAATAGATCCACTGATTGATACCAACGGTCAGCGAATGCGTTGGCTCCGTCGCGTTCCGCCAGCGACAACAATTCGGCGCACTGTCTAGCTTCCAGTTTCCTCGGTGACATCCAAAATTTAGCCTTGGCGGATTTCACAGTTCACATCAATTGGGACTCGAATTTCGCGGATTTTCTCCTTTGACTGCCCAGCGGTCTGGAGGCCGCTCGCTGTAGAGAATTGACCCGCCCTCCACCCATCCGGCCTTGCCGAAGATTGTTGCGCGAATACAACTCTGTAGCCTTAATGGAGTCTTGTGCGTGCGTTCCAGCCTTGTCATACGAATAACCTAACCTTGCGAGCGCGTATCTAGAAAATGGATTTTTGATTTTCCTAGAGATTCAACTGGCAATATGCGTTCCAATCAAGCTGGACAGCGGTTTAGTGAGAGGTGCACATTGAGAAAGGAAGGTAAAATGAAAACTTCTGGGGAAGCGCCCGAACTTGCCTTTGTACGAGCTTGATTCGATAAACAAATGATAGTGAGCACGTGACTGTAGAAGCCCAAACCAAGCCTTCGACGCCGGTTCGCCGAGGCGTGCGCCGGATGCTGGCGGCCTTCGGTTATCGCGACTTCCGCGTCCAGTGGATCGGCGCCTGCAGCTCGGCGATCGGCACGTGGATGCAGATCATCGCGCAGAACTGGCTGGTCCTCTCGCTGACCAATTCCCCGTTCTTTCTCGGCCTCGATGCGTTCCTGCAGCAGCTCCCGATCATCATGTTCACGCTCATCGGAGGCGTATTCGCCGATCGCTACGACCGTCGCAAGACGCTGCTGGCGTCGCAATATATCCAGATGTTCACGTCGGGCACGCTCGCCGTCCTGATGTACATGCAGGTCGTCCAGGTCTGGCACATCATGAGCCTGTCGTTCATTACGGGTGTCGCGCAGTCGTTCGGAGGCCCGGCGTATCAGTCCTTGCTGCCCTCGCTCGTGGCCGAGAAAGATCTACCGAACGCCATCGCGCTGAACTCGATCCAATTCAACCTAGCGCAAGTGCTCGGACCGCTGCTGTTCGCCGCGACGCTCGCCACGTTCCTGAAATGGGGTTACAACGAACCGCAGGCGATGAACGCGGCCTTCTTCCTCAATGCGCTGTCGTTCCTGATCGTAATCGGCACGCTAATGTCGCTCCACGTAAAGCACGTCCCGCCGACGCACACCAGGCGCATGCGAGAGGAGTTGCAGGGCGGGCTCCACTACGTGCGCAACCACGGCAGCCTTGTCGCCCTCATCGTCCTCGCGGCGGCCACGACGTTTCTCGGGTTTGCGGTCCTGACCTTTCTGCCGGTGTTCACGCAGCGGGTGTTTCGAGGAGGCGCCGGCACGTACAGCCACCTGATGGCGTTTTCCGGCACCGGCTCTATCGCCGGCGCACTCGTCGTGGCGTGGCTTGGAAAATTCAAGCGGATGGGTGTGACTGCGCTGACGATGCAGGCCATCTACGGTCTGCTGATTCTGGCGTTCTCCATGTCGCACACGATCTGGCTCAGCGAAGTTCTACTCCTCTTCACTGGCGCGTCACTGATGATGGTCTTTTCGACAATCACCTCGCTCGTTCAGCTCATTGCCCCTAACGCGATGCGCGGCCGCGTGATGAGCATCTACATGGTGGCGTTCCGCGGCGGCATGCCGCTCGGCAGCCTGGCCGGCGGCTACTTCGCGACGATCATCGGGGCGCCGAAGGTCATCGGCATCAACGGCTCCCTCCTGGTCCTCGTCGCCCTCTATCTCCTATTCGTTCGCAGCCACGGAATACGAGAGTCCGGTTGACAGATTTCCCGTTGCTCACGCCCGGTGTGGTGCTGCCGCCCACCGTTTTCAACGACCAGGTAATAAAGCCGGCTCAGCTTTGTATTCGGCCGGCGGCCGCCAAAATTCGGTTCATCTCTTCGGCAAGGCGAAGGCGACGATCTCGTCGTTTGTAACATCCGAGCCCGTGAGGCTGCCGCCCGTGCTGACCACGGTCACGAACTGCCGCCCATCCGCGCCCATATACGTGGCAGGCGTCGCCTCGATCGATGACGGCAGTTTGGTCTCCCAGAGCTGCTGACCGGTCGCGGTCGCAAACGCGCGGAAGCGGAAATCATCCGTGCCCCCGACAAAGGTAAGGCCGCTCGCGGTGAGGATGGGACCACCGGTGCTCGGACGGCCGGTTTTCTGAAGCTGCGGGGGAAACGCGTCGGTGACGCCGAGCGTCTTGCGATAAGCAATGTCGCCTGTATCCATGTTGACGGCGACGAGTTCGCCCCAGGGCGTCGGCCCGCATGGCAAATGTTTGTCCGCGTCGCCGAAGCCGTGCGCGGCCTCATCGCTCTCCGCCGGTTACCACAAACAGCATTTCTAGAGACCGATGCAGCCTGACCCACGGCCACACCCCGCTTATTCTTACTATCCGCTCTCTCTTCGCTTCTTCAACGTGTACGGGCCCAGGCAGGACCCATCGAGTCCGTACTCCGGCGTGCTGAGTCTGTTCATGAAACACCTGTTGGCGCGCAACTCTCCTACGATCTTCGGCGACGGCGAGCAATCGCGCGACTTTACCTATGTCGAGGATGTGGCCGAACTGTGCGTCAAAGCGGCGCACGCTCGGGGCGTCGAAGGAAAAATGTACAACGCGGGTAACGGCGGCCGCTATACGCTGAATTTCTTGTGGAACGCTCTGCAAAAAATGGAAGGCATCCGGATTCCCGCCCGCTACGAAGCGCCCCGCGCGGGCGACGTGCGACACTCGCAGGCCGATATTTCTGCCGCAGTAGCGGAGCTGGGCCATGCGCCGCGATTCAGCATCGAAGAGGGACTGAGGAGGACGCTTGAATGGTACCGCCGGGAGGGATAAGAGGAGGGCGTCCGAGATTGCGTGGTGGCCCGCCGCGCGCGGCCCGCACTCCCCGGGCCCCGGTGAAGAAGCGCGTGCTGTTTGTCTGTATCGGCAATTCCTGCCGCAGCCAGATGGCCGAAGGATTCGCGCGCGCCTACGGCTCCGACGTGATGGTGGCGCGCAGCGCCGGCTTGAGCCCGGCTACAGTGATCGCGCCGCTGACGCGGCAGGTGCTGGCCGAGAGAAATATCCGCATTGACGATCATTTTCCGAAGGGCCTCGACGTGGTTTCGCGCGAGAAGTTCGACATGGTGGTGAACCTGAGCGGGATGCCCTTGCGCGTGACGGCGCCCCGCGTGGTGGAGTGGGCGGTGAAGGATCCGATCGGACAGACCGAGTCGTTGTACCGCACTGTCGCGGCGCAGATCGAAGGGTTGGTGATGCGGCTGATTCTGGAGTTGCGCGCAGCGCCGCATTGACACCACCTGGGCGAGTCTCCGAAAATGGAGTTGCCCAACCATCGTGCGGATGTGGCGGAATTGGCAGACGCGCTAGATTCAGGTTCTAGTTCTCGCAAGGGAGTGGAGGTTCAAGTCCTCTCATCCGCACCACTCAGTCGGGATAGGAGATAAGGGCTTTTAAAACTGCCCACCTTCTGCCTCGCTAGTAGGCATGCAGCCGCGCGATGAATTTACTTAATTTCAAATTGAGATGGATCTGGGCTCTATCTTGCGGCGGTGATTGACTCCACCTGGATCGTCTTGGTCTTGGCGTCGAGCGCGCCTACGACGGTGACTTTCTGTCCCGCAAATCTTTCCGGCGTTTGCTGGTCGCTCAACGTGTAGATGTCTTTGCCGTCATAGAGCACGTACGAGGCGCTGTGGGCGCTGATGCAGGCCCGGACGCATTCGGCGTCCGTCGGCCCCATTCGCATCCGTGAATGATCGGCGTTGCCGCACTCGTCGTCCGTAATGGTGCCGGTGAAGGTCTGCTTGCCCTGCGGCGCGGACAACACGGCAACCGCTAGAAGACACACGATCAGATACTTCATAACGACTTTCGAGACGCGGCCCGAGCTACGAGCGTGCGGACACAAAGGCGGCTTTTGCCGCCGCCCTCCTGTCTTTTGAGCGGACGCCGGGATCGCAGGATCATCGAAGGATCACCGAACAAACTGGGCCTCTTATAGTCCCGGCAACATGATGTGGGCCTCTGACGTGCCCGCGAACATCACCCAGGAGCCGTTTGCGTCACGGACCTCCGGCAGTGAGACATCTTTCCCCCGGAGGTTCGGCACGGCGATAAACGAGTGCCTGACGGCAGTCGCCTCGCTGTTGCCCCAGAACTTATACCATATGGACCCGACTTCGGACATGATGCGCGTTCCGTCTTTTGCGGCGGCCGCAACCGCCTCGTCAATCTTTGACCGGTCGCTCGCCCCCGCAGTCCCCAGCGCCGCGAGCTTTCGATTCTGCGCGACGCGCGGCAGATTGGCCTCGCTGCTGGTGCACTCCACCGAGAACGGCCGCTCTCCGGGCCAGCCGGTCAGGTCGTAGCAGACCATACGGCTGGTGCCTTTCTTTAACACTTCATACGTAAAGTCGGGTTTCCACTTAATGACCGTGGCGTCCTTGGCCATAGCCGCGTTCGGAGCGGCGAGCAACGCCTTTTTGATGGGGTCTGTGGTCTCCTTTTTGATGGGGTCTGTGGTCTGCGCCTGCGCCGACGCGCTCATCGCAACCGCCAGTACGCCGAGTACAAACAGAGAAATCGGTTTCATGTGACCTCCAATCGCTATGCCTCAAAATTTGGGTGTCGAAAACCAGTGGCAGTATACCACGACCTACTCTGCTCTATTGAATTCTTCCGCCGACGGGCAGGCCGCTCGGTACGCGCTCGGGAATCGTCCGGTCGAACGAGTCATCGCTCAGAGCCCTTAAAAACTCGACCAGATCCACGTCCTCCTCGTCGAAGTCCCCCAACTCGCGAATCAGCGGATCGAGCTTCTCGCTGCTGACGTTCGGGTTCCGGGAGCGCCCGCCGCGGGCGTCTTCATAGAACCCCACGACGTCGCTCAGCGTCCGGAACATGCCATTGTGCTCGTAGGGGGCGGTAAAGGCGAGGTTTCGCAGCGACGCCGTGCGAAAGGCATAGGTTTTCTCCGCGCCGTCGTCGGAGGCGGGCAGAGCGGGGTTGTCGGGCACGCCCATGACATGCAGTTTGTAATCGGAGAACATGGGCCCGTTGTGGCACTTGACGCACCCGACGCTCTCGAAGCGCCGCATTCCGCTGACCTGTTCCTCCGTCATGGCGCTGCGGTCGCCGCGCATGTAGCGGTCGAACGGCGAGTTGTTGGCCAGCAGCGTCCGCTCGAACGCCGCTATCGCCCTGCCTAGGTTTTCCGCGTTGACCGGCTGTGCACCGCCGAAGGCCCCGGCGAACAGGCTCCGGTACTCGGCGTTGGCCTGGAGCTTCGCCACCACGCTCGCGACAGCCTCATCCTCCTTGTAGGTGTCCCCACGCATTTCCTCATTCGCCTTGAGCGGTTCGAGCGCCTGCTTTTCGAGGCTCTTGACGCGCAGGTCCCAGAACATCGGCGCAGTCGCCGGGTCGTAGCGGCCCGATTCATCGCTGCCGCTGAAAGCAATGTTCACAACCGTCGGACTATTGCGTTTGACGATCGGAATCGAACTGCCGGGCGCTTGCCGCCGCTTGCTGCCCAGGCCGATGGCCGTCACGCCGAGCGACAGGTCGCGGTCCTCCGCATAGCCGTTTTGGGGATGATGGCACGACGCGCAGGCTACGTCTTGGGGTCCCGACAAAAGCGGGTCCCAGAACAGCAGCCTTCCCAGCGCAACTTTTGCTGGGGTCGTCGGGTTGTCTCCCGGCGCCTTCGGAGTCGGCGGCAGCGCCGATCCCATACTTTGTCCAACGGCGGCAACTTCCATGTAAAGGAGTACGCCGACCGTAGCTGCTGCGACCAGCAGTCCGGTAAGGTGTTTCGCTTCGAACAAAAATCCACGGAATTGACTTTTCATCAAGGTTGCCTCCTATCGCACGCGCTACTACGATGCTCAGTATAATGTGTCCTTTCGGCAGGGGTGAGTGAATTCGCGTAGCGTGGACTGATAGCTTCAGCGTGCCATTTCAAAAGGAGGGCATGCTGATGAGTGAGAGACCTAACGTCGCGGTTCCGGCCGCAATTCAAGAAGCACAACTGGAATTTGAAAACTGGCGGCGTGACCGCAAACGCGGTGAGCGCATTCCGGGGAACTTGTGGGCGGCGGCCGTGGAGTTGGCGAAGCAACATGGCGTGTGGCCCACGGCTCGGGCGTTGCATCTGGACCACAGCCGATTGAAGCGGTGCGTTCGGAATGGCGAGGACGACGAGAAGAGCAGTGGGTTCGTTGAACTCATTCCAGAAGGGTCGGTGCTTTGCGCATGCATCGTGGAGATGGAAGACGGGCAAGGCGCGCGGATGCGAGTCGAGATGAAAGGCGCCGCGGTGGACGTGACGGCATTGAGCCGGACGTTTTGGAGTGAGCGTGGATGATCGCCCTCACCGCACAAACTCGCATCTGGATCGCACGGGAGCCCGCAGACTTTCGTTGCGGGATCGATGGTCTGGCGAAGATATGCCGGACCGTCTTGAAGTCGGATCCGTTTTCAGGAGCGTTATTCGTTTTCCGGAATCGGAGATCGAAGTCGATAAAAATTCTTAGCTACAATTCGCGCGGATTTTGGCTGTGCCAAAAACGCTTGTCGAAAGGGCGATTCCGATGGTGGCCCGAAAGCGATCAGGCAAGCCTGACACTGGAGGCTCACCAACTGCAGTTGCTGTTGGCGGGTGGAGACCCGGCAACAGCCAAAGGCGTCGCCGTGTGGCGGCCTGTTCAAGAAAAGGTCTAACGTCGGGAGAAGGGACTTGCGTTCCAGAATGAAAGTTGCTACGGTAGCGACCGATGGCGATCGTTCTGAGATACCGTGGCCGCATCGTCGAAGACGCTGACGTTGGATTCATTCAGAGTCTCATTCAAGCGCATCCGGGGGCAAGCCGTCGCCAGCTATCGGAGAAGTTGTGTCAAGCATGGAAATGGGTGCAGCCCAACGGCGCGCCGTGCGACATGGTATGCCGAGGATTGATGCTGGCGCTGGACCGCGGCGGTCACATCCACTTACCACCGGTCAAAATCACTCCTCATAATCCATTCCTTCATCGCCAGCGTCCGAGTGTTCCCGATATCGATGCTTCCGTCATCGAAGCCCGTTTGAAAGATCTGGGACCGCTGGAATTCCGGCTGGTGCGGCGGACAGTGGACGAGGCGTTGTTCAATGGTCTGATCGAACATCATCATTACCTCGGATACACGCAACCGGTCGGAGAGCAGGTGAAGTACATGATCCACGCGTTGGGCCGACCCATCTCGTGTTTGGCGTGGTCGTCGGCAGCGCGCCACCTCGGACCGCGTGACCGATTTATCGGATGGAGCGCTGAGGAGCGGCGCCGCAATATCCGCTTCATTGCCTACCAGAGTCGTTATTTAATTCTTCCTTGGGTCCGCGTCCCTCATTTAGCGTCGCACATTTTGGGACGGGTGGCGCAGATGCTCCCACGAGACTGGGAACGCGTCTACGACCATACGATCTACTACCTGGAAACGTTCACCGACCCGACACGCTGGCGCGGGACCTGCTATCGTGCAGCGAATTGGATGGCGTTGGGTTTGACCACAGGGCGCGGGAAGGCCTCCAACGGTCACCGGCCGAACCGATCGCTCAAAGAGGTGTGGGCATATCCGCTGTCGAAGGATTTTCGGCGGCGATTGACAGAGCCGGTATGAGACGCAAGCCGGTTTCGGATTGGACGATGGACGAACTGAAGCAGATTCTCCAGCGGGTGCGCATGGCATTGGGCGAAGAAGACTACAAGGTCATGAACGCCGTGGTCGAGACGTTGTCGTACTTGACGCACCTGGCCAAGGACAAGCAGGCGGCCGAGATCTATCGGATTTTGGGTTCATCGAAAAGCGAGAAGACGCGCAAAATTCTGCGCATACTCGAAATCGAATCCGCAACGGATTCCGACGCTGCCGATCCTGTCGGCGCCAAACCGCAGCCCACACCGGAGCCACCTGTCCTTCGCCAAAACCTCGTGCGCGCGTAACCGATTGATTTTCCAGAGCTGCCTCTTTTGGGGTCGGCTCTGGGCTCGATCACCATCGTGCTCTCTTCAGTGACCACTGAGGCGGTTATTCGTCGTAATCTTCCAGGTTGTCCGTTTCGCTCAGCTCTGCTTCCAGATCCTCGATGCTGGGCAGGTTTCCTTTCAGCCTTTCGGGTAGAGCGGCGGTGATCCGATACTCTGCAACACCGAGAGGTTTTGAGGTGTCGCGCAGCGCATACTCGACGACCATCTTCTTTTTCGTCTTGCAGAGGATAATTCCGAGGCTCGGCTGATCGCTGGAATGTTTAAGCAGATCGTCAACGGCGGAGAGATAGAAGTTCATCTTGCCAGCGTACTCTGGTCTGAACTGGTCCATCTTCAGATCGATGACAACGAAGCATCGAAGTTTAAGGTGATAAAAGAGTAGATCGATAAAGAAATCCTCGCCGTCAACTTCAAGTGGGTATTGACTCCCGACGAACGCAAAGCCGACGCCGAGTTCCAGAAGAAATTTCTGAAGCTGAGCGATGAGTCCTCTCTCCAGGTCGCGTTCCTTCGCCTCGGAACCGAGACTGAGAAAATCGAAGTTATACGGATCCTTTATGATCTGCTGAGCGAGTTCGGACTGCGGCGCCGGAAGAGTTCTGTCGAAATTCGTAATAGCCTTGCCCTTCCGGTGGAAGAGATTGCTTTCAATCTGGTGAATGAGGATGTTCCGACTCCAGCCGTTCTCAATGGTTTGTTGCGCGTACCAAATGCGCTCAGCCAAATTCTTCAGTTTGTCCAAAATCGTGCAGTTATGGAACCATGGCAATTGTGCAGCAACCTGCTGCACAAAGTCCTCGTCCGGCCAAGCCTCGGCAAAAGCCCTCATATATTTAAGATTTCGTGGAGAAAAACCGCTCATCTCCGGAAACGCACTGCGAAGATCCGCGGCAAGCCGATCGATCACTTTGCTTCCCCAGCCTGATTGACGTTGCCGTTCGAGAATGTCCTGACCGATCCGCCAATAAAGGAGAACAAGCTCTCGATTTACCGCGAGCGCAGCCTTAACCTGCGCGGTTCGGATCCGTTCCTTCAAACCCCGAAGGAATTCGTCGTAGCCTTCCGGAATGAGAGCACCAGTGTCAGTCATCTCTTTCTTTTAGATCCCATTAGCCTGCAAAGGATTCTGTGCGATTTGAATGAAGGTCAAGGGTAGCACTGCTGCGCCTGGTCGGATTCATGAGCCGGCCGCGCTCGCAATATTTTCACCATCGGCAGGCGCGAAAGTGCGAGGAACTACACCTCTAAACCAGCGAGAAACCTTCGGTCCTGTTTTCATGAAAACTTCTACCCAGTTTCTACCCAGTTAAGAGGGTGAAAAAAGGCAGAACCGTGAAACTGGGCGTGTCGACGTATTCAGAAATGGTCGCAGTAGACGCCATTGTTGTTTATATTCAATCGACGCCCAATTTCCCAAGCTGGACGTCGCGGGTTCGATCCCCGTCTCCCGCTCTTTAACATCAACAACTTGGAAAGTTCTCTTCGCGGTCCTACATCAAAACTACATCATTAACGAAAACTTCAATTCACAAACG
>Ga0209156_10004105_pt1 | contig 10664 bp, 9 predicted proteins | sample GraSoiAngelo_124_FD_185881 | JGI IMG/M metagenome (GOLD analysis project Ga0209156, IMG submission 185881) | Grasslands soil microbial communities from the Angelo Coastal Reserve, California, USA - 14_0927_05_20cm (SPAdes) (version 2) | ecosystem: Environmental > Terrestrial > Soil > Grasslands ...
CGCTCAGGATGACGGGTTATTCGATTCCGTGCACTTGCAAGACTTTCCAGATTGTAAGGCCGGGGCAACCGACGACGCTGTTCGGCAGCAAATCGATCAGTTACTAAGACTGCGCGGCGTCATCGGTCAGGCCTTGGAAAAAGCGCGTCAGGAAAAACTAATCGGCAACTCGCTCGAAGCCCGGGTTACATTAAAATGCGATCGGAAAACAATCGGTTCGGTTTCGAAGGAGGAGCTGGAAGAATTTTTCATTCTAAGCGACCTCATTATCGAAGACGCGGGGGAAGCGGCCGCCATTGTCGAGAAAACGTCGTACGCAAAATGCGCGCGTTGCTGGCGCCATCGCCAAACTGTCGGGCAAAGTGCGGCGCGCCCCGATTTGTGCGACCGCTGTGAAAGCGTGGTCGCGTCGATAACAAAAATGGAGGGGCGAGCTTGAGTTTACCCGCCGGGGCGGGCGAGCCCGTGAACGCAGCGTCGCCGAATCTTGCAGTGCCCCGGAGGGACATGCTTCTGCACGTCCAGGGCGCGCGGAAGCGCGTCCCTCCGCTTCGCGATGGCAACACAGACTTTCAGTCTGTGCGTCCAGCGAAGTCGCCTCTCGCCGCCGCAGTTTACATTTCTGTGTTGCACCTGCAACATTCGAATATTAACTGGGATCCGCCCTCCGCTGATCGCGCGACAAAAAGCGACCTGCCGTCTGCTGGCAATGCGGCAGCGGGTTACAAACCCGCTGGGCGCGCAGGCCAAAGGCTCGTGTTCCGAATATGAAGTGGATAGCGTTCCTTTCCCTGCCGCTCTATACGCTCGATCAGATCAGCAAGTATTGGATTTTGCATCACATCGATGCCGAATCCCAACTCGAGATCGTTCCTCGCTGGTTTTATCTGGTAAATGTTACCAACACCGGCGCGGCTTTTGGTTCCTTCAAAAACAACAACGCGTTTTTTATCGTGCTCTCGTGCATTGCCCTGGTCGCGGTGGTTTTCCTTCTCTTGCGAAAACAAGATCACAAAGATGCCTGGCGCGATCTCTCGCTCGCTCTGCTCCTGGCCGGGGTTTTGGGCAATCTGACCGACCGGCTGACCCAGCGTCATGTCATCGATTTTTTTCTCGTTAACTTACATGTTCGCTTTGCCAACCCGTGGCCAGCCTTCAACGTCGCCGATTCCTGCATCTGTATCGCGGTGATCTGCTTCATCATTCATACCTTGCGACAAAAACCGGTGGTCGCCGCGCAGGGTGATTGACCTCAGTCGCCCGCGTTCTGCGGCCAAATTGCAGGGCGGCGCTCTCTCCGAGCTGTATGGCTCTACGAGCCGGAAGTCCGCCTGCCGATTCCCGCAAACTGGCAACCGGGAACGGTTGCCCTACAAGGCTGCACAATGCAAAACTGGTAGCTGTGACAATGGAAGGAACCGCACGCACCATCGCGGCAAAACTGCGCGAACAGGGCCATATCGCCTACTTCGCCGGCGGCTGCGTCCGCGACATGGTGCGCAAGCTTGCGCCAAAAGACATCGATATCGCGACCGACGCGCGTCCGGAGGAAGTGCAGAAATTGTTCCCGCGCACTTATGCGGTCGGCGCACACTTTGGCGTCATTGTCGTTTTGGAAAACGAATTCCAATTCGAAGTCGCGACCTTCCGTTCCGACGATGTTTATTTGGACGGACGTCGCCCGAGCGAGGTTCATTTTTCCTCGCCAGAGGAAGATGCGCGGCGGCGCGACTTCACGATCAACGGAATGTTTTTCGATCCAGTGAAGAACGAAGTGATCGATTTCGTCGGTGGCCGGGCCGATCTGAAAGCGAAATTGATCCGCGCCATCGGCGATCCGGCGCAACGTTTTGCGGAAGACCGCTTGCGAATGCTGCGTGCAATTCGTTTTGCGACTGTGCTCGAGTTTGAAATTGAAAACGAAACCTGGAGCGCGCTGCAGCAAAGCTCCTCTTCCATCACCGAGATCAGCGCGGAACGAATTCGCGACGAGCTGGTCCGTGTTTTTCTTTCACCGCAACGATTGCGCGGCTGGGATTTGCTCGATCGCTCCGGCCTCTTGCGCGCAGTTCTGCCCGAGATCGAGCCGATGAAAGGTTGTGCCCAACCGCCGCAGTTTCATCCCGAGGGCGATGTCTTTCAGCACACTCGATTAATGCTGGAGCTTTTGCCGGAAAACGTTTCCGTGCCGCTCGTTTTCAGCGTCATCCTTCACGATGTCGCCAAACCGCGGACGGCGACGGTGGATGCGGACGGCCGCATCCGTTTCAACGAGCATGATCGCATCGGCGCGGAGATGACCGAACAGATCATGGAGCGTCTGCGTTTTTCGCGCGCGGAAATCGACGCGGCCGTGGAGATGGTGCGCCAGCACATGGTTTTTAAAGACGTGCCCCGAATGCGCGTCGCCAAACTGAAACGATTCATGGCCCGTCCAACTTTTGAAGATGAACTGGAGCTGCATCGCGTCGATTGCGCCGGCAGCCATGCCATGCTCGACAATTACGAATTTCTTCAACGCAAAAAGGAAGAGTTCGCGAACGAGCCGATCATTCCGCCGCCCTTGGTTACGGGAAATGACTTGATCGCGTTGGGAATGAAACCGGGCCCAAAGTTTGGCGAAATTCTGGAAGCGGTGGAAACACGCCAACTTGAAGGCGCCCTCAAAACGCACGAGGAAGCGCTGGAGTGGGTCAAGCGCGAATATGGCGGGTAATTTTTTCGTCATCTCGAAATCGCCACGAAGTGTGACGCTAATTTTCCGTCATCCCGAGCCGCAAAGACGGTGAGGGACCCCACAGTCTGTTACACGTTACCCAAATTTGCGTGAGCGGTCACCAGTTGGGAGGTCCCTCGCATTCGCTCGGGATGACGGGTTAAGGTGGTATGAATACGCATAACGGCGGTTCGCCCCGCGGCTTTTGACATCAAACCTCAACCATCGAACATCAAACATCTTATGCGCATCTTGATGATCAGCGCGGAAGCGCCGCCCCTGCACCGCGCCGGGGCGCTGGTGGACGTGCTCGATGCCCTGCCCCACGAACTGCGCGAGCGGGGCCACGAAGTTAGCGTAGTCCTGCCGTTTTATCGCGAGATTCGCGAGAATAATGAAGTCGAAATAAACGATACCGGCATCACCGTTGACATCCGCGTCGGCGAAAAAAATTATGTCGTGGAATTTTTGGAAGGCCGGACCTCGAGCGGGGTACAATTATTTTTTGTTCGGTGCGATGAATTTTTCGATCGCCCCGAAATTTACGGCGAACATGGCATCGCCTACGAAGACAACGCCACCCGTTTCATTTTTTTTAACAAGGCCGCCATCGAACTGGCGCGACGCCTGACCCCGGCCCCGCAGATTCTGCATGTGCACGATTGGGCCGCCGCGCTCATCCCAGTTTATATCCAGGCGCACAATCTGCCTTTCGCCACTGTCCTAACGATTCATAGACTCGCGGAGCAGGGAAGTTTTTGGGGCCTCGACTTCGCTCTCACCAATTTGCCGCAGCGCTTTTTCTCTCTCCGCGGGGTCGAATTTTTCGGCCGCCTCAATTTCTTGAAAGCCGGCATCGTTTTCGCCGATCGCGTCACCACCGTCAGTGAACATCACAAGCGCGAAATCCTCCGACCCGATGGCGGCTATGACCTCGACGTCGTTCTGCGTGAAAATGCCCACAAACTCAGTGGCATCTTGCATGGCGCCGATTACGCGCGCTGGAATCCGGCAACCGATCCGCTGCTGCCGGCTCATTTCGGTTCCGAAAAATTATGGGGCAAAATGATCTGTCGCGACGCCTTGCTCTCACATCTCCATCTCGCCCCCGCGCCGCGCGGTCCGGTTTTCGGAATGGTCACACGCGTGGTCGCCGAAAAAGGTTTTGGAATTCTGACCCCGCTCTTCGATCGCCTGCTGACGGATGACGTGCGCCTAATTATTCTGGGCGAAGGCGACCCGGCGTTCGAAACCACTCTCGCCATCGCTTCCCGCCGCTATCCAGCACGATTCGCCTATCGCCGTCATTTCGATGAAAGGCTGGCTCACCTGATCGAAGCCGGTTCCGATATCACGCTGATACCGTCGCGGTTCGAGCCCAGTGGGCTTATCGCAATGTATAGCTTGCGATACGGCGCGCTCCCGGTCGCGTATGCCAGCGGCGGGATTCAGGAGATCGTCCAGGACTACGATCCGACGCTTGAGCCTTCCGAGTCGGGCTATGGTTTCCTTTGCTACGACTATTCCGCGGAAGCGTTTTGGGATTCGATCAAGCGCGCCCGTGCCCTATTTCGCGATCGCACAGTTTGGACTGGCCTGATTCGCCGGGCGATGGCGCGGGAATTCTCCTGGTCAGCTGCAGCGCAACGCTACGAGGAGCTTTATCGGGGCCTTGTCGGCGAGACGGAACTCGCAGCCTGAGGCGATTTTCGTTCGGGGAGCGCACGCGCGGCTCGCGTGCTGGCAATAGCGCCTCGCCATTGCGAACTTTCTCTTCGATGCCTGCGGGCAAAAAAGCCTGTTTCGGCCGGACGCCGAAACCAGCACGCAAGGGCGCGTGCGCTCCCCGGAATCCGGGAGCGGGGCGTTCCAAGTCGCCGACGTTTACAAACGGCGGTCAGAGATCGCCGCTCCTTGAGGAAAAGCGGGAAGCCCAGCTCACACGCGAATAAAGCGAGAGCAACAGCGTCAAAAAACCGCACCGTGACCGCCGTACTATATAATAAGGGCAACGCCGGGCTGGAAGAGCCTTGCATTCCGCGGGCCGTTCCGGTTTCCTCTGCCCTTCCACCGGCTCGCCCCATGATTCGGATATCCGCTACAGCCAAAGCCCTTTCCGCCGGCCTTGTCGTCACGCTGTTGCAAATGCTGGTCGCGATCTTCCTTTTGGCACCCGATGGGCCATTCGAATACCGCTATCAAACACTCCTCCAACACGATAGCTACTGGTTCGCCAATATCGTTAATCGTGGTTACCAAACGATTGTACCGCCGATTTCCCACAAAATGATGGAAGTCTCCAATACCGGTTTCTTCCCCGCCTACCCCACAATCGCCTGGATATTGCATCGCGGGCTCGATCTCGGAGCCGAAAACGCCTTACTAATTACAGCCCAAGCCGCCGCCTGGGGTTTCTGGACCTACTTCTTCCTCTTCTGCGAACGGTGGAACCTGCCTTCCGGTTGGCAGTTGCTGGGCGCGCTCGCCATTCTGGCGCATCCCGCCGCCTTTTTTCTCGTCACCGGCTATTCCGAATCGCTCTTTTTAATGGGGCTGCTCGGTTTCCTCTACTGGAGCGGGACAGAATCGCGAGGCGCGCGAATTTTGGCTGCGATTCACGGTATCCTCATGTCGGCGACCCGAATCGTCGGCTTGCCCTGCGCGCTTGCGCCGCTGGTGAAAAGGATTTGGGAGCTCGGCTGGCGCAAATTGACGAACGTTCGCGATTGGTTGGCGAATTATGGGGCGACTGCTCTCCTCAGCGCATCCGCCATGCTCGGCGGCCTCGGATTTTTCGTTTACTGCCAGTTCCGCTGGGGACGCTGGGACATCTACATGCTAACGCAGCAGTTCGGCTGGGCAATTGAACCCGATTACCTGGCCATCTTTAAACCATCGAGCTATCACTGGCTCCTGCCCGCACTCGAAGATCCCACCGAAATGAGCCAGATGGCGATGACGTTCGGGGGCCTCCTGCTGCTCGGGATTTTTGCTTCCGAATTTTTACCGGGCGCGCGCCGTCAAACCAATCGTACTGTGCGCATCCCATTTTATTTCACCGCCTTCATTCTCTATTTCCTCTCCGTCTCCGGCGTCGCCTGCGTGCATATGGAAAGCATGCTGCGTTACGAATTTTGTCTCCATCCGCTTATCGTACTGGCGCTTTTGCATTATTTGCACAATCTTCCCCTCCGCTCGTGGCTGGGACGAGCAAGCGCGGTGACTGTAACCGCGTTGATCAGCGCGGCGGGGCTGGGCCTCGAAAGCTGGTACATTTGGAATTTTACACGGGGAAATTGGGTTGCCTGATTTAATGAAAACGAACGTAGCCATAATCGGCGCCGGACCGGCCGGTCTTACCGCCGCTTATCTTTTGTCGAAGAACGAGGTTAGTGCCACCGTTCTCGAAGCCGATCCGGTTTACGTCGGCGGGATTTCCCGCACCGCCACCTACAAAGGTTTTCATTTTGACATCGGCGGTCATCGCTTTTTCTCGAAGTCGAAAGAAGTAAACGATCTTTGGAACGAGATTTTGCCGCAGGACATGCTCGATCGGCCACGCAGCTCGCGCATTTTCTACGGCGGCAAATTTTTTGCCTACCCGCTCCGCCCGTTCGAAGCGCTGGTGAAACTCGGCCTCCTCAAATCCATCCTCTGCGTTTTGTCGTGGTTGAAAGCGCGCCTCATGCCGGTGCGCGATCCGCGCAACTTTGAAGACTGGGTCAGCAACCAATTCGGCAAACGTCTCTTCAATACTTTCTTCAAGAGCTACACCGAGAAAGTTTGGGGAATGAGTTGCCGCGAAATCTCGGCCGATTGGGCGGCGCAACGGATCAAGGGTTTGTCATTAGGCAGCGCGATCAAGAACGCGCTTTTCCCGCAACGCCGCGCGAAAGACAGCTCCAAAGTAATCAAGACCTTGATCAACTCGTTTAAGTATCCGCGCCGCGGACCGGGAATGATGTGGGAGACGTGCGCGGAAAAAACCAGAGCGCTGGGCGGCGCGATCGAAATGGGCTGCCGCGTGACCCGGTGCCAGTACGATGATGCTAACGGGACGTGGACGACAATCTATCGCGACCAGCACGGCAACGAACATGCCCTCGAATCCGAACACGTCATCTCTTCGGCCCCAATGCGCGAATTGATCAACGGTCTCGAGCCCGCCGTTTCCGAAAAAGCAAAGCGCGCTGCTGATTCACTGAAGTATCGCGACTTCCTGACCGTAATGTTGATCCTGAAGAACCGCGACGCTTTTCACGATAACTGGATCTACATCCACGATCCGAGTGTGAAAGTGGGCCGGATCCAAAACTTCCGTTCCTGGTCGCCGGAGATGGTGCCCGATCCAGACAAAGCCTGCTACGGACTGGAGTACTTTTGTTTCGAACACGACGGGCTCTGGGATTCGAAAGATGAAGACCTGATTGCGCTGGCCCAGCGCGAGTTGATCGAGATCGGCCTGGCCCGTGAGGGCGATGTCCTCGATGGCTGCGTTGTGCGACAGAAAAAAGCGTATCCGGTTTACGACGACGATTACGCGGAACACGTCGACACCATTCGCGACGAACTCGACCGCCGTTATCCCAATCTTCATCTCGTTGGCCGCAACGGCATGCACAAATACAACAATCAGGATCATGCCATGATGACGGCGATGCTTTGCGCCGAAAACATCATCGCCAACACGAAACTTTACGATCTGTGGCAGGTGAATCAGGATGCCGAATATCACGAAGCCGGCGACGCGCCTGCGGAAGAAACAGTGGGAACGGCAATTCGTCTCGTGCCAACGCGAGTGACGGGCACGCCTGAGCTCGCGCCCGAAGGCTAACTGGTTTTGCGGCCGTGCCGCCATCATTTATTTTTCAGGACCGGACCGACGCGGGTCGGCAGCTAGCCGAAGAATTGTTGAGCTACACTGGACGCGACGACGTCATCGTTCTCGCTCTCCCGCGCGGCGGTGTCCCGGTTGCGTTCGAAGTAGCACAGCGGCTCCGCGTTCCGCTCGATGTTTTCGTGGTGCGCAAGCTCGGCGTGCCTGGTCACGAAGAACTCGCCATGGGCGCAATCGCCTCCGGGGGCGTCCGCGTCCTGAACGAAGACGTGCTCTACGTCCTGCCGGATGCGCAATCGATCGTCGAGATGGTCACGGCAATCGAACGCGAAGAATTGAAACGGCGGGAACGCGATTATCGCAGTGATCGTCCCGCGCCGGAGGTGCGTGGGCGGACTGTGATTCTAGTCGACGATGGACTCGCCACCGGCGCGACCATGCGCGCCGCGGCTGCCGCGCTTCGTCAGCAAGGCGCGGCGAAAATTATTGTCGCTGTCCCCGTCGGCGCACCGAGTACCTGCTACGAGATCAGGAGCGTAGCTGATGAGGTCGTTTGCTTGCAGACGCCCGGCTCATTCATGGGCGTCGGCCAATACTACGAAGATTTTTCCCAAACCGCCGACGAAGAAGTCCGCGAGCTCCTCGCGGCTTCGGCCTCCAAGGGACCAGAGGCCGACGTTTGATGTTTGAGGTTTGATGTTCGATGTTCTGTTTGTTTATGCGCGAGAAACTCTTCCTCCGGGGAGCGCAGGCTGCCAGCCTGTCCGTTTCGGCTGCTAGCCGAAACCCATTTCCTTCTTGGGAGGACACGCCCCCTTGCGTGTCGTCTTCGGCGCCTCGCCGAAGACCATCCTCAAATCTTTGATTTTTATGAGCGAAACCACAACCACCGCCCCTCCGGCATCGGAGCCTAGAGAAAAACTTACCAAAAGAGCCGTCACCGCCGACCATCCCACTTGGTGTCCCGGTTGCGGCGATTTCGCCGTTTTAGCTTCCTTTTACAAAGTCCTCGAGAAACGCCAGCTCGAGCACGAAAAGATCGTCACTCTCGCGGGGATCGGTTGTTCGTCGCGCTTTCCCTATTTCGTCAATGGCCACGGCGCGCACTTCATTCACGGCCGCGCCGTCCCGCTCGCTTCCGGCATTAGCCTGGCCCGACCCGACCTCCATATCTTTTTGTTCGGCGGCGACGGCGACGGTTTTTCCATCGGCGGCAACCATCTCAATCACGGCGCGCGCAAGAACATCAACATGGTCTATTTCATCATGGACAACTTCGTCTATGGCCTGACGAAAAAGCAGACCTCGCCCACGTCGCCCATCGGGTTTAAAAGCAAAACCGATCCGACCGGCGCGATCGACATGCCGGTCAATCCGATGAAACAACTCATCAGCGCCGGCGCCACCTTCATCGCGCGCACCCATGCCACCCAGGTCAATCACATGATCCAGATGATCGAACGCGCGATGGATCATCCCGGCTTTTCCGCGATCGAATGTTTAAGTGAATGCGTCGAATTTTATCCTGGCGCCTTCGATCCGGCGAACCCGCGCAAAGGCGGCAGCTTTGAGCTGATCCAGGAAAAGAAGTGGGACAACACTCCCGAGGACGAACTGCGCCACGACGTCACCGACGAGCTCGCCGCCTACAAACTGGCGCAACTACCATTCCCCGGCGTCTTCGGCGTCTTTTATCAGAACGACCGCCCGACAAAGAACGCTCTCGAGAAGAAATGGATCGAGACTACCCGCGAGAAAACTGGAAATGCCAGCGATCTGGAATTGCTCCAGAAAACCTTCGACAGGATGAAGTGAGTTCCGTCGTCAAAATCCGACCAGCTGCTCCTGCAACCATCTACTGCCGCCCGAGCGTTTCGATTTGATGGAGTCGTCGCTTAAGGAGCAATTGCGCTCGCTTCTTCAAGAAAAGTCCGTTTGTCACGGCGAATTTACCCTCGCCTCCGGCGCAAAGAGCGACTTCTACGTCGACGCGCGTGTCACCACTCTGGATCCGCGCGGTGCTTGCCTCATCGGCGAGGTCGGTTGGGAACTGGTGAAAAAAACTGGCTCGAAGTTGGGCAAGCATGTGGATGCCATCGGCGGTCTCACGCTGGGCGCCGACCCGGTTGCGCTGAGCATCGGTATCGCCGCACAACGCCAAGATCCTTCTAATTCGCTTCAGGTCTTCACCGTCCGGAAAGCAGCGAAGGAACATGGCCGACAAAGACGGATCGAAGGCAATTTCTCACCGGGGAATTCAGTCGTCGTAGTTGACGATGTCATCACCACGGGCGGCTCAACCATTCAAGCAATCGACGCGATCGAAGAAGCCGGCGGACAAATCGCTTTCGTCATCGTGCTGGTCGACAGAGAACAAGGCGGACGCGAAAACATCGAGAAGCGCGGCCACACAGTTGTCCCAATCTTTACTCGTTCTGACTTGATAAAGACTGATGGTGGCCAACGCCCGAAGCTCGGCGCTGCTTGAGTCGACCGAATCTTTCTTATATTAGGCTCTCACTCGCGAAAGCTTTCGGAGTTCTTAATTCTCCCTTTGTAAACGCCTTTTCAAACAGCGACCGTCACCCGCAGGAAGGTTGCGGGAATCGAGGTCGCATCCTTACTTTTGTTCTGGCGGTTAAATAGTTCTTCCAGCTCTCTCTGCAGGTCGGCTGCGCGACCGCTCTTTTCTGCCGCTTCGAATGCATTCATGGTCGGCCCATAGTATTTCCTGAATTCATCCACGTAGGCGGACGGCGTGCCGGCGAAATTGAAGGTAAACGTGTCCCGCGCGAATGAGATCTTCTCCGCCGACACTCCTCCGCCGGCAAACCGCTCGATCACATTGCTCTCGATCCCCCACGTCATCGGACTAACGAAACCCTCCGGCGGTGGCGGGGTGTAGTTTGAGCTGATCTTTAAAATCTGCGCCACTAACGTCGGATCATTGGGAATCCAGTTGCCCATCACGATCCGGCCTCCCGGCCGCGTGACGCGCACCATCTCTTTCGCGACCTCGAACGGCTTGGGCGCAAACATCGCGCCGAAAATACTGATGACGACGTCAAAGGTGTGATCCGGTAACTGCTCGAGATTCGACGCGTCGCCTTC
>Ga0209156_10004107_pt1 | contig 10660 bp, 11 predicted proteins | sample GraSoiAngelo_124_FD_185881 | JGI IMG/M metagenome (GOLD analysis project Ga0209156, IMG submission 185881) | Grasslands soil microbial communities from the Angelo Coastal Reserve, California, USA - 14_0927_05_20cm (SPAdes) (version 2) | ecosystem: Environmental > Terrestrial > Soil > Grasslands...
TTGGGCGAGACACGCAAGCTCCAACTGATCGACGACGGCGAAGTCGTGGCGATCACCCCCCAGGGTGCGCGCTTCTTCGACGTCGAGAACGGAGAGGTCGAGCGCGAGATCCTCGAGGTCGACTGGGACGACGAGGCCGCCGAGAAGTCCGGTTACGAGACCTTCATGCTGAAGGAGATCTACGAGCAGCCCGACGCGGTCAAAGAGACGCTCGGCGACCGCGTCCGTCACGGACGCCTCGTGCTCGAGAGCCTCGGCCTCACCGACGAGGAGCTCCGCAACCTGCGCCGGATCGTGATCCTCGCCTGCGGCACCGCCTACCACTCCGGGGTCGTCGGCCGCTACATCATCGAAGAGTGGGCCCGGATCCCCGTCGAGCCCGACATCGCCAGCGAGTGGCGCTACCGCAACCCGGTGCTCTCCAAGGACACCCTGGTGATCGGGATCTCCCAATCGGGCGAGACCGCCGACACGCTCGCAGCGATGCGCCTCGCCCGCGAGAAGGGCGCACGCACGCTTGCGATCACGAACATGATGGGCTCGCAGATCACCCGCGAGGTCGACTCGTCCCTGTACACGCGCTGCGGCCTCGAGGTCGGCGTCGCGGCCTCGAAGACCTTCACTGCGCAGGTCGCCCTACTGTCGCTGGTCGCGCTCAAGCTCGCGGAGGTGCGGAAGTCGCTGCCGGCGGAGGAAGTCGAGCTGATCCTGGACGAGCTCTACGCGCTGCCGACGAAGATGACCGCCTTCCTCGAGGGTCAGCACCCGATCGAGGAGATCGCAGACCGTTTCCACGACAAGCCGTTCTTCCTCTATCTCGGCCGCCACATCGGCCTGCCGGTCGCGCTCGAAGGCGCGCTGAAGCTGAAGGAGATCTCGTACATCCCGACCGAGGCCTACTCCGCCGGGGAGATGAAGCACGGGCCGATCGCCCTGCTGGACGAGGAGACGCCGGTCGTCTGTGTGGCCACCGGCTCGCACGTCTACGAGAAGGTCATCTCCAACATCCAGGAGGTCCGCGCGCGCGGCGCCCACGTGATCGCGATCGCGACCGACGGAAACGAGGACATCCAGCACCACGCGGACGACGTCATCTTCGTGCCGCGCTCGCCCGCATTCCTGCAGGCCGTCCTCGCTGTGCTGCCGCTGCAGTTGCTCGCCTACCGGATCGCACGCCTGCGTGGGCTCAACGTCGACCAGCCCCGCAACCTGGCGAAAACCGTCACTGTGGAGTAGGTTTTTCCAGCAGGGAACGGTCGGCGCGTCTCCGATGTAGAGGAGGCGAATGAAGAAAAGCGCGCTCGCACTCCTGGTCGTCTTCGCGGCACTGGCCGCGGTCGCGGCATCTGCGTCGTCGCGCGCGACGCCAGTAGCCGTCCCTCAGGCGGCGAAGTCGCCGGCGAAAGAGCTCGGACCGCTGCTCGCGGTCGTGCCCGGAGCGCACGGCCCGGTCCTCGGACGCGCGGACAAGCGTGCGATCTGGGTCGCGCGGAAGAGCCCGAAGGTCCGCCTCTACAACAGCGTTCGAGCCTGGGCGTACGCGCCGGACGGAAGCGCGATTGTGCTCGCGACGCAGCCCTCCACTACCGAAGGGGTTTCGACCCTCGTCTTCGTCGAGCCGCGGCTGCTCCGGCGCCTGGCGCTGAATCGTCTCCCGGGGGGTTACGTCTCCGCGCTCGCGTGGGGCGATGACCGTGTCAACGTTGTTCTGCAGGATTCCGGCCAGATCGAGGTTGTTAGTGTCGACTCCACGACGCACGGCGTCTCGGTTGGCGCGAAAGTCGATGGATCACTGCTCGGCATCGACCGAGTCGGCGGCAGGATCGTGCTCCTGACCGGCCCTCGCAAGGGGATTGGAACCGCGTCTCTCGCCGTCGTCGAACCGACGGGGGCCCTGCGGACGGTCGCGTTACCCGAAATCCCGGCCGGTAGCGATCTGGGTAACGGAAGCGAGCCGCCCGACGTCGGCAAGATGCACCAGAACATCCCGGCGCTCGCTGTCGATCCCGATTCCGCCCGCGCGTTCGTAATCCCCGCGAACGGGTCGATCGCAGAAGTCACGCTCTCGACCCTCGGCGTCTCGTACCACTCGCTCGCGCAGTCGGTCTCTCTGCTCGGCCGCCTACACGACTGGGTCGAGCCGAGGGCTGAGGCAAAGGGCGTTACCGGCCCTGTTCGCGCCGCCCGCTGGCTCGGCAGCGGCGTCGTTGGGGTCACCGGCGGCGACGAGACGGCGACCATGGACGCGAGTAACCAGCTCCATGTCAGCTGGGCGCCGGCGGGGCTGAGGCTGATCGATACGAACACGTGGGGGACGAAGCTGATCGACCGCGGCGCGGATTCGTTCGTCGTCGACGGGGATTCGCTGCTCGTCACCGGATCGACCTGGAGCGACGGCGACCGCACAGGGGTCGGGCTTGCCGCCTATAGCTTTGACGGGACTCGGAAGCTCTCGGTCCTCAGCGGCGATTCCGCGCAGGTCGTGCTCGCCTTTCGCGGGAAGGTCTACCTCGATCTTGGTCGGTCCCACACGGCGACGGTGGTCGATCTCGCGAGCGGGCGCCTCGGGGACCGCCACGCTCCGCTGGCGCTGCTACTGATCGGAGACGGCTCGAATTAGCCGCTGACGCTGCTGGTATACCGACGGCGTGAGCGTGCTCTCGACCATCGGCGACGGGCTCTGGAACGCCTTTCAGATGGCCTGGGAGGTGGCATGGGCGCTCGTGCTCGGCTTCACATTGTCCGGAATCGTGCAGGCATGGGTCCCGCGCTCGCGGATCGAGCGGGCCCTCGGGGGCCGCGGGCCACGGGAGATCGCGCTCGCGACGGGGCTCGGCGCGGCGTCCTCCTCGTGTAGCTACGCGGCGATCGCGATCGCGAAGTCGATGTTCGCCAAGGGAGCGAGCTTCGCGTCGGCGATGGTGTTCCAGTTCGCCTCGACGAACCTCGTCTTCGAGCTCGGGATCGTGATCTGGGTCTTCATCGGGTGGCAATTCACGCTCGCGGAGCTCGTCGGCGGGCTGATCCTGATTGCGTTGATGTGGCTCGGCGTACGACTGTTCGTGACACGGAGGCTGGAGGAGGAGGCGCGCCGTCATGCCGAAGCGGCGGAGGCGGGCCACCAGCACCACTCGGCCGGGGCCGAGGGTTTGTCCCTTCGGCAGCGGCTGATCTCATTGCAGGCCTGGTCCGATGTCGCCCACAACTTTCGCAGCGACTGGGGGATGCTCTGGAGGGAGATCATCAGCGGTTTTGCCATCGCAGGCTTCATCTCGCTGCTGCCGGCGAGTGTCTTCAACGGGCTGTTCATCTCCGACGCCCCGTGGCCGGTGCGGCTGCTGGAGAACGTCGTCCTGGGGCCGCTCGTCGCCATTCTCTCGTTCGTCTGTTCGGTCGGTAATGCGCCGCTAGCGGCGGTGCTCTGGGGCGGCGGCATCTCGTTCGCCGGCGTGATCGCGTTCATCTACGCTGACCTGCTCATCATCCCGATCGTGATCGCGTACACGAAGTACTACGGCGGCGAGCTGACGGCGCGGCTAGTCGCGATCATGTTCGCGGCGATGGTACTGGCCGCGCTCGCGGTCGACGGAATCTTCAGCGCTCTCGGCCTGGTACCGGCGAAACGGCCCTCGATCGACTCGATCTCGAGCCGGGGCATCTCGTGGAACTACACGACCTTCCTGAACATCGCCTTTCTCGGGGTCGCTGCCTTCCTGGTCGCGCTGACGCTCCGACGCGGCGCGAAGGACCCCGTCTGCGGGATGACGGTAGACCGCCACGCGGGCAAGCCGACGTCGACCTACGAGGGGAGCACCTACTACTTCTGCAGCGAATGCTGCAAGGCGAAGTTCGGCGACGAGCCGGCGCGCTACCTCGACGCCATCGGCCGACAGGCGGTCGCGCTCGACCACGCCGGCCACGGGCATTGAGGGCCGCCGCGCTCTCCTAGTCCGGCGGCTGGCGCAGCCGCTTCGTCTCGCTGCGGCGCCGCTTCTGCTCGAGCCGCCGCCTCTTGGCGGCTGCGCTCGGCTTGGTCCGCTTCCGCTTGCGCTCGATTCTCAGCGCCTCGCGGAGCTCGTCGACGACGCGCTCGATCGCGAGTTCGCGGTTTCGCCACTGGCTGCGCTCGTCCTGGGCGGCAGCTCGTAGAACGGGACCCGCTTTCGCGATCACGCGCCGCTTCTGAGCGTCGGTCAGCACGACCGAGCGCTCGACGTCGAAGATCGCCTCGGCCCGCGTCTCGGTCTTCTGCGCGTGCTGCCCGCCGGGCCCGCTGGAGCGCGAGAAGCGGAGCTCGATCTCCGAGCGTGGGATGGAGACCGACCGGGTGACCCGAATAGACTCGCCGGCCATGGCGGCGATTCTCCTCGACCTCGATGGGGTCCTGCACATCTCCGGCCGGCCGATCGACGGCGCGGCTCAGGCAGTGAGACGGCTTCGCGACGCCGGCCACCGCGTCCACTTCCTCACGAACAACACTACCCAGTCGCGTTCGTCGCTTGCGGTCGCCGTCCGAGGCTTCGGAATCGAGCTCGAGGACGACGAGTTGCAGACGACCCCCGTTGCCGCGGCCCGCGTCCTCAAAGGAAGGCGCGTGCTCGCGCTGACGATGCCTGCGATCCGGGATGACCTCGAAGGGGTGGAACTGGTCGGCGACGGTGCGGACGCCGTGCTTTTAGGCGGCGCCGACGAGACCGCCGAGACCAATCGGGTCTTCAGCTACATGAACCTCGGCCGGGCTTTCGCGGAGCTGGAAGCCGGCGCCGAGCTCTACTGCCTCCACAAGAACCCGTGGTGGCAGACCTCGCGCGGAGCGCTTCTGGACGCCGGCGCCTTCGTGGTCGGGCTCGAGTACGCGACCGGCGCCCAGGCGACGGTGCTTGGAAAGCCGAGCGCTTCGTACTTCGAGGCAGCGTTGGAGGCGGTGGACTCGGATCCCGAGCATGCGTGGATGGTCGGTGACGACGTCGACGCCGACATCGGCGGCGCCGCCGCGCTCGGGATGCACACGATCCTCGTCCGCACCGGCAAGTTCCGCGACGACGCGGGCGCCTGGAGCGCGCAGCCCGAGGCGGTCGTCGATTCGATCGCCAACGTGCCGGAGTTGGTAGAGCGCTTCGGTTCCTAGACTTCAGGCGTGACCGTTGGCATCGATCTAACTGAGGCGTCGCTTGCGATGCCGCTCCGGAGGCCGTGGCGGCTTCGCCGCCGCGGCCGTTTTAACCCGGCCGAGTCCTAGACTTCGGCTGTGACTGCCGGTATCGATCTGACTGAGGCGTCGCTTGCGATGCCGCTCCGGAGGCCGTGGCGGCTTCGCCGCCGCGGCCGTTTTAACCCGGCCGAGTCCTAGACTTCGGCTGTGACCGTCGGTATCGATCTGATCGAGATTTCGCGCGTTCGGCGCACGCTGGACCGTTACCCGTCGTTCCGGGAGCGGTGCTTCACCGAGGCCGAGCGCGCCTACTGCGACTCGCGGCCGAATCCGCCGCAACATTATGCCGCTCGCTTTGCGGGCAAGGAGGCGATCGGCAAGGCGCTCGGCTTCGGTGTTGCGCGAGCGTTCGCCTGGCGCGAGGTCGAGATCGCGGGCCGGCCGAAGCCGGGCGTGACGCTTTCCGGCCGCATGCAGGCCTGGGCGGAGCGCGTCGGCGCGCGGGCTATCGACCTCTCGATGTCCCACTCGCGGGAGCTGGCGACGGCGGTTGCCGTAGTCGATGACTGACCTCCAGCCGCTCTACACGGCCGAGGAGATGAAGGCGGCCGAGGCGGGTCACGATGTCGAGGCGATGATGGAGCGGGCGGGAGGCGCGGTCGCCGCGGCGGTCTCACGGGACTACCCCGGCACACGGGTCGTCGCCGTCTGCGGCAAGGGCGCGAACGGCGGTGACGGCCGGATCGCGGCGCAGAAGCTCGGCGCTGAGGTTGTCGAGCTCGGCGCCGAGCTGCCGCCCGGAGACGTCGTCATCGACGCTGTCTTCGGCACCGGCTTCCACGGCGAGCCGCGCACAGAGGCAGCGCGCTCGATCGAGGCCATCCGGAGCGCCGGCGTGCCGGTGGTCGCCGTCGACGTCCCGTCCGGGGTCAACGCGTCGACCGGCGAGATCTCCGGGCTCTGCGTCGAGGCGGCGACGACCGTCACGTTCCACGGTGAAAAGGTCGGACTGGCGGTCGCGCCGGGGAGCCTGCACGCGGGCAGGATCGAGATTGCCGACATCGGGCTCGAACAAGCCGAGACGAGACACGCGCGGGTCACGAGCGGGATCGTCAGGCGTCTTCCCAAGCGGGAGCGGGACGGCAACAAGTACCGCTCGGGCTCGGTGCTCGTGGTCGGCGGGGCGCCAGGGATGACCGGCGCCGTCTGCCTTGCCTCAGAAGCGGCGTTCCGCGCAGACGCGGGGTACGTGACCGTCTGCGCGCCACGCGAGGCGCTACCGATCGTCGAGACGCGCCTGCTGGAGGCGGTCAAGCGGCCGCTCGAGGAAGCCTTCGAGGCGGCAGAGCGCTCCCGCGCGCTCGCGCTTGGGCCGGGACTCGGGCGCGGCGACGAGGCAAGGCAGCTCGTCCGACGGCTGCTGGAGGAAACCCACCTGCCGGCAGTCGTCGACGCCGACGCGCTGTTCGGCTTCGAGCGGGTCGAGCGAGACGCTCCGACGGTGCTGACACCGCATTCCGGTGAGCTCGCCCGCCTGCTCGAGGTCGAGACGGCGTGGGTCGACGCCCATCGTCTCGAAGCCGTCCACCGAGCGCTCGATCGCTTCGGGTGCGTCGTGCTCCTGAAAGGGAGCGAGACGATCGTGGCCGAGCCGGGTGCCCGAACGCTGATCAGCGCCGGCACACCCCGGCTCGCGACGGCGGGCACCGGCGACGTCCTGACGGGGATCATCGGAGCCTTCTTGTCGAAAGGGCTGGACGGACAGCTCGCGGCCGCGCTAGCGGCGCGCGTTCATACCGACGCAGCGCTCGCTGCGCCGCACGGTCGCGGACTGGTCGCAAGTGACGTGATCGCTCAGCTACCAGCCGTCCTCGATGCAGCGATCTGAGCTGACGATCGACCTCGGTGCGATCCGCCGCAACGTCCGGCGGTTGCTCGACGTGCTCGAGGGGGCAGAGCTCTGGGCGGTCGTGAAGGCGAATGGCTACGGGCACGGCGCAGTCGACGTCGGCGGCGCGGCGCTCGACGCGGGTGCGAGCGTCCTTTGCGTCGCGACGGTCCCGGAAGGTCTCCAGCTCCGCAAGGAGTTCGCGGCGGCACGAATCATCGTGATGGGGCCTCCGGCAACCAGCCGGGAGATTGCGCTGGCGCGCGGGGCCGGGCTCGAGCTGACGGTCTCCACCGACGAGATTCCCGAGGGTGTCAGCATCCATCTGAAGCTCGACACGGGCATGGGCCGCTGGGGCTTGTCCGAGCTACCGGTGCCTACCGCCGGGGTCGTCGGCCTGATGAGCCATCTCGCGACCGCGGACTCGGATCCCGAGTTCACCGAGACCCAGATCCGGCGCTTTCGCGAAGCGACTGAGCCATACCGGCACCTGACCAGGCACCTGGCGAACAGCGCTGGTGCTCTTCGTTTCCCCGACGCTCGTTTCGACGCCGCCCGCTGCGGGGTCGCCCTCTACGGCCTCTCGCCTTTCGGCACCGATCCGGGCGAGGACGGCCTCGAGCCGGCGCTCCACTGGTCGAGCCAGCTTGCGCAGGTTCGGCAACTCGCTCCGGGCGAGAGCACCGGCTACGGCCGCCGGTTCGTGGCCGAGCGCCCGACCTGGATCGGAATCGTCCCGGTGGGCTACGCGGACGGCTTCCGCCGGGACCTGACCGGAACCGAGGTCCGGGTCGGAGGCGAGCCACGCCGCGCGGTCGGCACGATCTCGATGGACGCACTGGCGGTCGAGCTGGATCGCGAGCTGCCGGTCGGGACGCCGGTGACGTTGCTCGGGCACGGGGTCTTGGCGGAAGATCACGCCCGTGCGGCAGGCACGATCAACTACGAGGTCGTTTGCGGGATCAACAGCGATCCCGCCCGCTCCAGGCGGGTGGTCGTCGATTCGTGAGCTCGTCGAAGAGTTGTTCGCCGGCGAGGAAGCCTGGATCGTGGGCGGCGCAGTCCGCGACGATGCGCTCGAGCGGCCGATCGTCGACGTCGACGTCGCCGTTGCAGAGCCCGAGCGCGCGGCGCGCCGTTACGCCCGCGCGTCCGGGGGCGCGCCCTTTCCGCTCTCGGGGCGCCATGGAGCCTGGCGGGTGGCGCTAGCGGACGGCCGCACCGTCGATTTCACGCCTTTGACCGGGCCGATCGCCGACGATCTCGCGACCCGCGACTTCAGCATCAACGCGATCGCGGAGCGAGCGGGCACCGGCGAGAGTGTGGATCCGTTCGACGGCTACAAGGATCTCGAGGCAAGGCGCCTACGCGCTGTCAGCGAGTCTGTCTTTCGCGACGACCCCCTGCGGCTGTTGCGCGGCCCACGGCTCGAAGGCGAGCTGCCGTTCGACTTCCGCCTCGTTCCCGAGACGGAGGAACTCATCCGCCGGGACTCCGGGCTCGTCACGAATCCGTCGAAGGAACGGATCCTGGGCGAGCTTCGACGACTGTCCGCGGACGGCTTCAGGCGGCTCGACGAGTTGGGGTTGCTCGAGCCCTTGGGCGGCTCGCTCGCGGGCATCGAACGAGCCGGGGCGGCGGGCCACCCGGACTACGACCTCGTGGTCGTCTTCGGCGAGAACCTCCTGCAGCTGCCCATCTCGAACGAGACGCGGCGATTTGCCCGGACGCTCCTGCGGGCCGAGGCCCCTGCAAACGACGCGCCGCGAGCGATTCACCGTTTTCGCCGCGCGACCGAGCCCTGGGCGCTCGAGGCATTGGCGTTCCTCGGCGCGCGCGAGCTCGAAGGCCCAGTGATCCGCGCAAGGGACGCCGAGCCCAGGAAGCCGCTCGTGCGCGGCGGGGACCTCGAGCTTCCGCCCGGGCCAGAGGTCGGCAGGCTGCTCGACGAGATCGCCGAGGAGCGCGCTGCTGGCACGATCACAACGAAGGAGGAGGCGCTTGAGTACGCACGACGCAACTCGGGCTCGGTTCGCAGCGACCGCTGACCGGATCGCCGCGCTCCAGGAGCTGCGCGCCGACGAGCTGGCCGCGCGCGTGCGTGAGTTCGTGCCGCTGACCGGCGAGGAGCGAGCGCTCGACGCGGGCGCGGGCACGGGCGCCCTGGCGTTCGCGCTGGCGCCGCTCGTGCGGGAGGTGGTCGCGGTCGAGCTCGTGCCGGAACTGATCGAACGCGGCCGAGCCAAGGCGCCGCCGAACGTCACCTTCGTCGAGGCCGATATCGCGAAGCTCGATTTCGCCCGGGCGTCCTTCGACTTGGCCGCAACGCTCCGGACGCTGCATCACGTACCGCGGCCCGAGCTCGTGATCGCCGAGCTGACCCGGGTGACTCGGCCCGGGGGGACCGTGCTCGTCGTCGACCAGATCGCGCCGAACGACCCGCTCGCGGCGGTCGACCTGAACCGCTTCGAGCAGGCCCGCGATCCCTCGCACACACGCACACTCGCCGACGTCGACCTCCGGCAGCTGTTCGAGGCAAACAGCCTCATCCTGCTTAAATCCGAGTTCGTGCGCGAGCAGCGCGAGCTCGAGCCGTATCTCGATCTCGCCGGGTGCGAGGGCGAGGAGCGAGAGCAGGCGAAGGCGCTGGCCCCGGCGGACTACACCGCGGAGCTCGGCTGGTACCTGCTGCGACATCCCTAGTCCATCTGGTTACGATGCGGCGCGTGCGCGTCGAGATCTTCTATTGCCCCGTCTGAAGCGGCTACGACGAACGAGCCGCGAGTCTCGCGGCTGAGCTGACGGAGCACGGCTTCGACGCGCAGGCAATCGAGGGCGCGAAGAGCCAGTACGACGTGATCGCCGACGGACAGCTCGTCTTCTCGAAGCAGCAGCAGGGCCGCTTCCCCGAGCACGACGAGATTGTCACTGCCTTGCGTTCCTAGTCTTCGAGGTGCGCGATCGCGGCGCGGAGCTCCTGCCGCTCCTGCTCGTTCGTCGTGAACGCTTTCGTCAGGCGCCGGTCGCCTTCCTCGGTCAGCCGCAGGTAGGCGACGCGACCGTCCGCGGACGACTGCTCTCGCCTGACGAGGCCGGTTTCCTCCGCCCGGCGGACCAGCTCGGTGACCGTGCTCTGGGCGAGCTGCAGCCGGTCGGAGAGCTCGGTCACCGTCGACTGCTCCCTCCCGTCCGGCGCGCCTTTGATCATCAACAGCAGCAGGTAGCGCTGCGGCGTCAGCCCGGACTGGCGGGCGTTTCGCTCGCTCTTGCGGAGAAAAGCGCGCAGTGCGGCGCGGAAGTCGGCCACGCGTGCGACCTCGCTGTGGGGGGGCGACGCTTCCATGGTCAGTTCGATTCTATTTCCGCTTGCGGCGGACGGCACTAGCCCGGGCAGCGCGCGCGAGCAACCCCGGAGCGGCTGCCTGGACGATCGCGGCCGGCCGGTACCAGTGCGGGACGAACTGTTCGAGCCTTTTCCGCTCGACCGCCCGCGCGACCTGCTCGGCGACAAGCTCGGGCTCGGCGACCAGCCTTTTCAGCGCACGGCTCCGAAAGCGCGAACGGTTTGGGAACCCCGGCGTGTCGATCAAGCCCGGAATGACCGTGTGGACCGTGATCCC
>Ga0209156_10004110_pt1 | contig 10656 bp, 13 predicted proteins | sample GraSoiAngelo_124_FD_185881 | JGI IMG/M metagenome (GOLD analysis project Ga0209156, IMG submission 185881) | Grasslands soil microbial communities from the Angelo Coastal Reserve, California, USA - 14_0927_05_20cm (SPAdes) (version 2) | ecosystem: Environmental > Terrestrial > Soil > Grasslands...
CGGGCGCTGAACATTTTCCGGCCATCCGAGAGATCGATCGAACCATCGCCGATTCTGACAATGCGCAGAGTAACGCCGATAGATGATTTTGGGGCCTGCAATGTGACTGCATCGCCTTCGGTGACTGGCTTGCCGTTGATTATCGCAAGTCGTGGATGACCGAGTGAGATCGCGCTCACGCGCACCATTTCATTGCTTAGTTCGATCACGATTGGCGCCGGAGAAGCAGCCGAAGCGGGTGCGGCCGTCAAATCGCGGGTTCGCGCCTTAATGAAGGTAGGAAAATCGAAGCGGTTGCCTTGGTTACCTGCGGGCTGAGCGAAAGTAAGGGCGAAGATGGACAGCGCCGCGGCGCCCACGAAGATCCCAATGTAAAGCCAGCGACGATTGTTGGATGGGGCGGCTGTTCCGCTCGAAAGAGAAACGGAGCCGCCGCTATCAGTGTTTGACACGGTTCCGTCCGGATCGATCGAGCTGATCAGACGCGGCTTCGGCATGTTATTTGGAACCAGCTGCATAAAGCCCGTGGAAGCATCGGACGGGCCATGCCCTCCAAAGGAGGGCGATTCCAGGGGATCTATGGCGGGCTTGTCGCTGCCTCCGCCCTCAGATAAATTGCTCGCGCGTGACACATCTCCACCTCGCCTTGATAGCGGCATTTCTGGTTGCGATCACGCATTTCGATGCGATGGCCCAAGAGCGAAACTCGCCGCCGCCGTCCACAGACACGAGCGGGCTTGATTTCCATCACTTCGGGTTGCTCGCGGTCCAAGACGGTGGACGGCGCAAACCGATCGACACCTTTTCACGTGAGACACTGATTCGAATCACCGGAAGATCGACATATGTTGGCAAAGCCGGACGCAAATGGCAGGCGAACGATTTCGTTTTGTCGGGCGCATTGGAAACACACGATTGGCGGACGGAGCCGATGGTGCTGGTCTCGTTAGGCCAACTTAAGGAAAAGCTCGGCCTCGATAAGACCGAGCGCCGTTTTTCGTTTGAACAATTGGTTGCCTCAACGGAATTGCAGCGGCTCACAAACGAAGCCCACGCCTTGAAGCGCGCTGAGAAAACGCTCGATCGTGTGCAACAGGAGGCGCTGGCAGTAAGCGATCGGCTCGCCCTTTTGGCGAACGTCATGAATGGAAGCGCGCTTCTGATTGTTCCAGCGTCGAAGAGCGAAACCGACCCTTGGGTCGTTCCCCCGGAGTTTTCGCGGTACTACAGCGAAACGCAGTTCGCGCCGGTCCAGATCGAATTGCAAACAATGGCCACGAGTTATGTGCAGGCCGATGGCTTCAATTTCAGTCGCGCCGCTAGCCGGCTCCGTGAAAGTTTGCATGCCCTCAGTCCTTCCGTTTATCCGCAAGAGCGACAACTGCGGCTGGAATATTTTTACAATCATTTCGAAGCGTTCTATCGCGCGATTTGGTTCTATGGACTGGCGTTTCTGATTCTGCTGGTCGCGCACGCGCGTGGCGGCGGCCGTTTGCTTCGAACTGTCGGCGTATCGATTGCAGCCCTCGCCATCGCTTTTCACGCCAGCGGAATCGTGATGCGCTGCCTCATCGCCGGCCGGCCGCCGGTGACGAATATGTACGAATCGATCATTTGGGTGTCGTTCGCGGTTTTATTTTTCGGGATGATCTTTTTCGCGCGTTACCGGACATCGGTTTATTTGCTCGCCGCGTTGCCGGTCTCATTGATCGCGCTGTTGTTAGTGCACCAAATGCCGATCGCGATGCCGTCGAACATCGATCCGCTGGTGCCCGTGTTACGCGATAATTTTTGGCTGACGGTGCATGTCTTAACAATCACGCTCAGTTATGCGGCGTTCGCGTTGGCGATGGGCTTCGGTCACATCCTACTTTGGCGCTACGCGCGCAATCCAGCCGTCGCGCGGGCGGACGCGCCGATGCATTTTTGGCTTTATCGCGTTCTGCAACTTGGAGTTTTGCTGCTCGCGACCGGGACGATTCTCGGCGGGGTCTGGGCGAATTATTCCTGGGGCCGGTTTTGGGGCTGGGACCCGAAAGAAACCTGGGCCCTGATCGCGTTGCTTTGTTACCTAACGACTTTGCACGGGCGATTGGCTGGCTGGTGGACTGAATTTGGTCTGGTAGTGGCAAGTGTGGTCTGTTTCCTGGCGGTGTTGATGGCGTGGTATGGCGTCAACTTTGTCCTCGGCAAAGGCCTGCATTCGTACGGATTCGGGATCGGCGGCGAGACCTATGTCGCGATTAGCGTGGTTCTCGACCTTCTGTTCGTGGCATTCGCGATTTGGCGCTACCGATCAAGTAAACGCATCTCCTCCAGCACGCCCGCGGAAGCGGTGGCCGTGTAATCTGAGCTATTTCCGAGGCAAACGCGCTTCGCAGATCTCGCAAAGCACGTGAAGAATGAACTTGTGCGCTTCCTGAATTCGAGTGGTCGAATCGCCTTTCACGATAAGATCGACATCGGCAATGCCAGCCACGGATCCGCCATCGCGGCCAAGAAGTGCCGCTATCTTTAATTTTCGGTGGCGCGCTTCTTCGATCGCGCGCTGGATGTTCTTTGATTTGCCGCTGGTGCTGATGGCGATAAGGACGTCGCCAGATGCTCCAAATGCGTGCACTTGGCGGGCGAAAATTTCTTCGAAACCGTAATCGTTGCCGGTTGCAGTGAGCAAGCTTCCGCCCTGTGAAAGATTCATCGCCGGATAAGGCCGGCGATCTTCCACAAAGCGACACGCCAGTTCGGTGCAAAAATCGGCCGCATCCGCGGCGCTGCCGCCGTTGCCACAAGCCAGCACCTTTTTGCCATTCGTTAGGCAATCGACAATTAGGTCGGCCGCTTTCGCGATTTGTGAGTCAAGATCGACAACCGATTGCAACGTCTTCGCCGCCGCCGCAATTGCGCTCTTCAAAATCTCGGATGAGGCGCGCATTCAGCGTATCGGCGGTTTCGGCGGCTCTTTTGTCCATCCAAACTCAATTGGAATCGTGACACCGGTCACCACGCGCCGGAAGCGCCATTTCAGTAGAGCGTCTACAGCGGCGTCGTCCAAGATTTTATGGCCCGTGCTACGCACCACGCGCACGTCGTACGGAATGCCGGTATCGAGGCCGATCGCATAAACGCCTCGACCGCTTAGGTGTTGTTGAAGTGCGACCGCGGGCCAAATTGGCCTTGGCGCATAAACCACTGCATTGCGAATTGGACCGGATAGCGTGTTAATTATGATCTGCGCTTGATCATATTGTGATGAACGGTTCTGCGCTTGGAGAAGTGAGGCGGTGGCAAATAGCAGCAGGACAAGTGTCAGAGACAGCTTTTGCATATGAGTGCGGAAGTTTGGAAAAATGGTGCGCGGTAGAGGTTTCGAACCTCTGACCCCTACCGTGTCAAGGTAGTGCTCTACCACTGAGCTAACCGCGCATTTCAAGCGGAGTGATAAGTGATCAGTGACGAGTGACCAGTCAAGAGCAAGATGTCCCATCTTGCTGGAGCGGGTGGCTCTTACGCGGCGAGCTTGACCGCTTCTTTGTGGCCGAGAATACGAACGGTTTCTTTCAATTGCTCGACTTTGAGCGGCTTTTTCAAAACCGTGATGGGTCCTTTCGTCAAAATTCGGTCGAGCATCGCGCTGTCCGGATAACCGGTGATGATGATAATCGGACAGTACGGCTGGTCTTGTTTGATCGCATCGTAAACGTCGTCGGCCGGACCGTCCGGCAATTTTAAATCGAGAAACACGAGATCGAATTTTTGTTTTTCGAGTGCGGCCAGAGCTTCTTTCACCGTGCCGACAACGACGCGGCTGAAACCGATTTTCCGGAGGAAAAGCTTGAAAAGATTTTGCAGGCTTTCGTCATCGTCGACCACAAGGACGGTCGGTTGGCCGGATTTGTCTTCCTTAAGAATGTCTTTATCAAGGGAGGATTTTTTAATCCGCCAGCGGCCGCCGATTTGGATGGCGGGGAGCTGGCCACGCTGAACGAGATAATAAACGGTCGGCAACGGGATACGGAGATATTTGGCCGTTTCCTTAACCGTTAGGAGGTTATGCATGTGGGAAAATCACCAATTCACGGGAAAATGGGAAGACATTTCGCTTGGCTAAAGCATTATAAATTCTAGAATCGATGTCAATCCTTTCTTTGGGCGCGGAGGAGCCTAACGATCCACTACCCGGACACCCGAGGGCACTCGCGACTGGACAATGCAGGGCCAGAGGGTGACTATTCGATTTTCGATGAGTGCCCTTTTCTTCAAGCGATTTCTAAAACGCCCATTTCAAATCGCATCGATTGTGCCCAGTTCCAAGGCGTTGGTCGAACGCGTGGCCGATAAAATCGATTTTGACCAGGCGCGGGTGATCGCGGAGTACGGTCCCGGCGAAGGGGTGCATTCGCGCGAGATCGCGCGTCGGATGAGACCGGATTGTCAATTGCTTCTCTTTGAGCTCGACGCTGCTTTCTCGCGCGATTTACAGCGTCAATTTAGAGGGGATCCGCGGGTGCATGTGATCAACGACAACGCTGCGCACCTGCCGTTGGAATTGCGTAGACGCGCCATCGACGCGTGCGACTATATCGTTTCCGGCATCCCGTTTAGCATTCTGCAGATCGACAAGAAGCGGGCTCTGCTCCAACAAACCCATGACGCACTCGCAGCTGGCGGTCGGTTTATCATTTATCAAGTCACGAACGAGCTGAAGCAGCACGCTAAAATTTTCGACCGTGCCGAATCCGAATATTTCCTGCAAAACATTCCGCCGATGTTCATCACGGTTTTTGAGAAATCGAACGGCCGCAACGGCGCATCGCATCTATCCCTTCAGGAAAGTCGAGCTTCCGCAAATAACGCATGACCGGCGGCCGGACGCGGATGGAAAAGGATTCAATGGGAGAAATGTCGCTCCCCGAATCCGCTCTCTATGGCGCTTCCACCCAGCGCGCTGTCCTGAATTTTCCGGTGAGCGGTTACCGTTTCTCCCGCCCGTTCATTCGTGCGCTCGGCTTGATTAAGTGGGCCGCGGCCCAGGCCAATCACGATCTCGGTTTACTCGACGCCGAGCGCGCCGCCTTGATCGTGCAAGCAGCCGAAGAAGTGATCGAGGGCAAATTGGACGACCATTTTCCGCTCGACATTTTCCAGACCGGTTCGGGCACGAGCACCAACACGAACGCAAACGAAGTGATCGCCAACCGTTGCGCGCAATTGGCCGGCAAAAAGATCGGCTCGCGCGAGCTGGTGCACCCGAATGATCACGTCAACATGGGACAGTCGAGCAACGACGTTATCCCATCGGCGATTCACATCAGCGCCGCCGAGCAGTTGAAAAATCATTTGGTGCCAGCGCTTGGAAAACTGCAGGGCGCACTCGACGCCAAAACAAAAGAGTTTTGGGACATTATCAAGATTGGTCGAACCCATTTGATGGATGCAACCCCGGTGCGACTCGGACAGGAATTTTCGGGTTACGCGCAGCAAATCGCCCATGGAAAGCAGCGAGCGGAAAAATCGATCGACGTTCTGCGCGAGCTTGCGCTTGGTGGCACCGCGGTTGGAACCGGTTTGAACCGGCATGTCGATCTTACCGGCAAAATGATGCGGCACATTGAGCAGCGGACCGGGATCGCGTTTTACGAAGCGAAAAATCATTTCGAAGCGCAGGGCGGCAAAGACGCGGTCGTGGAAGCAAGCGGCCAGCTCAAGACCATCGCGGTTAGTTTGTTTAAGATCGCGAACGACGTTCGGCTGTTAGGCAGTGGCCCGCGTTGCGGCATTGGCGAGATTCAATTGCCAGCCACCCAACCGGGCAGCTCGATCATGCCCGGCAAAGTGAATCCGGTGATGTGCGAATCGATGATGATGGTTTGCGCTCAAGTCTTCGGCAACGACGCCGCCATTACCTGGGCGGGCGCGAATGGAAATTTCGAGCTCAACGTGATGATGCCGGTAATGGCGCATGATCTTCTCGAATCAATCCGGCTGCTTGCCAATGTGGTCGATGTCTTCTGTGAAAAATGCGTGACTGGGATCGCGGCGAACAAATCCCGTTGCGAAGAATTGGTCGAGCTTTCCATGGCGATGGTGACGAGTCTTGCGCCCAAGATCGGTTACGACCGCGCGGCCGAGCTCGCCAAAGAAAGCGTGCGAACCGGCAAGACTGTCCGCGAACTTTGCCGGGAGAAAAAAATCTTGCCGGAAAAAGAACTCTCTCGCGCGCTTGATTCCGTTTCGATGACTGAACCCGGCGGCACTGGTTCGGGCGGCTAGAGATGTCGATCCAACGATTGATCGGCGCACTGTTTCTGGCGATCGGCCTAACGAATATAGTGATGGCCGCGGATTCGCGACCCGACGTAGCACAGATCATTAACAAAACGGAAGCGTCCGCCATTTTGGGCGAACCGGTGAAAGATCCAAGCCAGCGGAGCGGCGACGGGACGGACGGTTATTACTCCAAATGCAATTATTACAGCGTTCGGCGTGGCAAATCGTTGATCATTCGCCTGCAGGTGCCGGGACCGAACGCGATCGGTCCGCAAAAAGAACTTCAGCTGTTGGCGGCAGCGAACGGCACGATGGAAAAAGTTTCCGATGTTGGCGACGCCGCCCAAATGTTTACCGGCGGCAGGGAAAGCGGGTTCGCTTCGAGAATGCTGATGCTTTACGTCGCCAAAGGTAACACGTTCCTGACCGTCGGTCTCGCCGGTTTTGGAGACGACACGGTGGCGCTGGAAAAGGCAAAGACCGTCGCGCAGAAATTGCTCGAGCATCTTTGACCGCAGCCAACGGCGAGCTTAGATCGACAATATGGTGGCCAAACTCGACGGACCGCAGTTTTCCGGTGGCGCCAATATTGCAATCAAATGTCCCGCGCACACATACGATCAAACAGTCGCCTTTTATCGCGACACACTCGCGCTTCCATTGATCGAAGAAGAATCCGATGGCTGCATTTTTCAGTTCGGTCCGAACCGGCTCTGGATCGACAAAGTGCCGAATCTGAGTCATCCCGATATTTGGCTCGAGATCGAAACCAACGACACCGAGGCCGCCTCGTCGTTTCTAAAGATTCACGGCGTCGCGCGTCGCGACGAAGTGGAAAATCTGCGCGAAGATTTCAACGGCTTCTTCATCTCCGATCCCGCCGGCGTCGTTCATCTCGTGGTCGGCCCGGAAGAAGTGTGAGGGCAAATGCCTGAAGATTGGCTTTTGCGACTGATTGAACAGGTGTCGCTGATACTAGCGGAGCTGAGTCGTCTGAAGACGGGGGAGAAACCGGCACGGATTAGCGCGCTTTGTCTGCGCGAGACTGGATTGCCGCTTGATTTTGTTAAGCACTCATCTCCAAAAGCAATTCTGCAGCTGCTAGAGAGTGGCGGCGGAACGCAATATGTACGCGCGGTTTTATTGGCGGAACTGCTACTACAAGATGCCGATGTCAGTGAAGAGTCTGGCAAGAGTCGTGAGGCAAGGATCAGTCGTGCGCAGGCTCAAGCGCTCCTCGCCTACAGCATCGACAATCTCTCACCCGACGAGCAAAGGTTATATCGGCCTAAACTGGAGGAATTAACAAAGGGCCTTAAACGTGGCGACCCATGATGGTCAGGTCGCGTTCCACAACATCGAGCTGCGCGATGCGCGGAAGTAATCCCCAGCGCTCGAAGCCAAGTTGTTCGAACAACCGCAAGCTTGGTTCGTTGTGCGCGAAAATCAGACCAACCATCGCCCTGATCTGAAGGGACGGCGCGCGAGCGATCGCTTCCCCCAGTAATGTTCGGCCGACTCCGCGCCGCCGGAACTTTTCATCGACATAGACGCTGACTTCGGCCGTGCCGCGGTAAGCACCGCGGGGCAAAAAAGGTTTTAACATGAGCCAGCCGGCGATTTTGCGGTTGATTTCCAAAACCCAAAACGGATGTCGGTCCGCCGAATGTTCTTTCAGCCAGCCGCGTCGCTCTTCCAGCGTGACTGATTCCAGTTGCGCGGTAGCAACACGAGTCGCGACCGCGGCGTTATAAATTTTAATGATCGCGGGCAAATCGGACTCAACCGCGTCGCGGATTTTCATTTCTTCCGCTGTCTCTGGCCGTCGATGTTCAACCGCAACCCCGCTCATGCTGCCGGGAAAAATGCGTTCTCGAAAGTCGGCTGAAATGCGCCGAGCTCAGTCTCGCCGATGCAAAACCTGGGACTGATATCCGATTGGGTGGCACAAAAAAGTTCGATGTCGATCTTGCCACATTTGCTGAGCGCCTCGCGTACGGTTTGGAGCGCAAGCCCGGGGGTGTTGCAATCGCGGCTAAGATGTCCAAGCACGACCCGATCAATTTTTCCGGGAAGCAATTCTTCGATCACGGTAGCGGCCGCGTTATTGGAAAGATGCCCGTGCCGCGACTGGATCCGCTGTTTCACCGGCCAGGGCCGATGTGTGTCGCTCTGTAACAGTTTCTCGTCATGGTTGGTTTCGATCACGAGCGTGTGCACTTGTCGAAGCCGTTCCACAATCATCTTTGTGGCGTAACCGAGGTCGGTGATAAACCCGAGGCCACGCGCTCCGGCATAAAACGCGAAGCCGACGGGATCGACCGCGTCGTGCGGCACCGGAAAAGTTTGGACAAGGACGTCGCAAATCTTGAACTCGGCGCCGGTGCGAAAGAGTCGCCAGTTCCGACGTCGATCCAACGCGCAGTCGGAACGGACTGCTTCGGCGGTTTGCGCGTTCGCATAAATCGGCAGATCGAATTTGCGACAGAGCACCTCCAGCCCGCAAACGTGATCGCCATGCTCATGGGTGAGCAGAACGCCATCGAGCTGTTCGGCCACCACGCCGCACTGTTCGAGGCGCAAGACGATTTGCCGCGCGCTCAGGCCGCCATCGATCAGAATTTTACAATGGTCGGTCGCGACGAGCGCACTGTTCCCGGCGCTGCCGCTCCCGAGCATCGTCAAACTAAACACGACCGGTATTTAGCGACTGCGTGTCAGTTTTCGCAAATTAAATTCACGCGCCGCCATAAAATTTCGGCGCGGGCAGCGCGAGGATTCGTTTTTTCTTGTCGGAATAATCAAGGGATCGGAAACGCCGAATTTCATCAAGCCGCCGTACACCGTTCAGGGTGTCGAGATAGTGAGTGTAACTCGAGGCCAGCTCGGTCGTCTCCAGATAACGTGCCCGGAGGTTGCGATCGCGAAACGCTTCCGGGCATTGCCGTGCGAAAAGATGAAAGCGGAGCCAGCGGCGGTCAGTGCGTGAAACACGTTGGGTTTTTCGAAAGAAGGCAACGAACAAAAGAAGAACAAGATAGGTATCGACCTGCGCCTGGAGCTCGAGATTGCGAGCAAAATCTTCCGATGCGATCTCACGCGCGCCATTTTTAAACTGAAGCGCGGCATGAAGGGCGTGATTGATTTCTTCTACGAACGTGATGAGCGAACGGATATTGTGATCGCTCAGGCCAGCGCGCGGGTCGTGTCGCTCGAGTTGTTCGATCAGCCAACGTGAATAATAAATACCGACGTAAAGGCGATCATCGGCCGTGCGCAGAAATGTGCGGGCAAGCTCACTCAATTCGCGGGCCGTTTTGCCAGCCAAGATCGACAATTGCCCACAGCGGTGCCGATCAATCAGGCAGCCTTCGAGATTGATCCCAACCTGCGCGTACGTGCGCTCGAAGAGCTTTTGGATCTGACTGAAAAGGCTCTCGTTCACAGAACGAGCGATGGTCGCGCATCTTCATCGAGATGAAGCAAGCGATCGGAAAGTTCGTTGAGCGCGAGACGAACGTCGTGGAAGCGACTGGCTAATCCGGCGAAGACATCGGTGAGTTCGCAGCGTCGAGCGGTTTCATGCGAAGCGACAAGCTGATAATTGCTGCGACCGACTTGCTCGTAAAATTCGATGTCGGGCGCACCGCGCAGACTGCGGCGCTGCGTGTTCTCGTGAAAGATGCCACTGATGAAGAGGGAGTAATTTCCGACGTGCGCGCGCAGGAGGAAAGTTTGCTCGGGCGTGGCGCGGGCGAGCGCGATCAACATATCGGAAATATATTCGTGGGCGCGGTTGTTCGCCCCGGCGAATCCGTCTTTTGGCGGATCGATCTTGTCCGGGCTCTGCAATTGATTCGCGCGCGAAAAAGTTTCGAGCAGCGAGCCGATATAATCGCAAAGTTTGCGATCGCCAATGCCGGCCTGCTGCAAGACGTAGCGGGCGAGAACATAAAAATAGAATTGGGACGAGATGTGGAGATGGCTCGCATTGGAAAGAATGGTCTCGACCAGGCGCGGATGATCGAGAATCGAGTCGCGGGTTTCCGAGTCACCGAGAAGATCGACCAGGGAAACGCGATCGCCGCGCGAGCGAGCGAGGGTGCGGACAATAAAATCGAAATCCGCGGCGGTGAAACGTGCCCGACAATTTGCCCTAATCATCGCACCTTCCGTTCACCAGCATTGACGATGCCGCAGCCAACTTTGTTCGAGGCGACGTTTATTTCGGTTCGCCGCGTTAGTCAAGAGCGTCCCGTGGGCGTAATGATTCCGACGCTCGGCGCGGATTTGCAAATGATCGTGCTCGCCTCATAATAAACGCGCTCTTTTCGGAATCGATCAGCAGGACGTCGATCTTGCAAAAAATGGAAGGGTGGCTGAGTCCGG
>Ga0209156_10004112_pt1 | contig 10652 bp, 7 predicted proteins | sample GraSoiAngelo_124_FD_185881 | JGI IMG/M metagenome (GOLD analysis project Ga0209156, IMG submission 185881) | Grasslands soil microbial communities from the Angelo Coastal Reserve, California, USA - 14_0927_05_20cm (SPAdes) (version 2) | ecosystem: Environmental > Terrestrial > Soil > Grasslands ...
GACGCAATCGATCTTCGATTCCGGGTAAATACGGATTCAGCCGATTGGATTTCTTCCCCCAACGAAAACTGGTGAACGGTTTGAAGGTCGGCGAGACGCCGTTGCCGGCCGGAACCCGATCGCCGTCGGAGCCATCGGCATCCACGTCCATGTCCGCCTGAAAGAGCAGCGCGCGGCGTTTGCCTTCCGGATGCCGTAACGCCAGCACCGTTTGGCAATCGTAGAAATTGTGGCGCGAGAGAAGCAGATCGAGCCGGCTCAGATTTTCGCGCAGTTCACGCACCTTGGTTTCGTAGAGCTGCGCAAATAGCGGCGAAACTGCCTCCGCCTTTGCCATGGTAGCCAGACCGGGAAGCAACTTACCGAGATCGGGACTCACTTTCCCGAGCTCATCCGCGCTTCGATTTGGCGTTGGCACTCGGACGTGCAATTTCAAATCGATTGCATAACTCATCGGGTCGACTCGTTCCTCCGACGCCGCTGCGCCTGCTGCTGTTTCCACTTCGCTCCGCAGGGTAATGCCATTGAAAAGTCGGGAGATGTCGAATTTGCCCGAGAGTGTTGGTGGACGGGTCGCACTCGTGGAAGGCGCCGCCGTCGGTGTGGGCGAAGGCACTTCAATTTCCTCCGCGCGCGTCATCGTCCAGCGCCAGCGTTCCAATGAGATCCAACGCAGTGTGATTGCGACAAAGAGCGCAAAAAAAATGAAGAGAACGATCCAACGCAGCGTGCCAAGCCCCCACTTCCGCACGCGATTATTTCCTCAGCCAGGCCGCGATCGCGACAATGATCCCGATAGCGCTCAGGACCGACATCAACCCCGCCGGCATCACTTTGAGGGTGCGAAAAAATTTCGGAATAAATTGCCCCGCCAGCAGCAGTGAAACAATGAGTGCGATAATCAATCCCGCGGCCTGATGTTCTGGCATCAACCACGCCGCAAGCAAAAGCAGCACGCCCGAAATCGATCCGGCGATGATCGAAGCCATGCTTCCCGCCTTAACGTAGCCAAGGACTCCGCCGGCAATCGTCAGAATTCCAAAAACAATGAAATAAATTTTCGCCCCGCCAATCATCAGGGCGATTGGTAATGCAACACCGCTGCGCTGTCCAGCCGACGTCGACATTGCAATTATTCCATTGCCGCGACCGAAGACGCGGATCTGGGGAGCGCAGACTGGCAGCCTGCTGCATTCGGCCGCTGCGCCGAATGTCCTCTTTCGCGAGCCTAATGTGTGCTCGAAATCGGTTCGCGGCAGGCTGCCGCGAACTGCAGGCTGGCAGCCTGCTCTCCCCAGATCCGCTATTCCTATTCGTAATCCTTCCGCAATCTCCAAGCGGAATAAGCTTAGGAGTAGGAATAGGAAGAGAATTGAATTCTCCTGCACGCTCCCAGAGGGTTCGAAAAACTTGCGCAATGTCTCGCATCGACTAAATCTCCTGGTAGCATGAAGGCGCGCGCCGGTATTGGCATCAGCATTGTCATCGCCTTTCTCGCGGCGTTAACCATCGCAAGTTCGCCGCGGTTACACGAAAAACTGCATAAGGTCGGCACGCATCACGAATGCGCCGCGACCATGATCGCGTCCGGTAATTGCGAGCACAGCGCGCCGCCTCAGCTTGTTCCCAAACTCGAGAATGCGCCGAATTCGCCGGCCTTTCTCCCGAAACGTTTTCAATTCGTTGTCGCGTCGGTTCCTTCTTCAGTCCAGGAACACGCGCCGCCTATCGCTCCTTAACGCGAAGCCGCTGCCGTTGCGTGCGGAATTGATTTTCTCCCGCTAAAGCAATCGCGGCCTTTACTCGCGCCTGCGTTCCTTATTCACGGCAACCGCGCCAGAGGCGCCGTTGCCTCCATCGAACTCCAATCATGAAAACTTTTAATGAAACAAATTTTAGCAATCACAATCGCGATGCTGAGCGAGGCGAACATGGCGATGGCGCAAGATGCGACAGCGTCACCCAGCCCTTCCGCCTCGCCAACCGGATCGCCTGGAACCGCGACCGCCGAAAGCGTCGTCGTTACTAGTCAGGAACTCGATATTTCGCGGGAGCAAATCGTGCCGAGCCTGGGAGCGACCCGTTACACCGTCGGACCGGATCGCCTCAATCAACAGGCGCAAGGCGAAGACGCGCCCTTTAATCAAACCATTCTACGATTCCCAGGGGTCGCTCAGGATTCATTCGGGCAACTGCATTTGCGCGGCGAACACGCGAATTTGCAGTATCGGATTAACGACGTGCTGTTGCCGGAAGGTATCACCGGCTTCGGCCAGGAGTTGTCGACGCGATTCGCTGACAACGTTTCGTTAATTACCGGCGCGCTCCCGGCGCAGTTTGGCTTCCGGACCACCGGTGTCATCGATGTTCACACTAAAACAGGAGCGGAGTTCGCCGGTGGTGAGGCCTCGGTCCAAGTTGGGAGCTTCGACACCATCATGCCGAGCTTCGAATACGGTGGTGTCAGCGGACGGCTGACTTACTACGTGACAGGAAGTTATCTCCACAACGGTATAGGCATCGAAAATCCAACGCGGAGCAGCGATCCGATCCACGACGATACCGATCAGTTCAAGGGCTTCGATTACTTCTCCTATATCATCGACGATTCGAGTCGATTCGTTTTGATGCTGAGCGGATATTACAGCAATTTTCAGATCCCGAATAACCCCGGGCAACCGACTGCGTTTATGGTAAACGGCCGTAATAACTTTAACTCCGCCAACCTCGATGAGAACCAGGCAGAGAACTCTGCATACGGAATTCTCACCTACCAGAAGAAATCCGATCAGTTCAACATGCAGGCGTCGTTCTTCACCCGTTACAGCGGCGTGCTCTTTCGCCCCGATGAGGTCGGCGATCTCTTTTTCAACGGAGTCGCCTCGCGGGTGGACCGCCAGATCTACACCAACGGTGGTGAGGTCGACATGAGCTACAAGTTAAACGATCAAAATACGCTCCGGGGCGGCCTGCTCTTCACCACCTCGCACGCTACGGTCGGGAGTGTCACGCTTGTCTTTCCAGTCGATGCGATGGGAAATCAGACGAGTGATGTGCCAATCCGAATCGTCGATAACTCTTCATTAAACGGATACTTCGCTGGCTTTTACCTGCAGGATGAGTGGAAGCCATTTGAGCAACTGGCCATCAATTTTGGCGGCCGGATCGACATTGCCAAGACGATCGAGACCGAAAGTCAATTCAGCCCGCGCATCAACATTGTTTACACGCCGTGGGCGGCGACGACTTTCCATGCCGGTTACGCGCGCTATTTTACCCCGCCGCCCCTGGAAAATGTCGACCAAAGTACGATCGCGAAGTTTACTGGCACGACCAACGAATCCGCCATCACGCTCGACTCGCCAGTAAAAGCGGAGCGGGCCCATTACTTCGATGCGGGCGTGACACAGAAGATAGGAGACGGTTTGCAGCTTGGTATCGATGGTTTCTACAAACACGCCCGCAATGTTCTGGATGAGGGACAGTTTGGGCAAGCACTCATTCTTTCGTCCTTTAATTACCGTGAAGGTGAAATTTACGGCGGGGAATTTACTGCGAACTACCAGCACGGTGGGTTCTCCGGTTACCTTAACGTTGGTTACGAATATGCGCGCGGAATGCATGTCAGTTCCGCACAGTTCCTGTTTGATCCCGACGAGTTTGCCTACATTCGAGATCACTGGGTCTTCCTCGATCACGACCAACGTTTCACCGGCTCCGCCGGAATAGCATACGCCTGGAACGATTGGACTTTTTCCGCCGACGCACTTTATGGGAATGGGTTGCGGCGCGGCTTTGCCAACACCCAAAAGAATCATCCCTACGAAACTTTGAACCTCGGAGTAGAACGCAGAATTTCTCTGGGTGGAAGACAGGCGATCAAAGTTCGTTTCGATGTCGTGAATCTATTCGACAAGATTTACGAGTTGCGCGACGGCAGCGGCATCGGCGTTGGCGCGCCGCAGTTTGGGCAGCGCCGCGGATTTTATGGCACCGTCGCATACGATTTCTGAGCTGTTACCAACCCCTCGACAAAGTGATTTAGTTTTCTACTACGCGTAACCGATCCAGTTCAGCTTACCGGTAGAAATTTCTTGCGCACTAATTCGCCCCGATGGAATCTCGGCGGCAGATGAAGGCGTATGCTCGCGTTGGGATTAGCGTTTTGTTCGCCTTTTTTGTGGCGTTGACGCTTGCTAGTTCACCGCGGTTGCACGAGCGACTGCACAAGGTCGATTCGCAACACGCATGCGCCGCCACATTGATCGCATCCGGTAATTGCGAGCACACGGCGCCGCCTCAGCTTGTTCCCAAACTCGAGAATGCGCCGAATTCGCCGGCGTTTTTGCCGAAGCGTTTTCAATTCGTTGTCGCGTCGGTTCCGTCCTCGATTCAGGAACACGCACCGCCCGCGCCTCACTAACGCTTCGCGCGTCCGCGACGGGCTGCGCATTCATCTTTTGCGCAGCGAATCTCCCCGCGCGCTAATCGCTCGCATCCTCATCGGCGGGATCCTTGCCGACACTAATCGATTTTTTAATGACCAAATTTCTCTTCAAAACTCTAACTGCAACGTTGGTGATCGCCTCCCAACAGGCCTTGGCGCAAACATCGACACCAACCGCCTCCGCGACGGCCTCAGATTTGGCGGCCCTGCGCGAACAGGTGCAAGCCCTCACCGAAACGGTGAAAACGCTCCAACAGCAAGTGAAAGATCAGCAGACGTTGCTGGAAAAGGCGAACATCACCGGCAATCAATTGCCGCAAAGCGAAGGAACGCCTTCGGTAGCATCTGCACCTGTACCTACGCCTCTGCCTGGCGCGAGTGTTCCACAAGCATTTCCAACGACGGATAGCTCGGTCGTTGCCAGCACGCCGACTGCACCAGGCGCGCCAGCAGTAAACGCGAACGGCACGGCCACCGGTCAGTTCCCGACGACGGATGAATCAGTCGTCGCTACGCCCGCAGGAGCAATCTCGTCCACAACTGGTGCGCCGCCGACTGAGACATCAACCAGCTCCCTCACGCAGCCGATCACCATTGCGGGTGGTGGCAAAAATTACATGAACATTTCCTTCGACGGGATGTTTGCTCTTGCTGGATCGAGCGCACGCGATCTGTCACACATCGAAGTGGGCGATCACGATCCGCAGCAGCGCGGATTCAACGCCCGTAATATCGAACTCGCCTTCGATGGCGCAGTCGATCCTTACTTCGAAGGTTTCGCCAACATCGTCTTCAAACTCGACAACGACAACGGAACCGAGGTCGAGGTCGAGGAAGCATTTATGCAAACAACGAACCTGCCGTTCGGTTTGCAATTAAAGGGCGGTCAGTTCTTCGCCGCCTTCGGCCGCATCAATCCGACGCATCCGCACACCTGGGATTTTGCCGATGATCCGCTCGTGAACGGTCGTTTACTCGGACCCGACGGATTACGTGGGGTCGGAGCACAAATTTCCTGGACGTTGCCTACGCCGTGGTACTCCCAACTCATTCTCGCCTCGCAGAACGGACGCGGCAGCACCGGATTTTCTTTTCGCAATCCAGGCGACAATGGCATTTTCTTCGATCGCGAAACAACCGATCGAGAGGTGCGAGGTCTCCAGGATTTCGTCTGGATTCCGCGCTGGGAAAACTCCGTTGATCTCAGCCCGACGCAAGTGGTGCTGGCGGGAGTTTCCGGCGCGTTCGGTTCGAACGAAACGGGCGCGAATGCGCGCACCCAGATTTACGGTGGCGACCTGTTTTACAAATGGAAAAGCGCGCATGCCGAAGGTGGTTTCCCGTTCGTGAAATGGCAGACCGAAGTGATGTATCGACGGTTCGAAGCCGGCCGCGGCGTTGATGAGAGTTTTCCTGTAGCGGAAACGTTCCACGATTGGGGGTTGTATTCGCAGGTGCTATGGGGTTTTCGCAAAGGCTGGGTTGCAGGGCTTCGTGGCGATTATCTTCACATGCAGGATTCGCAATTTACTGATGATCCAGATCGGCAATCCCGCTGGCGTATCAGCGCGAATTTAAGCTGGTATCCGACTGAATTCTCGAAGCTGCGATTGCAATACAATCACGATTTTCTGGAGTCGAACTTCTTCCTCGCTGATCGCCAAGTCGATTCTGTTTTCCTTCAATTCGAGTTCATCCTCGGAGCGCATGGGGCGCACAAGTTTTGAGACATGCAATGCTCGCGAACAACACGCTGTCATCCTGAGTCCCGAAAACTTTCGGGGCGAAGGACCTCACCGATGGTGATGCGTTACCCAAACTTGTGTGACGTAACCTCAAATGTGAGGTCCCTCGCATTCGCTCGGGATGACGCGAGCTGCGCGCGGCGCACACAAGTTTGAAAGATGATCTCATGAAAAAAATCCGGTTAATCCTGTTAGCTATCGTCTCCGGCGCATTGTGCGCGGACGCGAAGATCAACGTCGTCGCCACGCTCCCTGATCTTGGCTCCCTCGCGCGCGAAATTGGCGGTGACAACGTAAGCGTTACGGTTTTGGCGAAACCAACCGAAGACCCGCACTTTGTGGATGCGCGCCCGAGCTTCGTCGTTGCGCTCCGCAGCGCGGATGTGCTGATCGATGGGGGCGCGGAACTCGAGCTGGGATGGTTGCCACCACTCTTACAAAATGCGCGCAATGCCAAGCTCGACATTGGCAAACCGGGCCGGGTGCAGGCGTCGCAAGGAGTTCGTTTGATGAACGTGCCGGCGAATGTGACGCGTGCCGCCGGTGACGTACACGCCCTGGGCAATCCACATTTCGGCGTGGACCCCATCATTGCCAAAGCGATTGCCTCGCACATCGCGCAATCATTTTCCGCAATCGACCCAGCCAACGTTGCTGCCTACGACGCGAACTACAAAAAGTTCGAAGCCGCCATCAATGGCAAGCTTCAGCAATGGGGCGCGGCCCTGCTGCCGTTTAAAGGTCAGCATATCGCCGCCTATCACGATTCCTGGCCCTATTTTGGCCACCGTTTCGGGCTGGAGATCGACATTTTCCTGGAACCGAAACCCGGCATTCCCCCATCGCCATCGCATCTGGCAGAGGTGATCGCGCAAATGAAGGTGCAGAAGATCAAAGCCATTATCGTTGAGCCGTACCACGACCGAAAAATTGCCGAGCGGGTCGCCAGTGCGACCGGTGCGAAGGTAGTCGATTTCGCGCAATATCCCGGGGCGCTCCCGGGTACGGATACCTATGTTAAGCTGATCGACGCACTTGTTTCGCGATTGGCCGCGGCGCTGAAATGAAACCCGACCTCTTGGTAGGGCGAGACTCTGTCGAGCATCGCGCGCGGCTCCGCGGAGCGTCGCCCTACCATGGCATCGTGGCCGCGCTGAAGTGAATAGAATGCGTCACTATGGAAATCAATTCACGTATCACTGATCACGATTCACGTTTCCTAATATGTGGGAGGTAATGTTCTGGCCGATCGTGGCCTGTGTCCTCTTGCCTTGGTTGCTCGTTTATCTCGGTCTCCACGTCGTGCAACGTGGCATCATTTTCGTGGACATCGCGATGGCGCAAATGGCCTCCCTCGGAATTTGCGTGGCGTTGCTATTTCGTTTCGATCTTCATGACTGGACGACATTCTCTATTGCGCTCGGTTTCACTCTCCTGGGCGCCGCGATTTTTTCCTTAACCGGAAAACGCGCGAGCCAGATTCCTCAGGAAGCGATCATTGGTATCGCCTATGTCGTCGCGGCGGCCGCGGCGGTGTTGCTTCTCAGTCGCGCCGCTGAGGGCGACGAAGAAATCAAACAGATGCTGGTGGGCAATATTTTGTTGGTGACGCCGGCGGAGGTTTGGAAGTGCTTCGCGCTTTTTATTGCCGTCGGGATTTTTCATTTCATTTTGCGACGAAATTTTTTGCTCGTCTCATTCGATCGCGATGGCGCTTACCAGAAAGGATTGCGCGTCCGTTGCTGGGACTTTTTCTTTTACGTCAGCTTCGGTTTGGTGGTGACCATTTTTGTCCGAATCGCCGGCGTGCTCCTCGTCTTTAGCTATCTGATCGTGCCGGCTGTTTGCGGAATCAATTTAGCGCGTGGAACTCGGGCGCGGCTGCTTCTGGGCTGGATAATCGCGACAATTGGCGGGATTGGAGGGCTGTTCTGGTCGTTCTACGGTGACTTGCCGTCCGGCGCCGCGATCGTTTGCACTTTTGGGGCTCTGCTCGTGATCGTGTCGGGACTCGGATCCATGCGACGAATCGCAGGGAAGCAGAATTGACGTGATTTCACCTCGATTGTCGCGCACGAGCCGAAAACGTGTGAAGCCTATCGCGAAGTGCTGCGTGAGCACGAGGAGCTGGTTCACGCTACAATCGAGGCGCAACATTGCCGGGAAGATCACCAATCGCTCGCAACCTCGTGAGTTTTGATCCCGGTAGCAGTGAGCAGTGTTTACTTCGAACGAGCGTCCACCTCTAATTGCGCCACGATTTTTCGGCGAGAGCAACAAACATGAGCGGGCAAGTTATCCTATGGCAGGTCGTATTGGCATATGCCTTCGCTGTTGTCGGCGGTACCGTCAGCGCGCTGCTGCGATTGGCGCACAAGCCGTTGTGCGCCTTAATTAGTTTCGCGGCCGGAACTCTCCTTGGGGTCACGCTCTTTGCCATTATTCCCGAAAGCCTGGAAAACAGCTGTTGGTGGGCGGTCGCGCTGGCAGCGGTTACGGGCTACGCGCTATTTTTCTTTATCAGCAAGTATGTTCATCACGTCTGTCCGGCTTGCGCCGCCAGCCACTTTGATGAGGATGCAACGCGTCATTTCAGCCAGATCGCGACCGCGTTAATTGTCGCCTTGGCCATTCATAGCACGACCGATGGCGTTGCTTTGGGCATCGGGCGGGAAATTCACGCGGCCACGGCGGCGAAGTGGTCGTTATTCCTGGCCTTGTGCGTCCACAAATTTCCGGAAGGATTTGCCCTCGGCAGTCTGTTGATCGGCGCTGCTTTCACTCGCACCAAGACTATCGGTTGGGTTGCGGCCGTTGAAGCAACGACACTTCTCGGCGGAGTAATTGGATTTTTCTTTCTAGCAAATGCTTCGACCTTCTGGCTTGGCCTGATCATGGCCCATGTCGGCGGCGGATTTTTTTATTTGGCCGCGCACGCCATCCTGGGAGAAATGATGAAGCACGGAAAGAAATTGGTGATAACAAGTTTTTCTGCCGGCGTGGCGTTGATAGGGATTCTTAACATTTGCTTGAGAATGCTCGCGTCCTAGCGATTACCATTTCGCAGTGCATTCGTTCCATTACTGCAATGGCTGGCTTTTTTGCGAAGAAGTCGATGTCGCGGTCGCAGCGGAGAAATTTGGCACCCCGCTCTATTTATATAGCGCCGGCACCGTTCTCGATCATTACCGGCGTCTGGATGAAGCCCTTGGCAATCGCGACCATTTGATCTGCTATGCCGTCAAAGCGAACTCGAATCGAGCTATCTTGCAGTTGTTGCGCGATGCCGGTGCCGGCTTCGACATCGTTTCGGGTGGCGAACTCTTTCGCGCCATAAAGGCCCGTGCCGACCCGGCTAAATGTACCTTCGCCGGGGTAGGAAAATCGCGTGAGGAAATCGAATACGCGCTCGAACAAGGCGTTTATTCGTTCAACGTCGAGAGCGAAGCCGAGCTCGATTACATCAACGAGATCGCATCGGGAAAAAAACAGCGCGCGCCGATTGCGCTGCGGGTGAATCCTGATGTCGAGGCGCAGACGCATCAATACATCTCCACCGGTAAGAGCGAGAACAAGTTCGGCATCGCGCTGGAACGAGCCGCGCAAGTTTACGAGCGGGCAAGTAAAATGCCGTCGATCACGGTTCGCGGCGTGCAGATGCACATCGGATCGCAAATCACCGAGGCGGCGCCCTTCGTGGCTGCGATCGAAAAAATTGCACCGCTTGTTTCCGAATTGAAAAGCAAATATGCGATTGAGTTTTTCAGCGTCGGCGGCGGACTTGGGATCGCCTATGAATCCTCCGTCGCCAGTGGCAGCGGCGATTGGTGGACGTCGCAGCGGTCGCATCCGCTCACGATCCAGCAATATGTCGATGCAATTTTGCCACCGCTAACGAGACTTGGGCTACGGATTTTACTCGAGCCCGGTCGATTGCTGGTGGGGAACGCGGGAATCTTGCTGACCCGCGTTCGTTACATCAAGGAAACAGCGCAGAGGAAATTCGCCATCATCGACGCAGGAATGAATGATCTTATTCGGCCGGCGCTTTACGGAAGCTATCACGAGATTGTCCCGGTGGAGGCCTCGAGCACGAGTAAGAATAAGACCGAGAAGATGGATATTGTCGGACCGGTGTGCGAGAGCAGCGATTTTTTTGCGCAAGACAGGGAAATGCCGGAGTTGCGCGCCGGAGATTTGCTCGCGGTCATGAGCGCAGGGGCCTATGGATTTGTCATGGCCTCCAATTACAATTCGCGCCCTTTGCCCGCAGAGGCGCTGGTGCGCGGGGATAAATTTGCGCTCATTCGCAAACGCCAGACGATAGACGACCACATCCGTGACGAGGTCGATCCGACTTGGTGATGGAGGGACGCGCTTCTGAAGTTGTAGCACAGCCATCTTGGCTGTGGGGGCCAATGGGCATCTTGCCCATTAATTGCTACGTAAGAACAACACTG
>Ga0209156_10004118_pt1 | contig 10644 bp, 8 predicted proteins | sample GraSoiAngelo_124_FD_185881 | JGI IMG/M metagenome (GOLD analysis project Ga0209156, IMG submission 185881) | Grasslands soil microbial communities from the Angelo Coastal Reserve, California, USA - 14_0927_05_20cm (SPAdes) (version 2) | ecosystem: Environmental > Terrestrial > Soil > Grasslands ...
ACGAGGCGCCGGGCGCCGGCATCGTGACCGGCATCGGACGCATCGCCGGCCGCGAGTGCGTGCTGGTCGCCAACGACGCCACCGTGAAGGGCGGCACCTACTACCCGCTCACCGTGAAGAAGCATCTCCGCGCGCAGGAGATCGCGCTCGAGAACCGCCTCGGCTGCGTCTACCTGGTCGACTCGGGCGGCGCCTTCCTCCCCCTCCAGGCCGACGTCTTCCCCGACCGCGAGCACTTCGGCCGCATCTTCTTCAACCAGGCACGCATGTCGGCGGCGGGCATCCCGCAGGTCGCGATCGTGCTCGGCTCGTGCACGGCGGGCGGCGCCTACGTGCCGGCCATGTGCGACGAGACGGTCATCGTGAAGAACCAGGGCACCATCTTCCTGGGCGGCCCGCCCCTCGTGCGCGCCGCGACCGGCGAGGAGGTGACGGCCGAGGAGCTGGGCGGCGGCGACGTCCACACCCGCATCTCGGGGGTGGCGGATCACCTGGCCGCCGACGACGCCGACGCGCTCCGCATCGCGCGCGAGATCTTCGCGGCCCTGCCGGCGCCCCGCCCGGCGCCGCTCGCGCGCGAGGCCGTGGAGGAGCCGGCCTACGACCCGCGCGAGCTCTACGGCATCGTGGCGCGCGACCCGCGCAAGCTGACCGACGCGCGCGAGCTCGTCGCGCGCCTGGTCGACGGCAGCCGGTTCCACGAGTTCAAGGCGCTCTACGGGCCGACGCTGGTGACCGGCTTCGCGCACCTCCACGGCTACCCGGTCGGCATCCTCGCCAACCAGGGCGTCCTCTTCTCCGAGTCGGCGCTCAAGGCGACCCACTTCATCGAGCTCGCCTGCGCGCGCCGCGTGCCGCTCGTCTTCCTGCAGAACATCACCGGCTTCATGGTGGGCAAGCAGTACGAGCAGGGCGGCATCGCCAAGGACGGGGCCAAGATGGTAAACGCGGTCGCCAATGCGGCCGTGCCGAAGCTCACCGTCCTGGTCGGCGCCTCGCACGGCGCGGGGAACTACGGCATGTGCGGGCGGGCCTACTCGCCGCGCCTCCTCTTCTCGTGGCCGAACAGCCGCATCTCCGTCATGGGCGGCGAGCAGGCGGCGCAGACGCTGCTCACGGTGAAGCTGCAGCAGCTCGAGGCGCGCGGCGAGACGATGGGCGAGCCGGAGCGCGCGGAGCTCATGGCGCCGATCCTCGCCAAGTACGAGGCCGAGGGCGACCCGTACTACGCGACGGCGCGCCTGTGGGACGACGGCATCCTGGATCCCCTCGAGACGCGCGACGCGCTCGGGCTCGCGCTCGCCGCGGCGCTGGGCGCCCCCATCCCCGCCACGCGCTTCGGCGTCTTCCGGATGTGAGCGTGAAGACCGTCCTCATCGCCAACCGCGGCGAGATCGCGGTCCGCATCGCGCGCGCGTGCCGGGAGCACGGTCTCGCCACGGTCGCGGTCTACTCCGAGGCCGATCGCGGCGCGCCGCACACGCTCGCCGCCGACCGCGCCGTCCCGATCGGGCCGCCGCCGGCGGTCCAGTCCTACCTGAGCGTCGAGGCGCTGCTCGCCGCCGCCCAGAGCGCGGGCGCCGACGCCGTCCATCCGGGCTACGGGTTCCTCGCCGAGAGCGCGGTCTTCGGGCGCGCGGTGGAGGCGGCCGGGCTCACCTGGATCGGCCCGCCGCCGGAGGCGATCGCCACCATGGGCGACAAGCTGGCGGCGCGCGCGACGGTCGCGCGCGCCGGCGTGCCGCTCGTGCCGGGCGCCGAGGTCGGCGGCGACGCGGCCGCGGCGGCGCGGCGGCTCGGCTTCCCCGTCCTGGTGAAGGCCGCCGCGGGCGGCGGCGGCAAGGGCATGCGCACGGTGGCGAGCGAGGCCGAGCTGCCGGACGCGCTCGCCGCCGCCCGGCGCGAGGCCGAGGCCGCCTTCGCCGACGGGCGCGTCTATCTCGAGAAGCTCCTCGTCCGTCCCCGCCACGTCGAGGTGCAGGTGCTGGGCGACCGCCACGGCACGCTCGTCCATCTCGGCGAGCGCGAGTGCTCGATCCAGCGCCGCCACCAGAAGATCGTCGAGGAGACGCCGTGCCCGGTGCTCACCCCGCGTCTCCGTACCGAGATGACCGCCGCCGCCCTCGCCGCGGCGCGCGCCGTCGGTTACACGAGCGCGGGCACGGTCGAGTTCCTGCTCGACGTCGAGGGGCGCTTCTACTTCCTCGAGATGAACACGCGCGTGCAGGTCGAGCACCCGATCACGGAGTGGGTGACGGGCATCGACATCGTCGCCGCCCAGCTCCGCATCGCGGCGGGCGCGCCGCTCGGCTTCGGGCAGGCCGACGTGCGCGCGCGCGGCCACGCGATCGAGGCCCGGCTCTACGCGGAGGATCCGGCGGCGGGCTTCCTCCCGAGCGCGGGACCGATCCTCGCGCTGCGCGAGCCCGGCGGGCCCGGCGTCCGGGTCGACTCCGGGATCGCCGCGGGCGGCGTCGTCCCGGTCGAGTACGATCCGCTGCTCGGCAAGATCTCGGCCTGGGGCGAGGGCCGCGCCATGGCGATCGCGCGGCTCTCGGCCGCCCTCCGCGACACGGCGGTCCTCGGTCCCACGACCAACCTCGCCTTCCTGCAGGACGTGCTCGCGCACCCGGCCTTCCGCCGCGGCGAGACGCACACGGGCTTCCTGCCCGAGCACTTCGCGACCTGGCAGCCGGGCGGCGAGGAGGCCGTCGCCGCGCTCGCCGCGGCGCTGGCGCTCGCGCGGCCGGCCGCGCCGGCGGGCGACGCCCGCGGCCGCGCCGCCGCACCGACGCCGTGGGAGACCCTCGGCGCCTGGCGCCTCGGGAGCTGAGGTGGAGACCCGCCTTCGGCTCGGCACGCGCACACTCGCCGTGGCCCTCGTCCCCGAGGCCGAGGGCTGGGCCGCCACGGTGGACGGCGCCGCCCACCGCGTGACGCGCCTCGGGGCCGGCCCGCGCACCACCGCCGCGGGCGGCGCGACCGTCGAGGAGCTGGCGCTCGAGGTGGACGGGCGTCCGCACCGCGCGCTGGTCGCGCGGACCCGCGACCGCGTGTTGGTGGCCGTGGCGGGCCGCGTGTGGGCCTTCGAGTCCGGCGAGGAGGCGCGCGGCGCGCACGGTGCCGCGGGCTCGGGTGCAGTCAGCGCACCGATGCCCGGGAAGGTGGTCTCCGTGCTGGTCGCGGAGGGCCAGGTGGTCGAGGTGGGCCAGGCGCTCGTCGTCCTCGAGGCGATGAAGATGGAGAGCACGCTCGCGGCCGAGGTGGCGGGGCGGGTGACGAGCGTGCGGGCCGTCGCCGGGGCCACCGTCGCGGCCGGCGACCTGCTGGTCGAGATCACGCCGGCATAGCGGGCACACCGAAGGTCGAGCGGGCGTCGGCGGGGGCGGGGGCGGGGGCGGGGGGCCGCCCTCTCCGCTTCGCTGCGCCGGCCCCGCGGGCAGCTCGCGGCGAGCGGACGTGCCGGCGCAGAGGCGCTGCGAGGGCGGCCCCCCGCCCCCGCCGAGGCGTACGGCGCCTCCGCTGGCTGCTGCGCCGGTGTATTCCGATCGAAGGTGTCACGGTCGGGTGGTGTCGACGGCGGGGGCGCCGTAGGCTCGCCGCCCGGCGTGGAGGGCGACGCGATGCGCATCCTGATCCTCGACGACGATCCGTCCCGCAGCGAGACGCTCGCCGCGAGCGTCGCCCGGGCCTGCCCGGACGCCGAGGTTCGGCGCGCGTCCGGCGCGACGGTGGCGCGGGCGGTCGCGGAGACCGCGCCTGCGCTCGCAGTCGTCGGCCCGGGGCTCGTAGACGGGGACGGCGGCGGCGAGCTGGTGCGGGCGCTGTGTGCAGACCACCCCGAGCTCGCGGTGCTGGTCGTCAGCACGCGTGACCTTGCCGCACCCGCGGTGGCGGCGTTGCGGGCGGGCGCCGCGGACTACGTCGTCCTCGCCGACGGCGACGACCTGGCCGCGCTCGGACGCGCAGCCGCCCGGCTCGTGTGCCGTGACGGGCACCGCCCGCCGCGCCCCGCCGGGCGCGCGGCCCCCGACGCGCTCGCCGGCCTGGTCGGCCGGAGCCCGGCCATTCAGCAGGTGCGGGAGCTGGTGCGCACCGCCGCGCGCGCCGAGGCCCACGTGCTGATCGAGGGCGAGACCGGCACCGGCAAGGAGGTGGTGGCGCGCGCCGTGCACGCCCTCGGCCGCCGCGCCGCAGGTCCCTTCGTGCCGGTCAACTGCGCCGCCGTCCCCGAGACGCTCGCCGAGAGCGAGTTCTTCGGGCACGCGCGCGGCGCGTTCACCGGCGCGGTACAGGAGCGCCCCGGCGTGCTGCAGCTCGCCGACCGCGGCACGCTCTTCCTCGACGAGGTCGAGGACCTCGCGCCCGCGCTCCAGGCGAAGCTCCTGCGCGTCGTGCAGGACCGGGAGGTGCGGCCGCTCGGCGCCTCCAGCGTGCGGCGGGTCGACCTCCGCATCGTCGCCGCCGCCAACCGCGACCTCTGGCGCATGGTCGAGGCGGGGCAGTTTCGCCGCGACCTCTACTATCGCCTGCGCGTGTTCGCGATCACGCTCCCGCCGCTCCGGCAGCGGCGCGAAGACCTGCCGCCGCTCATCGAGCACTTCATCGCGCGCTTCAACCGCGCGCACGGCACCACCTTCGCGCTCCCGCCCGCCGGCGCGCTGCGGGCGCTCCTCGAGCACCCCTGGCCCGGCAACGTGCGCGAGCTCGAGAACGTGCTCGAGTCGCTCCTCGTCCTCGCCGGCGCCGAGGGCGTGGAGCTGGCCGAGCTGCTCGCGCGGCGGCAGTCGCCCGCGGCCGGCCTGGTGGTCGACGAGCGCGCGCGCATCCTGCGCGTGCTCGACGAGCACCGCTGGAACCGGCAGCGGGCCGCTACCGCGCTCGGCATCTCGCGCGTCACCCTCTGGCGGCGCATGGAGCGGCACGGCATTCGCGATCCGCTCGGCGTGCCGAGGCGTGAAACGGCCTGATCGAGGACGCTTCAGGCGCGCGCCGCCCGCGCGCGCCGGGCCGACGGGCCGCGCTGGCACGCCCGCTGCACCTTCCCCCGCCCGCCCCAGAGCTCGGAGGAGGGTCGCATGGCAAAGGGATCCAGCATCGTGGGGTCGATCGCGCTCGGCGGCGTGCTCGTGGCGCTCGTCATGCGCGCAACCACGCTCCACTCCGTGAACGGCGCGCCGCTCATCTATCGCGTGGTGAGCAACGTGAACGACCTGGACGGGGTCGAGGGCCTGGCGCCGCCCGGACGCGTGGTCGAGCTGTGGTTCAAGCAGCGGAACTTCAAGGAGGGCAACGACGACGCGAGCGACCCCTTCGCCTGGTGCGGCTGGAAGAACGGCGGCGACGCCGTGCGCATCGGGATCGCGACGGCCGACGCCAAGGGGGTCTGGCGCCTGAGCGACCTCCGCCACGCGGGCACCACGGTGATGCTCTTCCCCCCGGCACCCGGGGCGGACCGCTGCCTCGGCGGGCTCTACACCGAACTCTTGCCGCGTGCCTGCGAGCAGCCCGAGGTCGGCTGCAGCGCCTGGGACGCGCCCACGCTCCACTGGCTGAACGTGCGCAAGCTCACTCCCACGATCGGCGCGGTCGCGGGCTCGCTCTCGGGCGCCGAGCAGGCCGCGGCCGCGGTCGCCGACGGCCCGGACGACGGGCCCGAGCCGAGCGACGTGGTCGACGTCGACGAGAACGGCATCGACACCACGGCGCCCGGCTACGAGGTCGGCCAGCGCGTCACCTGGCGGTGCGGCTCCGGCGGCACGGCCGCCTGCCCGAGCGTGACGGTCCACGACGCCTCGACGGCCATCGCGACGGATCCCGAGTTTCCGTTCGTTCTCGGCACCATCCAGGGGCACCGCACGGGCGGTTCCTTCATCGCCGCGGCGGCCATCCCGCGTGGCTCGCCGATCGGCTTCTCGGTCAACGTCAACGTCAAGTTCCGCGGGCTGCTCGACGTGAACCTGGGGTGCGATCGGCAGCGCTTCTTCGACTTCTCGCTGGCGAAGGTGTTCTGAGGTGCGTCGATCCGGCCGCCGGGGGCACCCGCGCACGCGGTCGGGAGCCCGCGGGTCGAAGGCTTTGGGCGGCGCGCCTCGTCCCGCACGGCAACGTTGCACGCCCGCCCGCGCGCGCGGGCGCCCCCGGCGGCCGGCGCGGCGCCGCTTGTTTAGTCTAGGTGGACGCCCGGCTCGAGGCCGATCGCGCGCGCCACGTCTGCCGCGGCGGCCTTGGCGCCGCCGTCGCGGGCGCGGGCGCAGCGGACGGCGCCGTCGCGCGCGGCGACCGTCAAACCTTCGGCGCCGATCGCGAGCACGGTGCCGGGCGTCGCGCCGGCGGGCGCCGCCACGCGGCGCGGCTCGTAGAGGCGGAGGCGCGCGCCGCGCCAGGTGGTGTGGGCGCCGGGCTGGGGGTCGCAGCCGCGGATCAGGTTGTGGATCTCGGGCGCGGGGCGGCTCCAGTCGATCCGTGCGTGCTCGTCGCGGCAGAGCGGGTCGTAGCTGGCGCGCGACTCGTCCTGCGGGACCCGCGGCGCCCTGCCCTCGCGGATGAGCGCGACCGCGTCCAGCACCGCGCGCACGCCGAGCGGGAAGAGCGCCTTGTAGTAGAGGCTGCCCGCGGTGTCGTCCGGCCCCACGGGCACCGGGCGTTGGAGCACGATGGGACCGGTGTCGATGCCCGCGTCGGGCCAGAAGACGGTGACGCCCGACTCGGTCTCGCCGCGGATCAGCTGCCAGGCGATCGCGCTTCCGCCGCGGTAGCGCGGCAGCAGCGAGGGATGGAAGCAGATGCTGGTGAGCCGCGGGATGTGCAGCAGCGGCTCGGGCACGATCTGCGTCACGTAGGCGAGCACGCCCAGGTCGGCGCGCGCCTCCGCGAAGGCGTGCTGCGCCTCGGGCGCCTTGAGGGAGCGGAACTGGTGCACCGGAATGCCGCGCGCGAGGGCCGCCCCCTTCACCGGGTCGGGCTTCGGTCCCGCGTCGGGCGGGCACACGACGGCCGCGATCGTGTCGCCGGCGGCTTCGAGGCCGCGCAGCACCTCCTCGGCGAAAGCCGCTTGCCCGACGAGGAGGATGCGCATCGCGGGCTCAGGCTTTCAGATGCGTCGCGAAGAACTTCTTGAGCCGCCCCCACGCGTCCTCGGCGGCGGCCTTCTGGTACGAGGAGCGCTCGTTGCAGAAGAAGCCGTGCTCCGCGCCGGGGTAGACGACGACCTCGATCGCCTTCCTGTGACGCCTGGCCTCGGCCTGGAGCTGCTCGACGCTGTCGAGCGGGATGTACGCGTCCTTCTCGCCGAAGAAGGCGAGCACGGGGCACTTGAGCTGCGCCGTCTTCTCGGCCGGGAGGCCGCCGCCGTAGAAGGGCGCGCTCGCCTTGATCTTGTCGGGGAGCTCGCACGCCGCGAGATAGGCCACGCGCCCGCCCATACAGAAGCCCGTGATCCCGATCCGGTCGGCGCGCACGAAGGCCTGCTTCTCGAGGTACGCCACCGCGCTGCCGAGGTCGGAGACGATCTCCGGGTCCTTGAGCGACTGCATCAGCGCGATCGCCTCGGGGAGCTGGTCGTAGCGGGTCGTGCGACCCTTCCCGCCGCGCCAGTAGAGATCCGGCGCGAGCGCGACGTAGCCCTCGCGCGCGATCCGGCGCGCCACGTCCTTGATGTGGTCGTTCAGGCCGAACGCCTCCTGGATGACGAGCACGCAGGGCGCGCGGGCGCCCTCCTTCGGCCGCGCCAGGAAGGCGGGCATCGAGCCGACCGCCGCCGGCAGTTCGACCATCTGGCTCTCGACGTCCATTGGGGCAACACCTCCTGGGGGGGATTTGGGGGGGGAGCCGGTCGCTGCCTCAGTTATAGGAGGGGCCCTTCACCTTGCAATGCCTTGGCGGGGGGCCGTGAGCTACCGTTGACTCGTGACGCCCAGGCGGCATAAAGTAAAACACCTTTTCGGGAGAGCAGTGCGGCGCGAGAAGTCCAACTACATCATCCAATCGGTGTCTCACTCGCTGGATGTGCTCGAGCAGTTCGCGGGCGAGGCCGAGGAGCTCGGCGTGACCGAGCTGTCGAAGCGGCTCCGGCTCCACAAGAACAACGTCTTCCGCCTGCTCGCCACGCTCGAGTCGCGCGGCTACATCGAGCAGAACCGCGCCACCGAGAACTACCGCCTCGGCATCCGCTGCCTCCAGCTCGGGCAGAGCTACGTGCAGCACATGGGGCTCCTCCGCCAGGCGCGGCCGATCATGGCCGAGCTGGTGCGTCAGGCGCGCGAAACGACGTATCTCGCCGTGCTGCGGCGCGCGGCGGTGGTCCCTGTCGAAGTGATCGAGGCCGACCGCCCGGTGCGCATCGTCTCCCAGCTCGGCGAGGCGCTGCCGCTCCACGCGACCGCGGCCGGCAAGGTCCACCTCGCCTTCGAGCAGGAGGACGAGCTGCGCGCGCTCGTCCCCGACGGCCTCCCGCGCTTCACCGAGCGCACCATCGTCGACCGCCAGGCCCTCCTCCAGCAGCTGCGCGCCGTTACGGCCAACGGCTACGCCGTCGACCTGGGCGAGCATCTCGAGGACGTGCGGGCCGTCGCCGCGCCGGTGCGCGACTACGCGCGCGCCGTGGTCGGCGTGCTCGCGGTCGTGGCGCCCGCCTCGCGCCTGACGCCCGAGCGCATCGAGAAGGAGGTCGCGCCGCTCGTGCTCAAGGCGGGACGCGAGCTCTCCAGCCGGCTTGGCTTCGACGTCGGGCGGCGCGAGGCGCAAGGCTGAGACCGCGCACGCCCGAGGGCGGGAGCAGCGTCGACCGCGATTCGCGCTTCAGGCGGCCATGAATGGGCGGCGGGTGGCGGAGTGGACCGTGCTGCTCCTACTGGTCGTCCTGTACGGTTGGGGATCGTCATGGCTGGCGGTGATGCGGCTCTTCCGGTCGGCGCCACCCGTCGCCATGGTGCTTCCGGCCGCGCTGCTGGGGCTGCTCGGCGTGCCTGCTCTGCGCCCGAAGCGCCCAGCGGTGCGCGCGGCGGTCATCCTGTGCGCCCTCGAGCTCGTCCTGCTCGCGCTCGCAGGCCTGACCGCGATCCTCCTTCCCAGCGGCCATCCGCCGGCCGCCGTCCTCTTCCTCGGCCCGCTCATGCTGCTCAGCTCGGCTCTCGGGGCCGTCGCGCTCGTACTCGTCGCGCGGGGATGGCTCCGCGGGGAGCCGCCCGCGAGTGCGACCTTCGCCACCGTGCTCTTCCTCGGCACGAGCCTCCTCGTACCCACGTGGCCGGGCCTCCTCACGCACAATCTGCTTCGGCTCCCCGGCGTGGCGTCCCTCGCTCGCACGCTGCGCCGGCTCGACCCGCGCTGCCCCGACCTCGCCGCCGTGCGCAGCGATCCGGTCCTCCTCCAGCGCTGCCCGGGGCTCACCCCGCGGCGCATCGAGCTGCTCGCGTCCCTGGCGGGAGACGAGGCACAATTCGGGCCTCTCGTCACCGAGCGGCTGCATGCCGAGTGGCAGACGATCAGCGAGCCACGCGCGGTGGGGACGGCCGTCGCCGCCCTCGAGCGCGCCCATCCCAACCTGCTTCCCGACGCTCGGCACCCCTTCGACTCCTACGCCCTCGTCTGCACGCTCGTCGGCGCCCACGACGCCTCCGTCGAGTGGGCCGTCCGCGGCGCGCTCGAGTCGAAGCTCCTCCCGGCGGCGGCCGAGGAGCGCTATGCCGGCTGCCTCGCGCAACTTCTCGCTCGCATCTCGCCCTCGGAGTCCGGGCTCGGCGTATGCCAGGCGGTGCTCGCCGAGGCGAGCGACGAGGAGTCGCACGGCGTCGAGCGGGCCTCGGTCGACGCGCGCCTCGTCCCGCTGCGCCCCTTCATCGAGAAGGCTCGCGGCGACCGGACCGGGCGCGGATGCTCCTGCGAGGTCGCGCTCGTGCGGATCGAGGGCGAGGGCGCCGAGGCGCTCGCGGTCGAGCTCGCGAACCGGGTCCCGCTCGGGGATCTCGGGGTCCCTCGATGTCTCCAGGACCTCGGCCCCGCCGCCGCCGCGGCGGTGGAGCCGCTCGCCGGCCTCGCCCGCGCCGGCAGCGTCTGGCGCCGCCTGGAGGCGATCCGCGCGCTCGGCTCCATCCAAGCATCCGCACCTGAGGTGCCGCTCGTTGCGCTTCTCGCCGACCCAGACTGGCAGATTCGCGCCGGCGCGCGCGACGCGCTCGGCCGCGTCCGCAGGGTCGCCACACGCAGCACGCTGGGAGAGCATCCGCCCCGCTGACGAATCCCGCAGGACCGACCGGCAGAGCGCGGCGACACGCGGACTGGCACCCGAGCGCCTTGACTTGGCCATGCCGCGCTGTGTAATCGACCTCGTCCCCCCAAAAGGAGCCCCGCGTGAAGATCCTGGTCGCCGTGAAGCGTGTCCCCGACCCCGAGACGGTCATCAAGATCGCCCCCGACGGCAGCAACATCGTCGGCGACAACGTCAAGTGGGTGATCAACCCCTTCGACGAGATCGCGATCGAGGAAGCGCTGCGCGTGAAGGAGAAGGTGCCGGGCAGCGAGGTCGTGCTGGTCTCGATCGGCGCGAAGACGGCGCAGGAGCAGCTCCGCACGGGGCTCGCCATGGGCGCCGACCGCGCCATCCTGGTGCTCTCGGAGCAGGCGCTCGAGCCGCTCGCCGTGGCG
>Ga0209156_10004121_pt1 | contig 10643 bp, 8 predicted proteins | sample GraSoiAngelo_124_FD_185881 | JGI IMG/M metagenome (GOLD analysis project Ga0209156, IMG submission 185881) | Grasslands soil microbial communities from the Angelo Coastal Reserve, California, USA - 14_0927_05_20cm (SPAdes) (version 2) | ecosystem: Environmental > Terrestrial > Soil > Grasslands ...
CCCATGATCAATGCGACCGGTATGGTCATCGCAATGGTGAAAACGCCCCACGGGCTTTGCGCGAGCGCTTGCACGACGACCAGTGCGAGCACAGCGAGCAAGATAATCATTATCGCCAACACGCTGACGAGCGCGAGCGCACCAACCCCGCGTCCGATCTCTTCTTTCACCATCTGCCCGAGTGTTTTGCCGCCGCGACGGATTGAGGCAAAAAGAACAATCATGTCGTGAACGCCGCCCCCGAGCGTTGCTCCAATCAAGATCCATAGGGTGCCAGGCAGAAAACCAAACTGGGCTGCCAGCACCGGACCGACTAGTGGCCCTGGACCAGCGATGGCCGCAAAATGATGGCCGAAAACCATCCAACGATTGGTAGGTACGTAATCTTTGCTGTCGTTTTGCAGGACGGCCGGAGTGGCCCGCTCGTCATTGAGTACGAGCACTTTCGTCGCCAGCCATTTGCTGTAAAAGCGATAACTAATCGAAGTTGCGCACAGACCCGCCACAATGATCCAGAGGGCGCTTATTTGTTCGCCGCGTGAGAGAGCAAGGACACAAACCGCCCCAAGGCCGAGGACCGTCACGGCGCACCAGAGCAATTTTTTCCAAAGGCTCATCGAGCTTGTAATTTAGTTGAAGTTGTCGCGTCGCGCCACAAAGTGCGAGGTATCTGGGTATGCAGTTCAGTCACAAAATAAAGAAACTCTTAAGCGGACAGGGGTTAGCCAGCGCAAGAAAACATACCCGCAGGTTTTTTCACCGAACCCGGGTTCCACTCGAGACCAGTCGAATTATTGAAACAATTGATGGTCCCGATTTTCAACAAATCCGCCAGCGCTACGCCGTCGAAGATCCAGGCGAAGACTGGCCGAAATATCTCGATCTTGACCGCTGGATTGACATTAACATTCGCCGCATTCGCGAAATTGAACTCGATTTGTCGCGGCCAAAGCGCATTCTCGATCTTGGCTGTGGCGCCGGATATTTTCTGCATATCGCGCAATTGCTCGGGCATAAAGGACTCGGTCTCGATCTGGATTACCTGCCGATGTTTGCGGAAATCACACGCCTGCTCGGAGTTCGTCGCGTTATCTCACGCATTGAGCCTCTTACTCCCCTTCCCGATCTCGGAGGAAGATTTGATCTTATCACCGCCTTCATGATCTGCTTCAACAACCATAAACAACCCGATCTCTGGGACGTGCCGGAATGGGAATTCTTCCTCGATGATCTCGCCAAATACCTGGCGCCACGCGGTCGCGTCTGGCTGGAGCTGAATCGCGAATACGACGGGACTTTTTATACCCCCGAGCTGCGAGAATTTTTCGCCATACGCGGCGCCAAGATCGACGAGCACAAAATCATTTTTAACTCAGGCCTTGGCGTGCCTGCTTCAGCTTTTCCAGTTGGGCGCTGAAATCTGTGAGGCGCTGTCGATGTTCCTCAACCACGGCCGCGGGAGCGCGATCGACAAAAGATTTATTTTTCAATTTGCCCTCGACTGTTCGCAATTCCGCTTCCACCTTGGCGATTTCTTTATCGAGTCGCTCGCGCTCTGCCGTTTGGTCTCCCGCCGCAATCGCTAGAAAAAGTTCGCCGAGCGGGGTGACCGCGACAGGAACACCCGCTTCCGGTTCATATTGCCGATCCAGCCTTACTTCTTCTGCATTCAGCAGTTTCGAGAGCGTCGCCAGTTGGTCAGAAATCCATTTCTGGTCTTCGCGTAAAATATAACGCATCTTTTTGTTCGATGGAACCTTAGCTTCCGCTCGAAGATTCCGGCCAGCCCTCACCGTTTCATAAATGCGCGAAACGAGGCGCCGCCCGTTTGCAAGATCGACATCGTGCAGTCGCATCTTCTCCGGAGGCGCGTCGAATTGAATCGAAGTTTTCCCAAATCCCAAAAGCGACCAAAGCTCCTCAGTGATGTACGGCATGAATGGATGAAGCAGGCGCAACACCGCCGACAGCACATTGTCCATCACCGCCAGCGCGGACTTCTTCTTCGCCTCGTCTTCACCAAAGATTTCTGTCTTTGCCGCCTCGACGAACCAGTCGCAATAATCGCTCCAGAAAAAATCGTAAAGGCGCTGCGCCACTTCATTGAATCGGTACGCGCGGTAAGCGGAATCGATCGCGTCGATCGTCTCGTTCAGTCTCGCTAGGACTTCCGTCGAGAAGATCGACAATTTTGCATTGTCGATTTCCGGCTCAGCTGCGCTTGGCCCATGCATTTGTCGAAAACGAGCAGCATTCCAAAGCTTGGTCGCAAAGTTACGGCCTTCTTCGATTTGTTTTTCATCGAAACGAATATCCTGACCGCTCGGCGCAATGCGCATGAGACCAAATCGCAAGCCGTCTGCACCGTACTTGCCAATCAGCTCAAGCGGATCAGGCGAATTGCCCAATGACTTCGACATTTTGCGACCCTGCTTGTCACGAATTATTCCGGTGAAGAAAATGTCCTGGAACGGAATGTTGTCTTCATCGCGCTCCGATTTTCCCGGCCTAAACTCGAGGCCGGCGATGATCATACGCGCGACCCAAAAGAAGATGATATCGGGCGCGGTTACGAGCACGCTGGTCGGATAAAATTTTTTCCGTGTTTCTTCATCCATGGTCTCGTAGGCCCACAGCCACGATGAGAACCAAGTGTCGAGCGTGTCTGGATCTTGCGTCCAGTTTTCGGGATCAGCTGGAGGTTCAATCCCGACGTAAATTTGGGATTTGGAATTTGGAATTTCGGATTTCGGATACCAAGCTGGTACCTCGTGTCCCCACCAAACCTGACGACTGATGCACCAGTCCTGGATGTTTTCCAGCCATTGCGCGTAAACCTTTTCCCAATGCGCGGGAAAGAAGTGAATGAGACGATCGCGTACGACGGCGAGCGCTTCCTTCGTTTTCGGATAACGCAAGAACCATTGTTCACTAATGCGTGGCTCGATCGGCACTTCGCTGCGGTCACTAAAGCCGACGTTGTTTTCGTACGGCTCGGTCTTCGAAAGTAGACCTTTCTCCTGTAATAACTCTGCGGCCTTTTTGCGCGCTTCGAATCGGTCAAGACCGTTCAATTCCGGAACGGCAGGATAATTGATCCGACCGTCCGGCGCGAGCACATCAAGAACGAGCAAGCTATGACGCTGGCCGATCTCGAAATCCAACTTGTCATGTCCGGGCGTCACTTTTAGGACGCCAGTGCCAAATTCGGGATCGATCGCCTCGTCGGCAATGATGGGAAGCCTTTCCCGCGCGAGCGGACGCCACGCATGTTTCCCGAAAAGATCGCCATATCGTTTGTCACTCGGATGAGCCGCCACCGCCGTATCGGCAATGATCGTTTCCGGTCGAGTTGTCGCTACTTCAATGAAACGTCCGGGCTCTTCCGCGATTTCATATCGGACGTAATAAAGATTTCCCTTTTGCGGCTTAGAAATGACTTCCTCGTCTGAGAGGGCAGTCTGCGCAGCCGGATCCCAGTTGATCATCCGGCGACCGCGATAAATCAGGCCTTGGCGGTAAAGATCGACAAAAACCTCCTGCACGGCGCGGACGTAATCATCATCCAGCGTGTAGCGTTGCCGCGACCAATCGCACGAACAGCCCAGGCGCTTGAGTTGTTCGATGATAATGCCGCCATGTTTATCCTGCCAATCCAAAACGCGACGGAGAAATTCCTCGCGACCGAGGTCGTGCCGGGTTTTCTTCTCTGTTTGCCAGAGATGCTTTTCGACTGCGGTCTGGGTGCCGATCCCGGCGTGATCGGTACCCGGTAACCAAAGGACTTCGAAACCCTTCATTCGCGCCCGGCGCGCGAGAACGTCCTGGATAGTATTGTTAAGCACATGCCCTAGCGTGAGAACGCCGGTAATGTTCGGCGGCGGAATCACCATCGAAAAAGCCGGCTTTGACGAAGTCGGGTCCGCTTCAAAATCGTGATTCTTGATCCAGCGGGCGTACCACTTTGGTTCGACCGATTTGGGATCGTAGGTTTTTGGAAGCTCAGTCATCGCGATGAATCATCCGAAGACGGAGCATGTTTGCCAAATGAAAAGGTAGGACGCGCTTGCAGTTTCTTCATGAAACCCTGATTTTGCGACTCCATGCGAGACTCGCGTCCAATCGGTGTCTTTGATTCCGGAATCGGTGGCCTCACTGTCGTTAAGGCGTTGCGCGATTTACTGCCGAACGAGAAAATTTTTTATCTCGGGGACACGGCGCGCGTTCCATATGGCGGAAAAAGTGCGAACACGGTCGAACGCTACAGCCTCGAGATGACAAACATGCTGGTCGACGAAGACGTGAAAGCCATTGTGATCGCATGCAACTCGGCGTCGGCGGTAGCATTGCCGAAACTGGAGAAAACCCTCTCCGTTCCGGTCGTTGGCGTGATCAAACCGGGCGCGCAAGCGGCGATCAGCGCGACGCGCAATCGGCATATTGGTATAATCGGAACGCGCGCAACGATCAAAAGCGGCGCGTATGAGAAGGCGCTGCGCGAACTCGATCCCAAGATCGACATCTCCGCGCGCGCTTGCCCATTACTCGTTCCGTTCATCGAAGAAGGCTGGCTCGAAGACGATCTGACCGACCAAATTATCGCGCGTTACCTTGAGCCGCTTGTGCGGGAAGGGGTTGACACACTAGTGCTCGGCTGCACGCATTATCCATTACTGATCGACGCACTTTCTCGCGCGCTCGGCGAGAAGGTGAAACTGGTGGATTCTGCCCGTAACTGTGCGACCGCCGTACAGGAACTTTTGGATCGAGAACAACTGCGCACGCCGTCGGGGACTTCGGGTGATTTGGAAGTCACGCTAACCGATCTGCCCGATAGTTTCCTGCACGTCGCACGAGATGCGCTGCAACTCGATATTGGCGAAGTGCACCTCCGCGATATGCTTCATCCAGCGCCGCATTGATTCAGCGCCGAGATCGTTTCTGGCGGGTAAGCTGATCACGCTGCGCTTTCGGCAAAGAGCGCACTACCAAGTCATACGAATGCTCGATCATTTTGCGTAGTTCTGCTTCCGGAACTCCGCTGCTGATCTCGACCGTGTTCCAATGCTTCTTGTTCATGTGATAGCCGGGCTGGACTTGCTCGTATCGATCGCGCAACTCGAGCGCCACATCAGGATCGCACTTTAAATTGACCGTTGCTGGAATCTCATCGAGCGCGGCCAGTCCGAATATTTTACCGGCGACTTTGAAGACGAGAACAGCCTCACCAAACGGTGTGCCCTCGGTGACACCATCTTTCGCGAGGCAATACTCGCGGAATTCTTCGAGGTCCATTCCTCAAGAAATTCGCGAAATCAACATATCCGCTAAATCACTGATTTTCACACGCTCTTGTTTCATCGAGTCCCGCTCACGCAACGTAACTGTATCCGTTAACGCAGCGTTTTTCTCGCCAAGCGTTTCGAAATCAACCGTCACACCGAATGGCGTCCCAATTTCATCCTGGCGACGGTAGCGTCGCCCAATCGCCCCGCTCTCGTCATAAAAGACGTTCAAATCCGGGCGCAGAAGGACGACAATCTCTTTCGCCTTGGTCACAAGTGGCTCCTTGTTTTTCAGGAGCGGAAAGACAGCGCATTTGATCGGTGCCATGCGTGGATGAAATCGCAAGACCACGCGCATTTCCATTTCCCCTTTTTCATCGGGCGCTTCGTCTTCGGAGTACGCCTCGCAGATCAGCGCCAGTACTGTGCGATCGACCCCTGCGCTGGGTTCCACCACGTGAGGAATAAATCGCTGCTTCGTTTCTTCATCAAAATAATCGAGAGTTTTGCCGCTCGCCTTGATGTGCTGCTGCAAATCGTAATCGGTGCGATACGCGACGCCTTCGAGCTCTTGTCGGCCGAATGGGAAATCGTATTCGATGTCGTAGGTCCCTTTTGAATAGAAGGCGCGCTCTTCGTCAGGAACCTGTCGTGCATGCAGTTTCTCGCGCGGAACACCGATATTTTCATAAAACTTTAGCCGCTCCTCCAGCCAGTAATCGAGCAACTTCATCCCCTCCTCCGCCCGGCAAAAATATTCCAGCTCCATTTGCTCAAACTCACGGGAGCGAAATGTGAAGTTGCGCGGATTGATTTCGTTGCGAAACGCTTTGCCAATTTGCGCGATTCCAAATGGCAGCTTCTTTCGCGAAACCTCGAGCACATTTTTGAATTGGACGAAGATGGACTGCGCCGTCTCCGGGCGAAGGTAGGTGACGCTGGATTCGTCTTCAGTCGCACCTACGTAAGTTTTGAACATTAAGTTGAATGGGCGCGGTTCAGTTAAATCTTTGCCTCCACAGTTCGGGCATTGTTGCACGCCTTTTTTCTCAATCACTTGGTCCGCACGTAAGCGCGCCTTGCAAGATCGACAATCGACCATCGGGTCGCTGAATGTGTCTTCGTGGCCGCTCGCCTTCCAAACGGCGCGATTCATCAGGATCGACCCGTCCATGCCGACCACGTCGTCACGCTCGTGCACCGTCACGCGCCACCAATAATTCTTGAGATTGCGTTTCAATTCGACGCCAAGTGGTCCGTAATCCCAGCAGCCGTTGAGCCCGCCGTAAATTTCGCTCGATTGGAAAATGAATCCGCGCCGCTTACACAAGCTGACGATCTTTTCCATGCGCTGGGTGTCTGCCTTGAGATCCATAAATCGGCTCTATTCAGCCACAGATTTACAGGGATTGCACAGATTCCCCGCAGAGAATTCTGCAGTGGCGGCCATGTCCACCGCTTTTTCTAAAACCGCAGGCGGCACGCCTGCCTCTACAGCATCTGCGTCATCCGCCATCCGGGGCTATGTCTGCGCTTCGATTGTGATTTCGGTCTTCACGGAATTGGCGATGAAACACTGCTCGTGAGCCATATGATTCATCTCTTCGATTTCTTGCGCGGTTGGCTGTTTATCACCAGAGAATTTGAGCCGCGGCCTTAACGTCACACGCGTAATCGCCAATCTGTCTTCCGCATTTTTTTCCATGTGACCGACCGCTTCATCGACATATTCATCGAGCACGAACTTCTTTTTGGCCGCGATGGCAAGAAACGTGAGCATCTGGCAGCTCGAGAGCGACGCCACAAATGCTTCCTCCGGATCGGCAAGCTTTGGATTGCCAAGATAAGCCGGCGCGGCGGACGCCGGCATCTCGTGACCACCCTCAAACTTCCAGGTGTGATCGCGCGAATATTTCTGATACTCGAACGGCGTATCGCCGCGTTTCCAGGTGAGAGTAATTTTGTGTTCGGACATGTTTTTAGATAGAATGAGGTAGCTCACAGAGCAAGCGCCTCGCTTCCCGATCAACCCGCTAAGTCTTGGCATTCGGAACGCCCCTGTTACAAATCTTCCTTTTTTGTAGGAAACCGGCTGTGCACGCTCTATTTTTGTCGGTGCCAGGATATTGCGCGATTAGCTCAGTGGTAGAGCGCTTGCTTCACACGCAAGAAGTCGCAGGTTCGAACCCTGCATCGCGCACGATTCTGTTTGATCCCCGCGAAAGAAACAACCTATAGAAATGAAAATCGCTACGGGTCTAGTCCAGGAAGTTCTAGAAATTGTTAAAAAACGCAATCCGAATGAGCCTGAGTTCCTTCAGGCGGTCACGGAAGTGCTCGTGTCCATTGAACCAGCCGTTCAGCGGCACAAGAAGTATCGAGACGGCAAAATTCTCGAACGCATCGTCGAGCCTGAGAGGATGATTCAGTTCCGCGTTCCTTGGATTGATGACAAAGGACAAATCCATGTGAACCGCGGCTATCGCGTCCAGATGAACAGTGCCCTTGGACCCTACAAGGGTGGTCTGCGCTTCCATCCGACAGTTAATGGCAGCATCCTGAAGTTCCTCGCGTTCGAACAGGTCTTTAAGAATTCGCTGACGACGCTACCGATGGGCGGCGGCAAGGGCGGCGCCGACTTCGATCCAAAGGGGAAGTCTGACAATGAAGTGATGCGATTCTGCCAGTCGTTTATGACCGAACTGTTCCGTCACGTTGGATCGGACACCGACATTCCAGCTGGCGATATTGGCGTTGGCGGCCGCGAAATTGGTTACCTATTTGGTCAGTACAAGCGCCTGGCAAATGAATTCACCGGTGTCCTGACTGGCAAATCACTGAACTGGGGCGGGTCGCTCATTCGCCCACAAGCCACCGGTTATGGCGCCGTCTATTTCGCCGAGGAAATGCTTAAGACCCGCGGTGAAAGCCTCGAAGGCAAGGTTTGCACCGTGTCTGGATCCGGCAACGCTGCGCAGTACACCGCCCAGAAATTGAACCGAGTGGGCGCTAAGGTGGTGACGATGTCTGATTCCAGCGGCTTCATTCATGACAAGAACGGCATCACGGAAGAAAAATTGGGTTTTATAATGCATCTTAAGAACGTGCGCCGTCGCCGCATCAAGGAGTATGCCGAGCGCTCCGGAGTAACTTATGTGGATGGTCAGCGACCGTGGGGAGTCAAATGCGATTGCGCGTTTCCGTGTGCAACTCAAAATGAAATCACTAAAGACGACGCCGGAAAGCTACTTGACAACGGCTGCTACCTCGTGTCGGAAGCGGCCAATATGCCGAGTGTTCCCGCCGCCGTTGACTTGTTTCTGGAAAAGAAAATTCTCTACGGCCCTGGCAAGGCTGCAAATGCGGGCGGCGTCGCCGTTTCCGGCCTTGAGATGGCCCAGAATTCCATGCGGTTGCCCTGGCCACGCGAGGAAGTCGATCAACGTCTCCGTCACATTATGACTACCATCCACAAAAATGCGTGGAACACTGCCGCCGAATATGGTCAGCCCGGCAACCTCGTAATCGGCGCGAACATTGCTGGCTTTGTAAAAGTCGCGGACGCCATGCTCGACCAAGGTGTCGTTTAGATTTCTTTCGATGGACCCTATCAGCTGTGTTTAGCTGGTAGGCGGTTTTCAGCCCAATGCAGAAGTTCTTGAATTCAGGCGCGTAAAAGCTCTATCTAATCCGTATATCAATAATATGAAAATGAACGTTGTTGATCACGCGGGGATGAAGGCCTTCTCCGCCAGGAATGGATCGAGAATGGGGTCGAAGTGCCGGGTTCTCCTACTCCTTGTAATTTCTGTCGCGTTCGGTGCAGGCGGGTGCGCCGACTATTACGGCGGTTATTACGGAGCTGGATACGGGCCCGGTCCGTATTATGGAGGAGGTTACGGTGGAGGTTACGGGCCATACTACGGAGGCTCCCCAGGCTCCGTCACGGTCGCGGTAGGCGATCGGCCATATTATACTCGTGGTCCTGGTTATTGGGCCGGCCGTACCTATTATGTCTGGAGACCGGGACACTGGCGGACAAACCGCTACGGTCAAAGAGTCTGGATCCGCGGCCACTATGTTGTGAGGTAATCGATCTACCGGCCAGCTGGTTTTGTGTAGTTGCGGGGATTTCGCATCGGCGGTCCCCTAAGCAATAGGGCGAGCCAGCCCCCAACGCGCAAAACGGAAACGCAAAGCGGTGAAGAGACATCCCAGTCCATAGCGTACGCTTCTCCGGAAATTGATCGAGGAGGCTTCGGGCAAATACCGCGCCGGACAAGTCACTTCCCCAATCGCGCAACCTAATGCGATAACTTGTGCCAGAACCTGGTTGTCAAAAACGAAGTCATCGGAGTTGGTGTCCAAGGGTAGCCGTTCCAGCAGCTTCCGTGTAAATGCACGATAGCCGGTGTGGTACTCGGAAAGCTTGGCGCCGAGGAGAAGATTCTCCACGAACGTAAGGAACCGATTCGCGACGTATTTCCACCACGGCATTCCGCCTCGCAGCGCGCCGCCGCCGAGAATCCGCGACGCAAGCACACATGGATAAAGGCCGCTTGCCACTAGCGCAGCCATCGCCGGAATGAGTTGGGGCGTGTACTGATAGTCCGGATGAATCATGATGATAATGCCTGCTCCGGCAGCAAGCGCGAGGCGGTAACAAGTCTTTTGATTCGCGCCATAGCCCAGGTTGACCGGATGCACCTCCACTTGCACGCGATCGAGTGTGCGCGCGATCGCGACCGTGTCATCGTGACTGGCGTCGTCCACGACGATGACAAGATCGACAATCCCGTGCGCCATCACTTCTTGATAAGTCTGGCGCAACGTGCGCGCCGCGTTATAGGCCGGCATCACGACAACAATTTTCTCGCCGTTTAACATTGTCGTAGTCGAATATGCGTTCGAGCGCCACCTTGCAACCTCGATGATCATTTTTCACGATCCGCGTTGCCTGGAGTATTCCAGCCCCGGACATCCAGAACAACCAGCGCGAATCACAGACTCCGGCGCGGTATTGAAAGATCGGCATCCTGAATGGGAATGGCGCGAGTCATTCGCTGCCGATGAAATCGCATTATTGCGCGCACATTCCCCTGAACATCTCGGGCGAATAAGAAATGCCCTTAACGACTTCGATGCCGATACCCCCGTGCATCGCGATATTTACCAGCACGCGGTGCGATCCGCAGGCGCTGCGATTAATGCCGCGCGCACGGCAATGCGCCGAGAGCGTGCTTTTAGTTTGATGCGCCCGCCCGGCCATCATGCGACACGAGATCGCGCGATGGGTTTTTGCTATTTTAACAACATTGCAATCGCAGCTTTAGACATTTTGGAAAATGGTGCCGAACG
>Ga0209156_10004123_pt1 | contig 10639 bp, 9 predicted proteins | sample GraSoiAngelo_124_FD_185881 | JGI IMG/M metagenome (GOLD analysis project Ga0209156, IMG submission 185881) | Grasslands soil microbial communities from the Angelo Coastal Reserve, California, USA - 14_0927_05_20cm (SPAdes) (version 2) | ecosystem: Environmental > Terrestrial > Soil > Grasslands ...
ATTTCGTTAATCCGAACGGGCTACCCATTCCGGGTCAATACTCGTCGGCGCGCGATCTTTCAATTATCGCTCGTGCGGCGTATGCCAATTCGACAATCCGCTCGATTGTTTGTCTTCCGCAGCTTGTCTTTCGCTATGCTAACGGCCGGACCCGCGAACTCGAAAACACCAACAAGGTTCTGAGACGGCTTCCTTACTGTAACGGTATGAAAACCGGTTACACGGAGGCCGCTGGGCATTGCTTGATTTGCAGCGGTGCGCGGCCAGGCCGCGACATCATCGTTGTCGTGCTCGGCGACAGCAAAGCGGGCGTGTGGCGCGACGCATCTGCGCTGCTTTCCTGGGGTCTCTGGAGCTTAAATAATAATGGATCTCCGAACCGACCGGCTTTGACGGGCGTGGCGGAGCACATGCACTAGAAGGACGACGCCTCAAGCCGTGCCGGTGAGGTTCGCTCAGGAAGAGCTCAAACAACATGGGCGAACCTTTTCAGGAGCAATTGGAGGCGCTCCGCGCGCGTTCGTTGGAGCGCAAATTGCGCGAAATTAGCAGTGCGCAAGGACCGGAAGTCCGGATCGACGGGCGGCGGCTGATCAATTTTTCCTCCAACGATTATCTCGGTCTCGCGAGTGATTTGCGATTACGCGAGGCAGCAATCGGCACGATCAAAGAATTTGGAGCGGGCGCTGGAGCATCGCGCTTGGTTAGCGGGACGCAATCCCCACATTTGCGTTTGGAGGACGCCCTGGCGAAGTGGAAACAAGCAGAAGCTGCGCTTTCCTTCAGCAGCGGATACGCCGCCGCGCTCGGTACGGTGCCGGCTTTGGTCAGTAAGGACGACGTCATCTTACTCGACAAACTCTGCCACGCTTCCCTCATTGACGGCGCGAAATTAAGCGACGCCATCCTGCGGATTTTTCCGCACAATCATCTCGGCAAACTGGAGGATCATCTCGAATGGGCGCAGCGGAAGCATGCGGGCAAGCGCATTCTCATCCTTACCGAGTCTGTCTTTTCGATGGACGGTGATCGCGCACCGCTGCGTGAATTAGTTGAATTAAAGAGTCGATTCAGCGCGCTCTTAATGCTCGATGAAGCGCACGCAGTCGGGGTAATCGGCCCAAATGGCCGCGGGCTGGCCGCAGCGGAAAACTTGAATGAAGATGTCGATGTCCAGATGGGAACGTTAAGCAAAGCCCTGGGCGCAAGTGGCGGTTACATCTGCGGTTCCCGCAGTCTCATTGAATGGCTGATTAATCGAGCGCGCTCCTTCATTTATTCTACAGCCCCGCCACCCGGCATCGTGTCCGCAGCGCTGGCTGCAGTTAATTTCCTCGGATCGAGTGAAGGAGAAGAGCGCAGGCGCTTGCTTTGGGAAAGAATCGGACTGATGCAGGAGCTTCTCCCTCGCAATGAACTGAACGAAAAAGCTGGTGTCGCCAGCAGCGCGATTTTCCCGTGGATCGTTGGCGATGAGCAAGCTGCAATCGATCTGGCGTCGGCGCTGCAAAGTGAAGGATTCCTTGTTCCAGCGATTCGTTATCCAACCGTGGCCAAAGGTTCCGCCCGATTGCGTATTACCGTGACTGCGTCCCACGGAGAAAATCAAATCCGATCGCTTTGCGAGGCGATTAAACGTGCGAACGAACGGCGGGCAGAGGACTGACCCGCCCTACCTTTGTGCTAAGACGCTGCGGCGCGCAGAGGACTGCGCGCCCTACCAACACCGCGCGAGGTAGGGCGCGTCACTCCGTGAGCGCCACTCCAGTTGAATTGCGCCTCCACGCGTTTCGGTGGAACAAGGTTTTCATTTGTTTCATGACATTCACTTTTTTTAAGCTCCGTGCATGAGCTTGCCCGTCCGCAAAAAGCTGCCGCACACAATTCCGCAATGGGTGGCCGAGGGCAGTTGGTTCTTCATCACCATCAAATGCGTGCCGCCGGGAAAGAATCAATTATGCCGCGCCGACACTGGCGAGGCGGTGCTCGCAGCCATGAGGTTCAACCACGAGAAGTTTGTCTGGCATTGTCGTCTCTGCCTGCTCATGCCGGATCATTTGCACGGGGTCCTCGCCTTCCCGCGCGAGCCGGGTATGAAAGCCGTCGTTTCAAACTGGAAAAAATTCGTCGCGACGAAACACGGTGTGAAATGGCAGCGGGACTTTTTCGATCATCGGTTGCGCAACGATCAGGAACTGCAAGAGAAGACGAGTTACATCCTGATGAATCCAGTTCGCAAAGGCTTGTGCAAACGCGCGGAAGATTGGGTGTGGGTTTATCGTCCGAGCGATCGCCCACCGCCGCAGTGGTAGGGCTGAAGACGCTGCGGCGCTACCAATACCCGGCGCCAGGTAGGGCGCGTCACTCCGTGCGCGCCGCTCTGCGCGCCCTACCTTCTGCGTTCTATAATCCGCAGCCGAGCGTCAGCGCGCCTTTGTTGTAGCTTTCTAGCGTCGCCGCGTCGTTGACCATGCCCCGGCCGTTGGTGGTATTCGTCCTGACCTTGTACGGCAGTTTGCCGCTGTATCCGCTCAACACACTGTCGGCATGAGTGATCGTGCTGGTCACCGCCGTTCCATCAGCTCCATTGGCGATGTTCAACTTCGCGGCGATGAGTTGATCGGCCAGAATCAGACTGGCATCGGCTTTAGGCCCGCTGCCAATGCGGGTCTTTAGTATCGTCAGCAATTCCGTCTTGCTGTATGTCTGGCTGCCTAGCATCAGGCTATTCACCGGCCACGCATCGGGATTATTTTTCCAGTAACCATGCGGCTGCGGACAAACGGCCGGGCTGGCTTGTACTTCGAATGCGCCGATGTCGGTGCCGTCGCCGCCGGTCGCATTTGCGATGGCCGGATTGTCATATGTGTGGGCAAACCCTGTGCCGCGCTGGTCGGTCGTCGCGGTGGTGAAGTTTTTGCCCTTGTCAATTGCGGGGCTGCCCGCCGACAATCCATGCGTGAAGGTTGGACCGCCGTTGTCCTGTAACGGGCCAAGCATCGGATCGATGCTGTTCTGGTCAGTGGATTGATTCAAGACAGCCGAAGCGTCATCGCTGCTGAGGTTGTATCCAAGCGAAGTGATCATGCCTGAGTCATTGAAGATGTTTTCTCCCGACGGGCCAGTCTTCAGAATCGTGTCTCTGATCGTCAGCGTCGCGCTGCCACCAAAACCCTGATTGTTGATACCACCGACGCTGGTGGCCGAGTTGCCGCTGAGGGTGCTGTTGCTCACCGTCAGCGCCGCACTGCCAGAGTTACGGCCGTCGTTGAAGATGCCGCCGCCGACGCTACCCGGGGCCGAGTTGCTGCTGAAGGTGCTATTGTTGATCGTCAGGGTCGCGCTGCCAGCTTCACCGTCGTTAAAGATGCCGCCGCCGCCGAGGCTAGCCGAGTTGCCGCTGAGGGTGCTATTGTTGATCGTCAGGGTCGCGCTGCCGAAGCCGGCTTGGCTGTAGATGCCGCCGCCGGACCAGCTGGCCGAGTTGCCGCTTAGAGTGCTGTTGTTTATCGTGAGCGTCGAGTGGTCGTTAAAGATGCCACCGCCGGCGCCTGCTGGAAACGAGCCGGTGACGGCTCCATTGGTGATGGTCAGGCCGGAAATGGTGACGGTTTTACCGGAAGCAATATGAAACACGCGACTCGCGTGATTGGCGTCGACGGCCAATATGTCAGCGCCTGGCCCTGAAATGGTAATGCTGTCATTTACCAGAAGCTCGCCGCTGCTCAGCGTGATCGTGCCAGTGACAGAGAAATCGATGGTGTCGCCGTCATTGGAATCGGCCAGCGCCTGACGCAATGTGTTCGCGCCACTATCGGCTGTGCTGGTGACGGTGATGGTGACCGCGTGAACGCTTTGCAAGCTCGCGATCGCTGCGCAAAGCAGCGTGATCAGAAAAAGAATTCGTGTGATGCTAGGTAAGGTTTGATTTTTCATAAGTTAATTTTTTCAGTTCACCCCCTTACAAAGGAAAAAAATGCGGAGCGTTTCAAAAAAAATGAAAAAATCCTTTGAGGAACCGCAAATGACACGGATAGCACGGATAAGGGCATGGTAAGGCGGGCAGTCCTCTGCCCGCCGCAATGAACGAATCAGACGGCGCGCACGGGAGTGACGCGCCCTACCTATTCGTGTAATCCGCGGTTCAATTAGTTCGGCGCGAAAACCTTTGCCACCAGCGCCTCGAAGCGCGGATCGCCGTGCAGTGGATTAACTTCGCCACGATCACGCCATCGGCTTCGCTACAAAGCATCACGTTTGAAGGTTTCACATCACGATGAACAAATTGCCGAGTGCCGGTGGCAATTAGAGCGCGCGTGATTTGTAAGGCGATATCCAGCGCGATGGGGCAGTCGATCGGCCCTTTGTGGTGAATCCATTCTTCGATGGTCTGGCCTTCAACCAGTTCCATGGCGTAAAAGTATTCGTCGCGCTTGCTGCCGAGGTGAAAAACCGATGCGATATTGCGGTGGCGCAGCTGTGCCGCGGCTCGCGCTTCGGATAGAAAACGCGCCCGACTGGTTTCGTCCTCCAGATGGCGCGGATGGATCACCTTGAGCGCGACTTCGCAACGCAAGTTGGTGTCGAACGCTTTGTAGGTCACGCCCATGGCGCCGCGGCCGAGTTCGACTGGCTGGCCGTCGCTACCATCAACGAGCTCGTACTGGTCGAAGCAATGGGGGCTGGGAGCGGTATCGAGATCTTCTCCGCCCAGCGCACTGTGCAGCAGGCAGGTAAGACAAAACTCTTCGGTGCCCTCGGATGAGCTAAGTGACGAACCGCATTGAGCGCAGGCTGATTGCGCCGTTTTCGATCCAATGACCGGGCGCTCGTTCATGCGGCTTGCGCTAAAACATTGCAAAGATAACGCAGCTCGCCGTCGATCTCGTGCGGAGCCGAGACGGTGCGAGCAATATCGCGGCGCACAATTTCGCGATAACGCTGCCGCAACCGATGGACATGCGTCTTTACCGTTGCTCTGGGAAGACTCATACGCGCCGATGCGTCATCATACGAGGGCAAAACGCTGCCTCCGGCAAGAAAGGCTTTCAATTGTTCGAAAAGCTTGAGTTTGCCTTCGGCCTGCAACTCCTTACGCAAAGAATTCAGAGCGCTGGCGGTGACCGTTTTCGCCCACCGCAACTCGAATAGACGTTCCGCTGTTGAATCGGGCGCACTTGCGGCGTCGTAAAACGCTTCTGCTGTCTCTGGATCGAGCGAAACGAATTGATAATCACCGCCGCGTTTGATGGCTTGGTCGCGGTCCCAATTGTCGGACAAAAAGTTTTTTACCGACGCGAGCAGAAAGGATCGGAACTTACCGTGAAGCGGATCAGGTCGCGCGTAGGCTTTGGTCCGCAAAAAGAATGCGAAAAATGATTGGGTCAGGTCCTGTGCATCAGCAGGAGCGTAACCGCGCCGACGGACAAAACTGTAGATTGGCGGCCAATACATCTCGCATAATCTCGCAAGCGCGTCTGTCGCCTCAGGCAGGTCCGTGAGCGCGGACTGCTCGACAACGCTCCAGTGCGTGGTGGCAAAACTCGCGCCGCCGCCCTGCAGCGTTCCAGGGGTTCCTTTCACGAGGCACGTATTATCAGACCATCGCCGTTAATAACAAGAGTTCTTCCGCTATTTGCGCAGAGCGAGTGCCGGTCTCGGTAAGCTGCCGAGACTTACAGGTTCACCACGGCGAATCCGTCCCCTGGCGGACTGGCAGCCTGCGCTCCCAAGATTTACTGCACGCATTCTTCGAAGGCACAGGCTCACCTCGCAGACGCGCGAGAACTTCGCCGGCGAAATGGAGTGAACCGCTGATCAGAATCGGAATCCGGTTCGCAAAGGCTTGTGCGAACGCGCGGAGGATTGGGTGTAGGTTTTTCGTCCGGGCGGTCGTCCGCCGCCGCTCGTTCGGGTAGGGCGCGTCACTCCGTGCGCGCCGTTCTCATCCAGCGAGAAACCGCGCCAAGATCGGTCTCAATTTTTCGACCGTTGCGGCGGGCCACAATTTGCGGTCGGTGACAAGTGCTGAATCGAGCGCAGAATGTTCGGCCCAGTTAGGCTCCATCGGGATGCGCGGAATTACGTCGACTAGCACCTTCCTGGCCGTTTCCGCGTTCGCGATCAAATGACCAATGACGATCTGCGCGGAAACCGGTTCTTCCTCCACCTTCCAGCAATCGTAATCGGTGATCATGGCCATGGTGGCGAGCGCGATCTCCGCTTCGCGAGCCAGTTTCGCTTCCGCAACATTTGTCATCCCGATTACGTCGAAACCGTAGCGGCGATTCAGTTCCGATTCCGCGCGCGTGGAAAATGCCGGCCCGTCCATGTTCACGTAGGTGCCGCCATTGTGAACGGTGACGCCAACAGACTTCGCTGATTCCGCCAAAAGGTTTCGCAGCTTTGTGCTGATTGGCTCAGCAAATGCGATATGCGCGGCGATCCCTTCGCCGAAAAACGTGTGAGCGGCGCGCAGGCTCGTACGATCATAAAATTGTGACGGCAGCAAGACATCTCGCGGCGCATATTTTTCCTGCAAACTGCCCACGGCCGTCACCGAAATAATCCAGCGGACGTTAAGCGACCGCAGCGCGTAAATATTGGCGCGGTGATTCAATTCATGCGGGAGAATTCGGTGACCACGCCCATGCCGTGGTAAGAAATAAACCTGACGCCCGCTTATTTTTCCGCCGACCAATATGTCCGATGGCAATCCAAATGGAGTGTCGAACTTGTGTTCGGTTGCATCGCGTAGCTCTTCCATCTGATACAAACCGCTCCCACCGATGATCCCGATCGCTGGAGGCTCATTTTTCATTTGTGCCGCGATTAAATCCTAAAGATCGACACGATGAAAAGTGGATAATGGCGGAGCGTGCGCTGCCGTGTATTATTTTCGTCCCGTCCATGCCGAAATTTTTTATCAAAACTTACGGCTGCCAGATGAACGAGCGCGACTCTGAACAAGTCGCGCACTCGCTCGTTACACGTGGCTATAAACGCGTAGAAAACGAAAGCGACGCCGACGTGGTGCTGTTGAATACCTGCAGCGTGCGCGACATGGCCGACCAAAAAGCGCTCGGCAAAATGGGTATGCTGGGGCGCGTGGCAAAAGAGCGGCCGCACGTTGTATTTGGTTTCCTTGGCTGCATGGCGCAGGCCCGTGGCGAGTCTCTGCTAAAGAATTTGCCGCATGTCGATCTGGTCGTTGGAACACAGAAATTTCATCGCGTCGCTGATTACGTGGAAGAATTCGTGGCGCGGAAACGCGCAGTTGTAGCCGGGGTCGCCGAGCCCGGCCACAGCAGAATGGACGATTTACGCTTCTCGATCGTCGATATCGCCGAAGAGCGCGGCTCGCAGGAGACAATTCGCGAGCAGCAACTCACACCGCGGCAGGCGACCGCTTTCGTTTCGATCATGCAGGGCTGCAACATGCGTTGCACCTTCTGCATCGTCCCACAGACGCGTGGCGCGGAGCGCAGCCGTTCCATTGATGAAATTGTGCGCGAAGTTTGCGACCTGGTCGCGCAGGGAGTGAAGGAAGTCACGCTGCTCGGACAAATTGTGAATTTGTACGGCCGCCACGGAATTCCGAAGGTCGACAATAAAAGCCCATTTGTGCAGTTGCTGGAAGCGGTGCACCAGATCGACGGGCTTAAGCGGCTTCGCTTTACTTCACCTCATCCGATTGGATTTCGTGATGACTTGATCGACGCGATCGCGAGATTATCGAAATTAGCCGAGCACGTTCACATCCCACTGCAATCCGGTTCCAACAAGATCCTTAAAGCGATGCACCGCGCTTACACCGTGGAAAAATATATCGATCTTGTTCATCGAATCCGGCAAAGGCGCAAAGGCATCGCGATTACGACCGACATCATTGTTGGCTTCCCCGGCGAAACCGAGAGCGATTACAAACTAACGCGCGATCTCGTCGAACAAATCCAATTCGATAACGCCTTCATCTTTCGCTATTCGCGACGAAGCGGTACTCCTGCTGCCGAAATGGAGGAGCAAGTTGAGGAGTCCATCAAAGAAGAGCGCAATCAGGACTTGCTCCGGGTGGTGGACGAATCAGCGCGACGCGCGGGCGAGCGATTGGTTGGTCGCGATCTAGAAGTTCTTTGCGAGGGACGGAGCAAAACGAATCCGGCTCGCCTAATGGGCCGCACGCGCACGAACAAGATTGTCGTGTTTGAAGGCGATGAGAAACTCGCTGGGGAGATTTTTGAGATACGGATCCAGCAGGCGAATGGATTCAGCTTGTATGGCACGCCAGTCCTGCCAACTTCACGCGCGGCTAGTAGCGATCGCGCATGATTTACCATCTGTCCTTGCAAACCGCAGGAATCATCGCGGGCGCGTTCCTCATTTTGATAAGTTTGCCCGGACTATTCAAACCGGACCTCGCCAATGTCGCGCAGCGCTTTCCGCGCTCTCGTATCGCCGGAGTTGTTCTCGTGACTATCTCTCTTCTCTGGACGTTTTGGTTGCTTGCGACGATCGAGATGGGAGAATTTGCAGCTTTCCGGCGGCCGCTCCTTATTGCGCTGCCGATTGGCTATGTCCTCGTTTTGCGCTTCGTCGACGAATTCCTCGCGGTGCGGGCGCTTGGAATTCTTTGTTTGCTTGCCGCCGAACCGCTACTCGATGCGGCGTTTTTGCGTTACGAAACGAGCCGCTTGCTCGTGACCGTTTTTGCTTACTTGCTTGTCGTCGCCGGCCTGTTCTGGGTCACGATGCCGTATTTGCTTCGCGATCAAATTAATTGGAGCGGACGCAGCGGCTTCCGCTGGCGTTTTTTGCATGCCATCGCGTTTGTTTATGGTGGCGTGATTCTGACCTTCGCGTTTAGTCGATATTAGAAATTTGTCGAATGAATGCGACGTGTGCCAAGCATGTATTTTCTCTGTAGCCACCGGCCTGTGGCCGGTCGACAGGGACCGCTTTGACGATAAACAAACGGCCCGCAGGGCCGTCGCTACAGTAGAAATATGAACCGGATTTTAGTGGTTCGCGGTGGCGCGATTGGCGATTTTATTCTCACTTTGCCTGGGCTGAAGGCATTGCGTGACGCCTATCCGCACGCGCATCTTGAGATCCTTGGCTACAAGCATATCGCGGCGCTCGGCGAAAATCGGTTCTACGCACAAGCCGTTCGTTCGATTGAATACGGACCGCTCGCCAGTTTTTTTTCGAAGAATTCCCAATTGCCTCCAGAGTTGGCAACGTACTTCGCAAGTTTCGATTTGGTCATCAGCTATCTCTACGATCCGGATGGAATCTTTGAGAGCAATCTGCGCCGGTGCGGTGTGGACAGGCTGATTCGCGGGCCGGCGAAGATCAACAAGCGCGAGCATGCCGCCCGCCAGCTCGCACGGCCGCTGGAGGAATTGGGTCTTCGAGTCGATGATCTCGCCGCAAGAATTTTTCCGTCGGAGACAGACCGGATCGTCCTCAAAAAACTTCTGAATCGATCTTCCAAGCCGGTCGTCGCACTTCATCCTGGCAGCGGAAGCGAAAAGAAAAACTGGCCGCTCGAACACTGGATCAAGATCGGTAATTACCTGCTTGGCTCCGACAATTTTCGGGAATCGCTAGTTGTGGTTTCGGGCGAAGCAGACGAAGATCGAACCAAACAGCTCCGAGCGATTTGGAAAAACGAGCGCGTCCAGTTTGCGAGAAATATTCCACTGCCAGAGCTGGCGGCGCTATTTGAAACCGCGATCTTCGTGGGACACGACAGCGGAATTTCGCAGCTTGCGGCAGCGGCGGGCGCGAATTGCATTTTGCTTTTCGGCCCGACCAATCCGGAGATTTGGGCGCCTAAGAACGAAAGGGTGCAAGTGATTCAGGCGCTAACCGGGGACATGCCGTCGCTCAGATTCGAAACCGTTCGCGATGCGCTAATCAGCAGGCTGGAAGCTTGTTTTCCCGGAAAATAAATCAGGAGCTGATGCGCATCGGCATCAGCACGTAAAGAAACGGCGTCTGAATTTTCAGGACACCAGGGCTCATTTCGTCAATGAGATCGAGAAAAACTTCGTCCTCGGCGAGGTTGCGCAACGGCGCCATGAGGAACTCGGGATTAAAAGCGATGGAAAAATCACGACCTTTGTAGGCGACGGCAAGCGATTCCTTCGCTTCGCCGACCTCCGGCGTATTGGCCGTGATCTCGATGTTGTTCTTGCTGAAATTCAGTTTGATCGAGTTCGATTTGTCGCTCGCCAGCAAGGAAACGCGCCGCAATGAATTCAGGAACGTCTCGCGCTCGAGCGTCACGCGCTCTTTTGCTTCCGATGGGATGACTTGCTTGTAGTTTGGATAGTTGCCTTCGATCAACTTGGAGACGAGCAGCGTCTTATTGAGATCGAATGCGATTTGCCCGCTGCCCATGCTCACTTTTACTTCGTCGTCGTCGGTAAGTAGCCGCTGTAACTCCGTGACCGCTTTCGTCGGGACGATGATGTCGGCTTCATGGCTGCGCGGGAATTCTAGTTCGATGCCGAGCATAGCAAGCCGGCGCCCGTCGGTGGCGACAAGGGTGAGTTTGTTGTCCTTGAAACTGAAAAGGACGCCATTGAGCACGTAACGGGTCTCGTCCGTCGAAATGGCATAGGACGTTTTGCGC
>Ga0209156_10004124_pt1 | contig 10639 bp, 9 predicted proteins | sample GraSoiAngelo_124_FD_185881 | JGI IMG/M metagenome (GOLD analysis project Ga0209156, IMG submission 185881) | Grasslands soil microbial communities from the Angelo Coastal Reserve, California, USA - 14_0927_05_20cm (SPAdes) (version 2) | ecosystem: Environmental > Terrestrial > Soil > Grasslands ...
TCACCGGGTCGAGCTTGCCCTTGCGGGCCTGCTCGGTGAGATCGCGGGTGTAGCGCTCGAGCGCCTGATACTTCTGCTCCGGCGCCTGATCGGTCACGCGCTGCGGCCCGCGCACGCCCTCGAGCGCGGCCAACAGCGCGGCGCGGTCGACACCCGCCGCGCCGAGCAGCTGCTTCGCCGTCGTGCCCTTCTCCTCCACCAGGCCCAGCAGAATGTGCTCGGTGGAGACGTAGGCGTCGCCCAGTGCCTTCGCCTCGTCGTCCGCCCGATCGAGCACCCGCGATACCTCGCGCGACAGCGTCGGCTCGGCCGCCGTGCCCGATTGCTGCGGGAAGCGCGCGATTTCGCGCTCGGTCTCGGCCTTGAGCTGGGTAACGTTGACTCCGGCTTTCTGGAGCAGCGGAACGACGATACCGTCGTCCTGCGCCAGCAGCGCCTGGAAGAGATGAGCGTCGTTGACGACGGGGTTGCCCCGCGCACGCGCCAGCGCGCCGGCCTGTTGGAGGGCCTCTGCGGCCTTCACGGTCAAACGTTCGGGATTGATCATAGCACCCGGCGCCCGGGGCAACCTGTGTGCCGACTTTAAGATGCCGAATCGGCAGAAGCAACGTCAGAATGAGGCCGATGGAGCAGCCGGGCTGTCAGCTAAGTCATTGCGGCGGTTGTTTTACGAGAATCTTCTTCGTGACCCGCTGGCCATCCACGACCAGCTGATAGATGTACACGCCGGAGGCGGCTGGCTTTCCGGTGTTCGCGACGAAGCCGTCCCAATACGCGCTGTAGGCGCAGCCCAGCTGCGTGGGGCACGTGAGCGCGAGGCTGTCCAGCGCCTTGCCCGAGCCGCGCAGCACGGGAATCGCCACCAGCTGGGCGAGGACGTTATAGATCCGCAGCGACACGACGGGCCGGTGACCCTTGAGGAACAACTGCCCGCTCAACTTGAACGGGATCGTGGTCACCGGATTGAAACGATTGTGCTGAAGCTCAATCGTGGGTTGGGGATCCTGTCCCGCGGCCGGCTCGACCCCCCCCTCCAACACCCACAGCCCGAGCCCCAGCATCGCCCAGGCGAACCGCCTCATCCACCGCTCCTATAGCGCACGAGATAGTAACCCTAGACCGCTCTCCTTATGTCATGCCGATACAGGGCGCACCGGGAAACTAGGGTCCGCCTTTCCCCGCTGTCAACCGGCCCAAGACCCGGGCGTCGCCCGCGCGGCGGGTCACGCCGCGGCGATCCGCCCACTCGAGCAATGGGATCAAGTACTTGCGCGTGAGCCCCAGCCGGTCGCGCAACTCCGCCGGCGTCGCCGACCCGAGCTCGGTCAGCGTCGCTTCCAGCACGGCGCGAAACTCCGCGAGCGCCGGCGCCGCGGCGTAGCGCTCCTGATCCATCTGCTCGACCACGCCCTCACGCGCGAGGTGGGCCAGCACGGCTCGCACCGGCGCGTTGGGCAGCTCGCGCTCGAGCTCGGCGACCGTCGGCACCTGCCACTTCGCCTCCGCCACACGGCGCGCGACCTGGTCCCGGGCTCCGCTCGCCCGGGCGTCGAAGGCAGGACGCCACCCCGGCACGCGCGCCACGCTTTCGACGACCTCCAGTTTACGCCCGCGCACACCCTGCTCCAGTACCGCATCGACCACGGCGGCGGGAGGTGGCGAGCTCGCCGCGCCCCCCCCGACCGTCGCGCGCAACGCTTGGAGCGACATCCCGGGATCGAGGGGATGCTCCTTGTGGTGTCGCCGCAACACTTCAGCCAGCCGTGCCGCTTCAGCCGTGACGGCCGCGCTCGCGACGAGCATCTCAGCCAACGCCAGGAGCCCGTCCCCCACCTCGGCGATGACCGTGGTCACGCGGCGCGGCGCCACGCCGAGCCGTACGGCGAGCGTATCCGTCGCTACGCCCGTGAGCCCCGCTTCGACGACCAGCGCTTCGAGTCGCAGCGCCGGCGTCTGGTCCGGAACGATTCGCCGCCGGCGCAGCCGCGTGCGTTGCGGCGGGAAGGGGTCGAGCACGACCCCGCCCCCGATCGTGGTGACCGGTGAGAACGAGCGCAGCACGAAGCGGTCGCCGCCTCGCGCCACCAGGGGCGTCTCGAGCACGAGGCGCGCCGGACCCGTTTCCCCCGGCCCGATAGCCCGCGTCTGGACCACGCGCGCAAGGACTTCCGCGGTCCCCAAGTGAACGCGGACGCGAGTGCGCGAGGCGAGCGGCTTGTGCGCCCCGCGGAGCAGCTCGACCGCGGCGTCGAGCATGCCTGTGGCGTGCCAGCCCGGACCCGTGACCGCGACGTCGCCGCGCGCGAGCTCGCTCTTGTCCACGCCCACGAGCGCCAGCGCGGTGCGGCGTCCCGGGACGGCCCGCGCTGCGGACTCGCCGTGGACCTCTATTGAGCGCACCCGCACATCGCGCCCCAGCGGGAGCAGCCGCACCGACTCGCCGACGGCGACGCCGCCGCTCCACGTCGACCCGGTCACAACCGTGCCCGCGCCCGCCACGGCGAACACCCGGTCGATGGGCAGTCGGAACAGGTCGGCCGCGGGCCGCTCGACCAGGTCGGCGGCGACCCGGCCCAGGGCGCCGCGCAGCTCGTCCAGCCCTTCGCCCGTGAGCGCGGACACGGCCACGGCGCGCTCCCAGCGGACGCGGCTCGCGGCCAGCCGGGCCGCCACTTCGCCCTGCACCAGCTCGAGCCATTCGGCGTCCACCAGGTCGCGCTTCGTAATGACGGGGATACCGCGACGCACGCCGAGCAGCTCGACGATGGCGAGGTGCTCCTCGGTCTGGGGCATGATCCCTTCATCCGCGGCGATGACGAGCAGGGCGACGTCGATGCCGGTGGCGCCCGCCAGCATGTTACGGACGAATCCTTCGTGCCCGGGAACGTCGACCACGCTCGCCTGCACGTCGTCTCCCAGCGGCAGCGGCGCGAATCCCAGGTCGATCGTGATGCCGCGACGCTTCTCCTCCTCCCAGCGGTCGGTGTCGACCCCGGTGAGGGCTTTCACCAGGGCGGTCTTGCCGTGGTCGATGTGCCCCGCGGTGCCGATTACGAAGCGGCGGAGCGAATCGGAGTTGGAGTGGGGGGTACCCACGCGTGACGCTCCCAGAAGTCCAGGGCGGAAAGGGGGCCAGCCTCGCCCAGGTGGTAGCGGACGAAGCGGGCGACGAGGCGGCGGTGAGCGGCCGCGTGCGGGCGGTCGAGCAGCGGCAGATCCGCGCGCGGGTCGTTCAGGGCGAGGAGATCACGGTACGCGCGCGGCGGCAGGCGGCTGGGTGCGTGGCCCGCTGCGGGCGCGCAGCGCGCGCACAGGGCGCCGCCGTCCGCCACGCTGAAGGGCACGGGCTCATTCGCCGCCTGGTCGATCGCGGCGCCGTCGCGGGCACAGCGCGCCAGCGAGGGCTCGAAGCCCAGCACGGCAAGCAGGGACCACACCGCCCGCACGGCGGCGGCATCGACCCGGTCCGGGGGCGCCCGCTCGAGCGCGTCGAGGGCGCCGGTGAGGGTGTCGTAGGCGGCCGCCAGCGGGGCCGGGGGCGCCATCTTGAGCATGACTTCCGTGAGCGCCGTGGCGCCGGCAAAGCGCCCCACGTCCGCCGCCAGGTCGCGCCGCAGGTTGACCAGGTCGAATGCTCCCAGCGTATGGAGCTCGCGGGTCTCGCGGAAGTAGATCTGCGCCGTCCCCTCGCTCAACAGCTCGAGCCCCGCCCCGAAACGGCTCTTGGGACGGAGCGCGCCTTTCGCGATCGCGCTCTGCACGCCGAGATCGCGCGTCGCGAGCCGTACGACCTTGGACGTCTCGCTGTAGCGGTACGTCTGCAGCACGATGGCGGGGGTGGTGACGAGCGCCATGGCTATTGCGTCGCGGCGATCGCGGCCGTGGTCGGGCAGCCGCCGACGGTCACCGTGTGGATTTCGCGGTAATCGGGTGGCGCCGTGAGCACGTGGACGGTACCGGGGAGCGCCACGAACTCGGGCGGAGAGCAAGTCGCCTCGACCGCGTACACGCGGCCACGCAGGTCGATCGCGAGCCCTGAGACGCCCTGCCCACCTGGCTTGATCCCATTGCCCGGCCCCCGCGTGACCGCGCGGACGGACGTATTCACCTCGAGGATGCCCTCGAGCGCCGAGGCGATGAGCAGCCGGCCTCCGGTCGGATGAAACGCCACGGCGCCCGGCGACTCACCCAGTCCGTTCAGCACCGCCATCTCGGTCCGCGTCTTGGGGTCCACGATCGAGAGCCTGCCATCGGCGGCGCCGGCGTGGCCGGCCGCGATCACGTACAGCAGGCTGTCGTCGCCCACGACGGCAAAGCGCGCGTTCACGCCCGTCAGGGGAATCGAATCCGGGGTGGGGGGGAGCGTCGTGCAGCAGTCGAACGATGTGAGCCAGCTGGGGCCCGCGGGCGTCGCGCCCGCGAGATTGCTGTTGACGACGAACACGCGCGTGCCGACCAGCACCACCGCGTGCGGGGAAACGCCGACCGCGACGCTGGCCGTGTCACCGCTCAGGTAATTGAGGCGGGTGACCGAGTTGAGGTTGGGATTGGCGATCCACGCGATCGAGTCGTCCTGAATGGCCGCGCCCGTCGCCCCCGACCCCGCGGCCAGCGGCAGCACATAGTCCGGTCGCGCGCACAGCGCCAGGGCGCTCGGGGGACAGGTGAACAGGAGGCTGACGCCGACGGCGTCCGCCGCCCCGAGCGGGACGACGAACACATGCCCCCGGCCGTCGATCGTCTGCGGGCTCGCGCTGGCGCTCTGCCAGTCGCGGGTGGACACGGTGAAGTCCGTGGCCGAAATGACCGACAGGGTCCGGTCCGAGGCATTGACGACCCCGATCACCTGCCCCGCCGAGCTGGTCTGCTCGAGGGCGTCGCTGCACGCGGCGGCGAGCGCGAGGGCGAGCAGGGCGAGTCGTCTCATCGAGCGGCAGTCTCCACAAGATCACAATATACGAATCGTCGGTCGCGCAGCACGACCGGGCCGCGCTCGTGCCGCACGGCGCTCCGAAACCCAGGGCCCGCATACACGAACGTGTGGAACTCGCCGTTTTCTCCGCACGGGTCCACGCTGGACGGGAGGTCCCGCAGCAGGTCGGCGTCGAACTCCCGACCCGCGAACTCAGCGGCGAGCTGGTCCGCATCCACGCACACGAGCACCGCGCGGTATCCCAGCCGGATGCATTCGTGCGCCAGCGCCCGCGTATCGCGCAGCCACAGCGGAAACAGCGCTCGCATCCCGATCCGCGCCAGCATCCGCTCGCGATAGGCGCGAATGTCCGCCAGGAACAGGTCCCCGAAAACGACCGTGTCGAGACCCGGCACGCGGTCCCGCAGCGCCACCAGCGTGGCGCCCATGTTGCCTTCGTACTGCTCGTTCGTGGCGCCCGGCGGGATCACCACTTGCTCAAGCGGCAAGCCGAGCGAGGCGGCCTGCTGCTCGAGCAGGGTGCGGCGCACGCCGTGCATGCTGATCCGGTCGTATTCTGCCGTGACCGTCGTGACGAGCGCCGCCACGCGGTAGCGACCGTCCAGCAGGATCTCGCGTAGCGCGAGCGCGCTGTCTTTGCCGCCGCTCCACGCGACGAGGACGTCCTTAGGCACTAGTGTCCTCGCGTTCACTCTCCCCACGCCAGGCGCCCCCCGACGAGCACCGTACGCCCGCGAGCCGGAAAGTGCTTCACCTCCTCGTACGCGTGATCGAGCAGGTTCTCGACTCGGGCCGATACCGCAAGACCGGGTGTGCCGCCACGCGGGCGCACCAGGTCGAGCTGGGCGGCGACGTCGACGCGGGCATACGAGGGGAGTGTCACCCGTGGAAACGGGAACGTGGAGAAGTCCTGATCCTGCCGGTCGCCGACATAGGTCACGGCGAGCGAAATGGTGCCGCGTGGACTCAACCGATATCCGGTATCGAGCCGTGCCGAGTGCCTTGGCCGGCGGGTCAGCGGCCGTCCGGCCGCCAACAGCGCTCCGGACGACGAATCGAAGCCGGGATTGGTGATCTCGGTGTGCAGGTACGTGTAGCTCGCGGCCAGCGACAGCGGTCCGGCCGAGGCGAAGCGCGCGCCCAACTCGAGGCCGTTCGCGTCGGCGGCGGCCACGTTGGAATAGTTCGGAGCACCGGTCGCCGCACTGGGATTGTAATCGATCAAGTCGACAAAGCTCTGATCGAAGAACGTCGCGGAGACGCTCACCCGATCCCCCGCGAGCCACTGCTCGAGGCCCACCTCCCAGCTGCGGGAGTGCTCGGGCCGAAGGTTGGGGTTACCGACCGAGTAACCGGTGGAGTAGTTCTCCGAGAAACTCGGCTCCCGGAAACCAGTGCCGCCTGTCGCCCGGAGACGCGTCGCGGCGGTGAAGCGGTACACCGCGCCCAGGCGGTAAGCGACGAAGGTGCCGAATCGCTGATTGTCCTCTACTCGGGCACCGGTCGTCAACCCGATTCGACCGACGTCGGTGACTCCCTCCGCGTAGTAAGCGGCGTTCCAGCGCGCCGAGTCGATCGGCAGCGTCGTGCAGTCACCGAATGACGTCTGACACACGTTAAAGCTGCGCTCGCGTTCCTGTTCGACAGCCGTCCCCAGCGTGATGACCGTGCCTGACGCCAGGTACAGGTTGGCGCGCAGGTCGGCGCTGGAGCGCCGCACGTCTTCGAGATTCTGGAATCGCGTGCTATCCGTGGCGCTGTCGGGCCGGTTGTCGAACCCTGCGTTGCTTTCGTTGGTGGCGAGCAGCAAGCGCGCTTCGAACTGGCTGGTGAAGTGGTGCCCGAGGTCGAGCCCGATCGCTGGTCCGCTCCCATAATTGAACTGGTTGTGGTCGACGGATCTCCCCGCACCGTTGGTCGGAAAGTGAAAGACGTCGTCGCCGTACCGCAGCGTGAGGGTAGCGTCGGTACGGTCATCCGGCACGACGCGCGCGAGGCCCGAAAAGACGGTGTTGTAATAGCGGCTGTTGAACGGATAGATCCCGTGGCTGGCAAAACGCGAGATCGAAACCGAATAACTAGTCACCGGGCTCCCTCCGGACGCCTCCGCGTCCCACGCCGTCGTCCCATACGTGCCGCCGCGTGCGCTCACCTCGGCGCGGCTCGTGCCCGTCCCGCGTCGCGTGAAGATCTGGACGACGCCCGTTACGGCGTCCGAGCCGTACAACACGCTGGCCGGCCCCCGCACGACCTCGATCCGCTCGACGTTGTCCGTCGTCAGGTTGGCGAAATCGAACGATCCGCCGGGCTGGTTCACTGGGACGCCGTCGAGCAACACCTTGACGTAATTACTCTGCCCACCCCGCATGAACAGGGAGGTCTGGCCGCCGAAGGACCCGGTTTGCACGACCGCCGCCCCGGGGACATCCCGCAGTGCCTCGAACACCGTCTGGATCCCCTGTGCGCGGATGTCTTCTCCGCGCAGCACCGTGACCGCGGCTGGGACAGCGGCGAGCGACCGCGGTCCGCGTGTCGCCGTCACGACCACCGGATTCAGCTGCACGGTGTCGGATGGCTGCTGGCCACACAGCAGCACGGGCACGAGGAGTGGCGCTAACCCGCAAGGCAAGGCTCTCATTGGTGGTCCTCCTTTTTGCGCAGGGGGATCATCTGGGGTCGTCCTTCGAATGCCGAAATGACGACCGGCCACTCGAACACGGCGGCCGCGGTCTCCCGGGTCAGGACGTCGGCCGGGGCACCGCGCGCCACGGCTCGCCCCTCGGCGAGGATCAAGACCTGATCGGCGAACCGCGCCGCGAGATTGACGTGATGCGTGATCAGCAGTGCGCCGAGCCCGTGCGCGTCCACCTGCGTGCGCACCAGCTCGAACAGCTCCATCTCGTGCCGCAGGTCGAGCGAGGCGGTCGGCTCGTCCAACACGAGCAGGCGGGGCTCCTGCGCCAGCGCCCGCGCCAGCCGCACGCGCTGGTACTCGCCACCCGAGAGGGTCCAGAGCCAGCGGTCGGCCAGGGCGGCCGCGTCGCACGCGACGAGCGCGCGCTCGAGGGCCGCCCGGTCCGCCGCGCCCACGCCGCCGAGCAGCGAGAGGTGCGGGTAGCGCCCGAGCAGTACGGTCTCCCGTACGCGCTGCGGGAACAGGTTGTCCTCGCGCTGGGGAAGCACGCCCACCACGCGCGCCAGGTCGCGCCGCGACCAGGTGTGCGCCGGGCGTCCCAGGATCTCGACCTCACCGGCGACGAGCGGCACGAGGCCGAGGGCCGCGCGCACCAGCGTCGTCTTGCCGCTGCCGTTGGGTCCGAGCACCGCGTGGAGCTCGCCTGCGCGGAGCTCGAGCGAGACGCCCACCAGACTGTCGCGCGCGGCATCCGGGTAGCGGCACGTGACGCCGCGCAGCGCGACGATCAGCCCACGGTCCATCGGCGCAGCAAAAAGGCGAACACCGGGACACCAAGCAGGGCGGTGACGATCCCCACTGGCAGCTCGCGCGGTGCCACCACGGTGCGGGCGAGCGTGTCGGCAGCCGCGAGCAGGACGCCGCCCGTGAGAAACGCGGTGGGGAGGAGGGTGCGATGCAGCCGGCCCCATAGGAGGCGGCAGACGTGCGGCACGACAAGGCCGACGAAGCCGATCACGCCCGCGACCGCGACGGCCGCGGCGGTGAGGAGCGAGGCGGCCAGATAGACGACCCGCTTGAGCCGCCGTACGTCCGCGCCGAGGTACTGGGCGGGCTCCTCGCCGAGCGCGAGCAGATCGAGCGGCCGCGCCGCCGCGATGAGGACGCCGAGCGGCAGCGGCGCGTAGGCGAGCATCACCAGCACCGTGGTCCACGACGCCCCGGAAAACCCGCCCCACAGCCACAGGAACGCGTTCCGCAGCTCGGTGGCCTCGGCGAGGGAGACGATGGCCGTGGTGATCGCCCCCGCGAGCGCGCCGACCGCCACGCCGCCCAGCAGCAGGATGCGCGGGTCGAGCTCGCCGCCTCCCACGAGCCCGAGCCGATAGACCAATGCCATCGCGCCCACGGCGCCGACGAACGCCGCGAGCGGGAGGGCCCAGGGGCCGGGGAGGTGGAGCGCGATCGCGGCCACCGCGCCCAGACCGGCGCCGCCGGACAGCCCCAGCAGGAACGGATCCGCCAGCGGGTTGCGCACCAGCGCCTGGAGGCTCGTGCCCGCGACGCCGAGGGCGCCGCCCACGAGAAACGCCAGCACCGCGCGGGGCAGCCGCAACTGCCACACGATGGGCGAGCTTGCCAGGTCCGCGAGCGGCAAGTTCGCGGGCCCGACGAGGAGCGCCGCGGCGAGGGTCGCGAGAGCCGCGCCGGCCAGCACCAGGTACTTCACGGCGTGGTCTCGAGCCGGCGTCGCAGCTCGCGCACCGCCTCCGCGGCGCGCGGGCCGGGGCGGCCGAACAGCCCACCCGGCAGAACGAGAAACCGTCCTTTCCGTACCGCCGGCACCACCCGCCACTCCGGGCGACCCGCATAACGGGGCGGCGCCGCTGTATCCGACAGCACGGCGATGAAGTCGGGGTTGCGCGCCGCGATCGTCTCGATCGACACCTGGGCCGACGGTGTGGCGATGTCGTGAAACACGTTGTGCGCACCGGCGAGCCCGGCGAGCCGGTCGAGGAAGCTCCCCGCGCCGATGACGATCGGCGGGTTGTCCCAGACGATAAAAGCGAGGGACTTGGGGTTAGGGGTTGGGGACTCGGGGCCTTGGGAGACGAGACTGTCCATGGCCCGCGCCAACGAGTCCGCTGCTGCCCGGTGCCCCGTGAGCACGCCCAAGCGGCGGGCCACGGATCCCAGCTCCTCCAGCCGATTGAGATCGAACAGGACGGTCCGGACGCCGAGTCGCTCGAGCTGCTCGGCGGCGGTGACGTTCGGGCCGGAGCGGTACAGCACGACGAGATCGGGCCGGCGGGCGGCCACCGCCTCGACGTTGGGGGGAATGCCGTCGCCCACGCTGGGCACGGCGAGCGCGGCGGGCGGGTAGTCGCACCAGGCGGTCCGACCGACCAGACGGTCGCCCGCGCCGATGGCGAAGAGCATCTCGGTGAAGGACGGCAGCAGCGACACGATGCGACGGGCGGGCACGGCGAGCGTCACCCGGCGGTGCGCGTCGTCGATGACGGCGGGGCCGGCGGCGGGCGCACGCTCGCCCCGGGCGCACGTCGCGGCGGCGAGCGCGACGAGTCCCGCGAGGTGGGTGCGCACTGTCCAGCGGCGCATAGTGAAAAAACCCACCCCCGACGGTGCGGAGATGGGCTAGCGCCTGCGCCTCGTGCGCAGCGCCACCATCCCTCCCGCGAGGGACCTGCAGGTGGCGCGAACGGAGACGTCTCCTGGCTCCGGGCTAACGGCTCGCCTTCCCGGGTGTCGCACCCAGTGGCGTTGAGCCGCGGGCGCAGCGTGCTGCGCCCCTATAGGCCCGTCACAGTGGCGGGGCCGCGCCGGATTTGCACCGGCTTCCGTAGATCCCCGTTCGCTTGTAACGACGCTGCTAGTCTATCGAGGTTTTCTCCGCAGCGCAACCACGAAGGCGATCGCGAGCGCCAGCGCCGCCAGGCCGACGACGAACGGGACCAGAGCGTCGGGCGTGAGCGGCCGATCGCTGAAGGCGATCGCGAGCGGCGCGCCCGCGCCGAGCGCCGGGGTGCGGTAGCGCGCGAAGCGCCGTCCCT
>Ga0209156_10004133_pt1 | contig 10628 bp, 9 predicted proteins | sample GraSoiAngelo_124_FD_185881 | JGI IMG/M metagenome (GOLD analysis project Ga0209156, IMG submission 185881) | Grasslands soil microbial communities from the Angelo Coastal Reserve, California, USA - 14_0927_05_20cm (SPAdes) (version 2) | ecosystem: Environmental > Terrestrial > Soil > Grasslands ...
CTTGAACTGAGTAAGAGCAAGATTGAGTTCCGAATTTTCATCGGTGATGTGGCTAAGATTTTCCGCCGTCAATTCCAGTTGCTTAAAGGTAGCAGTAGCCTCGGTCGCGACTGGAGAGATAATATCAAGCATTCGGGCGATAGCTTCGCCAAAATCCGGTACTCGTTCGCCAGCGAAAATCTCGCCGGAATTGGCCCGCCCTGATGCCTCGGTTCCTTCGGTGAAGTCAATCGCAACTTCGCCCAGAAGTCCAAGAGTAATCATGCGGGCTCTGGAATCGCGATAAAGTTGAGCACTTCGATCGACCTGGACATCGATCCGAACCTCATAGCGTGGTGGTTTCTCGGGAGCGGGAGTTGGGTTCGGGTCCGCCGCGTGCAAGGATTTCGCGACTTCCAGCGCGCGCTCACTTTCTTCCTTCGAAACCGGAGAATAAAGTTTTGCGACCTGTCCGATCTTGCGCCCGGCCAGCAACACCGGTGCGCCCAGTTTAATGCCGGCAGCATTATCAAAGTATATCTTGTAAGTAGTTAGCGGGCGGAAAAGTCCTGGCGCCCCCAACAGCACCAGGATCCCGGTCAGAATCGCGAGAGTTGCGACGACGAGTAAACCGGTGAGAACTTCGTTACGCTGTAATTGCATCCTTTGTGTCTTCCAGAATGGGGCCTTCGGTACTTCCGGTTAAGAATTGAGACACCACCGGATTACGCGATTTCTTCATTTCCTCAGGTGTGCCTTCCTCAATAATCTTGCCGTGATATAACATAGCCATGCGGGTGGCGATGCGAAAGGCGCTATCCATTTCATGGGTCACAATAACGGAAGTGACCTTTGACTTTTCGCTCAGGCTGATAACCAACTCGTCAATTACCGAAGCCATCACCGGGTCCAGCCCCGCCACAGGTTCGTCGAAAAGAATCAGTTCCGGCTCGAGAACGAGCGCACGGGCCAGGCTAACGCGTTTCTTCATCCCGCCGCTTAACTCGGAAGGCATCAGGTTCTTGGAATCTTTCATTCCCACCAGCTCGAGTTTTTCATCGACAATTTTGTCAATCTCTTCGCGCGATTTGTCGGTCAATTCTTCCAGGGGAAGTGCGACATTATCGCGGACAGGGCGTGAACTGAGCAAGGCCGAGTACTGATAAACCATGCCGATGTGACGCCGAATCCGCTGCAACTTGCGCCGTGGCAGACGCGTGATTTCAAATTGCTTGAAAAAAACAGAACCCTCGTCCGGCATCAAAATCCCGAGGATGAGGCGAAGGATGGTACTTTTGCCGCTGCCGCTCTGACCCAGAATGACGAGGCGCTCCTGGGACCGGACTTTCAATGAAACATGGTCGAGCACTGTTTTTTCTTCGAATCGCTTCGTCACCTCACGGAGTTCGGCAATGTAGGAGTTGGCCGTGCTCATGTGGGAAAGAAGACGGTGTAAACGATGTTATACATGGTATCGAACCCAATCACCGTGGCGATGGAGGTAACGACGCTGGAAGTGGTGGCGGTACCGACTCCGGCCGCACCGCCCTTTACGCTAAGGCCTCGATAGCAGGCGATCCCACCGATGAGCAAACCAAAGAGAAAACTTTTCAGGACGCCGGTGACGATGTCACGAATGAGAAGAGCGTCGCGGACAAGGTCGAGAAAATAGACAAAGGCGATGCTGAAATAAGCGCGAGAGATGAGACAACTGGCGAAGATCGCAGCCAGATTCGCAATGGTCGAGAGACATGGCATGAGAAGAAAAAGCGCGAGCAACCGCGGTGCGACCAGAAACCGGAGTGGGCCAATTCCCATCGCTTCGATTGCCTCCACTTCTTCGGAGACCTGCATCGTTCCCAACTCGGCCGTAAAAGCGGCGCCGATGCGGGCCGCCAGCATGATTCCGGTAATTAACGGACCTAACTCACGCGTAAAAGCGATTGCAACCAGTCCGGGCACGAGACGCTCGGTGCCGAAGCGCTGCAATTGGTATCCGGTTAGCAAAGCCATGGTCAGGCCGAGAAAAAAAGAAACCAGACCGACCAGCGGAACCGAGCCAACACCGGCTCGTTGGCAGTGGCGGAAGAAACTTGAGGCACGAAATGGAACACGCCCCTCGCGAATCCGCTCTACTGTTTCGTCCAGTGTCTGAACCATGAACCAGAACAGACTTCCCACTTCGCGCATGAATTCACGGCTGAGATGCCCTACACCTTGAACTACAACGACCGGATTTGCCGGAATGATTGACTGATTGTTTTCGGAATCTTCGGTCGGCATGTTTACGGAACGGTGCCTTACTTCCTCAGGCGGAAAAGAGGAAAATGCGATACAAATGCTAACGCGCACTCGCCACGCTCACAGGCTTTCGAGGAGACGTTCGACATTTTCACGGCTGACAATCATATCGGCATTCTCATACGGTCCCGAAAAGGATCCCGATCGCTGTGCTTCCAGAACTTCGTAGGAGAGCCCGGCAACTGCCGCGAGCTGCCAATACCAATCACCATACCCGGCGCGGGTACTGATCTCAACCACGCGCGTTGCAGGCTTGCAAAACACGATGTTGGCCAGCGCCGCGCCATGTGGCGCGACAATCACACTCGCGCCGGCGAACAAGTTTGCCTGTTCCTGTCAGGAAAGATTTTCGGCTTCGACAATTTCGAAATTCCGATGCCGCAAGACCTCTGAGATTTCGTTTTCATTCGCGATCCGGCGAACTGCGGCGGGTGCCCGCGAAAGATAAAGGCGGCGATGCTGATTTTGTTTGCCAGAAAAAGGGAGGTCGCGTAGTCCGTGAACCTTCCATGGAGCAATAACGTTGATGTCCATGGAAGGAAAAACAGCCGATGCGATTTGGAAACGTTCGCGCGAATCAACATAGCGAATTTTCTCCGGGGGCACTCCAAGCACGGCCAGGATTTCTCGTTCGTAATTCGCTCGCGAACCGTTAAGCAAGAGCGCGTCGTAGTTGGAAAAATTTTGGGCTGCGTGTTTGAGCAAAAGAACTCTCGGCACCAAATCGAGCAGCCAGTGATAGTAATTTCCGCTTGCCTCCGGCGTGACCCCGATCGCGATTCGACCGGTGAGCAACCGCGACTTTGGCAAATGCCAGCGCGAATAAATTGGATGGTTCGCTGGTCCCCAAACCTCCGGAGAGAGATCGGCCAGCACTGCGTTGTCAGCGGTAACAACAGCGCCGCCATAATAACCCCAAAAGTTCACGTTCGGAATTTCGAAAACAAAAGCTGGGCCAACTCTTAGTTCGCCAGACGCTGTCTGTGTTCGGAAGGGATGGGGCGGCAAATGCACTACTTCGGCAGGGTGAATTTCGCGCACACTAATTTCCGTGTGGGTGTTGGCATACATCAAACTTGATGGCTCGAGACGCAGGATAGTTCGTCCAAAAAATGGCCCGATGAACTCGACCGCTGCACGTTTCATGGATCGCGCCGGCAGAATCAGTCGCTTGAGGGGACGAAATCGCCACCTCTGGCGGCGAAGAAAATTTCGCCCTGCCACCGAGATTGCGCGCGGATTAAAAACAATCACGTTGCTTCGTGGATATGGTGAAGTTGACTTGCCTGGCGATCCGTTGTCTTGCTTTCGCTCTTTGCGGAATGGTCGCGCATGCGCAGGAAATCTCACCAAGAATGACCGGGCAAAAATTCCAACTCGTGGTGCATGGGGGCGCCGGCACGGTCGAGCGAAGCACAATGACGCCGGAGAAAGAACAGGAATATCGCGCGGGATTAGAAAACGCGCTCCGGGCGGGCCGCGAAGTTTTGCAGGGCGGTGGCTCGAGTCTTGATGCGGTTGAAGCTGCGGTTCGGGTGCTGGAGGACGATCCGCATTTTAACGCCGGCAAAGGCTCATATTTTACGAGCGCGGGAACAAACGAAATGGATGCCGCGATCATGGATGGAAAAACCTTGGCCGCGGGTGCGGTTGCTCAGATCGAGCATGTGCGCAATCCAATTGTGCTGGCACGCGCCGTCATGGAAAAATCCAAGCATGTGATGATGGTCGGAGCCGGCGCTGAGGAATTCGCCAAACGCAACGGGATCGAATTGGTCGATGCGAAATATTTTTTCACGCAGGATCGTTGGGACGCGTTGCAGAAAATGAAGGCGGCGGAGAAAGCTGGCGCCGACGGCAGCAAAAAATTTATCATCTCGGATCTCGAACGTCATGGAACGGTGGGCGCAGTGGCGCGAGACGTTCAGGGAAATCTTGCCGCCGCGACGTCGACCGGCGGAATTAACAACAAACTTCCAGGTCGAGTAGGTGATTCGCCAGTGATCGGCGCGGGAACTTACGCCGACAACGCCACCTGCGCCGTATCATGCACCGGCGACGGCGAATTTTTCATTCGCGCAGCTGTGGCGCATCAGGTTTCTGCGTTGATGGAATTGCGTGGAATGTCACTGTCCGAAGCGGCCGAGCGCGCTCTGGCTCACGCCGAAAAGCTTGGCGGTACCGGCGGTCTCATTGCGGTGAACAAAAATGGAAATGTGGCACTGCCATTTAATACCAGCGGGATGTATCGAGGCCATGTCGGCGAGGACGGGAAGTTCGTAATCGAAATTTACAAATGAAGTAGCGCGAGCTAACAGCTTGCGAATTGCGTAGTCACAAGCGAGACGCTTGGGGCTACTTCCATTCATGCTTCCTGCGATTTCCGTTGTCATCCCTGCCTTCAATGAGGCAGTGCGCATTGGCGATACGCTGGCGACGAGCATTGCTTATCTGGAAAAAGTAAGCCCAGGTAGCGAATTGATCGTGATCAACGATGGCTCAACGGATTCCACTGGCGAAGTGATTCGCAAAGTTGCCGCGGTGCCGTCGTCGGTAGCAATTCAATTGCTCGAAAATTTTCCGAATCGCGGGAAAGGTGCGGCGGTCAGAAGCGGGTTGTTGAGTGCTACGAAACCGATTGCGGTTTTTTTCGACGCCGATCTTTCGACGCCGATTGATGAGCTCCCAAAAATTGTTGAACCGATCGCGCGGGGTGAAGTGGATATTGCCTTTGGTTCGCGCGCGCTTAATCGCAAACTAATCGGAAACCGGCAGCCGTGGCGACGCGAACAAGGTGGGCGCGTTTTTAATTTGCTGGTACGCGTCGCGACTGGTCTGCCTTTTTGGGACACACAATGCGGCTTCAAAGCGTTTCGGATGGAAGCGTGTCGACCAATTATCGAAGCCGCGAAAATCATCGGATTTGGCTTTGACGTGGAGTTGCTTTTGCTCGCGCAACGAGCGGGATTGCGGCTCAGGGAAATTCCAGTGCGGTGGAATCATCATGAAGGTAGCAAGGTGCGATTTGTTCACGACAGCGTATGCATGCTACGAGAAGTGCTGTCGCTACGCGCGAACAATGCTGCCAATCCGAATCCCGAATCCTTCCTGGGTGAGAAACCTCACAGTCGCTGACTAATCACAAAGTTTGTTTGGGAGCACTCGGGCTCGAGATGACAAAATTGAATAGACTCGGTGCGCTAAAACAAAACGGCGCGCGATTTTCCAAATGCGCGCCGCGTGAATTTCGAAACGGCAGTTATTTCTTCTCGATCTCTGCGTTCTCCAGCATGGCGACGCCACCGCGCTCAGCCATTTTGCCTTTGACCGTAATGGTTTTGCCCGCGTATTCCGCAAGCTGATCGTTGATTGGTTTGTGCTGGCCCACGAGCAAGTAGGCTTTGCCATCGGATACAATGCCAACCGGCCCCCCGCCCTTGATGCACTTGGCCGCGCAACCAGCATGCTTATCACCCAGCGCGTTGTGATCGACGTAGCACATCATATCGACAACTTCGCCCGTAATTTCTTTTGACGCCGAGGCGTCGAGATTCTCTTTGCCCTGCTCCGCGGCAAGGGCGAACGGCGAAAACGCCAGCGCGGAAATAAATCCGACCGCCACCGCCACCTCTAAACTTTTTGGAATTGTGGAATTGAACATACCTGATATGTGCGCTCGAAAGTCGCGATGGTCAATTGTAGCGGTTGTATTGCTGTTGTAGCTGCCGCCGTCACTGGCGGTAGAACCAATTCCAGCTTCTATGTCTGCCGCCTGAGACGGCGGCAGCTACAACAGCGGGTGGCTAGTTACTATTCTCGATTAATTCCCCGAACTGCTCGAAAAAATAACTCGCGTCGTGCGGTCCAGGCGCAGCCTCCGGATGATATTGCACACTAAAGATCGGCAGTTCTTTATGACGCATTCCTTCGACCGTACCGTCGTTCAGGTTGACATGGGTCACTTCGATCTCTTTCGGCAATGAATCCGGATTGACTGCGAACCCATGGTTTTGCGCTGTGATTGCCACTTTCCCCGATCGCAAATCTTTGACCGGTTGATTACCGCCCCGATGCCCAAATTTCAGTTTGAACGTTCGTCCGCCAAAGGCAAAACCAAGCACCTGATGACCAAGACAAATTCCGAAGATCGGTTTGCGGCCAATCAAACCGCGGACTGTCTTGTGGGCGTAAGGCAGCGCCTCCGGATCTCCGGGGCCGTTGGAAAGAAAAACGCCCTCCGGGTTGAGCGCGAGCACTTCTTCGGCTGTGGTTGTGGCCGGGACAACGGTGACGCCGAATCCGCGTTGCCGAAGCGATCGTAAAATGTTGCGTTTCATTCCATAATCGAATGCGACAATGCGATGCCGGATAGGCGGAAGCACTTGATCACCGCCTTGCAGCGACCATTTCCGGCTCAGTTGATCGTCCGGATCCCATTGAAAAATATTCGGCGTGGTTACTTCGCGCACGTAATCGATCCCGATGACGCCTTCCCCGGTGATAGCGCATTGCACGGCTTCATCCGCCGAAGTGATTTCGGTAGTAAGACAGGCTTTCATCGCGCCGCGCGTGCGTAGATGCCGGGTAAGGGCGCGGGTGTCGATACCTTGCACGCCCGGAATTTCCCAGCGCCGCAGATAATCATCTAACGATTCTTCGGCTCGCCAATTACTTGGGATTTCGCTCAGCTCTTCGATAACGAACCCGCGCACATGCGGATGAGTACTTTCCTGGTCGATCGCGTTCGTGCCGTAGTTTCCGATTAATGGATAAGTCATGGCCACGATCTGCCCACGATAGGATGGATCGGTCAGCACTTCCTGATAACCGGTCATGGAAGTGTTGAAACACACTTCACCGACACGTGTGCCGGCCGCGCCGAATGATTCGCCCTCGAAAATCCGGCCGTCTTCAAGGGCGAGTAAAGTGCGCATTAGTCGCAATGCTTAGCACGGTTGTGTGATCCGGTCGAACTCGTGCTCATGCTCGTAATCGCGATCGGAAGATGTTGGTGCGAGCACGATTACGAGCACGAGCATGAAAAACCCGAATCGAAACGTTCGACTCGGGTTTTTAAAAAATTACCCCGCAGATGCCGTTTAGGCGGATCTCCCGTCCCTTTCGGTAACGGGCGGATGACCGTCGCGAGAGCGTCTGACTTCCAATTAAGGCGTGCCATGTTCCCTAAAACGCGACCAAGCCTCCTTGGTTCTGAAGTATCGGTTCGGGATTCTCACCTGTATCTCGAACAACGCAGGGTAAAGCACTGAGAATTGTCAGTTCAGAGTTGAGAGAAAAAGCACTGGTTTCCTGCTCAACTCTCAACCAACAACCCGCAGTTATGTCAAAAGAACTTACTCGCGCAGTTCCGCACCAATATCGCTTCGCAGCCGCTCACGGATCCGCGCGTGCACCGCGCTCACTTCCTCGCTTGTCAGTGTGCGATTTTTGTCCCGGTATGTCAACGAGTAGGCGAGGGACTTTTTCATTTCCGGCGCGTTTTTGCCGCCGTTTTCCATAAATAAATCGAACAGCTCGACCTTCTCCAGCAACGGCTCGTTGGCCGACGCAATCGATGCCAGAATTTCCGCGTGGGTTACTCGTGGGCCGACAAACATCGCGATGTCGCGCGTTACTTCCGGATAGCGATCGACTTCTTTGAATGGTTGCGCGTGTTCTTTGACCTGCGCAATTCGTGTCAGATCAATCTCCGCTATTAAAACTGGCGCGTTTGCTCCAATCGATGTCGTGACAGAAAGCTGCCCGCCATAGCCGATCCGATCTGTTTGATAAAAAATTTCGGCCATTAAGACAAAGCCCGGTTGCTCGCTACGCCGAAACTCAAACGTTCCCAATACGTTGAGCGCGCCCTTCAAATCAAAAAAATCAAGCTGCCGTTTTTTTGTACTACGCCAGTCTTTAACCGACGCGGCTTGACCGCAAAGCGCAATCGCCAGTTTGCGTTGTTGTTCGCCGGTCGGGGGCGAAAAGGTGTTGCCGATTTCAAATAGAGCGATTCGTTCTGCCCCGGCCCGAATATTTCGCGCAACCGCCCCGACCAGACCCGCAATCAAACTCGTGCGCAAAGCGACATGATCTTCACTCAATGGATTGCGCAATTCGATCGCGTCGATTGCTTTGGCCAGTTCAGACCGCGCAATCAATGAGGAAGTGCGCGCTTCCGTTAAACCGATGGCGATTAGATCGCGGCGTAATTTTGTTTCAAAATCAAAGTTGCGGTCGGCTTCGCTCAGCGGAGTGAACCGGCTGCGGTCCGCACTCGGAATCTTCTCGATCCCATGGGCGCGGATAATTTCTTCGATCAAATCGACCTCGCGTTGCAGATCGCGCCGGTAGCTTGGAATTTTCCAGTGCGGGCGATTTGCCGAATCGCTTTTAGCCAAGCCAAAACGCGTCAAAATTGCGTCTGCGGTTGTCGGTTGGATGTGAATGCCGACGAGTTGATCGAGCCGCTCGTAGCGCAGCGAGACATCTGGTGGGTCCGGCGGCAGCTCGCCCGCAACCGCAATAGTGGTGGCCGCATTTGCGCCGGCTACTTCACAAATTAGTTCCGCGGCCCGTCTTGATGCGGCCAAAATCATTTGCGGATCAACCCCGCGCTCGAATCGGTAACTGGCATCGCTTGGTAGATTCAAATCGCGCGCGGTTCGTCGAATACTCGCCGGCAAAAAATACGCGCTTTCGAGCAACACATTTTTGGTTGATTCAGTGACGCCGGATTCTTCGCCCCCCATCACCCCCGCTATTCCGACCGTCCGCTCGCCATCGGCAATAACCAGGTTTTCGGGCGTGAGCTCATAAGCTTTTCCGTCAAGGGCGAGAAACTCTTCTGCCTCGTGCGCAAGTCGCACGTTTATTTCACCGCTGAGTTTATCGGCATCAAACGCATGAGTTGGCTGACCCACCTCGAGCATCACAAGATTAGAAACATCCACAACGTTGTTAATGGAGCGAATACCGACGCTCTCGATTTTAGCGCGCAACCAATCAGGGCTCGGCCCGACCTTTACGTTTTCGATTCGACGCGCGGAATAAAACGGACATTCGCGTAAGGCGGAGATCTTAATCCCTTTCTTTTGCAGGGCGGGCGCATTGCCTACCGCTTTCGAAGGCAAGCGGAGCGCTTGCCCTACAAATCTTTTGTTCGTCACAGCCGCGATCTCTCGTGCCAGGCCGAAATGGCTGAGCAAATCACCGCGATTCGGTGTGATCTCGACATCAAGAATGGTGTCGAGTGGAAATAAATCGCGAATAGGCGCGCCGATTTTCGCCGCTGGCGACAGGATGAGGAGGCCGGCCGCATCTTCCGCGATGCCGAGTTCTTTTGCGCTGCAGAGCATTCCTTCGCTTTCGACGCCGCGCAATTTGCTGGCCCGAATCTTCAGACCATCGCTCAATTCTGCGCCTGGCAAAGCTAACGGAACTTTGTCGCCCACGCGGTAATTTTTCGCGCCGCAAACGATCTGGCGTTTCATTCCGCTGCTATCGTCAACCACACAAACCGTTAGACGATCGGCATTCGGGTGCGGTTTTGAATCCATGATCTGCGCGACTACGACCTTGTCGAAATCGGCGCCGCGTTTCTGGACTCCTTCGATTTCGACTCCTGACATCGTGAGCAATTCCGCCAACGCGTCGATGCTCGGCGACAACTCGACGAATTCGCGCAGCCAGTTAACGGAGAATTTCATTTGGTTGTTCGTCATTCCGAACGAGCGAAGCGCAGTTGAGGAATCCCGCTGCGTTACCTGTGCGCTTTCGCAACGGGATCCCTCCACTTCGCTCCGGATGACGGAAAAGGTTCATGCGAATTGCCTCAGAAAACGCAGATCATTTTGCGCAAACAAGCGGATGTCGGGAATGTCGAACAGAATCATCGCCAACCGGTCCATTCCGAGACCGAAAGCGAACCCGGTCCATTTTTCCGGATCATAAGCGTTATCGCGGCGCGTTTGATTGACTGCTTCGAAAACGGCGGGATGCACCATGCCGCAGCCACAGACTTCGACCCACTGTTCGCCGCCCTTTAGCGCACTCGATTTCACGTCAATCTCAAAACTCGGTTCGGTAAAAGGAAAATAATGCGGGCGAAAACGAACCGCCGTGTCCGCACCGAAGAGTTCGCGCAGGAAAAATTCCAGCGTTCCTTTCAAATCGGCGACGCTGACATTTTCATCCACGTAAAGACCTTCAATCTGATGAAACTGCGCACTATGCGTGGCATCGACTTCATCGCGCCGATAGGCCGCACCGGGAGCGATAACACGAATGGGTGGCGGCGCTGATTCCATCGTGCGGATTTGCACGGTGGATGTGTGGGTGCGCAA
>Ga0209156_10004139_pt1 | contig 10621 bp, 9 predicted proteins | sample GraSoiAngelo_124_FD_185881 | JGI IMG/M metagenome (GOLD analysis project Ga0209156, IMG submission 185881) | Grasslands soil microbial communities from the Angelo Coastal Reserve, California, USA - 14_0927_05_20cm (SPAdes) (version 2) | ecosystem: Environmental > Terrestrial > Soil > Grasslands ...
AGCGCTGGCAGGCCATGGGCCAGGTGATCGCCCCCGGCTATGTCGCCGGCCACAGCCTGGGGGAATTCACGGCACTGGTCGCCGCCGATGTCATCGACTTTGACAGCGCGCTGCTGCTAGTCCGCGAGCGCGGCCGATTGATGAAGGAGAACGGAAACGAGCGCCCCGGTGGAATGCTCGCCGTGCTCGGACTGGATCGGGAGGCGGTGGAGGCCGTGGTCGCCGAGGCCGCCAGCAGCGGCGTCATTACCCTGGCGAACGCCAACTCCCCCGGACAGATCGTGCTCTCGGGCGAGGCGGCGGCGCTGGATCGCGCGGCTGAGCTCGCTCGCGCTCGGGGCGCCGCTCGCGTCGTTCGGCTGCCCATCAGCATCGCCTCCCACTCGCCGCTGATGGCGCGCGCCGCCGCCCAGTTCGCCGAGATCGTGGCCCGGCTGCCGCTGCGCCAGCCGCGCATCCCGGTGGTCGCCAATATCACCGGCCAGATCCTGACCAGCGCGGACGAGATCCGCAGGGAGCTCGCCGATCATATCCTCAAGCCGGTTCAGTGGACGGCCTCGGTCCTCGAGATGGTGACTCGGGGAAGCGCTGAATTCCTCGAGATCGGCCCCGGCCAGGTACTGTCCGGCCTGATCCGGCGTACCAGCAAAGAGGCGCATGTTGTCACCCTGAACGACCGCGAAGTCGCCCGCGCGCTCAGCCCTTCCCCACAGGCATGAAGCGCGTCGTCGTGACCGGGGTCGGGGCCGTGACCCCCGTGGGGCTCGATGCACCCAGCACCTGGGCAGCCATGCTGGAGGGCCAGTCCGGGGTAGCCAAGCTCACGCTCTTCGACGCCAGCGAGTATCCCGTTCAGATCGCCGGCGAAGTCAAGGGGTTCGATGCCACCGGCCGGATCGAACCCAAGGAGCTTCGCCGGATGGACCGCTACGCGCAGCTCGGGGTGGTCGCCGCCCAGGAGGCGTTCACCGATGCCGGGCTCGCGAAGAACGGCCTGCTGGACGAAGTCGGTGTTGTCTTTGGCAGCGCCGCCGGCGGGCTTGGCGTTTTACTCGAGCAGCAGCGAATCCTGCAGGAGCGTGGACTCCGGCGAGTCAGTCCCACCTTCATCCAGAACATGCTCACGGACACCGCCTCCGGGCACATCGCGATCGCCCTCGGCCTGCGCGGGCCGAACATGGCGGTGGTGTCCGCCTGCGCCACCGGGAGTGGGGCGGTCGGCGAAGCATTCGAGACGATCCGCCGGGGAGATGCCGATGCGGTCGTGACCGGCGGCGCCGAGGCGTGCCTCGTGCCTGTCGTTTATGCCGGGTTCTGCGCCATGCGGGCACTTGCCCAGCACGAGGATCCGGCGCAGGCCTCGCGGCCCTTTGATCGAGAGCGCAACGGCTTTGTGATCTCCGAAGGTGCGGGCGCCCTGCTGCTGGAAGAGCTCGAGCACGCCCGCCGCCGCGATGCCCGCATCTACGCTGAAGTGATCGGCTACGGCTCCAGCAATGACGCCTTCGATATGGCGGCGCCAGCCGAGGGCGAGGGGGCGTTTCTGACCATGCGGCGGGCCCTGCGCAAAGCCGGGATCGAGCCAGAGCGGGTCGACTACATCAACGCACACGGCACCGGCACCCCGCTGAACGACAAATTCGAGACGGACGCCATTCACCGCGTATTCGGCAAGCACGCGGAGCGGCTGGCGGTCAGCAGCACCAAGTCGATGACCGGCCACATGATGGGGGCGTCGGGCGCGGTCGAAGCGGTGGTGTGCGCGCTGACGATCCGCGACCGGGTGATCGCGCCAACGATCAACTTGCATACCAAAGACCCCGAGTGCGACCTCGATTACGTTCCGGGAGAGGCTCGTCATGCTGACGTCGGCGTCGCTCTTTCCAACTCCTTCGGGCTCGGCGGGCATAACGCCAGCGTGATCCTCTCTCGCTACCAGGAGAAGGCTTAACCACTCCCGTTTTTGCTCGATTTTTTGAATACAAAGCGAATTCGAAGGGTTGTGCTATCATCAGGCGGATTTTTGGGGCGCCCGGGGCGTTCAGTAGCCAGCAAAGGAGAGTGTCATGGCGGTTACCGGATATTGCTTGAAGTGCAAGAAAAAGGTCGACATCTCGAACCCGCAGCACATCACGATGAAGAACGGCAAGCCCGCGACCACGGGAACCTGCCCGACCTGCGGCACGAAGATCTACAAGATCGGCAAAGCATAACGCAGCGTTACGTCAAAATGGACAGCCGGTGAAGAGCCGGCTTTTTCCTTTTTTAGGGCTGGGCGGCTGATCGGCGGGCCGGCTCCTTGCCGGCCAGCTCGGATTCGATGAGGTCGAGCAGCACCTCGGTGGCGCTCAGGGCGACGTCGACGCCCAGGGTCTTGAAGATGCGGACGTTGGCCGGGTTGTTGACCCGGGCCACGGTCTTGGGAACGTGGAACTTCCGCTTGGCCAGCTGGCAGGAGACCAGATTGTCCTCGTCGTCACCGGTGACCGCCACCACGACGTCGGCGCGCTCCATGCCGGTGGTGGCCAGGAACGCCATCTCGTCCCCGTCGCCCACCATCACGATCTCGCCCAATACCGAGTTCAGAACCTCGGCACGGCGGGGATCCTTCTCGATCAGCGTGACCTCGTAACCCCGATCGAGCAGGTGCTTGCTCAGGTAATAGCCCACCTTCCCGCCACCGATCACGATGACGTACATCGGCTCGCTCATTGCTTCAGCATGGCATGGATCGCCCTTGCCCCGGAGAGCGTCGGGCAGACGGTGTCGAGGCCGAGCTCGCGGTAGACGTCCTCGCGAATGGGGTCGTAGATCCGGGTGATCACCCGGGGGACCTTGAAGATCTCGCGGGCGATCTGGGCCGCCATGATGTTTCGATTGTCGCCGTTGGTCAGCGAGGCGAAACCATCCGCGCTCTCGATGCCGGCCTGGCGGAGGACATCCTCATCGATCCCGTTGCCGAGGACCATCTCGCCGTTGAAATCGCTGCCCAACCGGTCGAACGCGCGACGATTCACATCGACGACCGTCACCTGGTGACCCGCCTTTGAAAGGGCGACGGCCGCCATTGCGCCGACGCGGCCGCATCCGACAATCACCAGCTTCATTGAATCGAGACCCAATTCTAAGTCAGGCCGCGCCGCCGGACGGCGGCCCCGGCGCGCCTACTGTCCCAGCGCCAGCCGGACGGCCTCCACCTCTGGCAGACCAGCCTGGCGAATCTTCGCCTGGGTCGTGACGAGATCGTAAGGGACGCGGCCGAATCGCACCGCCGATGCTGCCAGGTCCACGACCGCATAGGCGGCGTCGGGGTTGCCGTCGCGAGGCTGGCCGACGCTGCCCGGGTTGACCAGGGCGGCCGGCGGGAGGGAAATCCACTCGCCGGGCTCTGGTACCTGTTCGCCAGCCTCCGTGAAGATCCGTGGGAGGTGGGTATGGCCGAAGAAGCACAACCGTCCTCCGAGGGCCATCAGGATCTCGAGCGCCTGCAGCTCGTCGAGGATGTATTCCCAGATGTAGGGCTTTCGCGGGCTGCCGTGGACGTATCGGTGACGGCCAATCCTGCCGTACTTCGGTAGCGAAGTCAGGAAGCGACGGCTCTGCGCGCTGAGCACGGACTGGGTCCAGCGAGCGGCGGCGGCGGCATGCTCGTTGAACCAGTCGAGCAGCGATGGATCGAGCATCGCCTGGTCATGATTGCCCATCACCGCGCGGACCCGCAGCGACTGCAGCCGTGCGATCACGGCGTTCGGGTCGGGCCCGTAGCCGACGATGTCGCCCAGCACCAGGATCCGGTCCACCTTCGGCATCGCCTGCAGCACCGCCTCGAGCGCCTCGAGATTGCTGTGAACGTCGGAAAGCAGGCCGAGCAAAGGGCCCGGGGTGGAGTCAGGCGTAGACGCGCTCGTGGGTGTAAAGGAACAGGATGCGAAACGCGGCCGCCACCGGTACCGCGACAAAGAGCCCCAGAATTCCGCCCAGGTACGCACCGACGACGAAGGCGATGATGATCAGCATGGGGCTGAGGTGAACCGCGTCGCCAAACACCTTGGGTGAGATGAAGTTGTAGATCACGTTCGAGATCACGAAGTACACGATCAACACGACGAGCACCTTGCCCGAGGATTGGGAGACGAAGGCTGCCACGGCGACCGCGGGCAGGGCACCGAGAAATGGGCCGATAAACGGAATGAAGGCCGTAACCCCGGCCACGATGCCCAGGACAAGCGAATATGGAACACCCACCACCCAGAGCGCGACGCCCGTCACGAAGCCGACGAGAGCACAGATGACCAGCTGGCCGCGCATGTACGCGCCCAGCATGCGGTAGATCTCGGCGGCGAGCTCAAGGGCGTCGGTCCGATAGCCGGGGGGCACGAGTCCCTCGAAAAAGCGGCGGATGGCATGGGCATCCTTCACCAGAAAGAAGGCCACCAGCAGGATGAGGATCGTTTGAAAGATCCAGTTGACCAGCATGAAGACGTTCTCCACCACGGACGACAGGTGGCCGGCCAGCAGCCCCGGCAGATTTCGGACTGAATCGGTGTAGGCCTGGCGCAGGTCGATCGGGATGCCGAGCACCGAGACCACGTGCTGCTTGTCGGCCAACTCCTGGAAGTAGCCGGCGATCGCCGGTCCCTGTGCCACCAGCGCGTCAACCTCCTGCCGGACGACCGGGACCAGGTAGAAGACCCCCGCCGCCAGGATCCCGGCCAGGATGCCGTAGAGGACCAGAATCGCCAGCACCCGGGGAACGCGGCGGCGTTCGGCCGCATTGACCGCCGGGTTGAGGATCAGCGCCAGGATCGCAGCCAGAATGAACGGGCCGAGGATGCCCCGGATGGCAACGGCCAGGATCAGCGTCAGCGCGGCCAGCACGCCAAGGAAGATCAGGGCGCGGAAATCGCGGCTTCGCCATAACTCTTCGACCCGGCGACGCTGGATCATCGCGGCATTATCGCCTGTTCAAACGAGAAATTCGAGCCCGGACATGCGCGCCAAATCTAGGCTGGGCCGCTACCGGGAGGGATTGGGACGTAGGCCGGCTGCAGAGCCCGCTCACGCTGGCTGCACCGGATGATGAGCCAGGCGACGCCGGCGGCCATCAGCAGGTCGCCGATGCTGACCAGGGAGGCATGGCCCCCGATGCCAGGGATGGCCAGGATATCACCGAGGAACCAGAGTCCCTGTGGGTGCGGCAGCGCCACGTGCAGCGGATCGAGGCCCCCCTTGAGCACCGCCAGCACCGCCGAGTTGGGGTCGATGTCGCCGGGCAGGAGCACGGGCATCCGTCCACCAAACGCGAGGATGACGATCAGGTTCAGCGTTAGGCCGGCGCCGAACACCAGCGCTCCGGGAATCCGCCGGTTGAACCAGACCACCGCCAGAAGCAAGCCGGCCCCGATCACATTGAGCGGCCGGGCGGCGTTGACCGCGGCCGCGGCATGCGTCGTCCCCAGGAGCGCCACCGAGATCTTGGCGGCAAACGCGGCCAGGAGTAACTCCAGGTGGCGGAGGCGCAGCTGGCTCAGGCGGCGAACGTCGCCGCCGATCAGGACGGCAATGGCCAGCGCCCCGGCGATGACCGCGAAGAAAAGAAACATCGGCTAGCCCGAAGCTGTCTTGAGCAGCGGCGCCACGGATGGGTCCCGAAGGGTGGCGCCACGGAGGTCGCGAAAAGCGAAACCGACGACCGCGGCGCTAATCAGCAACGTGCCAGCCGTCAAAAACACCAAGGGGGCACCGAGCCTGTCAGTGAGCGGACCCGAGATGGCCATACCCCCGAGCAGTCCCGCTTGAGCAAGCAGGAATCGGCTCGCCATAACCCTGCCTCGAATGAAATCCGGAGCCTCCCGCTGCGTCACCGAGATCAGCGGTACGTAATAGATGGTGCTCGCTATGCCGCAGGCGAAGAGAAAGACGAATGCGAAGACGAAGCTCTGCAGCAGTCCGGTCAGGGCATAGGCAACGCCAAAGCCTGCAACGCCGCTGAGGATGAGCACGCCTGCGCGATACCGCGCCATGAGTTGCGGGGCGAAAAATGCTCCCAGGACGGCCCCGCCGCCGATAACCGCCTCCAGCAGGCCGTATCCGCCGGCGCCGGCGTTCAGGGAGTCGTAGGCGAGAACGACCAGGGTCGGGAAGGTCATGCCGGCGAAGAGTCCCGTCATCGCCGTGAGGGCCATCGTCGAGCGCAGGATCGGGCTGCGCACGATGAATCGCATCCCATCACTAATATCGCGAGCAAGCGTCAGCGGCTTCTGCGTTGACCTCCGCAATAGATCTGGCACCCCGAGCAGGGTAGCCGCCGAAAACATGTAGGTGGCCGCGTCAATGAGGAAGAGCGGGATCCAGCTGATAACGGCTGCGATGACGCCCGCAAGCGCATAGCCCAGCAGCTCCATGGTCCGCTCCGACGATTGCACCAAACTGTTGGCCTGAACCAGGAGGCTTTCCGGGACCAGGTTCGGGATAATCGCCTGCTTGGCCGGATTAAAGAGCGTGCCCGCCGTCGCCACCAGAAAGACGGCGATAAAGACGCCGGGTAGCCAGTGGAGTGCCCAGAAGGGGATTGTGACGGTCAGCACAGCGCGGCTTACATCGGCGAGGACCATAACGCGCTGTCGATTCAGACGATCAACCAGTGGACCCGCCACCAGGCCGAACAAAATCGTTGGAACGGCTTTGGCGATCAAACCGAGGGCGACGAGTGAGGGCGATCTGGTCACGAGAAACAGCATGATCGCCAGCCCGGTGGTGTTCATCATGTCGCCGAAGTAAGAGACGGCCTGCCCGATCCACAAGCGGCGGAATGTCGTTATGGCCAAGACGTCTCGGTAGCCTTGCTTGCGAGGCTGGGGCTCGTGCGCGGCGATCTCGACGTTCCACCGCTCGGCAACAATCGTTTCGAGTGCTTCGATAACGGCGGGGTCGTACCAGCTACCCGCTAACTGCCGAAGCTCGGCGATGGCCTCGGCAGGCGTCTTGACCGTCGGCCGGAATACCCGCGCCTGGGTGATGGTGTCGAAGGCATCGCAGGCGTTGACGATTCGCGAGCCAATCGGAATTTGGTCACTTTTGAGTTTGTCGGGATAGCCAACGCCGTCCCATCGCTCATGGTGGTGCATGACAATTTCCGCGACGTCCTTTTGCTCGGGGTGCTCCGCCAGGATCTGTGCGCCCTCCGTTGGATGCGTCTTGATGATCTCGTATTCTTCGGGAGTCAATTTCCCCGGCTTTAAGAGAATCGAGTCCGGGATGGCGATCTTTCCGAGATCGTGAAGGATACCGGCGACTCGAATGGTATTGCAATCCTCGTCGCTCATATGCATCAGGCGTGCGACCGCCTCGCACATTTCACCAACGCGCTGCGAGTGACCAAACGTTTGGCCGTCGCGTTTGTCGACGACGCGACTCTGCATGATGAAGGAGTCGCGAAGCCACTGATCCAGTCGGTTCTGCTTTTGGAGGCTTGTCCTGTAGACAAGAAGCGGACCGTACAGAAGGAATACGACGAGCTTGCCCACCGGCGAGTGGGTCATCAAGAGCGTGAAGATGAGGTAGCCCACAATCGGCAGGGCAACGTACGTCAGCCAGCTCCCGGCGACCGCATTCTTCGCAGTCCGCCAGAAGCTGACATCCTGGAGCAGCGACAAGAACCCCGCCACAAAGGCGTCGTTGAGGGCAACAATCACCAACACCGCCAGGGGCAGCGCAATGACCCACACGGCGTGCGGTTGCTCGAGACCCAATCCATACAGGGCGAGGCTCGGGATCCCGTAGACAAAGGCAAACATACCCCGAGGGAAAATGAACCGGCTCCAGGATACGGATCGCCCAGGTATTCGCTCGTCGATCGTTCCAAAGGCAGCAACGCACATCAAGGCCCAGGGCGGGAGTAACAACAAGGCGCCAAAAAGGGGTGCCAGGCCGACGGTGAGTGCGGCGCCGTGTCTCGTCTTGAGCGGCGCAATGGAGGACAGGAAAGTCAGGACGAGCAGGACGATGAGGTCCCAGACGAGGTCGCTTGCGTTCTTCGAGCTCAAGTCGTGGGGCGCCTGGATTAACGCCGTGCCGACCAGCAAGGTCAATCCCGCTATGCCAACGGTCAGCAGGTAGACGGACGCGCGTTTAGGTCCGGGCATCCAATGTCTCCGTATCTAAACACATAACTCGCGACGGCCCCGACCCCGACGGCAACAAAAAAACCCGGGCTTGGACCCGGGTCTTTTGCGGTCAGCTACCTGCTAGATCGTGATATTGGCGCCGCCGGCCAAGATCGCCCCGAGCAGGCCGACGACAACTACCAACACTTTCTTCATCGCGACCACCCCCACAAAGATTCCCGGGACCCGCGCAGACTCCCCTGGTAATTGTCCACGCTAGCGCGCTGGGCGCTCACCGTAAATCTATCGACCGGTGGCTCGCCTAGGCCTGCCGATAGCGAACGTCTGTTCGTTCGATATCGAGCTGGACCGCCTGCGCCGCCGCTTCGGCCCGGGTCTGCACCCGGAGCTTGCGGTAGATGTTCCGCAAGTGCGACTTGATGGTGCCCTCGCTCAAGCCGAGACGCGTGGCGATTGCCTTGTTGCCTTTGCCCTCGACGACCGACTGGAGGATCTCGGTCTCCCTTTCGGTCAGTGGCTCAGCCGGCGGGCGGCGCGGCCGTTTGAGCGTGGCACCCAGGCGCATGATGACCCGCCGGGTCAAGGCATCGTTCAGCTGGAAGCGGCCGGCATGCGAGTCCTGGATGCTGCGGGCGAGCGTGACGGGATCGACATCCTTGAGCACATAGCCCGACGCGCCGGCGGCCACCATCTCGACGATGTCTTCCTCGGCCTCCGATACGGTGAGCGCGAGGACCACCCGCTCCGGGTCTTCCTCCTTGATCGCCCGCGTCGCCGCGATCCCGCCCATCTCCGGCATGTTGAGATCCATCAAGATGACATCGGGCTTCAGGCGACGGGACTGCTCCACCGCCTGGCGGCCCGTTACCGCCTCTCCGACGATGTCGATCTCCGGAAAGTCGCGCAGCATACCCTGTACACCCGCCCGGAAAATCGGACGGTCGTCAGCGATGAGCACCCGAACCCGGCTCATTCTGACGGGTCCGCGGGGCCAATCAGGGTGACCAGGGTACCCTCCGGTGACTGGCTCACGATTTCCAGCGCCCCCCCAATCAGCTCCGCGCGCTCACGCATGCCGACCAGGCCGTATGAACCAACCTTCTTCGGATCCTCGGCAACCCGGCGAACGTCAAAACCACGGCCGTCGTCGCGGACAGTGAGCACCCAGGGCGAGGATGAGAGGTCCACAACCACCCACAAGTTGCGGGCCTGAGCATGTTTGCGGACGTTCGAGAGGCTCTCGCGGAGGACCTGGAAGATCGCTTCCTTCTGCTCCGCGGAGATGGTGTTCTCTTCCCCGCGGATGCTGACGTTGGTCTCGACCAGATTGACCCGGCCGAACTGGTCGACCAGCTTCAGTACCGAGGCCAGCAAACCCTCGGAGCGAATGGTTTTCGGTCGCAGCGACTGCAAGATGTTGCGCGCGCCCGCCAGGATCTCCTCCGTCATGGAGCGCAGCTGGGGCAGCAACTGGCCGGCGTCCTCGGGATCTCGCTGGCGCCGCTGTTCGTAGTACTTGAACAGCGCCACCACGGCCGCCAGATCCGAGGCGAGCCCATCATGGATTTCCCGCGCCAGGTTGAGCCGTTCCTGGAGAACGGCCACCTCTGCGACCTTGATCGCCAGACTGTGGGCTCGCAAGGCCGCCACCGCCTCGACCGCCAGGTCTTCGAGCCGGACCGCATCACGTCGGTCGAGTCGCCACGGGGTCCGGCGGAGCAAGGCGAGCACGCCGACCGGCCGCTCGAGAGGTGGCGACAACGCGATGGCCGCGAAGCCGCGGTAGCCGGCGTCGACCCAGGCCGCCTCATCCGCCGTGAGCTCCTCAGCGGCCAGGTCCTCGACCGTGAATACCTCGTTGTGCTCAAGGGCCCGGCGCAACAGCCCGCTGCTGACGGCGGTGACACCCTCGGGCGCAGCCAGCGACTCGGTGGGGACCCCGGCGCGCAGGACGAAGCGTCGCTGTTCGCCGACCGTGTAGACCTGGCTGGCATCCACCTGGAGCAGATCGAGCGCCTGCTGGGCCGCCGCCAGGAGGATGGTCTGCAGCGGACCGGCCATCTGTTCAGGAACCAGCCGGGCGGCCTGGAGCTCCGGCGCTGCCGGTGGCGGTGCGGCGGGCGCCTCCGGCGCCGCCGCTGAGGGGGGTTCTTCCGCGGTCGGCTCGCGGATGGCGGGCTGCGCGCTTGGACCTTCTGCCGGCGGTGCTTCAAGAGCCTGCTCGACGACCACCGGGGCTGCCGCCGTTGGCAATTCGGTGGCAGGGGGTGGGGCTGCAGCGCTCGGTGCCTGGGGGACCGGCGGCGGTGGGGCCGCGGTTGCCGCCTCGAGGACCGGTGGCTCAGCTACGGGCGCCGGCGCGACGGGAGTCTCAGCGGCACCAGCTTCGAGCTCGGGCTCCACGGCCGCCTGCGTGCGGTGCATGGACCGGGCGAAGAGCTCGAAGAAACGATCGAGCACGGCGCGCTCGTCGGCGCTCAGCTCGCCGTTGACGC
>Ga0209156_10004148_pt1 | contig 10611 bp, 13 predicted proteins | sample GraSoiAngelo_124_FD_185881 | JGI IMG/M metagenome (GOLD analysis project Ga0209156, IMG submission 185881) | Grasslands soil microbial communities from the Angelo Coastal Reserve, California, USA - 14_0927_05_20cm (SPAdes) (version 2) | ecosystem: Environmental > Terrestrial > Soil > Grasslands...
TGGCTCGCCGAACGAAGTCGCGTTCTTCAACGGCGTGAACATGATGCCCGTTGCAGTTCAGATGAAATGGTACGACGTCTGGGGCACGGAGCAGACTTACAACCACATGTCAGCAGGCTGGTCCTGGGCTTTTGATACTCCTTTCACCTGGTTCAAGCAAAACGCTTCGAAGCTCGGCGGCATCCGGCAGTGCATGGCAGTCTCCTGGCCTGACCACATCAAGGACCAGGGCGCCCTCCGCGAGCAGTTCATGCACGTCATCGATCTTGTGCCGACCCTGCTCGAGGTCTGCGGCATCTCCGCACCGGAATCTGTGGACGGCATCAAGCAGGCACCAATCGAAGGCACGAGCTTCGCCTACACGTTTGACCCGAAGAACGCCAAGGAAACGTCACGACACAAGACCCAGTATTTCGAGATGATGGGCCAGTGGGCCTTGTATAACGAAGGCTGGCTGCTGAGCACCCAGGTGAACCGCGCGCCGTGGGAGGCCTTCGGCGCCGCCAATCCTGACCCGCTCAACAACCAGGTGCTAGACCTCTACGACCTGAACAAGGACTTCAGCCAATCGCAAAACCTGGCGGCGAACAATCAAGACAAAGTAAAACAGATGAAACAGATGTTCATCGCGGAAGCGAAGAAATATCAGGTCTTTCCGATGGACGCCTCGGTCGGTGCCCGCATCGTGGCGCCGCGTCCGAACATCACCGCCGGCCGTACGGAGTTCGTTTATACCAGACCGATGGTCGGCCTACCGCAGGGCGATTCGCCGATGATCCTCAACAGTTCTTACACCATCACGGCGAACATCGAAGTGCCGGACGGCGGCGCCGAGGGCATGATCCTGACCTCCGGTGGCCGGTTCGGTGGCTATGGCTTCTACCTGCTCAAAGGTAAGCCGGTGTTCCTTTGGAACCTGGTTGACCTGAAACGCATCAAGTGGGAAGGCCCCGATGCGCTCACACCCGGCAAACATACCGTCGAATTCGACTTTAAGTATGACGGTCTGGGTATGGGCACACTCGCGTTTAACAACATGAGCGGCCTCGGCCGTCCTGGCACCGGCACGCTGAAGGTGGATGGCAAGCAAGTCTCCACCCAGAAAATGGAGCGCACGTTGCCGATGATCCTGCAATGGGACGAGAGCTTCGACGTCGGCTCCGACAGCCTGACCGGCGTGAACGACGCCGACTATCAACCACCGTTCCCGCTGACTGCCAAGCTCGACAAGCTGACGATCAAGGTGGACCGGCCGCAGTTGTCACCCGAGGAGATCAAGAAGCTCGAGAACGTGGAAGCGACCGCGGTTGACGGCCAGCCGATCCATCATCTGCAAGGCGAACCTCATTAGGACCACAAAGCAGCGCGAACCAAGCGAACAGCGATTGATCAACCCTTTCGCGCAAACCCACAGAAGAACCTATGAAACTAGACCTATGAAACTAAGATCAAACCAGCCCATGAAAATAAATAAACTCATCCTGATGTGTGGTGCATTCGCCGGCATCACCATAGCAACAAGCCTATTCATGACCCGTGCCGCATCCCCGACACCGGCTCCCAGCGCGAGCCCGGTAATTACGTGGACCGCGACCGGCAAGCAGTCGGAAAAAAATGTGGATGTTCTCTTCGTGCAAAACGCGAAGAACGTGAACTTCAGTGATGGAAAGCTCGTCTTGCGCGGAGTGAATCCGGTGACGGTGTGTTTCACTGATCGTCCCGCGCGTCTGGCCGGACATATGCAGACCAGCAAGTTCGTGCCGCTGTGGAGCCAGGGAAAAGACAGCTTCCTTAAGGATAATCCTAATGCCACACTTTCGATTTTTAGTGGCGATAACGTATCTGACCTTGTGGTGGAGCTGAGCAACCCGCAGCTCTCCGGTAATGATCTCACCTACGACGCGCGCATTCTCGAAGGTACACCGCCAGTCAATGGGGGAGCTTGCGCCTTGTTCATCGACATCATCGGGATGCCAGCTACACCCATGTCCTACGCCGGCGTCGCGCGCCGGGGATTTCGTCGCGGGTGGTAAATGAAAACCACTAGAGAGGGATATTGCCCTAAAGTCCTATAGACAGAGGGAATTGTCGAGCGACATGGTGGGGCTAACAAAAACGAAAAGGAGTTAAAAGTATGAAAAAATATGGTTCAATCTTCCACATTCTCAGTCTGGCATGCGCTTGCCTGATTTCCGTCGGATGCGCAACAAACCAACCTGGTGCTGCGACCGCGCCGCCGCCGAATTCAGGTCATTTGCTCGTTTACCGGGTGCCAAATTTTGGGACCGATCTCTTCCTTGTCTTGTCAGTCGATGGCAAGGACGTGGGAAGCTTTGGTGAGGGCCGAAACTACGACGGCTATTTGCCGGCAGGCCAGCACCGCCTTACCGCGCGAGTTGATCCCAATCCGGGCGGGAAGCGCCCGGGGCGAAAAACCCTGACTGTACAGGCTGGGCAGACCTACTCCTTTACCGCAGCCTGGTCGGGAGAGAATTTGGTTTTAGTAAGGAACCGGTAAATAATGCCCGCTCGACTTTTTTGCTCTCATCGCCATCTCGGGCCGGCGCTACGCACCGTTGGTGTCGTAGTCGTCATCGCCTTTGTAAGTGTGTTGTCGTCGGCAGCTCTGGGTGCTAACCCGGCGGAAGAGATGGCCAAGGTCGGGACCACTGACCCCAAGGGTGATTCCTGGCTGTCGATTCAAAACAGCATCGAACAGTTCGGGCATCCGGAGTTCATTCTGCGGCTGTTCCTCAGTCTCGGTCTGGCTGTGGCCTGTGCATGGGCGATCGCCTGGCATCCCCGCCGCTCTTCGCTAATGAATCCGCTTTCCGACTTCGAGGAGCGCAAGGCGCTCATTCTCCTGGGCATGGTCGGGGCGGTTGTCGCTGAGCTGAGTGGGACCAGCCAGACGCTCGCCTTTGTCATCTTCGGTATCGGCGCGCTCCTGCGATTTCGAACCCTGCTCGACAATCCGAAACTCACTGGGAAAGCCATCACGGTTGTGGTGGTCGGGCTCGCGTGCGGCATGGGATCATGGGCGATGGCGGTCTTTGTTACCGCCTTCACCTGGCTACTCGTCTTTTGGCTTGATTCACACGCGAGCTGCCGGATCAGGATTCGGCTCGACGACAATGTCGATCCGAACCCGATCTTTGGTATGATGCAGTCGTTGCTCGTCTCCCACCACTGCCGACTTCAAAGTTCCGCGCTCTACGAGGATAAGGGACAGATGGTGTTCCTACTCTACATCCCGGCGAAAATCGACCCAAGGAAGCTGGAAGCGGAGGTGCGAGCGAAGCTGCGGAAGTCCGATGTCTCCAAGATCGATGTTGACGTGGTGTAAGCGCGCTCGATCCAACTCACTGTTGTGAACGGCGCCCTATTCCCCGCTCTGCTGGCGGCCTTTGTTATTGGCTCAGCGTTCGCCAAATCCGTGACAGCGAGTACAGCGACTTTCGTCTCGCCTTGCGAGTGTCAGGGCCAAAAGAGCGGTAGTCGCTGGCCGGCCAAAACGGATCCGTCGCCTGTGCCTTTGGACAAGTCGAGTATTCAATCAGTTACGCCATCGCAGATTTACGAGTGGAAAGGGCCGGAGCTAAATGTGGGTTTGACGCCAGAGACGGATACGAGAATCGCAGCTGAACAAAAATGGTATAACCTCACTGGCCGCGTGGTTAACCTAAAAGTTGAGGCGGACGGAGACATGACGCTCGTGCTCAAAAATGCCGACGGCAAGAAAGCGGGAAGTGTTAATGCGGAAATTCCCGTCGGCCCCGAGTGGTGTGAGCTTCGGAAGCTTGTTTTCGGCTGGACGAGGCAGAGCTTTCCTTTCAGTTTCAAAGCATCCCAAAGGCTCGAACTTCGCGAGCAGCATGTAATTACGGTCACAGGCAAGGCGTTTTTTGATGTCGATCACGCGTCTGCGGATCGTTCCAACCGACGAACTAAACCAAAGAAATACGCAGTTTGGGAAATTCATCCCGTGATGGCGCTGCACGTCGATCAATAACTCGCCCGCAAACCGTGGGTGCACAGCTATTATCCCGGACCGTTATGCGCTAGTATGGTCCGTATCGAAAGAACCGAGCCAGGTAGTCCCTCAGAGAGATCTGGCTATGGTTACCATCAAACACCGACACGCTCTGCTTCATCCTGCACTCTAACCACGCTTTTCTGCGTGTTACAGGCAGTTATAGCGCTACGGGGCAAGGTGTATTACGACCAAAGTCCAATTGTCCGTCAGCATGTGCGCGAGCAAAAATGCGCGTTAAACCAACCAAAGACCTCAAAACCATGAAAACCAACTTCATCAATTCCGCCTTCACCGGTATCACAATCCTCCTCCTCGCCGCGTGCGCATCAACGACTACTGCCCCGAGTGCGCCACCCTCGGCGACTGTGAGCATTCGGGAGTGGTCAGCTGCCTATTACGGTTCGGCCGCAGCCGGAAAGGGCACTCTGTATTACAACGGCCGGCGGCACCATTTCACCATCTCCGGCCTCGGTGCTGGTGGCATGGGCGGCCAAAAGATCGCTGCCACTGGCATGCCAGCTACTCCCATCTCCTATGCCGGCGTCGCGCGCCGGGCCTGACGTCGTTAGTGGAGCATGAGCAAACGAAAGCTGGGGTTTTTTTATTGGGCTGGGTTACCGCGCTAGACAGCAATCATACAGGCGACTAACCTGTGAGGTAAGACAAATTCCAATAACGGGGTGCGGCCTTTGAGGAATGGTCCCCTCCGAACGCCAACCGATTGTTTCAAGTTCAGACCAATGACACACCGCCGCCTAGGATCCTGGCCGCGTTTCGCTCTCGCACTGGCAGGCCTGTATTACCTCGTCGCCTATGTCATTGTTCCCCGACTTTGGAAACGTCACGAGCGGAAGCACCCTGATCTGCGCGATGGTCCGACATTGACTCATACCGCCAGCGGAATCCCCGGCGATCCGTTAAACATTTCGCTGGTCGCTTCGGAAGAGGAAGTCATCGGCGCGGTGACGGCGGCGGGATGGTATCCGGCCAATCCGTTAACCTTTCGAAGCAGCGTGCGGATCGCGCTGGATACTGTTCTCAAAAAGCCGGACGACGAAGCTCCGGTCAGCAATTTATACCTCTTTGGGCGGAAGGAGGACCTGGCGTTCGAAAAGCCAGTCGGCGGCAGTCCGAAAGAGCGCCATCACGTCCGCGTTTGGCGGATAGAAGAGGTGGATGAAGGGCGGGTGGCCTGGATCGGCTCGGCGGCCTTCGATGTCGGTGTGGAGTTCAGCCGCACAACGGGTGAAATCACTCATCACATCTCACCGGATGTAGACGCCGAGCGCGACCTTCTTATCGCCGATCTGAGCAAAGCGGATCGCGTGCGTGAGCTTCGTTGGCTCGACCGATTTCATGAAACACTCCAAGGCCGAAACGGCGGCGGTGACCGGTGGTGGACCGATGGCCGACTCGCTGTGGTGGTCTTGCAGGCCTTACCGGTACCCACATGACTTCACCTGGAAACGCGTTGACGCGACGGAGGAGCCGCCCGGCTACACGATGCTACGCGACTTCGCCGGCCAGCTCACCGAGTTTCAAAAGACCGAGGGATTTAAGCCTGCGCTGGTTGAGATCGAGGAGGCACTGGTGCCGGCTTTCATCGTCGAAGAACGCGGCGAGCGCTGCACCGTTTTTGTGCCTTCGGTGCCGGCGCCGATGACGGGCACACTTTCTACATCATCGCGCGGAGCCGCGTCCTTCGAGATGCGATTCGGATTTAACAACCGATACGAATACGGCCCTAAAGTCCATAGGCACCTGAGCGCACGACAAAATAGCTATTCCAAACAGTATCGTCAGCAGTGGTTCTGCACGCGGTGATGGCCGTCTGGTGTGCTGGGTCCCCTGCGGCGCAATCCTGGAACGTGACCACGCCGACCCGCGGACTTCCTAATACGACTTAAGTCCAATAGGTGTAGCGTACGTCGCCTTCGAAAGTGCGGCCATGAGAAAACTCTTCACATTCCTGACATTCGCTACCTGCCTCCTTGCATTTTTAATCCTCACTCCTGCCGCACCGGGCCCGTCATCCGAAGCGGAGGCGAAGGTGCTAGCTTTGGCGCAACAGCTAAAGCTGACGCCGCAACAAGAGGTCGAGGTCCTGCCCATCCTAAAGGCCGAGGCTCCAAAATTGGAGGCGATCAAGAACGATCCTTCGCTTTCCGGAATGCAAAAGATGAAGCAACTCCATGCCATCCACAGCGAAAATGCGCCGCAGTTGCAGAAGATTCTGAGCCCAGCGCAGTACCAAGAACTGCAGGCCATCCGCGAGCAGGACATCAAGAAAGCAATTGCGAAGAAGCGCGGCGGCGGCGGATAGACTCCGCGCTAGCGCGCAACTAGAGCGCACGCCGGACGACCGAGCAAGGTGCGCCGGACGTATTACACCGCCACGGCCTTTATCCGGCTTAGTTCCTAGGCGAGGGCGCGATGAGGAGCAGCGATAGATTCATTGGATCCCATTCGCGTGAAAGGATCGAGCAGTTCCATGAGGCGCGCCTCGTAAGAATCACACATGGGGGACTCGCCATTTGGCTCGACCCATTCGGGATGTTGAATCCGCAGGTCGTGGTGAAACTGTTGCCGGAGCTCGGTGTAGGTGTGGATTTGCGGAGACATGGCAATTGACTGATCTGGAATGTTCATCTGTTCTCTCCTCCTCTGTCGCGATTGCCTTCAAGTGGCGTGGGCTCGCTCCACGGCGGCACCGGCTTTTGCGTATCGTAGTACGGGTAGCTTGGCCTTGGTGCGTAGTACGTTGAGACGCCAAACCATAACCCGACGAAGAGGAAGGTCAGCGCTGCGATGATGGCTGCCAGTTGCTTGACACGAGTGAGGAGGAACGGAGGGCGTTGAGAGATTACACCCCGTGTCCGCAGTGGCGGGTCGTGGTGAATCTGTTGCAGGAGCTCGGCGTAGGTGTGGATATGGTGAGGCAAGGCAATTGGCTTGGTGAGAGTAACGAATTTCATAAACGGTTTCTCATTTGGGGTTGACTGTTCCAAATCCGCGCGGAACGAGAAACCATCCTAACGAGGCGCTTTAAACAGCGGCCTCACTTCGGCTGACTCGGGGCTCCAGCTGAATCTGGAGATCGCGCTAAGCGGTGCCTCAGCGAAGGTTAAGCCTCCCAACCGGTTTTTTAGGTCGGCCGAAAGTGCGTTGAGACGTCGGGTGACGTAATCTAAGACGATTTTCCCAGCACTCCCGGCAGCCGTATATGGGACTTTAGTCCTATGCGTTTAGGAGCCGCAAAGATGGCAAGAGAATGGGCGAAATCGCCGGATGAGTTTGAGGGCGCGCGGCGTCGAGCCTGTCTTTTTGAAGCAAGGTCAGGCAATCAATTATGCCCAGAGCCGCGCAAGCTTTCGCTGCGGTGAGATTCGTATTCTCGATTCAAGCGGCGAAGTCGAACGTATCATTGCGTTCAACGAGACGGATCGAAAGCTGTGACGCAATTCACCCCGATAAATACATGGCTTCTCGTCGAGAAGCTTATCGCGCAATCGCACGGCCTTCAGCGCGCTTTGACGCCTCGGCCAATTCCCTGCCTGTTTTGCGATCGCTAATCAAAAATGTGTTGTTTTCTCCGAGCGTCGACCACGGCCCGGGCGATACTTCGCTAAACTCCACGAAGCGCCAGTCGGTCACATCCGTTTCGTTTAATCCGAGATAGTCACGCACAGCGGGAGAGACATCGAGACCCGCGCCTTTGTTCAGATTGGGCTTCGGACGTTCGTTGCCAAAAACATATTGCCAATGATCGGTGCGGAAAGGTCCTGCGTCTTCCCATTGCGCATAAACCGTTCGATTCCCTTTGCGAATCGCGACCCATCGATCCTTGCAGGTGGAAACGCCGGGGCCTTGGTAAGCTTCCTTGAACCACGGAACGACGCGGGGCGCTTCCGGCCGGTGACCATTGATTGACTTGTCGTTGTATGGGAGGGCGCAATAAAACGGATTCTGTCGCGGCGTAAATTTCACTGGAATGTAATTGCTCCGGTGCGCGGGATTCGGATCGTCAAAACCGCCGTAATTCCTGCTCCAATTTTTGTCCCAGGAACTCCTCCGGTTCGGCACGGGATTATTTCCACTCGGTCGTTCGCCGATCCAAAAGACAGTTGTCACAATATTTTTCTTCCACGGATAGCGCTCTCCTGTGGCTGAGACACTGTGCTCAGTGTTTAAACAGCCCGCGATGATCGCTGCCAGCGCACCGATCGACAGGACCGATATTGCTTTCATCATATGCTTCCTTGTTCACAAGGAAGCGGGTGTTTATCGAGTCAAGTGCTATCCGAAGCAAATCGCAACCAAGCCCCTGCGTCTTGTCAGGAAAGTTATCCGCGAATAAAGCTGATCGGTCGAAAGCCGATGGATCATAACGCCTCCATCGGCATTGCAGTGGGCAATGTTATCGAAAGGCAGGAGCAAGGTGGCGAGTTCAAAGAGCCGTGAAGTTCTCTACCAATCGCCACTTATCCGCGGCGGCTCCTCCGTTTGGTAGCCTTTGTTATGCCATTCCCACCTTCAGTAGGCCCATAAAGCCATTGGAGAGTTTTCTCCCCATATCATACGCTGTTCTGGCTGGCCGACCATGAACGGTAGTACACAGTATCCGGCGCGCTTCTTTTACGCCAACTATGAAACTTTTGATTGTGTATTTCATTCTGCCTACTTAGTTGGGATAAGGACGCCCTTGCGATGCGTCGCTATGTCTAGCCACTGCTGATCAAACATGGCGTTTTGTTCTTCCTCGTTGGTTGTGAACGCGGCCAGCGTTCGCGTTTCCTTGCGAAAAGAGGGTCGAGGCGCGTTGCTTACCTTTTTTACCTAGAGCGGGCTCCATACAGATTTTGCCTCCGGGCAAGCCCGGAACACCACCGTGCAAGTCTGGACAATTGGAGAAGGATTTGGGATTGGAAGTGAGTTCCGCCAGACATGCTGCGCGGCTAATAATTTCCGAGATCATGAGGTCCTTTTTTCGTTGGTTCAAACGCTCCAGTCCCGCATGGAACCAGAATCATCCTCACGAGGTGCTTTGAAGAAGCGGCCTCACTTCGGCTGACTCCGGGCTCCAGTTGGATCTGGAGATCGCGCTAAACGGTGTCTCAGCCCCGAATGCTTTCGGGGTTGAGACGTCGGATGACGTAATCGAGGACGATTTTACCAGCACTCCGGGCAGCCGCATATTGGACCTTAGTCCAATGCGTTTAGGAGCCGCAAAGACGCAAGGGAATCGGTGAAATCGCCGGATGAGTTCGAATCGCCCGGCGTCGAACCTGCGTTTTTGACCAAAGATCAAGTACTCAATTATGCGGAGAACCGCATTAGCCTTCGCTCAGGTGAGATCAGGATTCTCAATCCGACCGGCGATCTCCGTGATCACGCCGCCGAATCTACGGCCGCGAGAGTTACATCTCCGCGATCGCCATGGCAGGTTTGACCTTCGCCTCCCCTTCGCACCTGGGCTCCGCTGCTAAAGAGAAACCAACATTAACTTCCTTCTTGATCTCACCATTCTTGTTGCGGCCCGCATAACGCCGGCCGTTTCTGGGCCGCTTGATCACGTTGGCAGCGAGGGGGAGAGATTCAAGGTGCACTGCAAGTCGGCTGGTCATCAGGGAAAACGAAATCCAAGTAACTGTGCCGGAGATAATGCCGCCTAAGATGGGAACTATCCTCGAAAGGTACCGCCCAAAAGAATCTTCGGTGAGCTTGATTCCGCTCCGCTTAGCTACTTCGCGCGCGAGCCGGTAGAGTCCCCATTTGGTGAGCGTTTTGCGAGGAAGGCGCCTGAGAACCTGAGCGACTGCGCGCTCGGCTATGTCGCCAAGCACCTTCGCGGCCGACTCAGCGCCAAGCATAACTCCAACGAAAACAGTCAGGATCAAAAGAGTTTCGTTGTCGAGTTCGAGTTCGCTGTCTTCGCTGAATAGCTCAGGCCAGCCGTAGAGGTATGCAAGCTTCTGGAGGATAACGAGAACATGCCAAAAAAACTGGGTCAAATCGGCTGGGACTGTGCCGGCAATCCACCAACCGCCCGGGAGTCCGGATGCGAATGATAGAGTGCTGACGCCGGCTCGATGCCATTTGATGTTTGCCGTGGCGATACGCCGGATGGTGTTCTTGTTGACGCCTGCCTTAGCAGGGGAGGTGTCAATGGCGAATTGCAAAACTTTTTCGGTAACGTGCTTCGATAGCGCCCTCCGAAGAAATGCCTTGCGATCAACTTTAACCCCCGGCAACGCAAGTGCAGTGCGAAGAACAGAATTCCAGACATCTTCAGTTCCGCGGCCCGGTGGTAATTCCTCATTATTAGTCAAACGTGTTTTAGGCCTAACGTTAACTTTGTCGATAGTGAGCGGCTGGTGCTGCTCGCCATTCTTTTTGATGTGTATAGTCATAGGATTAGATGTTGCTGGCTGACGAGATTAAGATCTGACGCCGGATGCCGTGGCTGGGCGTCGGGCGGTAGGTTGTTTTCATGAGTGCGTTTTTTGATGAGCTCCAGTTGGATCTGGAAATCGCGTCAAGCGGAGTCCCAACGAAGGTCCGGCCCCACGAGACTT
>Ga0209156_10004149_pt1 | contig 10610 bp, 12 predicted proteins | sample GraSoiAngelo_124_FD_185881 | JGI IMG/M metagenome (GOLD analysis project Ga0209156, IMG submission 185881) | Grasslands soil microbial communities from the Angelo Coastal Reserve, California, USA - 14_0927_05_20cm (SPAdes) (version 2) | ecosystem: Environmental > Terrestrial > Soil > Grasslands...
AGGCGCCATCTTTAACGAGATGCCTTCTGGGATCAACACGCAGGTTTGGGAAACACCGTGCAACATCGCTAGCGTAACGCCAATGAGTGGTGACTTCGCGGCCATCGAGTAACCCAGTTGGCGCCACACCATAAATTCCACCGCCGATCGTAACGACGCGACGCGTCTCGTTTACGCGCGCCAGGAGCCATTCGGCAATCGTTTCACTGGCTAAAGATCGCCGGAGTCCATCGCCGCCTGGAATGACAATCGTGTCTAATTCGGACGCTGTTTCGAGCGTGCTGTCTGGTGAGAATACGATTCCCGATTCGGCGCGAAAACATTCGGAAGTAAAGCCAATCGTGCTGATCTGGTAACACGAAATCCGATTTCCATAACCGCCATCGAGAGTCGCAGCTGCAAGAACATCGACGGCGCGGGTCAGCTCCGATGCAGCGACACCCTCAAAACCGAGAAAGCCAATCCGCTTTGGATTCATTGATCGTCTGGGGCCATAATACGGATCCTTAAATTTGTTGGTAGGACACAGAACCGACATTACGAGCCACTACCGTTCTTGATTTCTGAGAGGCTACTGGAAAGGGAGGTTGATTTTTTGCGCGGGGAGCGATCTGGAATAATTTAAGGCACAACCACACGAAAGGAGAAAATCATGGCTACTTATGTCGCTTTGATTCAGTTCACTGATCAAGGCATCCGCAATATCAAAGACACCGTTAAACGTGGCGACTCTGCGATACCCGAGGCTGAGAAAATGGGCATCAAGATCGTCGAACAATTCTGGACAATGGGAGCCTACGACGCTGTAGTCATTCTCGATGCACCTGATGACGAGACCATTAGCGCCTTGATGCTTGAGAATGGCTCACACGGCAACGTCAAGAGCCATACCATGCGCGCCTTCCGTCGGAACGAGATGGAAAAGATTCTGGCGAAAATCAAATAGCCTTTGCCTCAAAGCTTTCGGAGTGGGGATCGCCTGTCGCCGAAGTATTTGGCGTCGCCTTCCGGCAAGATGGCACCGTCGTTGAAAACCGTAATCTTAAGCTAGTACGATTGTCCCGGAGGGAGGGCTGATGGGATAAGAACAACACGATTCGAGCCGTCCCATGACCCCGTGAATACGTACGTATGCCCAGGACGGGCATTCAGCACAGTCGATGTCGGCTCTGAGTAGTATGAGTTTGGCACGGCCGACACGGTCAATACATGACGCCCCGCCGGCAGAACGTGATCGTAGCGTCGCCCCTGCACGACGTTAGCGACCGTTCTGCCATCGATCTTAAGATTGACAGCTATGTTCCATCCAAAGTTCGCGATCCGCAAAACGATCAAACGCCCAGCGGACTGAGCATTGGCGGTTCCGATCAAGCTTACGCAAATAAAAACAAGAATCAGAAAGAGAGTGGTGGCGGAGGTAACTCGTGATTTCATGGCGCGATGTTACGATTGGCTCACCCGGCATTGTCAAGAGCCTTACTGCAGGCGGCTGCCCGTCAGAAGAGACTCAAAATTTTGTTAAGCTCCGGACTCGCTTTTGGCGAGCGCGGCGTTCATTGCCTTGTGAAGTTCTCGGAGGTTGTCCCGACGCACCAAGGCCTTCCCGGCCACCCAAGCTGCCACAGCTCCCCAGGGGTCAGGCACACACTGGATGGGCGGAGAAAAACGTAATCCGAATCCCACATCGCAGTATATACATAGGTCGCCCCCGGCTGGACGTTCACTGTTGTCGAAGTGGGCCCCGAGACCCCTGTGCGTGGTATCTTGCGTATGGTTAAGACATGTTCCCCGGCTGGCAACCATGCGTGATAGTAGCGACCCTGGACAAGGGTCGCGACGGGCCTGCCGTCAATCTGAAGATTGAACCCCACATTCCATCCAAAGTTCGGCGACCTGAGAACCACCAAATGCCCAAACGGTCGAGCAGCAGCGGTTCCAATCGAAACCGCGCAAATGAAACTAAGGATCAGGAAGAACCTGATAGCAGAGCTATATTTTGATTTCATGATCCGATGCTACGCTTGAGGTTCGTCTTTGGCTAGCAGCTTTCGTCAACGCCTCGATTTATCACCATCAGGTGTCGTGTCAGCGGCGGATTTTCCGTCCCAAGTGACCGTCTTGCCCACGTTGATTACCATCAGATCCTTGGCGATCACGAACGGACCGTTGTATTCTTTGCGCACTGCATCCGAAAGCCCTTCCTCGGTCTTGTAGTGATAAATGACACCAAGCTTGGGCTTCACTATCGCGAAGACCCGTCCTGCATCTTCGGCAGACGCAATTGAACGCATCGACGGCGGCGCAGGGTTTTTCCAGCTAGCACTCCAGGCAGCATGAATCAGGCAGTCTGCGCCCCTTGCGAAATCCACGAGGGTCTGGCAAAACTTTGTATCTCCGGAAATAACCACTGAATGATTCGCAGAATCGATACGATATCCAAACGCCGGTTTCACAGCTCCATGATCGACGAGGAATGCGGAGACTCGCGCTAAACCATCATTGAATATTTCTCCCTGTTCTATTTCTTTCGCATCGATTTCGACGCCTTCGGCTGGGAGAGGATCGGGTGCGGCTTGACGAATTTGGATATCAAAACCAAATGCCTGAGCAAGGTGCTTCGCCATACTCGAAGTTCCTTGAGGACCCCAGATTGGTAGCGGTTTGCTTCGCCCCAAAAGCCATCCCGAAAGCCACAAATCCGGGATTCCGACAACATGGTCGGAGTGAAGATGAGTGAGAAAGAGAGCATCTACCTCTTTCGGGCTAACTCCAGCCTGCGTCAGGCGAATTACAACAGCGCGGCCACAGTCAAACAGCAACTTTGTGCCGGCTACTTCGACAAGAATGGCTGAGCCGAATCGCTCAGCATTCGGAAAGGGAGTTCCTGTACCAAGTAACGTAACTTTCATCCCCTCGCGGCCAGTGCCAGCTGAGACGCTGTCTATCACGCACAGCGAAAGGAACAGGACAATTAAACGGAATCCAGGACACATCGTATAAATGGCCGTGACATGTTGAGCGAATCGAAACATCTGTGGCTTGCTGAGGAGATCGGACGCCGGATAGATCAGAGATTCTTCTCCCGCAACTGCGGAATCAGAACGACATTATGCGATGGCTTGTATGATCTCACGTAGCCGGTTCATTTGTCGCCGGTGGCTGTTTTCACTTGCGCTCCATTATTCGACAGAAATTCAAGCTGGATCAGAGTGCGATTGAGCTCCTGCACTAATCCCGAAAGCTTTCGGGATTTACCGGTAAAAGCGTTCACGAGCGCGCGATAGTACCAAAGAGCGCCTTGTTTACCTCCGTTGAATCGAGACCAGAGTCTTTCTCCTTCCTTACGATAATCCATCAGGATCGCACGGACATTGTGCAATTTGTCTGAAGCTGACACGAGTTTCGTCGACATCGGTGCGTCTCGAACGTGAGCCACGTAGGACTTCTTTCGTTCCAGCCACGGAGGTTTTGGCGTTTGATCTGTGTCAGTGCAGCCCTGCACGATTTTCGCGACTTTTTTGCCAAACTTTCGCTCGATATCGCGCAATCGTTTCGCGCCGCCACAATCTTCCACGGCATCATGCAGCAGCGCGGCGATCGCTTCCGTTTCGTTGGCACCGTATTCCATCGCGATCGCACAGACGCCAAGGATATGCGCGATGTACGGAATCCTTGTTTTTTTCCGCAGCTGTCCGCCGTGAATCCGCGTGGCGTAAATCAATGCCTTTTCGAACTGACGCGAGAGCCGCATATATCTCCTTCGCTTGCCCAATCAATAATGACGGTATCAGCTACAACTACTCTCGCCAGTTGCGCTTCTTGCTGTAGCGGCGGGTGTGTCAGCCGCAGCGTGCAACAAGTCCAATCCGCGCTACTCCTTCGGCTTTAACCAGCCAGCGCATTAATTGCTTTCCATTCTTCTGGAGCCAATTTTAGTTTTGTCGCGGCAACATTTTCTTCCAGGTGCGCGACTGACGACGTGCCGGGAATCGGTAGGATCACTGGTGATCGCTCAAGGAGCCACGCCAGGGCGACTTGAAAGACGCTCACGCCATGAGCCTTTGCCGCCGCATTCAGCGCATTCTCAGGTTTCAAACCGCGGGTTCCGCCGATGGGGAACCATGGCAAAAATCCAAGGGCATTCTTCTCGCAATAGGCCAGAGCATTCTCAGATTTGCGGTCTTCGATGTTGTACCGGTTCTGCACACTAACGATCGGAACAATTTTGCGTGCGCGTTCGATTTCTTCCGGTTCAACATTCGATAACCCGACGTGCCGAATCTTCCCGGCGTCTTTCATCTCCTTAATGGCGCCGAGCGATTCTTCGATGGGCACTTTTGGGTCGATACGATGCAGTTGATACACGTCGATCCTCTCCAGGCGCAGCCGCTTCAGGCTGCCATCGACAGCTTGTTTGAGATGTTGGGGTGATCCATCGGGCACCCATTCGGCTGGGCCCGGTCGAGTAAGGCCGCCTTTCGTCGCGATAACGAGGCCTTTAGGATAAGGATAAAGCGCTTCGGCAATCAGCAATTCGCTTGTTTCTGGGCCATAGGCATCCGCTGTGTCAATTAAGTTCACGCCCAGCTCGACCGCGCGTCGCAGGACTTTCAGCGCATTCCCGCGATCGGGCGGCCAACCCCAAATCCCTTCGCCGGTGACGCGCATCGCGCCAAAACCAAGGCGATTGACTGTAAGGTCGCCGCCCAACTTCCAAGTTGGATTTGTAGCGATGTTCGATGACGCTGACGGCTCAGCTCCGAAGATTGCGTCCGATCCTCTTGCAACAAGGGCCGCGCCCGTTACAAGAGTTGTGCCGAGGAATGTTCGGCGAGTAACACCCTGCTTCTTATTCGAGTTTGAAGGTTTTTCATGCATGCTTGTTCAGCGTACGTCCAGCCAAATTGCTGTCAACGCGAGCCAATGGTGCTTTGCAAGACGTGATTCAACGTCCAAGCAATCTTATAATGTCATTCTCATCCCGCAGTTGCGGGAGAAGAATCTCTGATCATTTCTGGATCGCTTCCCACGGAAAAAACAGAGATGTTTCGCATCGCTCAACATGACAGTCCCGTTTAAGAGATGAGTGCTAGTTAGATCCATTTCCTTCTCTCGCGCATGAGGACGGCGAATGCCTCCTCGAGATCTTTGCCGAAAGTTAGAATGCCTGCTTCGTGACCAGCCATGGCAATAATCTTTGGCACGTCGGTGCGCTTGAAGAGTTGCATTATTTCATACGCCAGCTGCGGTGTTCCATACTCGGCAGCCCTCGAGGTTGTCGGCGCTTGATTCAAAACTGCTGCCCACAACTTGGAGTCGTGACAATGAATAACCGCCCCTGCGGTTGCATCCGACTTGTAAATTGCAGCGTGCGTAAGGGATTCCGATGAGGGCAGCGCAGATCCTTCGTATCGGACGCAGTTCCTTTCAAAATCGCATGCCACTACTTTTGCGCAGTCCGCCAGGGTCAGTTCCTGTATGCCTGCAGTAGCAGAACCGGTGACGTAAAAATTGTCGGTGGCGCCGTCCCTTACGCTTAGGTTTCCGAACCCAATACCATTCGGATCCACACCAATCAGACCAAGCTGAAGAAGTTTCCGGCGATGTGCATTTAATTCGGCGAGGCCCTCAAACGAAGTAATCTCCGCAGCCACGCGCTCGCACGAAAACTTTATGTATTCGCTCACAGCGCCTGCTCTGGAAAAAGTGCGCGGATGCTTTTCTCGTTCGCTTCACACACGCCGCGTTCGGTAATTAACCCGGTTACCAGATGGCCGGGCGTAACATCGAATCCATAATTTGCAGCCGGACTTCTTTCCGGCGCGACACGGACCTCGACCTGTTGTCCCTCGAACCAGCCATCGGCTTGCTTCACTTCGTCCGCGCTGCGTTCTTCGATCGGGATATCTTTCAGCCCGTCGCGCAAGTTCCAGTCAAATGAAGACGACGGCAGCGCTACATAAAACGGAACGTTATTGTCCTTCGCTGCCAGCGCCTTCAGATATGTGCCGATCTTGTTGGCAACGTCTCCCGTGGAAGTCGTGCGATCGGTTCCAACAATCACCAAATCCACTGTGCCACGTTGCATCAAGTGTCCCGCGGCACTGTCTGCGATGATCGTATGCGGCACACCGTGTTCGCCCAACTCCCAGGCTGTAAGTTTGGAGCCCTGATTTCTTGGTCGCGTCTCCGCGACCCACACGTGAACCGGCAACCCACTGTCGTGAGCTGCATAAATCGGCGCAGTCGCGGAGCCATAGTCTACAAAGGCGAGCCACCCCGCGTTGCAATGCGTGAGCACATTGATTGGTCCGCCACCGGACGGATTCGCCATGGCGAACTTTCCTGCTTTCTTTCTTGCGAGCTGCCGAATGAGTTCCAATCCATGTTGCCCGATCATCCGGCAATGCTCCGCATCTTCGTCCGCAATCGATCTGGCTGTGCGCAGAGCGAGCCCGACCTTCTCCTTCGCGTTTTTGCCTTTGGCGACATTTCCCAGCTGGCGCTCGACGGCCCAGGAAAGATTGACGGCCGTCGGTCTTGTCGCCTTGAGTTGCGCCGCCGCGCGAGCCAGTTGTTCATCGATTCCCACAGTCGTGGAACGCGCCGTGGCCTCAATCGCCGCCAGATACATTCCGTATCCTGCGCTCGCACCGATCAATCCCGCTCCGCGAACATGCATTTCGCGAATCGCCGTCGCCATCTGCTCGACGGTGCGAACATCTTCGATCACAAACCGATGCGGTAAAAAACGTTGATCGATAAGTTGCACCACAGTTTCGTCATCCGGCTTAAGCCAGATCGTTCGAAAATGTTGGCCGTTTACCTTCATACGCTGTGCTTATGATCTACGCCGATCATTGCTAGTTCAGCAATCGTCAAACGTACGACTGTATAGACTTTCGCTCGTATCTGTTTAGCGCCAGGAGCGCGGCATTCAATCGGAGCTTGGGGCAACGCCCCAGGAAAAGTTGTTCACACAAAGCCGAGCGCTGACAGCGCGATTCGATTGTCATTAGTTCAATCCAAGACATAGCGCTCGTCGAATTCCACGCCGTGCTTGCATAACAACTCGAGGACCAACTCACATCCGAGGTCTCGGCAGATTATGGCCAGATACGCGTGGATGCGCAGGCGAACGTCGCGATCCAGCCATGGTTCCCTGATTTTTGGTGCTAAAGATAATGTGAAGGATGACCTTGCTCAGCGATTGCGGCATTACCCAATGATGATCGAAGCACTAGCGGAGGTGAATCGCGCCTTCAGCGCTAATGAAATTTTCTTTCCTAGACCGTGGGGCGTTGCCCCAGGCTTAAGATTGAATGCTGCGCCTTTAGCGCTAAACACAAACTCTCCCTCGACGAAATTCTATTCTGCGGTCTACGGCAGGCCAGGAGCAGGCTGGCCGAATAGCGCAACCAAAATATTCTGCAACGAAAAATTGTCGTCCGTCTCGATCCACTGGCTGCCTACGCGCGGGTGATCCGTAGCTGTCAAAATTGCCGTTACGCGCCCGCTCTGTTTAAGCAGATAAATTTTCGCGCCCGGCGCCAGATCAACCCAACTGCAGAACGGATCACCGCGGAACCGTGCCACTGGAATCATCTGACCACCGCGGCCGCTCACAAAAAACGTCCGTCGTGTTGGATCAAATTTGATACCCGGGAAACGAAAGTCGAACGATTCATCCCTGCGTGGTTCGTCGTCGCCGGCGTAAGGCAAATTGCTGAACGTGATCCGCGCCGCCAACTCGCCGCCGGCGCGTTGAAGATAGAGCTGATTCCAAATCATTTCGCCATAAGCGAACGTCTGAGGATGATCAGGGCTGACAATGCTCGCCGCACTTGCAAACACCGAAACGCTTGCAGCAAAGAAGGTCGCCAGAAAAAATGCGACTCGCATGTTGCGAATCTACCGACGACGCGCGCGATCGTCCAGCATCCGCGCGCGTCTCACCGACGGCCACCTCGGTCCTCGAATGGATTGTAAACTGGCAACGCGTAATACCACATAAAACCATCCGCGCGATTGGCGCGACTATGACCGCGGCCAAACATAGCCTCCACATCTTGCGTGGTCGCGCGGCCGCGAGTTAGCGAGCCGATTCGGCGCGTATAAAAATCGTATGGCAATCCCTGTACGATGTAGGCCGGAGGCGCGATCAATACGCCGTTCCGATTGAACCGAAAGGCGAGGGCATCCGCGCCATAGCCGTGTCGCAAAGGGTCCGCCGTATCGATCCACGGCGCTTCATAAAGACCAAGTTGACGAATCAAATGCGAATCGGGTTGCACGATGTAGTAGCCATTTCGCGGGCCTAACGACACATAATGCGAATCGTCATCCCAGGAAAAGGCTGAAACCGAGAGTGTGATTGTTAAGAATACAAGAGCAGCAACTGAGCGAACCATGATCATGCAATAATATCGCCGATCATGTTCCGTCTGCGACCCTGACGTTCGACGGACTGCTACTTATCCCTTATCGGGGAGCGAGCCCTGGCGCTTTCGGATGATTAAACGTCAATTCCCATGATGACAGGACCAGGGACTTCCTCCCAGCCGTAGCGACGCCAGAATTTCCGGCCGCGCGGATTGTCCTTTGCTACCAGGATAAGTGCTCGCTTAAGACCAGACCGTCGCAAACCGTCGAGGCATTCATCCATCAAACGCTTGCCGACTCCGCGCGCCTGGTAAGCAGGATCAACGGCCAGATGATAAATATACCCGCGCCGCCCGTCGTGACCGCACAATGCGATACCAACAATCGCAGTGCCGTCGGTCGCGACCTTGCTCAGCCCCGGGTTCCGCGCAAGAAAGTGGGCAACACTTTCCCTGTCATCACCCTCGGCAATCTCGAGACCCTCGACTCGTTGCCATAGCTCAAGCGCCGCGTCGTAATCGCCGATGGAAAATTCGCGCGTTTCGATGTTGTCGCTCATTCTGGATTAGAGGGCACCTGCCTAACAAGTGGAAGATTTCTTGCGGCGCAGTTTCTTTCGCTGCGGAACGGGGATTATAAAATGAAACCTTCGCAACAACCTTTTGTCGATCCTGGTACGATTGCCGCTGGCGAGGATTGTGAGGCCGGCATATTTCTCGCTTCTCTGCAGGAGATAATTGATTTCAATATTGGCATAGCGGTCGTGGCTATCTTTCACCTCAGTGCGTTTGCCAAAAAGAGCACCCGCCTCATCAAAAAACAGGACCGCACAACTATCCTTCGCCGCATTGAAGACGCGGCCGAGATTCTTCTCGGTCTCTCCAATAGTTTCCGAGACGACGGCATTCAAATCGACCCGGTATAGGTCTTTCCCGAGGGTATGGGTCAAAGTTTGAGCCGCAACAAGGCGCCTCGACCGATCTTTGCCGCCGAATAAAATACGAACGCCTTTCGCGCCGCATCGTGGGCGAATAAATAGCGCCAATTCGCTCAGTGGCACGCGAAACCGGGCCGGCAAGCGCAGCTCTGGTTCGATCCAATTGTCCGGATAAAGGAAGATTCTGCGGTTGGCATCCCATGCGCGGTAATTTTTGCGCCACTTCCATCCCGTTTCAGTCTTACGGCGCGTCGTTCCGGGTTTTTGGATTTTTCGCATGCGGATTGGATAGTCTATCTCGCCGCCTCCCAGCAGGCACACCTTCTTTTGCGATTGGGCTAGCTCGCATCTCAGACTTGGAATTCCTGTCTTGCACAACGAACAAAAGCAATCTCATCTTGGCGTTCTTCGAATGCGTTCTCGTAAGCTTTTTCTCATTACCGTCGCCGGTCTCGCTTCTGCGGCATTCGCGTATCTCGGCACCGGGCTTCATCCAATTTGGTGGGCGCTTTGGTTGGCGCCGATTCCAGTCCTTGCGATTGCGTCGCGACTTCACGGCAGCACTGCTTTCTTTTTTGGCGCGATCGTGTGGTTGATCGGCGAAATGAACCAATGGAATTACGTCACGCATGCGATCGAACTGCCACCGCACATTACCATTCTCTATTTTGTAGTTCCTGCTGTGGTTTTCGGCTTCGGCGTTCTATTCGTCCGCAGTTTCATTCGCCGCGGATCGCTCTTCCTCGCGTCGCTTGCTTTTCCCGTTTACTGGGTGGCGTACGAATATCTTACCGCGACGGCGTCGCCTCACAGCACATGGGGCAATCTCGCTTACACACAAATGAATTGTCTCCCCGTTATCCAGCTCTCTGCGATTACCGGCATTTGGGGAATCAGCTTCATCGTATTTCTGTTTGGGGGCGCTGCGGCAGCCTTGTTGAGCGGAGCGGGAGAACGATGGCAGCGGCGCTCGCTCCCTGTCGCTGTCGGGCTGGTCATTTGCGCAGCGCTTGTTTTTGGCAAATGGCGATTGCAATCGAATCCCGCGGCAAAATCGGTGGCGGTGACACTCATCGCCAAAGACGTGCCGATGAGCGTTTATCTGGGCTCTGAAGAGCAAGCATTGGAATTGCTCCGTGAGTACGCTGATGAGATCCGCCGAGTCACACCAGCTGGAACGCAGGCTGTTGTGCTTCCGGAAAAAATCGGCCGCCTCGGCGAGAGTGCGTTAGCAGAAGTGGACACACTCTTTTCTTCTGCTGCGAATGATAAACACACGGCGATTGTGCTT
>Ga0209156_10004152_pt1 | contig 10608 bp, 10 predicted proteins | sample GraSoiAngelo_124_FD_185881 | JGI IMG/M metagenome (GOLD analysis project Ga0209156, IMG submission 185881) | Grasslands soil microbial communities from the Angelo Coastal Reserve, California, USA - 14_0927_05_20cm (SPAdes) (version 2) | ecosystem: Environmental > Terrestrial > Soil > Grasslands...
CTCGACCAACGCTCTCAAGCAGAGCGGATTCTACTACGCGAGCAAGACGTCGGATGATTTCAACGCATCCATCACGGCCAACGCCGCAGGTAACTGTTTTGTGACCTGGACGTCGACCGATGCGAGCGTAGGAGTCAACGCGCAAGTGCGCTTATCGGGCAAGTTGAGCGCTGATGCCCAAATCACGGCTGGGACGGCTGGTTTCACCAGTCCCACGTTTTTGACCGGCAATTTCGACCCGGGTTTCGGCATCCAGCGCTGGGGTGACTACTCGGCGGTGACACTGGATCCCTCGAACGAAGCCACTGCCTGGCTGGTCAACGAAAAAATCAACAGCAGTTCGCTCTGGGGAAGCCGCATTATAACCATCGGTTTCTAAGCAAGAACAACTGCTGGCCGCCAGGCCATCGAGCAAAAGTTGAAGAGGTCGTCGCATGCGGCGGCCTCTTCTTTTTCTAGCGCCGGCTAGATTTCACGCCCCCTTACGAACCAGTCGGCAAATTTCGGCAATTCAAGGCTGGCTGGTGTCCTTTGGGCTACAGCAAGAGACGCAGCCTCGTAGATCTCTTGCATTTAGCGAACTCAATCCGCTTAAGAACCAAACACTAAGTCAGCATCGGATCCAGCGGGACGGGAGCCCGAATGAGCTTGGCTAGGGCGGGGGCGTCTTTTGGCTTAACGCAATGTGCGCGTTCTTATCCAGCATCCAGGATCTAGGATCAAGCATCGCTTTCTATTTCGGCGTTTCCGACTCGGCGAGTTTTTGGAAACGCGGATCATTTCGGAGCGGATCGAACATCGGATCGAGCCGGAGCAGCGCACGAGTGAGCGGTACGTTTTGTGTAGCCAGCGGACCACCGTACGGGAGCGAGAGCACTTTCCGATGGCGCGGTCGGGCTCTCCTATCTGCGCCGCCACGCCCACGGGGACTACGCCGACACGATAATCTCAATTTAACTGCTGATAGTCGAGAGCAAAGCAGGAATGATTTAGGTCACATGACCTATCTTTCTCAATTCACGGCGTTGCGATGGTGATGCTAAATGACGCGATGCCATTTCGGTCTAGTATGCGCGATCTCCAGCGCGATTTTGCTTTTAACTTCGGCGCCACATGATTATTTCGGCGCGAGTGAGGCGACGATTTTTTCAAAGCGCGGATCGCCGCGCAACGGATCCCAAAAGGGAAGCAGACGCAATCGGCCGTAGGTTAAGAAACTGGGGAACTGTGTCACGTTCGCGAGCTGCTCGCACGCCAGGTCTTTCTCGCCGGTCCAGGCGCAAATGATAGAAAACAGCTGAATTATATCCGGCGCCGCGAACGCGTCTCGTTCGACTGGAAGCAGCTCGACCGCTCGCCGACCCTCTTGCAACGCGTCCTCCTTTCGCCCAAGTGCTGCATCGATCAAGCCGAGCACACAAAGCGCTTGAGCATAATCAGGCCCGGGATGCACTAATTCCTCCTGTTTAGCACGGGCAGCGGTAAAAGCTGCGCGCGCCGCAGCGGCGTCGCCGCGCATGCGAGCGATTAAGCCTTCTACGAAGTCGTGGTTGAGACGGATGATAGGTGATAGCGTGAAAGCGTTACCACCGAGGGCCACGAGCGCTCGATCCGCAGCAGCGAGGTCGCGTTCGCACAACGCTAGAATGAGCCAGCTAGTAGCAATGCTCGGAGCAGCTGACGGATCTTCAGCAAGAATCGCATCGATTGTCGTGTGTAACGGCTTGGTGTCAGCGTGCCAATCAAGATCGGCCCGCGCGCGCGCGGCCTTGGTCGCCACATCGCCTGGCTTGACCTCCAGTGCGCGGTCAAGCATTGCAGCCATCTGCTCATAGCGGCGCAGGCACTGATAGGTGAGCGACATCTGGTGAAAGAAGTAAAGGTTGCGGGGATCGAGCTGCAGCGCTTTTTCCAAGTTGCGCGCCGAGTCCTCCCATTGGCCCTGGCGACGATCCATGAGTCCGGTGAGCTCCAAGACTTCCGACGTGTTGGGCAGTAAAGGTTGCGCGACGCCGAGTTCCTCTCGCGCGTGATCGTAATCGAGGTAGCAGCTAAAGAGGTGCCACGCCAAAGCGAGATGCGCTTCACCAGAATTCAGCTGTAAGCGCAAAGCTGCTTGAACAGCAGTATTCGCTGCAGCGCAGTGCGCTGGCGTGCGATCGAGGTTAGCGATGTAAAGGAAGTCATGCGCATACGCCAGGCGGCAGTAAGCAAGCAGAAAGTTGGGATCCCGCGCGACCGCCTGGTTGAGCAGTTCTATGGCTTGCAAGAGATTGTTCTTAGTTTGTGCGCCGATGAAGACCAACTGAACCATTGACGTCTTGGCGCGCGTATAGAGATCGAATGCTGCAAGATCCGCCGTCGGTGGCTTCTCGATCGCAGCCTTTTCTTGCGTCGAAAGCTTGGCGCGCAGTTGGTCAGCAATCGCCTTGGCAATTTCGCTCTGGATTGCAAATACATCATCCAGCGGCCGGTCGTAGTGTTCGGCCCATAGATGAACATCCCTTCGCGCATCGAGTAGTTGTGCGCTGACCCGCACACGATTGCCCGCGCGCTGAACACTGCCTTCCAGAACGTTCGCAACACCAAGTTCCTGCGCGATCTGGCGTAGATTGCGTGCAACGCCGCTTTTGTATTGCATTACGCTCGCGCGGCTGATGACTTTTAATTCGGCGATCTTCGCCAGGTCAGTCAGAATCTCGTCTTGGACGCCATCAGCAAAGTAAGCGTTTTGCTTCTCTTCGCTCAGATTCTCAAAAGGCAGCACGGCGATACTTTTTTCCAGCGGAGGCAGTGTCGCGGGTGGCCGACTTCGCAAGAAGACCACGAAAACAGTTCCAATCGCAGCCAGTGCGAGCAAAGCTGCCATGAGCACAGCCCAGCGCGCGCGCGTCTTCTTTTTTCGTAGGATTCGAAATTTCTTCGGCAGCGCAGGGTTTCCCGATTGCTCGCTGTAAAGGTTCACCACGGACACGCGCACGCCGTGTTTCACTTCGCACGTACCAAGATCGTGCAGGAGCGGTAGCCATTGCTCGTATGCTTCGAGGTCCTCGGCCACATGTTTGGAAAGCAAAATGTGCCCGGCATCGCCGCAGTCCATTACCCGCTGGCCGATATTGAGACCGGCTCCCGCGAGATTGGCGCGCCCGTTCACATCGATCACGCCGCTAACCGGCCCGCTGTGTACTCCCATGCGAAGTTGCAGCCGTGGATGCTCTTTGAGCACGCGACTGATTTCGATCGCGCATTGTGCCGGTGCTTCGGGACTGGTGTAAAAGACCAATGCCATCCCATCGCCAGTCGGAATTTTAATTAAGCGATCCGACGCTTCAGCCTTCTGAAACTGCTCTGAAGCCCGAACCACCTCGTTTAGCTCATCGACCGCCGCGCGTTGCTCGTTAATCGAAAGCTTGGAATAACCGACAATGTCGATGAACAAGACATGCGCGATCTCCAGCTGAATCTCTTTTTTAATCTCAGCGGGCATATCACTGCTCCCAAGGGTGACGACGCCAATGAATAGTCTCGACCCGAACCAACGATAGTCGAGAACAAACCGGGGATGATTCAGATCACATGACTGACCGCTCCTCAATTTACGACGGCGCTATCGGAGAATCTTGCCAGCCTTAACCTGTGTTGATGCCGGAGGGGTCGAACAACCCAGACTTTCGTATCCCAATCTAACGAGATTCCGGAGCGCTGCCCGGTTGTGTGCTAGCACTATCGGCGGTACGATATTTCCGCAACTCAGCGAGCTCGGTGCGGGAGCCGTCGGCTTTTGCGGTTTGCTCAATCAGCTTGGCGTAGTAGCGATCTGCCTTTTCCTTTTCCCCAATCTGTTTTGCTGCCTGCGCGGCGCCATACAGACCTCGGAATCGCCCCGGATAGATTTTCAGTGCCGCCTCAAACTCGCGCTGCGCTTCTTTCGGCCGATTTAATGTTAGCAGCAGGTCACCCAGCTGTTCGCGGGCCGGGACGAGCGCGCCGGGCGAGACAGGATGCTTGCCCAGAATATCCTCCGCATCCGCTGCGCGTCGTAAGAGATTAATGGCCTCGTCTTTCTTGCCCTCGCTGTACGTAACCCATGCTGATGCTGCCTGGATTTGCAGGTCGAGGTGCCTCTTGAAATAATCGAGTCTTGGATCCGTCGACGAATCGCGCAATTGCCGCATCCGATCGATCGCTTTGCGTGCACCTTCGAGGTCGCCGATATGCGCTCGTCCGAGCGCGTGAGAATATTCAATAAGGGCTTCGAAGGACGGAAAGGAAGACCAGTGCGGCAATTCCGGAACGGTCAGCGTCGCCGCCTCGGACCAGGCATTGCGCTCGAGCGCATAACGCGACGGAATTGCGGCCAGAGCATAAGCTGCGCTGAATTCCAGCTCAGGATTGGTTTTCCGCACGGTGGCAACGAAATCCACGATCTCCTTGGCCTTGTTGTCCTGTCCTTCCTGTAGATAAGAGTAAGCCATGTAATCGAGCGCGTGTAGTTCCTCTGCTTCGGTGGCGTCACGATGCCGCATCGCAGCGTAAGCGCGCGACGCGTCGGCGGAAGAACGATTGGCCGCGATCGACTCTTCCCACATACCAAGGCGGGTAAAGATGTGCGATGGCATATGCAGGGCATGAGGAACCCATGGCGCGATGGAACCGTAGCTCCGGGCAGCAGCCAGCCCGCGTTCAGCCAGTGCTGGGTAGTCGTAGCTATGAATCAGATAGTGGGCGACGCCGGGATGGTTGGGGTTTTTCTTCCACAGCTTTTCGAGAATACGAGCGGCCTTAAGTTGGTTGGATAACGTCGTATCGGTGGGGTTCGCGTAACCCACTGACAGGACGGCCAGGGCGTAAAACGTCTGCGTTTCAACATCGTCCGGATACCGCTCGGAAAGTGCGCGCATTGCTTTTTCATACGCCATCACACGATCACGCGGTCCCACTGGTCCATGACAAGACTGCCCGACCTCGCCCGTGGTGGGGCTGTCCGCTGAGTTGTAGTAGGCGTTCAATGCCGTGATAAAGCCGCGCTCGAGATCGGTGCCACCCTTCATCGCCATCGCCTTTTGGATTGCCGCCTTGCCGGCGCTCATTTCGTCGGGAGTTGGAGGCGTCCAGATCGGATGCCACCACGTCATGGCGATTCCCCATTGCGCCATCGCACAGTTTGGATCCTTTGCCGCGACCGCGGTGAAAATCCGGCGTGCCTCTTCATAGAAGAACGAGTGCAGCAACGCAACGCCACGGATGAATTCCGACCGCGTCTCCGGCGCACACGACACCTTAAAATCTACTGTCCCGGCCGCGCGCAGATCGCCCGGTTCAGGGGCAACTGAAGTTTCGGCGTCGAGAGCTGTGAGACCGCCGATCAGGACGGCGAGAAAAACCGCGCCGCCAAAAAATGTTCGAATCCTCATGCGAAGGCCTCTTCGAGGCTGACACAGGCTCCGTTAAGCTGCAAATCTGAAAATGATTTTGCCGCTCATTTTCGTTTAATCCGCTGTATTCAGCCCGGAAGGCGCTGATGGAAATTAGCCGGTGGAGCGAACCACCGGGCGGCGATATAAAAGGGTGGTAAGCCCCAGCGGGGCGCAGGACAAAACGTTCCTTATGTCATCCACACATCTTAGCCTTCATTACCACCTTGTTTTCCGCACAAAAAATGATGAACCCGTGATCACGTCAGCATGGCGTGATCGATTGCACGCCTATCTAGGCGGGGTGATTCGCACGCTCGGTGGCGCACCTGAAGCAATTGGAGGAGTCGCGGACCATGTGCATTTACTGGTCGGACTACGCGCGACACATACGTTGGCCGATGTGCTTCGCGAACTAAAATCAGTTTCGTCCAAATGGGTACATGAAGAGGTGGGCGTTTGCTCGTTCTCGTGGCAGGAAGGATACGGAGCTTTCACCGTGAGCGCCTTGCAATTGGAAAATGTTCGCTGTTACATTCAACAAGAAGACGAGCATCATCGAACGCATACGTGTCGAGAGGAATATCTGGCGTTGCTTCAGCGCAGCGGAGTCGAATTCGATGAGCGGTACGTGTGAGGCTTTCCCCAACCCCTGCCGGGGCTGTTGATTATTGTGTGGCATTGTCCGGTGGTTCGCACCACCGGCTAGTTTCTATAGCCCTCCGGGCTGCAGCCGGCGGGACCTGAGAGCGCTTGCCGAAACGTACGTCGTTGGACCGGCATTCGCCGATGGCTTGGAAGTCTCACAGAAAAGTACACGATCGCGAGACGCGTGCGCTATCCGGAAATCTCGCTAGGATCATCGAACTCCAGCCATGGCGCGACTACACGAATATCAAGGTAAGGCCATTCTCGCGGCTAACGGATTCAAAATTCCGCGTGGTCGCGCTGCCTCTACCGCCGATGAGGCGGTGTCGGTGGCGAAGGAACTCTTGGACCAGAAGGGCAGTGAAGTCGTGGTCAAAATCCAGGCTTGGACAACCGGACGCGCGGGAATCGGCGGCGTCGCTTTCGCGAAAAAGCCTGATGTGGCTCGTGGCCACGCCGCGCGCATGCTGGAAATGAAAGTTGGACAGTTTCCCGTCGAAGCGGTGTTGGTCGAAGAGAAGATCGCGATTGACCGCGAATTTTTTCTTTCGTTTGCAATTGACGACGCTACTCGCGCCCCGACGATTATTTTCGCCCCCGGCGGCGGCACCGGAATCGAAGAGCGCGCCGCCTCGACCCGGCGTATTGCGTGCGATGTGATTCGCGGCCCTGAGGATTCGATTGTCGCCGAGGCGATTGCGTCGTGCGGACTTTCATCGACACAGGCGACGCAACTCGCCGACTCGATTCGAAAACTATTTGCCGCCGCGCGCAAAGTGGAAGCGCGGTCGCTTGAAATCAATCCGCTGGTCCTGACCAAGGATGGTCAGTTCGTCGCCGCCGATTGCCGTATCACGATTGATGATTACGCCGTAGTGCGGCATCCGGAACTGAAGATAGAGATTGCGCGCGAGTTCGATCATCCGCCTACCCCTTTGGAACGGGTGGCCTACGCGGTTGAACAAAACGACCATCGCGGCACATTTTATTTCGCGCAGTTGGCCACGACAGCGGCGAAAGATTCCAAAGGCTTGGTTGGTTTTCACGGCGCCGGCGGCGGCGGATCGATGATGTCGATGGACGCGATTGTGAATGCGGGATTTACCATCGCAAATTTTACCGATACGAGTGGCAATCCATCTGCGTCCAAGGTCTATCGCGCCAGTCGAATCATTCTGGCTCAGCCTGACTTGGTGGGGTATTTCGGTTCGGGCTCCGGTGTTGCGAGCCAGGAACAATATTGGTCGGCCTACGGACTGGCGAAGGCATTTTGGGAACTCGATCTAAACATTCCCGCTGTGATTCGTTTGGGCGGCAACACCGAAGATCGCGCGGTGGACGTTTTGCAACGAATGTCGCGGCTACTTCGCGCGCCGATCGAGGGCTATCGTAAGACCGACGCCCCGGCCATGATTGCCACGCGTTTTGCCGAACTCGTCGCGACCGGCAAGGGAACAAAATGGAAACCGCGCGCACCGCGCCTGCCAAAGTTCGTTAAGGATCCATCGGTCACGACGATTCCAGTGAAAGGTGGGCGAGTGCGGATCGACAGCGCGCAGTGGTCGCAAATTCGCGGCGCGGTCGAGACCCATTCTGGCGGATTGATTGTCGATCGTGGCGGAGCACCCGTGTCATCAGTGCCGGGTGAGGAGTTCGCCACCAAAGATTCTGAATTACTTGCGTGCGACGTCGAGTGTCGGCTCGGCGGAGTGGAAGGATTCTACTTGGAACTCGACATCCCTGGGTTGGACGAACTGATTGAAGGCGCGCGCTGATGGCAATTTTGATCGACGAGACCAAACGCGTCCTCGTGCAAGGCATCACGGGCCGCGAAGGGCGGACGCGCACGAAGCTAATGCGCGAATACGGGACGAACGTTGTCGCTGGCGTAACGCCGGGCAAAGGTGGACAGACAGTATTGGGCGTGCCGGTGTTCAGCACGCCGCAAGACGCGGTCAAAGCTCTGGGTGGCATCGATATTTCGGTGCTTTTTGTGCCCGCGGCGGGCGTGAAGGAAGCGGCGATCTCCGCGATTGATGCGGGCATCAAGCTCACGGTGCTGGTCCCCGATCGGGTGCCAGTGTGGGATGCAATGGAAATTGCCGCGGCGGCCAAAGCCAATGACGCAATGTTTCTCGGGCCGAACACCCTTGGAGTATTGAGTCCAGGCAAGGGCGTGGTCGGGATGATCGGTGGTCGGGCGGAAAGTGCGCGGCAATGGTTCAAGCCCGGTATTCCAAAGGGCGTTGGAGTAATCAGTCGCTCCGGCGGCATGGCTTCGAGTACCGGCTACTACCTAGGTCAGGCTGGTGTGCGCATCTCAACCATCGCACACATCGGCGGCGATGCGGTTCTCGGCATTCGCATTCCAGATGCAGCGCTGATGTTTGAAGCTGATCCACTAACCGAAGCCATCGTCATCTTTGGCGAAATTGGTTCGTCACAAGAAGAGGAACTGGCGCAGATGATACGGGGTCGAAAAGTGATGAAGCCGGTCATCGCCTACATCGGCGGCAAAGCGGCGCGCGAAGGCACGCGATTCAGTCATGCGGGAGCGATCATCGAAGGCGGTCGAGGCACACACGCCGGTAAAGTGAAAGCGTTGCGTGAGGCGGGCGCGACTGTGGTCGATGCGTTTGGCGAATTGCCGGCTGCGGTGGTTGAAATTTTGAAACGAATGAAAGGACAGAGTTTGATGAGTGAAGCCGACAAAAATGCCGTCTGGAATTCTGCGGTTACGCGCATTGAACCCAATCGAGTGGCGGTGCGCGGATACGATATCGCAGAGCTCATGGGGCGCGTCTCCTTTGGCGCGGCGGCCTATTTGATTTTGACGAGCGAGCTGCCTTCGCCAGCCATCGGGCGATTGATGGATGCAATTTTGGTGGCATCGATTGACCACGGCGCCACACCTCCCAGTGCCTTGGCCGCGCGAACCGTTGCCTCCACCGGCGCATCGCTGAGTGCATCGGTCGCCGCCGGGATCATGTCGATCAATCGTCATCACGGCGGCGCGATCGAAGATTGCGCCCGGCACCTGAAGAGGATCGCGGATCGCGCGACGCGTGAATCCATTTCGATGGATGAAGCTGCGTCGCGCACGCTCGCGGAGATGAGAGAGACAGGCGAGCGCATGCCCGGATTCGGTCATCGTTATCACACCAAGGACCCACGGACTGCGCGGCTGTTTGAACTGGCGCGTGAAGCTGGCGTTGATGGTATGCACATGAAAGCGGCGCGGGCGGTTGAAAAATCCTTCGCCGATGCCAAGAAAGCGTTGCCCATTAACGTAGACGGCGCCATCGGCGCCATCCTGGCCGATTTAGGAATGAATCCCGCCGCCTTCAACGGTATTTTCATGATCGCGCGCACGCCCGGACTGGTGGCTCACGTTATCGAAGAGCAAACCCGCGAGAAACCGATGCGCCGAATTGATCCCGTTAATCACGGCTATGACGGTCCGCCAGCTCGATCTTTAACCACGAATGAACACGAATGAACACGAATGAACACGAATTCATAAGACAATCCGTTCTCATTCTAATTTGGCGTGCTTAAAATTAAGAATGACTCCTACACGCAGCTTTGTGATTCGAAGGTAGTTCAGCATCAATCCGCGTTCGTGATCCGTGATTCGGTCAATTACCTTTGTATCCACGACGACGGGATCAAACGCGATCAGGTCCGGAATAAAGAACCCGACGTTTTGTCCTTTGTAGAGGACGTTGAAGACCGGCTCCTGCCGAAAAGGAATGCTTCGGAGACCAAACTCCACTGCCAAGGCATTTTCGTACGGCTTCTCAAGCAGCCCGTGACCAAGCGCGTTAACCCGCATTTTTCGCTAGCCCAACGAAAATTCGCCCGAGAGGCAGCTACTTCACGGGCAGTAGCTGGGTTAACCCAGCCCCTTCCACCAATCTAAGCATCAAACCAAATCCTAATCCTCGAACGGCTTTCTGCATACACTCGAACTCATTCGCTTCGAAGGGGCTGCTCGGCTTCCCGCCGAGCGGATATGAAATATCCGGGTTAAGAACCTCGATGGCACAGCCGACAATTTGAAAAACTTCTTCTTTGGCCAACAGCTTTTCGTTATTCGTGTCCATTCGTGTTCATTAGTGGTTAATCATGAAAATACTGACCAAGCACCCCCTGGGTAAAAACGGGAAAAATATCGACAAGCAAAAATACGAAACGCTCAAGAGGACTATCTTGTCAGCTCTGCGAAACAAGGAACTTACTCACACCGAATTGTTCAAACGGCTGAACAAAGACTTAAATAAGAAATTTTCAGGGAACATCAGTTGGTATGGAGAAACCGTTAAACTCGATTTGGAAGCGAGAAAAGTAATAGAAAGAACGTCTTCGAAACCTCAAAAATATCGACTGAAATGAAAAAGACGCGCTACCTCGACCACGTTGACCTGCGCGTAAGCGATCTGAAGCGCGCGCACAAGTTTTATGGCAAGCTCCTGCCAGCGCTCGGTTTTACCTGCGATCGCTCGAGCGGACGGTGGGGAATCTTCTATGCGGCTGGCGGAGACAA
>Ga0209156_10004153_pt1 | contig 10607 bp, 11 predicted proteins | sample GraSoiAngelo_124_FD_185881 | JGI IMG/M metagenome (GOLD analysis project Ga0209156, IMG submission 185881) | Grasslands soil microbial communities from the Angelo Coastal Reserve, California, USA - 14_0927_05_20cm (SPAdes) (version 2) | ecosystem: Environmental > Terrestrial > Soil > Grasslands...
ACTTCGGTTACGACGCATTCCGCCCGCTGCAGCAGGAAATTATCGACGATGCGTTGAGTGACCGCGATGTGTTTGCGCTTTTGCCGACCGGCGGTGGCAAATCGCTTTGTTTTCAGCTACCGGCGCTGTTGCGCGACGGGGTGACGATTGTGGTGTCGCCGTTAATCGCGCTGATGAAAGATCAGGTCGATGCTCTGCGGACGAGCGGAATCGCTGCGACCTTCTTGAATTCGACGCTTGCCGGCAGTGAGTCGCGCGACCGACTGCGCGGACTCGATCGCAACCAATTCCGTTTGCTCTATGTCGCACCGGAGCGGCTGATGATGGAGAATTTTCTGGAGCGCGCTCTGAACTGGAACATTGGGCAAATCGCGATCGATGAAGCGCATTGTATCAGTGAATGGGGCCACGATTTTCGCCCGGAATATCGCGAACTGAAAAAATTGCGGACGCATTTTCCCGATGTCCCGATCATGGCGCTAACCGCGACTGCAACCGAACGGGTACGCGACGACATCATCAAACAACTAAAACTTCGTCATCCACGTTGTTATGTCGCGAGTTTCAATCGACCGAACCTGACTTATCGGGTGCTGGCGAAATCATCCGCCTACCAGCAGGTGCTCGATTTCATTAGGGCCCGCCCGAACGAGAGCGGAATTGTTTATTGCGCGAGCCGCAAATCCACTGACGCGCTGGCGGAAAAGCTAACGAAAGATGGGATAAAGGCGTTGTCTTATCACGCGGGAATGGAATCTCGGGAACGGGCCCGCAACCAGGAAGCGTTCTTGCGCGATGATGCGCGCGTCATCACCGCGACGATCGCGTTCGGCATGGGTATTAACAAACCGAACGTCCGGTTCGTTATTCATCATGATCTGCCGAAGAACATCGAAGGGTACTATCAGGAAACCGGACGCGCGGGTCGCGATGGCCTGCCGAGCGAGTGCGTGCTGCTCTTCAGTGTGGGCGATGTCGTGAAACAGCGGCGTTTCATCGAAGAAAAAAGCGGCAGTGAGCAGCGCCTCGCGCACGAGCAATTGCGCATCATGGTCGCGTATGCGGAAACACGCCATTGCCGGCGGGCGACATTGTTGCGGTATTTCGGCGAAACCTGGCCACCTGTTTCTGTAGAGGCAAGCGTGTCGCCTGCATCGGCTCGTCGTTCTGCAGCCGACACGGCTGCCACCACAGAAGACACGAGGGAGCGAGGCGAAATTTCATGCAACGGCTGCGACAATTGCCTGGAACCACGCGAGACGTTCGACGGCACGATCCCGGCGCAAAAATTTCTCTCTTGCGTGCATCGAGTGCAGGCCAAGCAGGGCTTTGGATTCGGGCTAAATCATATCGTGGAAGTGCTGATTGGCGGAACGAACGACGCGATCAAAAAGCGCGGACACGATCAGCTATCGACCTTTGGAATCGGCGCTGATTTGAAACGCGAGCAATGGCAAAGGATCGGGCGGGAACTGTTACGCCTCGGTTTGTTGGAAGCAGCGCCGGGAAAATTTGCGACTTTGAGTGTGACCGACGCCGGAATGATGGCGCTGCGAAAACGGACACCGATCACGTTAACCAAGCCGATCGAGTCGCCAGCAAAGAAGGTCCGCACCCCACGGGCTGGCGAAATCGAATGCGATGAAAAACTTTTCGAGCGTTTGCGCGCGCTGCGCCGAAAGATCGCGGACGAGCGCGATGTCCCTGCTTATATTATCTTTTCCGATGCAACGCTCCGCCAGATGGCGCAGGCGCGTCCACAAAGTAAAAGCGAGTTCGCACAGATCGCCGGAGTCGGACAACAAAAACTCAAGGAATTTGCGGAGCCATTCCTGGCAGAGATTGGTGAGTACCTTCGGTCCGACTTGGCGATGGCAGCGTCGTCGCGAATGTTCTGACGCGCCCTGCCAAAGGGCATGACCTCTGCTGCTTCTCCCTCGCGAGATGGAGTGCAAAGAAGGGAAGCCGAGGGAAGACGTGGATACCGGCGTTCAGGCCGCTCCTCCTTTCTGGTTAAGAATCGTCCTGCGCGCGGCGTTGCTCGCGTTGGTTGGTCTAGCTGCCGAGGCGTTCTTAACTCAGGATTGGCCCGAATTTCGTCATAAGCTAAGGGAAACGCAGCCGACAACGGGTTATGCGATTGAAACGACGGCGACAAAAGCCGCGCCGGCAGTAAATCACCCCGTAACCGAAGTAAGTCCTACTGCGACCGCCCCGATTACAGTCGATATGATCGCAAGTCCATTGCGGTCGGTCGCCGACCAGCCAGCGGCTTTGCAACTAACGACGATACCAGCCGGCGCAACCTTCGCAGTTTATCCCGGAATAATCGCGGATAAGGCCGTCCCGGCTTCCGCGCCGTTACGGACTGGGATAGCTCCTGGTACGGCCGAGGATCTTCGCGGGGGAAATTACACCATTTTTTTTCACAAGGAGGGCTGGCCGGACAGCCGGGCCGAAGTCCAGCTGCAAGCCGGCGAGGTTCGTCCCGTCGAGTACGCGTTTTTCCATGGCGAAGTTACGATCACGAGTGTTCCAAATGGCGCGGAAATTCTTTGCGGCACTGTTTCGCTTGGGTTCACGCCCCTAACGGCTGCTTTGCCGGCTGGCAATCACGTGCTCACTGCCCGCCTCAAGAATTATCCGGACCGCACCCAAAATGTTACGGTTAATGAAAACGCAACTTCCACGATCGAGTTTCAAATGCGCGTGCGCCGGCACATTGCCAAGGCGAAACCAACACCGACGCCGTCGTTCCTTGGGAAAGTCGGCGGCAGCTTGAAACATCTTTTCGGGGGGAATTCCACGCCTCCACCGCGACGAAAGCGTTAAGCTACGAAGTGCTGGTTCATTTCCTGCGGCTTTTAGCCGCTCCTTGGAAACGATACGCCGTCTTGACCCTGTCGGCGATTTCACACTAGCAAGAATAGTCGCAACCCCGAAGCGCCAGAAGGCACTCAATCACGGCTGCAGAGTTACAGGGCAGCAGAGTTGCACTCCTACGGAAAACACACCCACCCCTGGGTGGTTGGGGGGCACCACAGGGGCCGGCCCAGCTATCTCGGTGAGTGGTACCGTTGGAAATAGTAGACGATGGTCACGCTGACCCTAAATTTCTCTGCACTGCTACTAAGCGGCTTTTCCAATGTAGCGCTAAAGACAACCGGGACTTTTGAAAGACGCTTCGCAATGCCTGCGCTTATCCTGTGACTCCACCGATCGTCATTCTCAAAATCGACAGTCGTTTTGTATTGCGCGTGTATTGACCAAGCCTGCGGAAGAATTACCGTCGCGGGTAGCGACAGTTCAAAATAACGCTGCGGCGGAACACCATCTCTTTCGGCAATGGAATGGTTGTAGTCGGCATTGAGCGTTACCGTCAGCCAGTGGCTAAAGTCATGTGCGACTCCCCAACCCGACTTTAAACGCAACACCTTTTCAGCAAGCGCGGAATCTGAAGCGGTATCGGCATGCAACTCGATACCACCGGCAGTGCGCCACGCTCGACTCAAACGAAAGGCTGTCCCTGCTCCAATCTCACCATCGCCAATACCGCCGACGTCAGCGTGATCTGATGGTTGATCACTTCGGCGATAAGCAAAAGGCAACTTAAAACGTACGCCCCAGTCTTGCCAGTCGCTCGCAGACCATCCCCATAATCCCGATAGGGTCCAAACTGCTTTTTCTTCTCCGTGTTTGAATTGATTCCATTCTGACTCCCACGACAGGTAAGTGTTTAGGATGGTTCGATCGTTTAGTTGTTTCAATTCGTCTGCCACTGCCGGATTAGGTGGTGGCTCAACTGCGGCTAGCCTACCAACGGCAAGTAGCAGCAGGGGAACAAGCAACCAGTCAAACAAGTTTGACATCACAGGAAAACAGCACAACGGACTCCCACGAAGGTTGCTAGAAGCCAGGAGGCTACGAGGAGGATGGGACGTTTCACGCGGCCACTTAGGGGCTGTCCTTGGCGAGATCGCGCAACGTGTTTATCATCGGGTCGCTGGGAATTCGGATAACGCCGGCAAATGGGTGGTCGAGCTCCAATATTATGAAGACGGCGCACGCGACGGAGAACGCCCCGGCGATCAGAGCGAGAGTGCTTGTAGCGGTGGACGGTGCAAGCAGGCTGAATCCAAAGAAGATCACCACGAGCCACAAGATCAACGCGATCAGCAACGGCTTTGAAACCGACGAAACCGCCTGTGCTTGCACGAGTGCTCGAAGCTCTGCCAGCTGTACCATAAGGCTTGCCGCCTCTGTTTTAAGACCACGTTGCGCCTCGTCTTGCGGCCTGAGATGACTAATCGCCTCGTAAACGGCGTCACCCATTTTCTGGTTCGGCTCTAACCGTACCGCACCGCTTTGGTCCGCTGGCCACGTACGCCGGACTCCCTCGGCGATCGCGTCACGAAGGGCGCGGCGGGCGTCCGCTGTTTCCGGACCGTAAAGCACCAGCACACGGTCGAGCAAGGCGACTTTCGCTGCCATCTGCATCACTTCACCTCGCGCGGTGTCGAACGCACTCTTCGCCGAACTGATGAGTAGCCCCAAGAGTATAGCAGTCATGGTCGCGACAAGCCCTAGTGCCAGTTTCACGACGTCCTTAGATTCAGCACTCAGCTGCTCCGGGCTAAGGAGCCGACGCACATGACCTCCCAACAGCGTCACACTGACGAGGCCTACGAATAAAACCAGGGCGACAGTAGCTATGATCATTGCGGCACGAGGAACCTTAGAAAGCAGTCGAAGAATGCCAAGCCTGATCCAGCGCTGGGTTACATTAATGGCGAACTGCGCTTTTGGTTAGGCTGGGCGCAAGAAGTGGCGGGCGACCGTGCCGCAGCGCAGGAAAGTTGGCGACAGGCACGCAGTGAACTGGATCCTTTTCTCAAAGAACAGCCGGAAAATTATTTCCTGATTGGCGATCTCGCGTTGACCAATATGGGCCTTAACGACAAAGCCGCCGCGTTTGCTTTTGTCGAGAAGGGGATGACCGTCGTGCCACTCGAAAAACACGCGGTGGATGGCCCGGCTCGAATTGAGATTCTCGCCCGGGTAGCCGCGCAAATGGGCGAACTTGACCGCGCCATCGCCGCGTTACAGAAAGTGCTCTCGACACCCTATGCTGGCCCGCTGGCTACGCAAACCGTGCCGCTAACTCCCGCGCTGCTCCGGCTCGATCCGATGTTCGATCCGCTGCGGAATGAGCGCGCTTCCAAAAACTCGCCGAGTCGGCCGTGCCGAAAGAATGATGTAGAGGCGCGTGTGCCAAGCGCCTAAGCTGGGCGGGCATGGCCGCCGAAGTTAAGAAAGAAATTCAACTCGAAATCGCGCACGTCCTCTTCATCGATATCGTGGGTTACTCGAAGCTTTCGATTAACGAACAGCACGCGGCCGTTGAGGAACTAAATCAGGTTGTTCGCGCTTCCGAGCAATTCCAAAAAGCCGAAGCCGCGAGTCGTTTGCTTAAAATTCCGACCGGCGACGGCATGGCATTGGTCTTTTACGCCAGTCCCGAAGCGCCCGCACAATGTGCGGTGGAGATCAGCCACTCGCTCAAAGAGCAGCCGCGTTTACACCTTCGGATGGGTGTGCACAGCGGGCCAGTTAGCGGCGTGGTCGATGTAAACGAACGGGTCAATCTCGCCGGCGCCGGGATCAATATGGCACAGCGGGTGATGGATTGCGGTGATGCTGGGCACATTCTCCTTTCCAAGCATGTCGCCGAAGACCTTGAAGAATATGAACAGTGGCGACCGCTCCTCCACGATCTTGGTTCATGCGAAGTAAAACACGGCGTGCGCGTCTCGGTCGTGAACCTTTACGCGGATCAAGTTGGGAATCCGCAACTGCCAAAAAAATTCCAAGCCCTGAAGAAGCGCAGAGCGCAAATGCGCTGGGCGGCGACGGCGGCAGCGTTGCTCGCGCTCCTGGTAATTGTCGCTGGTGTCGCAGTGTTTTCCCGTTATCGCGTGGGGTCGATGGTGGCTGCGCCGGAAAAAAGCATCGCCGTCTTACCCTTCGCCAACCTGAGCAGGGACCCCGACAACGCCTACTTTGCTGACGGCATTCAGGACGAGATTCTGACGCGTTTAGCCAAGATCGCCGACCTGAAGGTCATCTCGCGTACTTCCACCCAGCATTACAAAAGCGCACCGGAAAACCTGCCCGAGATCGCCAGGCAACTTAGCGTCGCCCACATTCTCGAAGGCAGCGTGCAGAAGAGCGGCGATGCCGTGCGCGTGAACGTGCAGCTAATCAAAGCAGCCACCGATTCTCACCTTTGGGCCGATACATTCGACCGAAAACTGACTGACATCTTTTCCGCCGAAAGTGACATTGCCAAGGCTGTTGCCGACCAATTACGAGCGAAACTCACAGGTGAGGAAGAGCAAGTTATCGCTGCCAAACCAACAGATAATCCTGAAGCTTATGATGCTTATCTGCGCGGTCTGGCCTATACGCTCAAAACTAGCAACAACCCCGCGAACACTCTTGCCGCACAGAAATATCTGAGAGAAGCGGTGCGGTTGGATCCGAAGTTCGCGCTTGCTTGGGCGCTGCTGTCAAACGTAGATGCGCGCGGTTACCTCGTGGGGAGTCTTCAACCAACGGGCGCCCTCCGCGAAGAGGCGCGACAGGCGGCCGAGACCGCCTTTACTCTTCAGTCCAATCTCGGCGAAGCCATCCTGGCCAAGGGCTATTACCATTACGCTTGTCTAAAGGATTACGACGTGGCGCTGCGTTACTTTGAGCAGGCACGTCAGTTTTTGCCGAATAGCAGTCGGATTCCTGAATCCCTAGCCTATGTTACGCGGAGGCAAGGTGAATGGGCCCGGAGCGAGTCCTATTTTAACGAAGCCGAGCGGCTTGACCCGCACAACGTTTGGTTGCTTACTAACCACGCGTTTTCCTATACCGTACTTCGACGTTTCCCAGAAGCGTTGCGAAAGTTTGATCAGGTTCTCAACATCATACCGGACGACGTGGATACGCTCGCGTATAAGGCGGCTATCTTACAAGCCGAGGGCGACCTGCCGCGCGCTGCTGCGCTCCTAGCTCCGCTGCGGCCGAATGCCGACCACACCAGTGCGTTGGAAACACAAGTTTACCAGGCGATCCTGGAGCGTCGCCCCGCACAAATCATTTCTCGGCTAAAGGAAATACTAGCCAAGCCTGATCCAGCGTTGGGTTATCACAATGGCGCACTACGGTTTTGGTTAGGTTGGGCTCAACATATCGCCGGCGATCATGCCGCCGCCCAGGAAAATTGGCGCCAAGCGCGCAGCGAACTGGAATCTTTCCTCAAGGAGCAGCCGGAAAATTATGATCTCATTGGAGATCTCGCGCTGACCAATATGGGCCTTGGCGACAAAGAGGCGGCTCTGGCTCTGTCGGAGCGGGGGATCGCCGTGCTGCCGATTGAGAGAGACGTGGTAACCGGTGCCGCTCCGATCGAGACCCTCGCTCGGGTTGCGGCGCAGACGGGAGAGCACGCCCGCGCAATTGCCGCTTTACAGCAAGTGCTCTCAATACCGGGCACGGGCGCACTCGACAAATACATGCCGCTTACTCCCGCGCTGCTCCGGTTCGATCCAATGTTCGATCCGCTCCGGAATGATCCGCGCTTCCAAAAACTCGTCGCCTCGCCCGCCCCGAAATCGGCGGACAAATAAACGCGACACATTGGGCCAGCCCCACGAACGGTGGTTAACCGTGTTACCCAATAGAGCCGTCAGTCATCATCCGGAAGTAGGTTTGACCGTCGTGACTCACGACCGGGCCCATGCGCCCTCCTCGAAAGTCTAAATGCTCTAAACCGTTTTTCGCGATCAACGCTCCTACTAAGTCGTCGAATGCTTTCGGGCATCCCTGTTCCCAAATCGAATCCGAATACGCGAAGATGTAGACTTTGCCGTCGCAATACCCAACCTCCCATCCGCCCGGTTCGTGCTCCTCAGGGTCAACTTTTAGAGCTGCCTTCAGAGCCTCGTATTCCTCTCGGGTGGCGTTGAGTGGTCTTTCTGCTGTGATTAGATCATCGGGGTATTCTCGCATTATAATCACCTCCTTTACCGTGACCGGCTCCTGCGGGTCCTCATCGGCTTTCTTCCGCCTTGCGCTTTTTAGCGCCCGGCACAATCGGAATCTTCATGATCGTTGTCTCCCTCGCGACAACCACGTCTTCCCGATCAGGGATAAGCGGCGGCAAATCAGGTAGGGGTCGTTCTTTTTTAACCGCTTCGTCGACGCGGCGGTAGTACTCCTCCAGAATCAGGTTGTTCATGCCCAGCTGGCACGTAAGCTCAACGACAACGTAATCGTCCCGTTTCTCGGCTTCGTTCATTGCTCACCCTGCTCTCTCGTCTGCTCCTGAACGCCCGCGATGTATCGAAGCTGTGCCTCGTTGAGTGGCAACGGCAACGAGCGCCAGTGAATCGACGTTGTGATTTCCGTTTGCGGCTGCGGCAAATACACGACCTCCGGCTGCTCAGCCTTCTTCAACGCCTCAAATTGGTCGCGCGAGACGCGGGAGGCGTACTCGGCCGGCGCAATTGATCGCAGCAGTTCAAGAGCAGCTCTCCAGTCGCGCCCCGCTGCTTTGCTAACGATTGCCACGAGTCTGGCCTTTCCCATACCTCTCGCGCGCGCGACCCGCTCCGCAAACTGCGCAAACTCCGGCGTATGATCGGACTGCTGTGGATTGGCGCGGCGGATATAGTCGTGAAAGCAGGTTTGACTGATGCCGCTGGCCTGGCAAGCAGTCCGCACGCTGCAACCTGCCCGCAGTTGCGAGCAGAGTCGATCGACAACCTTCGGCTGAACTTCAAGCAGTAGCTTGCGTCCCGTTTTCTTTGTTCGCATTTCTTTACGAGCCAGTGCTTTCTTTGCGGCGGTTAGCCGGGTGTCCAAGGTTAACTTGAGCGATCATTTTTTTGGTTCTTCTTTTGTTCTGTAGTTGCTCGCGAAGCGCTGATTGCGCTTGGTGAAATTCGATCTTTGTGCCGAGAAGCGCGGCCCGCCGCTGTGGTCGTGCTGGCAGCGCCCATGGCAACGCGCCGAAGCGCGGAACAAAATTGCGTGTGGTCGTGTTAATTTCGAACCTCATAATCCCTCCGAAATCGACCTCGATTTTTGAGTCCGTTTTCACCATTCGTACTCGCCTGTCTTCTTGTTTTTTCGCTCGCCTGTCTTCTCATCAATCACGATTTCGCCGTCCTCTTTGGCTAACGAGCTACCCCGCGTACTCCTACCCCCAAGAACGCTTTTCTTCCGTGCGGTACCTTCTAGAGATTCTTCTAAAGATTCTTTCTCCGTTGCTCTTTTGATTTTGAGTAAATGAACAGGCGCTCGTTCATGGTGAACTAGCGGGCCTCGAATGATTGTGTAGGTGCTGGTAGTCTCGATTCCGTTAAACGAATTGCGCTTGATCTTGACGAGTCCAAGCTGGCCGAAGACCGGCAAGATTCGCCTCACCGTCGAAACAGATAGACCGGCGCGGATTGCAATCTCTGGTTGGCTTGCCTCATAGCGGTCGCTTTGTCGGTCGCTCGCGATTTCAGTCAAAGCCAGATAGAGCGACCGGGCCGAACTCGCCGAATTAATACTCCCGGGCTTTTGTGAAAACACGTCGCCGATCATTCGAAGTTTTCCTTTTTCAATCCAAGCGAACGGCTCGCGCTTGCTGTTTGTTTTCGAGTTAGTATCATTCACCCTAGTTCGCTTCATTTTTCGCGGTGTGATTCTTGCCGATTTGCACCGCGAATTTTTTTGCGGGGTCTAAGTCATTTGGTCTTCCCGTCCTTTCAGACGTTTGTTGATCTCTATTTCAGAACGGGACGCGCTGCCGCTCGCGCAGCCACTTTTCGACTTCAGACCAGCGATATCTGAAGCAGCGACTTGAAATTTTTATGTGTGGCAGACCGGCGTTGCGTAAGTCCGCCAGTGTTCGCGTGGATACGCGGGCGAGCGCGGCAGTTTCGGCGGTCGTCTCTAGGGGGTGCTCTACCCCGTTAGTCTGAATCGAATTCTTTGGCATTGGTTGCTCCTTAATTTTTCGAAGCAACCTCGCCGCGCCCGCCTACCAACGAAAATACGAAGCACCGCGCAAGGTCACTTCGTATCGTTCCCCCGGCCTGTGACTGGCTGGGTTAAGTGAAAATGGAGTCGGCTTGCCGAAAGGTCAAGTAAGCAAGATCGCAATCAGGAAAAAAGATTTCCCGCTGACGCTGAAGACCGGCAGCGCCGAAAACTTGCCTGACCGCTGTCGTCATACTCCCGCGCGATCAAAACTGCGTGGCGGTCAATGTCGTGGCCGCAATCGGCAACCCTGAAGTCTGCATGACACTCGGTTGTCATGCATGACATTGCAGGACAGATTGCTTTCCGAAACTTGCCTTTCCTTTCACTTTCCGCGTTTTAGAGAAGTTGCGATTTACGAGGGTAAAATCGGCTGTTTCTCATAGGAGAAACGGGGTGTGGCTGGGGGCGGAATCGAACCGCCGACACGAGGATTTTCAGTCCTCTGCTCTGCCAACTGAGCTACCCAGCCGAATCGCGATGCCACTAACCCAATACACCGAGAGGACGGGTGCTCATTAAAG
>Ga0209156_10004154_pt1 | contig 10606 bp, 9 predicted proteins | sample GraSoiAngelo_124_FD_185881 | JGI IMG/M metagenome (GOLD analysis project Ga0209156, IMG submission 185881) | Grasslands soil microbial communities from the Angelo Coastal Reserve, California, USA - 14_0927_05_20cm (SPAdes) (version 2) | ecosystem: Environmental > Terrestrial > Soil > Grasslands ...
CCACATCACGCTAGTATACGCCTTGGGCTCAGGGATTTTGGAAGAGTCACTAGGGTCGTCGAAATACATCCTCTTGATTATCCAGCCATAGTAGCTCATACTGAAACCGCTATTAATCAAAGCGGCGACAGCGAGGTAGCCTCCCCACGAAAACGGGGAGTATACGGCGCCTGTGAAGATCATTACTTTGCTGAAGAATCCGTTGAGAGGTGGCACCCCGGCCAATGCGAGGAAGAAGATTGTGATGTTGAACGCGGTCTGCGGCATTCTTCGGCCTAAACCGCTGAACGAGTCGAGGGTGTTCACCGGGAGCCTGGTCGAAACAGCAGCTGCCGCGATGAAAGCCCCAGTCTTTACTATCGAATAATTGAGCACGTGGAATAGTCCCCCAGCTAGCCCTAAGGGCTCGCGAATGATAGTGAAGGGTGTTGCTAGCGCGATCAGTACGTATCCTGCTTGAGCGATGCTGGAATACGCGAGGAGCCGAGTGAAGCTCTTCTGCATCAGGGCGGCGACGTTGCCCAAGGTCATGGTGGCGATTGCGACTATCGCGAATGTAGAGTACCAATCGACATTGATTGTTGATAAACCGACAATGAACACACGGAATGCCGCGGCAAATGCCGCCATCTTTGCTCCAGAGGCCAGCAATGCGCTTACAGTCGTAGGAGCCCCTTCGAACGCATCGGGAATCCACATGTGGAAAGGAACTACGGCCATCTTGACCCCGAAACCTGCCACGAAAAGGACGATAGCGATCAGAGCGAAGGACCTCGAGTCGGGAGTGATAGTTCCGAGAGAGCTGGCGATCGCCTGGAGGTTTGTCGAGCCAGTCACGCCAAACGTCAAAGATATCGCGTAGACGATCAGGGCGGAGGACAACGCGGAGAGGACGAAGAACTTCATCGCTGCCTCGTTTGAGTTGGGATCCTTCTTCCGTATTGCAGTCAGGGCGTATGTTGGTACGCTCATGAGTTCCCAGCCTACGTAGAGAAGAATCAGGTCCATAGAGGCTGCAAGGACAATCATTCCAAGAGTTGACAGGAGCAGGAGACCGAAGTATGGCGCTGTGTTGGGGTCTCCCTTCATAAAATCGAATGACGAAATGGCGACGAAGAGGGAGACGAGCAAGAGAACCCCAGCGAAGAAATAGGTGAACAGGTCGACCTGAAAACCCCCGAACGAGATCGAAGATCCGCTGTTGAAGCCCAGCCATATTGTCGATACCAGCGCGATAACAATACCGGCAAGGCCAGCGTAGGCTCCGATTCCGATCGGCGATTTTCCTCTTCTAATCAAACCTGCGGGAGTCACTAACAGTCCGAATACTGCCAAGCTTACGAAAGGCGTCAGAACCCAGAGGTCGGTGATCTATTTTCCCCCCGGGAAGAGAACGGAAAGGGCGTGGTCGACCGTAGGCTTGATGGCACTTCCCAGCAGAGGAGAAGGATATACACCGAAGACGAGCAGTGGGACGAGAAAGGCGGTGAGGATCAGTAGTGGTCCAGTCCTCAGCTCGTTCTTTGGTCCCGCAGGCGGAGTCATCGCGACTCTTTTAAGCATCCAGAGGAAGTAACCGACTGTCAGGGCAGCTGCGAGTATCGCCAAACCGTAAAGATACGCTACGCTGAGAGCTCCCTGAATCACTTGATATTCGCTGATGAAGTTGGCAAAGCCGGGCACTGCCATCGCGGCCATTGAGCCGAGGATCAGCAGCACCGTGGTAGTGGGCATCTTCCCTCTCAGTCCCTTGAGCTCGTTGATGTTGCGAGTACCGGCATGCTCATGGATGTAACCGGACATGAGGAAGAGCATACCAACCGCAAGCCCGTGGGCAAACATCTGAAAGACGGCCGCAGAGACTCCTACCGAAGTCAGCGTAAATGTGCCGAGGAGCACGTAGCCCATGTGATTTACGCTCGTAAGCGCGATCATTCGCTTCAAGTCTTGGGCAACGAAAGCGACGGACGCGCCGTAGACCATGGTGATGAGGCCTATCGCGGTGAAAGCAGGCCAGAGGAGCTTGTCTGCTGCTGGGAAGAGCAGGAGATTGTATCTGATGAGCCCGTAGCCTCCCATTTTCAATAATAGACCTGCGAGCAAGACGCTGACTGGTGCTGGGGCCTCCACGTGAGCATCGGGAAGCCACGTGTGCAAAGGGAATATTGGAAGCTTGACCGCGAAGCCGACAAAAGTCGCGAGCGAAGCAGCCACTTGCAGCGGCAAAGTTAGCGAGGCGGCCCGTGTTATCAGCGTATCATAGTCAAAGGAGGGGGATCCTGTGCTGCCGGTCCAGGCATAGAGGGCCACGAATCCGAAGAGCATGATGGCACTCCCAGCATAGGTGAATATGAGGAACTTCAGTGACGCGTACTTCCTCCTTGGCCCTCCCCATATCCCGATAAAGAAAAACATCGGGATCAAAACGACTTCCCAGAACACGTAGAATAGAATCAGGTTTAGTGATGTGAAGACCCCAATAATTCCCGTCTCGAAGAGGAGAAACAAGGCATAGTATTCGGGCTCCCGCAGGCTGATCATATCGCGGGACCCGAGCGCCGCAAGAAGGCAAAGAAACGTTGCAATGATCAGCAGTGGAAGGCTGATTCCATCTACTCCGACCACGTAATTTAAGCCGAAACTGCTCGCCCAACTGGCGGTGTCTGTGAATTGGAAACCCGTGGAACCGTACTGGAACAAGACAACGATTATCACTGAGAGAGCAAAAACAGTCGCAGTTGTTCCAACACCCAGCAGCTTCGCTACATTCGTCCTCTTCTTCCCGAACAAAAAGGTTGGAACAGCCATTACAACGGGTAGAAAGATTAGGAGCGTAAGGAGCCCGATCAATCGCTAGCGGGCTCCAATGATGAAGATCATGTAGACAAGAAGAAGCACGATTCCTATAGCGAACACTATAACGTACTGTTCAGTCACTCCACTTTGAAAACGGCGCAACAGGTTGCTCAACCGAGAGCCTGCCAAGGCTACGTCGTTTACCCCTCTATCCACAACGGACGAATCCAATGTCCCGCTCGCGGAAGTGTAGTCGATAATGTCACGGGCAACCGTCGGGCTCAGCCGATCCCAGATTCCCTGCTCTATGTACCTGTAGAGTCCGCGGCTCGCCCATGTGAGTCCTCCGACAAATACTCTGTAGTAGATCGCGTCAATATACCAGCGGTGCCAGAGAAAGCCTCGCAGACCCTTCGTCTGCGTCGGGGCCTCGTAGGGTCTTCGGAAATAGCGAACGTACCCAAGAGCGAGCCCAATTGCTGCCATGCTTGTGCTAGCGGCTAGTAGAATGGTGTCGGTTGTCGAGAGGCCTTGCACAGATCCTCCGCTAAGAATGGGTGGGAGAGATTGGAACGTGCCCGTGAGGTAGTTGGTTAGGGACCCACTGTAAAATGGATAGAGTACCCCGAGAGCCAGGCTGGCGACAGCGAGTGCCAGATACGGAATGAGCATTGTTAGCCCTGCTTCGCTGTCATGATTCCCTTCCTTCTGGGGTTCCTCAAGATGCTTGCTCGCTTTTCCAGCAAATGTGATTCCGAGCATTCTTGTCGTGTAGAAAGCTGTGAGTAGAACTGTACCTAGTCCGATTGCGTAAAGGATGTACTGGCTGCTCTCGAAGGTCGCGGACAAGATCGCATCCTTAGTCCAGAATCCGCTGAAAGGTGGGATTCCCATCAGTGAGAGTCCGGCGAATATCATTGCAATCGAGGTCAGCCTCATCGCCTTTGCCAGTCCGCCCATCTGGTCCATGAAACGAGTCCCGGTAGCGTGAATTACCCACCCCGCGGCGAGGAAGAGTGATGCCTTGAATATCGCATGGCTCATGAGCTGGAGCAAGCCCGCTGAGTATCCAGCTATGAAATTCGCGCTCAGACCTGCCACTCCGAGACCCATCATCATGTATCCTATCTGGGATACTGTCGAATACGCGAGAACCTTCTTGATCTCTCTCGCGACCGTGGCCTGAGTTGCCGCGAGAAACGCGGTGAAGGCTCCGATCCAAGCTACTGTTCCGAAGAACGGAGTTACCTGGTTGAACTGCAGAAGGGCGAGGAAGAAGATCGGGCCCATTCGTCCCACGAGAAAGACGCCGGCCTTGACCATCGTCGCGGCGTGAATCAGCGCCGACACCGAGGTTGGACCCGCCATCGCGTCTGGAAGCCACTCCTGTAGAGGAAATTGAGCTGACTTTCCAATCGGACCCCCGAAGAAGAGAAGAGCTGTGGGAACTAGAAGACCAAGTCCGGAGAGCGTCGACGCCCAAGAACCCGTCTTGCTGAGTTGGGTTGCAAGTTGGTTATAGTTGAAGGTCCCAGCGGTAGCGAACATCAGGAATATCGCTATCAGCAGAGCAATGTCCCCGATTCGTGTCATAACGAAGGCTTTCATGCCAGCGTGACTGGGCGAGTACGCCTGTGGGACCCCGAGCGCGGCATCCCCGGTGGTTCCGACCCAATGCTCGGGCTCGTCATGGTAGAAGTGTCCGATTAATGCGTACGAGCAGAGTCCAACTCCTTCCCAGCCGAAGAACATCATCAGCAGATTGTCGGCTAGGACAAGCAGTAGCATATTGCTGATGAAGAGGTTCATGAAAAACCAGTAACGAGTGAGCCCAAACTCTCCCTTCATGTACTGGAGACTGTAGACCATGATCAGGAAGCTAATCCAGGCGACAATGTTGACCAGGAACATGCTCAGTGGATCGACGAGGACTCCAGCGTTGAGATTGAGCTGTGGCACCCACGAGATCTGATAGTCGCCTTGTGGGACAACAAATGCGGTCAACGTTGCAGCCGTAGCCGATCCGAGCGAAAATGCTACGGCGACATAGTCGCGTAGGAGCGAGTGAATCTTTGCGAAGACAGGCGTTAGTAGCGCTCCTGCCAGGGGCAGGGTCCAGATGAGCCACGGAATGTAGGTCAGTTCTCAGCCACCTACAATCGTCTGTCCGAACGTTACGAATCTGCTGATTATCGGTGTCGGATAGATGCCTAGTGCGATTGTTACAATGGCCAGCACCATGAGTGGAACTGTGATCGTCCAGGGTGCTTCCTTGACGCTTTCCGAGTCCTCGTTCACCGGCCCAAAGAATATCTTGCGTAGAGCCAGGAGGGAATAACCTGCTGTGAATGCCGTAGCAACTACTCCTAGCGCTGCAACAATTATTCTGTAATCGGAGAACGAACTCGTGGCACGGATGAAGCCTCCCTGGAATAGGAGGAACTCGGAGAAGAAGCCGTTTGTTGTTGGAAAGCCCATGAGGGCCAATGACCCGATGAAGGCGGCCGTTGCGGTAATCGGCATCTTGCCTGCGAGTCCACCCATCTTGCTCATGCTTCTCTCCCCCCTAAACTGCAGCATTATCGCGCCCACAACGATGAAGAGTATCCCTTTGGCAGTCGCGTTGCTGATGTACTGGAACATCGAGCCCGAGACGCCGAATGATGTGAATGTAGCTAGACCGAACAGGATGTACCCCATTTGACTCATACTGGAATAGGCTAGAAGCCGCTTGACATCGTCTTGGACGAGTGCCATCGCGCTACCATAGAACATCGTGACCAGAGCCCAGCCCGCGAAGATGGGAGAGAGCGTCTGAAACGCAGAAGGATAGATGGTCATCACAATGCGGACTATTGCATACCCACCGATTCCAGTCATGGCTGACGACAGAAGCGCACTGATCGGAGTCGGTGCCTCTGCATAGGCCGAGGGGAGCCAGGCGTGGAGGCCGAACTGAGCAATCTTCACAAAGAGCCCAAAGCACATTGCACCAACAACTGCCAGCCGGACCGTCGATGAGATCAAGGAGGGGTTTGTGGCGAGATTGTTCACCACAGAATCCATGTCGGTACTTCCAGTAAGGAATCCGGTGACGAGAATCCCGACCAGCAGGACGAGGGCCCCGACATGTGTCCAGATGAAATAGGCAAGCGATATCTTGTCCCGCTCTCCATAGCCCCATTCGGCAATTAGGAAGAAGGATGGGACGAGCATTATCTCGAAGAAGAGGTAGAACTCGATCAGGTTCGTCGCGAGAACAGTGCCAAGCATGCCGAGCGAGTAGAGCATATAGAGACCGTAGTAGAGCCCGTATCGTCTAGGGTTGTCCCCTATTCTCTGCCGCATATATGGGACAGAGAACATAGCGATTAGGGTAACCATTAGCGCGATAGTCAGCAGTATGGGCAGACTTAGATTGTCGACCCTTAGACCGAACGTACCAATGGGCGACCAGGAATATGACTCCGTGTAGACTCCACTAAGATACGAGGATGCACTCGCTCCTGCTGCGACAAGCGCTGCGAGCGATATCAGTGAGAGGGCGGATGCGACATAACCGGTCTTCTCTTTTAGAAGTGATGAGGACAAGAATACAACGGGGACGCCGATTAGAGGTACGACTATCGCGCCTATGAGCAGGAGGGTCACGATTCTCTAACCTCTCAGGCGAGTTAGCTTGCGGAGGTCGATGTCGACGTTTAGCCTTGATACAAGCATGATGATGGCCAAGCCTACCGACGCTTCCATCGCGGCCAGTGCTATCGTGAAGAGAACTAGAACCTGTCCGGTAACAATTGGCGGGTTACGTAGCCGAGCGAATGCTATGATGTTCAAATTTGCGGCGTTGTAGATCAGTTCTACCGAGAAGAGTATTCTGATGGCATTCCTCTTCGTCGTGAGCCCGTAGATCCCAATCCCGAGCAGGATGACTGAGACTGCGAAGAAGCTTGTCAGCGGCTCCATTACTCAGCCTTCCTTTCAGTCTTGGCCAACGTCAGAGCGCCGATGACAGCGGCGGCGAGAACCAGGGAGAGGAACTCCAACTGGACTCCATACTGGTTGATCAGAGTGCTGCTCAAACCGACAAGGTCGCACCCAGAGCCGCAGTTGTCGGGTCCGGGGAAGGCGGACGCGCTCGACACGGCTCCCGCGGTTCCCAGAAGCAACGAGAGCAGGGTGGCGGCCAGTAGTGAGAGTCTTTTGAGTTCGAGTGGAGGCTCGCCTAGTTGTGGGCCGACGAGCATGACGGTGAATAGGATCAGAACGACTACTGCTCCAATGTAGACTGCGATCTGGAACGCTCCGACATAGGAGGCGTCAAGGAGAAAGAAGAGTCCTGCCATTCCGAGGAACGCGATTCCGAGCGCGGCAGCGCCATATACCAGGTCTCTTGCCTCAAGCGCGAGGATCGAGCTAGTGACAGTGACCGTTGCAAGAGCCAGAAATGCGAGGTCCGTCATGTCTCATCAGATCACTGGTATTCCCACGACGAGGAAATATGCGATTATAATGTTGGCAATGGAGAGTGTGAGAAGTGTTGTCCAACCTTGGCGTAGCAGCTGGTCCAGTCGGACCCTGGGGAAGGTTGATCTGAAGAGCATGATAAGCGCGATTATTATGATCGTCTTAATGAAGAACCAGACGATCGGAGGTATCGGGGCGGGACCGAGATATCCTCCGAGATATATGGTCGTGAAGAGGGCTGAGAACGCATAGAGCTTGACGAAAGCTGGGCCCTGAGCTAGCATGAATAGGGGTCCGGGATACTCGGCTTGCCATCCCATCATTATCTCGGACTCGGCCTCGGGGAGGTCGAATGGTAACCGCTCCATCTCAGCAGTCGAGGTTACGAGGAACAGGAAAGCTCCTAGGAGCTGGGGGACAATAAGCCAGCCTCTATTCTGCTGATACTCAATTATTCCTGTCAGGCTAAGGGTCCCCGTTACAATAACGACTCCCAAGGTCGAGAGCCATAGTGGAATCTCGTAGGCGGTCTGCTGGAAGAGCGCTCTGAGACCTCCTATGAAGGGAAACTTGCTGTTAGCACTCCAACCTGCAAGAAGTACGATGGTGGGAGACAGAGTCACGATGGCGAGGAAAACTGGCAATCCAACCTCTATGTTCGCTATCTGAATTCCGGGGGCGAAGGGAATGAGGCCAAGCAGGGCAGCGCCAATAATGAGCGCAGTCACAGGGGACATGATGAAAAAGAATCGATCTGCCCCGTCTGGGATTGTAAGCTCCTTGAACAGTAGCTTGATTATGTCGGCGAACATCTGGAGGATTCCGCCTGCAGGGCTCGCATAGAGAGGCCCGACTCTCAACTGGACCCTCGCCGTTAGCTTCCTCTCCATCCATCCTAGTAGTGCTCCAAGAATGGCAATAGATAGCAGACCCGGGAATACTGCAATCTCGAGAAAGTAGGTGCTGGTCAAAAGGTCGATGATTGGATTGACCAAGACGGTTTCCTACCAGTTCTCCCGCTGATTAGCGAGATGAAGCGCGTACGCCAATGGTGGAAGGGCGACTACCATGAAGATGAGCACGGGAACGGTTCCTGTAGCTCCCAGCGCTCTAAGGTTTAGAGCCCACGCGAAGAGAAACATTGCAATTACGTCATAGACGACGAACATCAGAATGTACGGATAGTATTGTATTATGAACCGGGTCCTACCGGGACCGGCCGATATTTGACCGGACTCGAACGGAGCTCTCTTCTCGGGCGTTGGTCTTGGATCCCTCGGACTGATCACGAGTCTGACGACGACAACGAGTAGAATGGTTGCCGCGAAGAGGAACAGGATATAACCGGTCTCCTCGGGTATCCCCTGAGCAACCACGGTTTTGCCTGGCTCCGGCTATTTTCGAAAGCGCGGGTCCGACGCATTATAAACGTTTGAGGTAGTAACTATCCAGCCGCTACTCGGTCCGTCTCCACAAATAATCCGCGTAGTCATCTAGAATCTTCCGCTTCTCCAGCCGCTTGACCCTGTCAAGCGCATCCTTCGCGGCCCCCGCATACTCTTTGGCCTTTGTCTTCGCAAACTCCAATGATCCAGCCTTTTTCAATATACGCAGAACTTGTCGGTTAGTTGCATTACCGTTCGATTCCAGTAGCTTGGAGTTGCCAATAGAGCGAGGGGCTTCGTGAAGATAATGGGATGTGACAATGTTCGGAGCCTTCAACATCGGCTCGTCAGAACCGTCTGCAAAGTCGAGAATGTCATCCTGGACCTGGAAGGCCATTCCAGAGGAGCGCCCGAACTTCTGCATTCCAACCAGATCCCTCCCATCAACGCCAGCAATCACGGCGCCGATTCCCGCAGCGGTTCCAAACAGAGAAGCGGTCTTCAAGTCCGCAATGGCAACGCACTCGCTCACACTTGCGTTGAAGTCACCTAGAATATCTAACAATTCCCCCTTACTGATGTCCACCAGCGTGGTTCCAATCATTCGCATTATTTCGGGATCCTTGTAATTCGATAACAGCTGCACTCCCTTCGACGCGAGAAAGAGGCCCGAAGTTAGGGCCTTCTCGTTGCTGAAGGCCATATGAATCGTCGGGGCACCTCTTCGCACCTGATCCTTGTCTATTAGATCGTCGAAAACCAGAGTCGCGGCGTGAATTATCTCGACCGCAGCAGCAGCCTCAAGAGCATTTCGCGGGTCCCCCCCAAGAGCCTCATTCGACAAGACGACCAGTAGTGGTCTGCATCGTTTTCCCCCAGTCCTGAACATGTATTTGATGATCTGGTTTGCCTCACGTTTGTCGAAGTTCGTCTGCAGCGTCTTGTTGATCGTCTTTTCGATCGGGTCACGCCACTCCTGGAATGAAGAGGGGAGCTTACTCATTTTCGACATCTGTCCGCTGAGATCTTCTGCTTCTAACTAAACACCGCTATTTAATCGGTTGCGGTCAACACAGAAACTAAACGTCGAACTGTATGTAGATGCCAAAAACAACCTTTATAGCAAAAGCTCGTCCGCGAGCCTTCAAGTGAGAAAATTGGAGCAAACAGCAAAACCAACAGAAGCGCCCAAGCCGAAGAACAGAACGATGGTTCTGGCTGGAATAATTGTTGTTATACTCGTCGTCGTCGGAGTTGGCGTGTACATACTGACTCTACCACCGTCGACCCCTCCCACTCTAGGGACACCGGTCTCGATATGGGACACCAACGGACTGTGTAACAGCCCTTCGAACTGCGGCTTTAAGGACGGGAGCGGGAGCCCCAACATTACTATCACAGTGGGAACTACCATCACATGGACAAATGATGGGAAAACCACGCACACTGCAACAAGTTGCGATCCAACCCATGCTTCCACTGCAGGATGCCCGGCGGGTAGCACCTCAACCGAGGTCTGGGACTCTGGCATAATTAACCTTGGAGGGAAGTATTCACATAAGTTCAATACCAAAGGTACATTCGACTATTATTGCGACTTGCACGCCCCGTACATGCATGGCCAAGTCATAGTGCAATAAACTCACACAGCGGCTCCGCACCACAATCTCTCATCTTCTTAAGAATCAGCGACGCGGAAACGACAGTATACCTACATCATTTCCATTCTCATCTATTTCGCACGAGTGTGTTTATTCAAAACTCCACCCGGCCTTTTGCCTGAGAACCAGTCCTAGGCTGTCGACGGTTTCCTCTCTACTGGACAGGTCCGAAGAACAGGTATTCGTCGTAGCATTAGGATCGGGGATACTAGAAGAACTGGAATCCCTACTGCAACGAAAACTCCTTGTAGCGAAGAAAGTGTAAGAGCGAGCCCGACCACTCCACCAAGCCCCAGC
>Ga0209156_10004155_pt1 | contig 10604 bp, 8 predicted proteins | sample GraSoiAngelo_124_FD_185881 | JGI IMG/M metagenome (GOLD analysis project Ga0209156, IMG submission 185881) | Grasslands soil microbial communities from the Angelo Coastal Reserve, California, USA - 14_0927_05_20cm (SPAdes) (version 2) | ecosystem: Environmental > Terrestrial > Soil > Grasslands ...
CTCGGCGATCTGCTGGACGAGACGGCGCGGGCACATCCCGACGCCGACGCCGTGATCTTCCACGATCAGCGGCTCACGTACGGCGCGCTCCGGGCCCGCGCCGACGAGCTGGCGCGCGCGCTCCTTGCCGTCGGCGTCCGGAAGGGCGACCGCGTCGCCGTCCTGCTCCCCAACCGTCCGGAGTGGCTCGTCGCGGCCTTCGCGATCGGCAAGCTCGGCGCCATCACCGTCGGCGTCAGCACCTTCTCCGCGCCCCGCGAGATCGCGTGGACGCTCGAGCACTGCCGGCCGGCCGCCATCATCACGGCGGAGGGCTTCCGGGGGCGCAGCTACCTCGAGTCGCTGTACGCGATCTGCCCCGAGCTGGCAACCTCGGCGCCCGGCGAGCTCCGCAGCGAGCGATTGCCCGAGCTACGGGCGGTCGTCTGCATCGACTCGCGGCCGCACGACGGCGTCTACCGGCTCGGCGATTTCGTCGGGGGCGCCTCGGCGGTCCGGGCGGAGGCGCTGCACGCGGCGCAGGCTAGGGTGACGGCGAACGACCCGTGCTACATCCTCTACACGTCCGGTTCGACGGCCACGCCCAAGGGCGTCGTGCTCGCCCATGGCAGCGTGGTCGAGAACGGCTTCAACATCGGCGAGCGCCAGCGCCTGACCGCGGCCGACCGCGTCTGGCTCGCGGTGCCGCTCTTCTGGTCGTTCGGCTCGGCGAACGCGCTGCCGGCGATCGTGACGCACGGCGGATCCTTGGTGCTCCAGGAGAGCTTCGAGCCCGGCGAGGCGCTCGCCCTCCTCGACGAGCAGCGCTGCAGCGTCTACTACGGCATGGCCAACATGGCGCGCGCGATGCTGGAGCATCCCGACCGGCCCCGCCGCGCGCTCGCCGCGATGCGGACCGGCCTCACGATCGGCCTGCCCGAGGACGTCCAGATGACGATGGACGCGGTGGCGGCGCGCGAGCTCTGCAACGTGTACGGCGCGACCGAGACCTACGGCAACTGCGCGGTGACCGACGCCCACGACGCGCTCGCGCTGCGGCTCGAGACGCAGGGGCGGCCGCTGCCCGGCATGACGATCCGCGTCGTGGATCCGGCGAGCGGCCGGGCCCTCCCGCCCGGCGACGTCGGCGAGTTTCGCGTGAAGGGCCACGTGACGCCCGGCTACTACGAGGACGCCGAGCAGACGCGCGCGGCCTTCGACGCCGAGGGATACTTCGTCACCGGCGATCTGGGCCTCATCGGCGACGACGGCCGGGTGCGCTTCCGCGGCCGGCTGAAGGAGATGATCAAGACGGCGGGCATGAACGTGGCGCCCCTGGAAGTGGAGGCGGTGCTGCTCGGCCATTCCGCGGTCAAGCAGGCCTACGTGGTCGGCGTCCCCGACCGCACGCGGGGCGAGCTGGTGGTGGCGGCCGTCGAGCTCCACGCCGGCGCGCCGGCTTCGGCGGACGCGCTGGCGGCCTTCTGCCGGGAGCGGCTCGCGGGCTACAAGGTGCCGGTGCGGTTCGTGTTCCGGAAGGCGGACGAGTTCCCGCGCACGCCGACGGGCAAGGTGCAGAAGCCGCGGCTCAGGGACGAGCTCGCCTAGGGAGTTGGAGGAGGCATGCCATGACGGCTGTGACCCCGGATCGCATCTTCCAGGTCGCGAATGGTTTCATGGCGGCGAAGCACCTGTTCGTCGCGAATGAGATCGGGTTGTTCGCAGCACTGGGGGAATCGTCCGCCACGCTCGACGAGGCCGCGAAACGCACGGGCGTCCCACGTCGCACGTTGCGCATGGTCGCTGACGCCATGGTTGCTCTGGGATTCCTGGAGCGGCACGGTGACGAGTATCGGAACGCGGGTGTCTCATCCACCTTTCTGAGCGGTCGAACTCCCATGGACTTGCGCCCGGCCTTGCGGTACTGGAACCGCCTGAACTATCAACGGTGGGCCAAGCTGGAAGAGGCCGTGCGGACAGACAGGGCCGTGTTCGGGGACTTTGCCTTCACGGTCGAGGAACAGCAACTCTACTCCGAAGGCGTCGAGGCGATCACGGCCGGGACGGCGCGGGCGCTGGCCGCGACGCACGACTTCGCGCGCCATCGAAAGCTGCTGGATCTCGGTGGAGGCACGGGCTCATTCGCCCTTGCGGTTCTGCGGCAGCACACGCACGTCGAGGCGACGCTGTTCGACCGCCCCTCCGTCGCCGCGCTGGCGCGGCAACGCCTGGCCGGCGACCCTCTGGCGGCGCGTGTGCGGATCGTCGAAGGAGACTTCTTCACAGGGCCTCTCCCCGACGATCACGACGTGATTCTCATCGCGAATGTGTTCCACAACTTGTTGCCGGAGCGCAATCGCGCGCTGCTCCGGCGCGTCTCTGCATCCGCGCCCGATGCCGCGCGCCTGCTGCTGGTCGATTTCTGGACCGACCCGACACACGCGGAGCCGCTGACGGCGGCGCTCATGGCCGGTGCATTCCTGCTGGTGAGCGGTGAAGGCGACGTGTACAGCGCCGAGGAAGTCGGTGAGTGGCTTCAGGCCACTGGATGGCGGGTGCTCGAACGCAAACCGCTAGCGGGTCCCACCAGCCTGATCGTGGCCGAGAAAGCGGGGCGTCACGCGCCCAGGTAGGCGTGCTGCACGCGCGGGTCGGCCAGCAGCGTCTCACGCTCGCCGACCAGCGTCACCCGCCCGGTCTCCAGCACGTAGCCGCGATCGCAGAGCTCGAGCGCCTCGACGACGCGCTGCTCGACGAGCAGGATGGTCAGCCGGCGCGCGCGCCGGATGGCCGCGATCGCCTCGAAGATGAGCTCGACGATCCGCGGCCCGAGCCCCTGCGACGGCTCGTCGAGCAGCAGGAGGTCGGGTCGCGCCATGAGCCCCCGGCCGATGGCGAGCATCTGCTGCTCGCCGCCGGACAGCGAGCCGGCGAGCTGCGTGCGGCGCTCGTGGAGCACGGGGAAGAGCCCGTAGACGCTCTCGAGGCCCTCGGCGCGCCGCGCCCGGGCCGCCGCCCGGTACGAGCCCATCTCGAGATTCTCGAGGACACTGAGCGAGGAGAACACCTTGCGGCCCTCGGGCACGTGCGCGATGCCGAGCCGCGCGCGCGCGTGCGACGGCCGCCCGGCGATGTCCTCGCCGCGGTACTCGATCCGCCCGCCCGCCGGCGGCACGCCGCCGCCGATGGCCTTGAGCAGGGTCGTCTTGCCCGCGCCGTTCGGCCCCACGATGGTGACGAACTCGCCCTCGCCGACCTCCAGGGAGACGTCGGCCAGCGCGTGGAGCCCGCCGTACGAGACGCTGAGGCCCGATAGTCTGAGCATGCGCTATTCGCTGCACAGCCCTTTTGGCGTCCAGTTGGTATCGAATCCGCTGGCGGGTTTGCCGGTCTCATGAAGGATCAGCACGAGCGATCGACGCTGCGCTTTCCCCACCACGGTCAGCTGCATCGGCCGATCGGCGGGAACGATGAAGCCGTTGTCGCCCGCCCGTCCGAAGTCGCGCCCTTCTGGAGTCTCCAGGCAAACGCCCCCCGCCTGGTGATACCAGGCTTCAGGGCCTGGATGGGTATGCGGCCGCGTCCGCGCCCCCGGCGGGAAGATGGCCTCCATGTACTGAGCCGTATACCTGGTCCCCGCCTTGACCACGAGCGGTCCGATCTCGGCCACACGCGTGCCTCCCGGTGTCCTTGAACCCGCCGGCGCTATCGCCAACGTCCACACCTTATCGAGCGCCTCCACGACGGTAGCGCCGCGAACCTTCTCGGCGTCCGCAGCCGTGCGGCTGGGATAGGTCCTCAGGTGCCAGAAGAGCGGTGCGGCCGGCATTTCGCCGAGCGCTTCCTGCGCGACGATCCAGCATCCGACCGGGCCCGTGCGCTCGCTCGCCGGTCGGCACGTCGCGAGCATTCTGGATTCCTGACCTTCTCCTTCGCTGCCCGTGCACAGCAGCACCAGTACGAGGACGAACCCTGCAGTCTTCATGATGCCCCTCCATTCGTCACGGCCGGATCCTCTCAACATGGCGGAGCCAGCGCTGGCCCAGGTAGGCCTCGATGACGGCCGGATCGCGCACGACGTCGTTCGGCAGCCCCTGCGCGATCCGGCGGCCGTGGTCGAGGACGACCAGCCGGTCGACGAGCTGCACCACGGCGTACATCGTGTGCTCGATGATCACCACGCTCACGCCCGCATCCCGCACGCGCCGCACCAGCGCGGCCATGGTCTCCACCCCGTCGCGCGCGAGCCCGGCGAGCGGCTCGTCCAGCAGGATGAGGTCGGGCGCGCTGGCGAGACAGCGCGCGAGCTCCATGAGCCGCAGATCCAGCGTGGTGAGCGCGCCGGGGACGTCGTCCGCGCGCCCGAGTCCGACGGCGGCCATCGCCGCCCGGGCGCGCTCGCGCGCGCGCGGCGGCGACGTCTCGTGCGCGAAGGCGCCGACCATGACGTTGTCGAGCACGGTGAGCTGCGGGAAGGTGCGCACCACCTGGAAGGTGCGGCCGATGCCGCGGCCGCAGATCGCGCTCGGGCGCAGGCCGTGGATCGGCGTCCCGCGGTAGCGGACCTGGCCCGCGTCGGGCTGCAGGAAGCCGTTCAGCACGTTGAAGAGCGTGGTCTTGCCGGCGCCGTTCGGTCCGATCACGCCGAGGATCTCACCGGCCCCGACGCTGAAGCTCACGTCGTCGAGTGCCAGGAGGCCGAGGAACGCCCGCGAGACGCCCCCCACCTCCAGGAGCGCGGCGCCGCGTTCCACCGGCGTGCGGCCCGCCACGGTCGTGTCGATGCGTGGCGCCGCCGCACGCTCGCGCGGCGCCTCGACCGCGCGCCGCGCCGGACGCAAGGCGCGGAGTCGCCAGTAGATCCCCTCGGGCGCGAAGAGCATCACGAACACGAGCGCCGCGCCGTACACGACGCCCTGGATTCCGGGGAGCTGGTCACCGACGGTGGCGTCCAGCGTCTCGCTCATCGGCACCATGATGGCCGAGCCGATGAGCGGGCCCCACTTGCTGCCCACGCCGCCCACGAGGCAGACCACCAGCGTCTGCACGATCACGAGCACGCCGAAGACGGCGTCGGGCGTGACGACGAAGAGGATGGCGTGGGCGTAGATGGCGCCGATGACGGCGGCCGGCGCGGCGCTCAGCATGTAGGCGAGCATCTTGGCCCGGAACGTATCGACGCCCGCCGCCTCCGCCGCCTGCTCGTTCGCCTTCAGCGCGCGCAGCGCGTAGCCGAGCCGCGAGCCCTCGATCCAGTGCGAGAGCAGGAGCGTGCCCCCCAGCGCGGCCAGGGCGAGAAGGTCGTAGGCGCGCGGATCGCGGAACTGCATGAACGCCGCGGGGCGGTCGCGGATCATCGGGATCGGGACCTCCTGGTAGCCCAGGAACTCCATGACGATCCGGAAGATCAGCGGGTAGGCGAGGGTGGCCAGCGCGAAGTAGATGCCGGCGAGCCGGAACGTGGGCAGGCCGATGAGCACGGCGGCGACGACGGCGGCCACCAAGCCGGCGGCCATCCCGATCCACGGGGTGAGGCCCGTGGTGACGACGAGCAGGACCGTGACGTAGGCGCCGATCCCGAAGAACGCCTGGTGCCCAAAGGACGTCTGGCCCGCGTAGCCGCTGATGATGTTCCAGGCGAGCCCCATCGTGGCCCACACGAGCACGAGCGTCAGCACCCGATGGTGGTAGCGCTCGGCGAGCGTGAACGTCAGCGCGACGCCGACGAGGACGACCAGCCCGATCGGCAGGAGCCGTCGCATCAGACGGCGCGCAGCCGCTGGCCGAAGAGACCCTGGGGCCGGAGATAGAGCACGAGCAGGAAGGTGATGAAGACGCCGACGTTCTGCAGCTGGAACGGCAGCACCAGCAGCGTGAGCGACTGCACGAGCCCGATCAGGAGCCCGCCGGCGAAGGCGCCCGGAATCGAGCCGAGGCCCCCGAGCACGACGGCGACGAACATGAGGACGATGAAGTTGACGGCGACCGTCGGCTCGATCGGGTGGTAGGTGGCCAGGAGCCCGCCCGCGGCCGCGACGAGCGCGAGGCCGACGCCGAAGGCGAGGCCGTGCATGGCGCGGACGTCGATCCCCTGGTAGCCCGCGGCCTCCGGGTCATCCGCCGCCGCGCGCAGCGCCTTGCCGAGATCGGTCCGCGTGAGGAACACGTAGACGACGCCGGCGAGCACCAGCGCCAGCAGGAAGGCGTAGGCGCGCGCCTGGTTCAATAACACCGGGCCGACGGCGAAGGCCTGCGTCGCGTAGGCCGTCTTGATCCCGCGCGGCATGGGCGTGAGGAGCATGGTGGTTCCGTTGGTGATGATGAGCGAGAGCCCGAGCGTGAGGATGAGCTGCGCGTCCATCAGGCGCTGCGGGTCGCCGCCGCCGGTGACGCGGACGAGCAGCGCGCGGTGGACGGAGACCCCGACGAGAAAGAACGGCGGGATCGTCAGGAGCGCGCCGAGCAGGGGATCGACGCCCGAGACGACCGCCAGGAAGTACGTGAGGTACATCCCCAGCATCATGAAGTCGCCCTGCGCGAAGTTGACGACGCGCATGACCCCGAAGATCAGGGCCAGGCCGATGCTCATGAGCGCGTAGACGCCGCCCACGAGCAGGCCCGTCACCACGTACTGCGCGAGGTCGCTGACCGACATGACGCCGCTACTTGGCGCCGCGCCAGATGGGTTTCTTGGTGGCGTACTCCACCGGCACGACGGTGAACGGCTCGCCGTTCTGCCACTGCACGATGATGGGCGCGGCGCCCACGCGGCGGCCGCGCTCGTCGTACTTGATCCGCCCCGGCGCCAGCGTGCTCGCCGCCGGCCCCGATTTGAGATCGAGCTTCGCCACGGCGTCGCGGATCGCCTTCGGGTCGGCGGACTTCGCCATCTCCGCCGCTTCCTTGATGATCCAGACGTGGGCGTAGGTCATGAGCGGGTCCTGCGTCATGAACGGCTCGCCCGTGCGCTCCGTGAAGCGCTTGACCAGTTCCTCCTGGCCCTTGAGCGGGTGGGCGGCGGTCACGGTCATGATGTTGTCGAGCAGCTCCCGCCCCACCGTCTTGACGTACTCCGGCGTCACCAGCCAGGCGCCCACCCCCTGGATCGGCACCTTCAGGCCGAACTCCTTGACCTTCTGGAGCACCTGGATCGAGTCCGGGAAGTTGGTGGCGCCGTAGAAGACGATGTCCGGCTGGGTCGAGCGGATTTTCTGGACGATGGCCGTCGCATCCGCGAGCGGTGGCGTCCAGATCTCGTCCACGACGATCTCGATCCCTTTGGCCTTGAGCAGCTTCTCGCGCAGCGGCTTGAAGAAGAAGACGGTGGCGGCGGTGTTGTCGCCGACGATCGCCGCCTTCCTGAGCGGCTGCTGGTTGCGCTTCGCCAGGTCGACGACCAGATCCAGCGCCTGCTCGGCCTGCACCGAGGAGACCGGACTCGTCTGGAACGTGTACTTGAAGCCGCGCTCCGTGATCGAGTCGGCGTAGGAGAGCGTGAACCACGGCACCTCGAGCCGCTCGGCCACCTCGGTGACGCCGAGGGTGAAGGAGCTGAGCCACGCGCCGATCCCCGCGCTGATCTTCTCGCGCGACAGCGCGCGCTGGGCCGCGCTCACCGCCTTCTCCACGCTGTCGCCCGCATCCGCCTCGCGCAGGACGATCCGGGCGCCGCCGAGCGCCTTGATCCCGCCCTGGGCGTTGATCTCCGCGATGGCCATCTCCGCGCCCATCTTCTTGAGCTGGCCCTGGCGCGCCCACCGGCCGGAGAGCGGCGCCACCAGCGCGATCTTGAAGTCGTCGGCCGCATTCGCGGCGGGAGGGGCGAGCAGCATCGGGGCCGCGGCGAGCACGGACAACAGAATTGCGTGTGGCTGCATCGGTCTTCTCCTCACGTGTAGTTCGGGTTGCGCTTCTCGAGAAACGCCCGCACGCCTTCCTTGAAGTGTTCGCTCTTCCGCACGCGGTCGCCGAGCTCCTGCTCCAGCGCTTCGCGCGACGCCGCGTGGTCGGCGATGGTGCTGCTGATCTGCTGCTTGACCGCCTGCACGGCGGTCGGGCTGTTGGCGGCGATGGTCGCCGCCGTCTCCAGCGCCCACGGGATGAGCGCGTCCGCCTCCACCACGCGGTTGACGAGCCCGATCCGCGCCGCCTCCGCGGCGTCGATCAGCCGGGCCGTCAGCAGCAGCTCCATGGCGTGGGCGTAGCCGATCTGCTGGACCAGCTTCACGGTCGCGCCGCCGAACGGATAGATCGACCAGCGGACCTCGGGCAGGCCGAGGCGCGCGTGCGGCGCCGCCGCCCGGACGTCGGTCGAGAGCAGGAGTTCGAGGCCTCCAGCGACGCAATCCCCGTTCACTGCCGCAACGATCGGCTTCGCGTACGCGCGATTCTTGAGCAGCGCGTGATTGACGATGCTCGCCGTCTCCGGGTCGGCGGAGAGATCGCCGCTCATGTCGGCGCCCGAGCTGAACGCGCGCTCGCCCGCCCCGGTGAGGACGATGCAGCGACAGGTGCCGTCGAGCTCGAGCCTGTCCCAGAGCGCGGCCAGCTCCGCCATCATGGCGCGCGGCATGGCATTGCGGCGCGGCTGGTTGTCGATGGTGACGACGACGACGTGCGGCGCGTGCTGCCGGACGCGAAGCTCCATCAGGCCCGCAGCTCCGGCATGACGACGACCTTGCCGTGCGCCTTGCGGTCGGTGAGCAGGCGAATGGCCTCGGCGCCGCGCTCGAGCGGCAGCCGATGGGTGACGAGCGGCTTCAGCGTGCCCTTCGCGTACCACTCGAGCAGCTCCTCGACAGACCGACGGAGCTTGTCCGGCGCGTGCCAACGGAAGTAGCGAAGCGACGAGCCGAGCGCCGCCCGATGCTTCACGAGCAGCCGGTTGGCGGGAATATTCGGGACCCCGCCGACGAAGCCGATCAGAAGCATGCGTCCGCCCCAGCCGAGCGAGGACAGCGCGGCGTCGAAGCGATCGCCGCCGACGGGATCGAAGCACACGTCGGCGCCTTTACCGTCCGTGAGCTCCATGACGCGCTCGGTCAGCTTCTCCGTGGCGTAGTCGATGCTCGCGTCCGCGCCGCGCTCGCGCGCCACCGCCAGCTTCTCCGCGGTGCTGGCGCCGGCGATGACGCGCGCGCCCATCGCCTTGCCGATCTCCACCGCCGTCAGGCCGACGCCGCCCGCGGCGCCCAGCACCAGCAGCGTCTCGCCGGCCAGGAGCCGCCCCTGCCAGCGGATCGCCGCGTGGCTGGAGATGTAGGCGATCGGAAACGCGCCCGCCTCGTCGAACGGCATCGCCTCGGGGATGGCGAACGTCTCGGCTTCGTCCGCCAGCGCCTGCTCCGCGAACCCGCCGTAGGCGAGAATCGCCATCACGCGGTCGCCGGTCTTGAAGCGGGTCACGCCCGCCCCACTGCGCGTCACCACGCCGGCGGTCTCGAGGCCGGGACTGAAGGGGAACGGCGGGCGCGTCTGGTAGCGGCCAGCCACCATGATGGAGTCCGCGTAGTTCACGCCCGTCGCCTTGACGTCGATCACCAGCTGGCCAGGGCCGGGCGTTGGCGGCGCCACGTCCTCGAGCTTGAGGTCGTCGACGGGTCCCCACGCGCGGCAGATCACGGCTCTCATTACCCCGGAAGGATACACGGGGGAGCCCGCTTGCGGTGGGCGGGTCACCGATGCAGACTGCGGGGGTCGTGCCTGTCCGCGTCTACATGCGAGTGCCCGGAACCCAGCCGATGGAGCAGCTCATGCGGCTCGTCCAGGACATCGAGGCGGCGGGATTCGACGGCGTCGGCATTCTCGACAGTCAGCTCCTGTCCCGTGACACGTTCGTCGTCCTGGCGCAGGCGGCCACCTCCACGTCGCGCCTCACGCTCTTTCCTGCCGTTACGAACCCGCTGACACGCCACGCCTCCGTCCTGGCCGGCGCGATCCAGAGCGTCGAGGAACTGGCGCCGGGGCGGGTGAAGTTCGTGATGGGCACGGGTTACACCTCGGCCGGCACCATCGGCCGGCGCGCGGCGACGCGGGCGGAGATGCGCGAGTGCCTGCGCACCGTGCGCGCGCTGCTGGCAGGGGAATCGGTGGATTTCGGCGGGACGCCAGGGCGGCTCACCTTCGCGGCGAGGCGACCGATCCCGCTGATCATGGCGGCGTCGGGCCCAAAGGCGATCGAGCTCGCCGGTGAGATCGCCGACGGCGTGCTGCTGCTCGTCGGCTTCAACCATGGAATCGTGGAGCGCGCGCTCGAGCACCTGGAGCGCGGCGCCCGGCGGGCCGGGCGACGGGTCGAGGACCTCGAGGTCATCTGGGCGGCGCGGACGGCGACGGCGGCGACCACGGCCGGGGCGCGCCGGCTCGCGCGGCCGACGGCTGTTCACTGGGGCGTGCTGCGGTGGGGCGGGTACTGGCTGGAGCCGGCGGGCATCCGGCTGCCGAAGCTCGAGATTCCGGAGGCGGTCCACACGATCTATCCGGATCTGTCGCACGCACGGGACTGGGAGGCGGCGATCGACGCCACGTCGTTCGTCTCCGACGAAGTCGTCGCGCAGCTGTGCGATGCCCTCGGATTGATCGGGGCGCCGGAGGATTGCGCGGGGCGGATCGCGGAGATGGCGAAG
>Ga0209156_10004156_pt1 | contig 10604 bp, 9 predicted proteins | sample GraSoiAngelo_124_FD_185881 | JGI IMG/M metagenome (GOLD analysis project Ga0209156, IMG submission 185881) | Grasslands soil microbial communities from the Angelo Coastal Reserve, California, USA - 14_0927_05_20cm (SPAdes) (version 2) | ecosystem: Environmental > Terrestrial > Soil > Grasslands ...
CGGGAAGGCCAGGGAGCATCTGGGGTATATCGCGGGCGCGGAGCTGCCGGCGGGGGTGGTCTAGTTAACCAACTCGTCCTGAGAAACGTCGACCTTGACGTGGTCGTTGACGTTGACGTGGTCGTTGAGGTTGACGGCGACGGCGACGTTGACGAAAGACCTTGACGTTGACGTAGTGGGTTGACGTTGACGGCCGTCAACGCCCACGTCCACCAACTACGTCAACGTCAACGCCAAGAGACGTCCACGTCGCCGTCGCCGTCAAGGTCAACGATCACGTCAAGGTCAACGTCAACGTAGGTCGGAGAGGGTCAACGGCCCTTTATCGATGCCGCCCATTGCGGATGGCCTCCGCCCTGCGCGCCTGGGCCTGCACCTGGTGATCCACCCACCCCGGATACGCCGCCCGGGCCTGCTCGCCCGCGGCCCTCCCGAGCCCGACGCCTTCCATCTTGTCGCCCACCAGGAACCCGTTGCGCGACTTGAACAGGAGGTACACCGCCGGATTCCCCGTGCTCATGCCTTGGTCGTCCGAGTGGTAGACGTCCTCGCCGACCGCCACCAGCACCACGCCCGGAGACACCTGGCGCGCACCGCGGAACTCGAAGGTCTTCAGCTGATCCGAATCGTCCTGCCAGGGCGCGAGCGCCCCGGGATCCTTCGCCTTCTTCCTCCCCGACTCGATCTTCGCCAGCGCCTTCGGATGGGTGAGCCGGCGGACGCCGTCCCAGTCCTTGCGGACGATGCGCGAGAGGTACTGCTGGAGGGTCGCTTTGGCGAGGAACACGTCCGCGCTCTCCTCGGAGAGCATGGACTCGACCGAATCGGCCGCCGCGCGGCTCGGTTCGGCAGCCGCCACGAGTGCCAGGAACAACGCCGTCGCCACCATCACGCCTCCCCCGGGAACATCACCGCTATCGATCTCGTCGCGGGGAAGATCTGGGCACAGCCAGGCTGCGGGGCAACCGTTCGCCAGAGGCAAAGCAATAAAACGGACTGTCGCGGATCGGACCCGAAACTCAAGCTGCGCCGCGGCCGGCGGGCGAGTGGACCGCGACGCGATTCCGTCCGGAATGCTTGGCTTCGTACAAGGCGTAGTCGGCCTTTTCGAGCAGGCCGGCGACGTCTACGGCGTCATGGCCGAACGCGGCCGCCCCGATGGAGACGGTGACGCGGATCGGCGCGGCGCCCGCGCCGGTCGAAAAGGCGGCGGCCGCCACGGTACGGCGGAGCTTCTCGGCCACGTCGATCGCCTCCTCCAGCCGGATGCGGGGCAGGACGACCATGAACTCCTCGCCGCCGTAGCGCGCCACCATGTCGACCTTGCGGACGTTGCGCTTGAGGAGCATCGCGACGTTGCGCAGCACGGTATCGCCCGCGGCGTGTCCGTGGCCGTCGTTGACGGCCTTGAACAGGTCGATGTCGATCATGAGGACGCTCACCTCGTCGCCGAAGCGCATCGATCGCGAAAGCTCCTGCTCCAGGCGGGCGAAGAGCTGGCGCCGGTTGGCGACCCCGGTGAGCGGGTCGGTGTAGGAGAGCTCGAGGGTCTCCTGGTAGAGGCGGGCGTTGGCGATGGCGAGGCCGGCCTGCGCCGCGACCGCCTCGGCAAGGCGGATCTCGTGCTGGTTGAACGCCGCCCTGGCCGGACGGCTCAAGGTCATGACGCCGAGGATGCGACCCTTGGCGCGAAGCGGAACGCCCAGGAACGATCCGGTTCCCGGATGCCGGCCCTTGTAGTGCAGGTAGCGCGGGTCGCGCTCCACGTCCTCGACGTAGATGCTGCGCCCGTGCTGCGCGACCAGTCCGGCGATCCCCTCGCCGCGGGCGAACCGCACTCCGCGCATCGAGTCGGCGGCGTGCCCCACCGCCGCCTCGACCACCAGCCGCTGCAGATGGGAATCGAGGAGCATCGCGGTCCACTCGCGCACCCCGAGGGCCTGGCAGACCAGCGTGCCCAGCTCCTGGAGCTGCGCGGGCAACTCCAGCGTGCCGGTCACGGCGCCCGAGACGCCGAGGAGCAGCTCCATGTCGCGCACGTGCTCGGCGAGCTTCTCGTGGGCCGCCTGCAGCTCGCGCTTGAGGGCCAGCTCGCGCTCGAGCTGCTCCATCGAGCGGCGGGTCTCGATCTCCTTCACCGCCATGTCGGTCACGCGAGCGAGCATGGTGTTGAAGGACCGCGCGAGGCGCCCGAGCTCGTCCTCGGTTGCCACCTGGGCGCGAACGAGGAAGTCGCCCAGCTCCGCGCGTCCCATGGTGGTGGCAATGCGCTGGATGGGCTTGAGCAGGAACCTTCGCGTGGTGAGCGCGACCGCGAGCGCGGCGAAGGTCAGCGTGAGGAGCGATCCGAGGACCGCGCCCTCCTTGAGCTGCCGGAAGGCGGCTCCGGGATTGACCTGCGCGATCCGTTCGGTGTGGGCGATCAGCGCGCCTAGGCCTACGAGCAGCACCAGCGCGGAAGGGATCGCGGAGGCCAGGATGAGCTTCAGGGCGATCGACTTCCTGATGCGCCGCAGCACGGACCTGATTCTAGCACTGTCCCCTTTTTTCCCAATGACCGGCCGCCGGGATAAGCGTTGGCGGTGCGCCCGCCACCGCCCGCCGCCTACCTCTGCGCGATCCTGGTCTCCGGCGCCGCCGCGGGCGAGGAGATCCGCATCGAGCTGTGGAGCGGGCATCCCGCTGCGCGCGTCGAGTCGGCGGCGCTCCTGGCGGGCGGTCTGCGCCTTACCGCTCGACATGGAAAATTACAGACAAGCCAAAGCGAAGCGCCGCCGCCCGTATCATTCGAGCCAGGGACCCGTCTCGACGGCCACCCAATCGCGGGGAAGCTCACGCTCTGGGCCGACGGCGACGGGATCTCGGCGGTCGAATCCGTCGATCTCGAGGAGTACGTCGCTTCGGTGGTGTCGGCGGAGGTTCCTTCCGCCTGGCCCAAGGCGGCCCTCGAAGCCCAGGCGGTCGCCGCCCGGACCTTCGCCATGGCACAGAAAGTGGCGCAGGGTCCCGCGGCGCGTTTCCACCTCCGCGCTTCGGTGCTCGATCAGGTCTACGCGCAGGGCGGCGCGACAGAAGCGGCAAAAGAAGCGGCCCGAGCCACGCACGGCGAGGTGCTGACCTTCGGCGAGGCCCCGATCGCGGCGTACTTCAGCGCCTCGTGCGGAGGACGGAGCGAAGCTGCGGAGGAGGCCTTCCGGCTCCCCGCCGGCGCGACGCCGTACCTCGCCGGCGCGCGCGAAGACGAGGGCGACCCGGACCGGCCCTGGACGGCGCGGATTCCGCTCCGGGAGATCTCGGCCGCGCTGCGGAAGGCGCGGCGGATCCTCGCTCCGGTCTCCGCCGTCTCCGTCTCGGAGCGCACCACGAGCGGCCGCGCCAGGGAGATCGCCCTCGGGACCAGCGGTGGAACGCGCCGGATCGGCGCATCCGAGCTGCGCCAGATCCTCGGATACGAGACGCTGCCCTCGCTCCTTTTCGAGGTGAACCTCGAGAAGGATTCCGCCGTTTTCCGCGGGCGCGGCAGCGGCCACGGCGTCGGCCTCTGCCAGTGGGGAGCGCGGGGGCGGGCTCTCCACGGCGACGGCTACCGGGCCATCCTCGCCCATTACTATCCCGGGGCGGAGATCCGGCGCATGTACTGACGCAGTTCCTCCATGGGAACGCCGTCCGCCGCGCTGCGGGCGCGCAGGTAGAGGATGGCGCTCAGGAGCAGTGGAAAGGGCAGGACGAGCGCGCTCAGCGCGGCGTCGACGAGAGCCGCGGGAATCGGGCGCAGCGTCGGGAACAGCCGGAAGACCAGCTCGTGGAGCCCGACGTCGATGCCCGCGGTCACGAAGACGAGGGCGACGAGCTCCGGCCAGACCCGTCCGAAGAGCCGCACTGACCGCTGCAGCGCCGCGAACCCGCCGTTCGGCTCCGAGACGGCGGCCGGAGCGGCGAAGAAAAAAACAATGGCGATCACGATCCCCGGCACGACAAGGCAGAGAATGCCGACGGCGACCAGCGCGGCTCCGGCAAAAGCCGCGGCGCACACCGACCCGAATCGAGCGCCCACCGCGGCCCACGCGGCTGCCGCTCCGCCCTGGCCGAAGGCGAGCGGGACGATCGCGGCCTGGGCGAGGAGCAGTCCGGCGAAGAGGATGCCGATGGCGATCGCCTGCGTGATTCCCCGGCCAAACCGGAGCCGCAGCGGCTGGGTGGGCGGCGGGGTTCCGGACGCCTGGCGGAGGACCTCGCGCTGCTCCGCCGTATTCGCTTCCGGGCTCGCTGGCGCAGCGCGATCGGCGAGCTCGGCACGCCGGCTTCTCACCTGCTCCGAGCGCGTCGGCGGAGTCTCGGCCGTAATCCCGCGCGCCCCGACGTAGTCGACGGCACTGGCGAGCAGGTGCGCGGGCATGATGGCGAGCGCCGAGGCAGCGAAAATGGCGAGAGGGCTTCGCCGGACGGCGGCGAACGCCTCGGCCATGATGCCGGATTCGGAGGCCACGTCGTGCCGTTCGTATCACGCGGCGGCGCGAACCGCAGAGGCGTCGAGGGCCCGCCGATAGAGAGCGCCGTGCCCTTCCGCCATCTTCTCGAGCGTCAGCTCGCTCTCGATCCGGAGTCTTCCGCGCCGCCCCATCTCCGCGGCCGCCGCGGGATCGGAAAGCAGTTGGACCAGCGCCGTCGAGAGCGCCCGGGCGTCGCCGAAGGGGACGAGAAGGCCGTTCTCGCCCGGCCGCACCAGCTCCGGATTGCCGCCTACCGAGGTAGCGACGATGGGCAGGCTCGAGGCCATCGCTTCCATCAGCGCGTTGGAGAGGCCCTCCGCGCTCGAGCAGAGGCAGGCCGCCCGGGAGCGGGCGAGGATGGCCGGGATGTCGAGACGGTGGCCGAGCAGATGGACCGTCTTCTCGAGACCCAGCTCCGCGATGCGCTTTTCCAGGGCTTCGCGTTCCGGTCCTTCGCCCGCGCAGAGGAACTTCACCCGCGGGATCCGCGCCGCGATCTCCGCCGCCGCCTCGACCAGCGTCCGGTGCCCCTTCACGCGCCAGAGGTTCCCGATCACCGCGACGGGAAGGTCGCCATCTTCGATGGGCAGGGGGGCCTGCAGCGGCTGCCTGGCCAGCGCGTCGAAATGCGCCGTATCGAGTCCGTTGCGCACCACCACCACTCGATCCGGGTCGCATCCCTCTTCCCGGATGCAGACCTCGCGCACGGCGTCCGCGTTGGCGACGACGAGGTCCGCGTTGCGCGCGTTCCACTTTTCGGCCTCGCGGTGCCAGCGGCCGAAGCCCGCCCGCAGGTGCCCGAGGTCGAGGCGGCTCACGATCACCTTGGCACCGGTCAATTTGCCCGCCCCGAGCGCCAGCAGGTTCGTGTAGTAGTCCGTGGCGTGGACGATGCGGACGCCGTGATCCCGGATGAGCGCCGCCATGAGGGCGATCTGCTTGGCGGTGTTTGCTTGCAAAAGCGAGCCGTTGACCGGGAAAACCCAGGGTTCGTGCCCGAGGGCGCGAATCTGCGGCAAGAGCGGTCCGGAAAGCTCCAGGCAACCGACCAGCACCGAGAACCCCTTCGGATTGCGGCGCAGGCGCTCGACGAACTGGCGCTCGGCGCCGCCGATCCAGAAGCGATTCAGGAGGTGGAGGACAGGAATGTCCATGATGACCCCCAAGCTGTGCACTCGGTCCAGGGGCGGGGAGGCCCTTGACAGCCCAGGGGACAGGCAGGAGAAGCCGCGATTCCGTGCCCGAGCAAGCTGGCAAGCGACCGGTCGTTGCCGCGATCGACATGGGGTATGGCCACCTCCGCGCCGCGCTCGCGCTCGCGGACGCGTTCGGCGTTCCGCTGCACCGGATGGAGGAGCCGCCGCTCGGCGGCGAGACGGACGCGCGCTTCTGGGGACGCACGCGCAACTTCTACGAGGCGCTCACGCGGTTCTCGCAATTTCCTGCGGTGCGCGCTCCCCTCGGGGCGTTGGTAAAGGCCATTACCGCCATTCCGCCGCCCTGGCCGGCGCGGGATCGCTCTGGCCCCACTGCCGGGACGCGGTGGATGGTGCGCGCGGCAAAGTCGGGGGCGGGCGTGCAACTCGCCAGGCACCTGCGCGAGACGGGCGCGCCGCTCGTCACCACGTTCTACGCAGCGGCCATCCTCGCGGAGCTGCACGGCGCGACGAATCTGTACTGCGTGGTTACCGATTCGGACATCAACCGCGTCTGGGCACCCCCCGAACCGCGCAAGAGCGCCATCCGGTACTTCGCTCCCACCGAGCACGCGCGCAGGCGGCTCCTCAGCTACGGTGTCCTGGAGTCGAACTTGCGCACCACCGGGTTTCCGCTTCCCGATCACCTCGTCGGCCGCGACCGCTCGCGGCTGCGGACGCTGCTCGCCTCGCGCCTCGGGCGGCTCGCTCCCCGCGAGCATTTGCGGACGCGGGCGACGGCCGATCTGGGCACGCTTCCGTCCCCGTCGCGCCCGCCTCTGGTGGTCTTCGCCGTCGGCGGAGCGGGGGCCCAGATCCCGCTCGCCGTGCGCCTCATCCGCGGAATCGCCGCGGAGGTGAAGTCGGAGCGCCTGCAGCTCTCCCTCGTCGCCGGCCGTCGCGAAGCGGCCGCGCGCGCCTTCCGGGAGGCGCTCCGCGACGCGGGCCTCGAAGGCCATCCGGGCGCGAAGATTCTCTACGACCCGGACACGCTTTCCTATTTGCGGAAGTTCCACGACCTGCTCGCCGAGGCGGACGCGCTGTGGAGCAAGCCGAGCGAGCTTACCTTCTTCGCCGCCCTGGGCATGCCCTTCGTCTGCGCGCCACCGGTCGGCGTCCACGAGGAGCGCAACCGGCGCTGGGCGGAAGAGCAGGGCGCTTTGCTCCGGCAGCACGACCCGGCGACCGCGGGCGGGTGGCTTCGCGAATGGGTGGAGGACGGAACCCTGGCGCGCGCCGCCTGGTCGGGATACCTCCACCTGCCCGCGCTCGGCCTGTACGAGATCGTCGACGAGCTGGGGTAGAGCAGCCTACCGATGGACGTCGCGGCGTTCGACTACCAGTTGCCCGAGGAGCTCATCGCCAAGGCCCCGCTCCCCGAGCGCGACGCCTCGCGGCTCCTCGTGCTTCCCCGGACAGAGGGGGCGCCCGCGCACCGATCCGTCCGCGACCTCCCCGATCTGCTGCGCGAGGGCGACCTCCTCGTCGTCAACGACGCCAAGGTGATTCCGGCGCGGCTTCGCGGTCACAAGGAAGGGACGGGCGGAAAGGTGGAGCTTCTGCTCGTCGAGCCGCTCGGAGGCAGGGACTGGCTCGCCCTGGGAGGCTCGTCGAAGCCGCTGCGGCCCGGCGCGATCGTCGAAGCGCACGGCGCGAGGATCGAGATCGCCGCCGTCGGCGATGGCGAGGTGACGGTCCGGCTTCCCTTCGAAGGGGACGACCTGTGGCGGTATCTCGACGAGGCCGGGGAGACACCGCTGCCTCCGTACATCGACCGTCCCCCGGAGCCGAGCGATCGCGAGCGGTACCAGACCATCTTCGCTCGCGAGCGCGGAGCCGTGGCGGCGCCTACCGCGGGCCTCCATTTCACCGACGCCCTCCTCGAATCGCTCCGCTTGCGCGGCATCTCGCTCGCTCCCATCACCTTGTACGTGGGCCCCGGGACGTTCCTTCCCGTGCGCAGCCTCCGCACCGAGGAACACCGGATGCACCGGGAGCGCTACACGGTGCCGCCCGAGACGGCGGAAGCGTGGTCCCGCACCCGCGAGAGAGGGGGGCGCGTGATCGCGGACCAGGCGCGACCGATCTCTTCGTCTCCCCCGGTTACTGCTTCCGCGCCGTCGACGGGCTCTTCACCAACTTCCACCTGCCGCGCTCCACGCTGCTCATGCTGGTCGCGGCCTTCGCCGGCCTCGACCGCATCCTCGCTGCCTACCGTGAGGCTGTGCGCCAGAGGTACCGATTCTTCAGCTACGGCGACGCGATGTTGATCGTATAGAGCATCTCAGTGTTGCAATTCACGGTTACCCATCGCGATGGCCGGGCGAGGCGCGGAAAGCTCGTGCTTCCCCACGGCACCGTCGACACGCCGCAGTTCATGCCGGTCGGCACGGCCGGCTCGGTGAAGGCCATCGCGCCCGATGATCTCGCCGCCATCGGCGCCCAGATCGTCCTCGGGAACACCTACCACCTGCTCCTGCGCCCCGGTCCCGAGCTGGTCCATGAAATGGGCGGCCTGCACCGGTTCATGTCGTGGGACCGATGCCTCCTCACCGACTCCGGCGGCTTCCAGATCTACTCGCTCGCCGAGCACCGGAAGATCGACGAGGAGGGCGCTGCGTTCCGTAGCCACCTCGACGGCAGCGCGCAGCTCCTGACGCCGGAGCGCGCCACGCGGATCCAGCTCCAGCTCGGAAGCGACGTGCTCATGTGCTTCGACGAATGCCTGCCGTCCGAGGCCGATCGGGCGCACCACGAGGAGGCGGTCGCGCGCACCACCCGCTGGGCCGCGCGGTGCAAGGCGGAGTGGGAACGGAGCGGTGATGACTCGGGAGCGCTGTTCGGGATCGTGCAGGGCGGCCTGCATCGCGATCTCCGCGAGCGGCATGCGCAACAGATCGCCGCCTTCGATTTTCCCGGGACCGCGCTCGGCGGCTTCTCGGTCGGCGAGCACCCCGCGCCGATGTGGGAAGGCGTCGAGCACGCCGCGCCTCTCTTGCCCGCGGACAAGCCGCGCTACCTGATGGGAGTCGGGACACCGGAGGATCTCCTCCGCTGCTCGCTCTCGGGGATCGATCTCTTCGACTGCGTGCTGCCGACGCGCGTGGCGCGCAACGGTCTGCTCTTCACCCGGCGCGGCAGGCTCCAGATCAAGGCCGCCCGCTACGCGCGCGATCCGCGACCTCCGGACGGTGAGTGCCGCTGCTACACCTGCCGCACTTTCACGAGAGCGTACCTGCGTCACCTATACGCGGCGCAGGAGCTTCTCGCCTACCGGCTGAACAGCCTCCACAACCTGACCTTCTATGCCGATTTGATGGCGGGTATGCGCGACGCCATCGAGCGCGGCCAATCCCGCGCCTTCGTTGACGGAGCGCTGGCGTCATTCCGCGAAGGAGTGGACCCCTCATCCGGCTGAACGGCTGTGTAGAATTGCAGTCGGTTGGTATTTTACCAGAGACTCCTTGCAGGGGGGATTCACCACATGCGGATCGCAACCGGCGCGTCGCACGCGCGCCTGCAGGTAGTCGTGCAACCACCACCCGATGAGCGGATCGTCGACGGCTTTCACCGGGCCGAAGGGCGTCTCGTCGGCTGGATGGCGGCGAACGGCATCGCGCTCCTGCGCGCGAGCCTGGGCATCGTCTTCGTCTGGTTCGGCGCCTTGAAGTTCGTTCCGGGGGCGAGCCCCGCCGAGCATCTCGCCTCTGCGACGATCGCGAAGCTGACCCTCGGACTGATCGGCCCGCAGGTCGCGCTGCCCATCCTCGCCCTCTGGGAAACCTGGGTCGGCCTTGCCCTGCTTCTCGGCGTCCATCTCCGCATCGCGCTCGCCCTGCTCCTCTTGCAGATGGCCGGGACGCTGATGCCCCTCGTGCTTTTTCCCTCGCTCACCTTCGTCCGCTTCCCGTTCGCGCCGACCCTGGAAGGCCAGTACATCCTGAAGAACCTCGTCATCATCAGCGCCGCCATCGTCATCGGCGCGACGCTGCGCGGCGGAAGGCTCATGGGGCAGGGGACCGAGTGCTGCTGCAAGGGCGAATCTTGCGGGCAGCGCGCGGCCTGAGTCGGGCGGGGTGGGTGTAGGAGTTGCAGTGACCCCGCAAATTGCTACAAAGTGGTCTATGGGGGGTTTGCCGTGACCAGTCCGCTCCGTGCGGAGCACCCGCGGATCCGCGAGCTGCTCCAGCCAGACGTCCGGGCCGTATTGTGGGGAGAGCTCGCCTCCACCCATGCGACGGAGGTCTTCGACATCGTCGCCCAGGGTCGCAAGACGGGCCTGCTCCTCATCAGCCGCGACGGGATCGAGCGGATCTTCGGGTTCCACGAAGGCGATCTGGTGTTCGGATTCTCCACCGCGCTCGACGAGGCCGACGACGCACGGCAGGCGGTGCTCGGTCTCGTTCGCGTCGCTGCCGCGGGTACCTTCACCTTCCTCTCCGCGCCGGCGACGGCGATTCCGCAGTCGGTGCGGCGGCAGAACGTGCAGGAAGTGGTGCTCGATGCTTTGCGCAGGTTGGACGAAGGAGAGGCGCCACCCGCGGCGGCGAACGGGTAGGCGCGCGCCCGGGGCAGGTCGGGGGGCCTGCTTCCGGGTGCAGCGCAGCCGGATTCCGCGACGGATCGCGAAGGCGCTTCGCCAGGCGAGAGGAGGCGAGCAACCGCTGCGGCTGTGGGCCGCGGCGGTTGCCGCCCCTTCCTCCCGGTGCTACAAGTGCCCGCTTTTTCGCGAAGGAGAATCTCTTGATCGCGCTGTTCGCGCAGGCTGCCGACGCGGGCGGGTCGCCGTTCGGCGGCTCGCTCAACATGGTGTTCCTGGTAGGGATCTTCTTCCTGATCTTCTACTTCATGATCATGCGCCCGCAGCAGCAGCAACAGCGCAAGCACAAGACGTTCATCGACGGGCTGAAGAAGGGCG
>Ga0209156_10004157_pt1 | contig 10603 bp, 11 predicted proteins | sample GraSoiAngelo_124_FD_185881 | JGI IMG/M metagenome (GOLD analysis project Ga0209156, IMG submission 185881) | Grasslands soil microbial communities from the Angelo Coastal Reserve, California, USA - 14_0927_05_20cm (SPAdes) (version 2) | ecosystem: Environmental > Terrestrial > Soil > Grasslands...
CCACATCGTCGGGGTTGATCCCGTAATTCCCGATCATCGGCGCCGTCATCACGACGATCTGACCGAGATACGACGGGTCCGTGAAGACTTCCTGGTACCCGGAGAGGTTGGTGGTGAATACCACTTCGGCGCAGGTGCAATCGAAAGCGAGGGGTGCGGTGCCGGGGAACCAGGCGCCGTCCTCGAGCAGCACGTAGGCCGGGCGACGGTCAGCGATGGGGCGGCGGCGTCTTGCTGGAGGGTTGGGTGGGCGCGCCCTGCGACGGCGGCGTCGTGGGAAGCGGGAGCGGCGTAGGCTGCACGGGGGCGGGCGCGGGGACGTTCCCCTCGAGCACGGAGCGCGGCGCGCCACTGTTCGACGACATCACCGCGAGCACCAGCGAGACGAACAAGAAGAGCCCGGCGCACCACCAGGTGGCTTTCGTGAGCAGCGTGGTGGCCTGACGGCCTCCCATGAACTGCTCCGTACCGGCCCCGCCACCCAGCGACGCCAACCCCCCGCCCTGCCCCGCCTGGAGCAGAACCGCGGCGGTGAGGATCAACGCGTCGAAGGCCAAGAGAATCAGCAGCAGGTTGTACATCGCGCCGGGAAATTACCTACGCCACGCCGGTCTGCACAAGTTGCGCCCAGCCCTCGGGATCGAGCGACGCTCCACCCACCAGCACGCCGTCCAGCTCGTGCTCCGCGAGCAGCTCGGCGACGTTCTTCGCGTTCACGCTGCCGCCGTACAGCACCCGGGGCGCGGCGGCGCCGCGCCCGCCGAGCCAGGCGCGGATCTCCCGATGCACCGCGGCGGCATCGCGCGGCGTGGCGTTGCGCCCGGTCCCGATCGCCCAGACGGGCTCGTAGGCCACGATCACGCGCGACAGTGTGGGCCCGTCGACGCTCGTGAGCGCGCCGGCGAGCTGGCGCGCGACCACCGCCAGCGTATGTCCGGCGTCGCGCTCGGCCAGCGTCTCGCCCACACACAAGAGCGGCACCAGGCCGGCCGCGAGCGCGGCCGCCACCTTGCGACGGGTGTCCTCGTCCGTCTCGCCGAACACGTGGCGGCGCTCCGAATGACCGACCAGCGTGGCACGCGCGCCGGCCTGGAGGGCGAGCGCGGCGGAGACCGCTCCCGTGAAAGCGCCCTTGGGCTCCCAGTAGATGTCCTGTGCGCCCACGAGCAGATCGCTCCGCTCGCGCACCGCCAGCGCGGCGGCCTCGACCGATACGGCGGGCGGAAAGAACCACACATCGCGATCGTCGCGCCGGTTGCAGCGGGCGCGAAAGGTCTTCACGTAGCCGCGGGCGTCGTCCGGGCCGAGGTGCATCTTCCAATTGGCGGCGAACAGCAGCCGCCTCACGCGTCCTCCAGGGCGGCCACGCCCGGAAGCGGCTTCCCTTCGAGGAACTCGAGCGACGCGCCGCCGCCCGTCGACACGTGGCTGAGCTTGTCCTCGAGCCCCGCCACGGCGGCGGCCGAATCTCCGCCCCCCACGATCGTCGTGGCGCCGCGCTTCCCGGCCTCGATGAGCGCGTCGCCGATGGCGCGGGTGCCCTCATCGAATGGCGGCGTCTCGAACACGCCCATGGGGCCGTTCCAGAAGACCGTTCTGGCTTTCAGGATCCGGGCGCGGAAATCGAGCCGGGTGGGCTGATCGATGTCGAACACGGCGCAGTCGGCGGGGATGTGATCGCTCGTCACCTCGCGCCGCTCGGCGGCGCGCGCGAGGCTGGGCGCGACGACCGCCCCGCGAGGCAGGATCAGCTTCGCGCCGGCCCTGGCGAGCAGTCCCTTGGCGAGATCCTCCTTGTCGCGCTCGACCAGCGAGCCGCCCACCTGAAAGCCGATCGCCAGAAAGAACGTGTTCGCCATGGCGCCGCCCACGAGAATCTCGTCCACTTTGGGGAGCAGCGCCTCGATGACGTCGATCTTCCCGGAGATCTTGGCCCCACCGAGCACCGCGACGAACGGCCGCTTGGGCTGCTCCAGCGCCTCACCGAGGTAGCGGAGCTCCTTTTCCATCAGGAACCCCGACACGGCGGGCCGCAGCAGGCGCGCCACCGCTTCGGTGGAGGCGTGCGCCCGATGGGCCGACCCGAACGCGTCGTCCACGTAGAAGTCGCCGAGGGCGGCCAGCGTCTGGGCGAAGGCGGGATCGTTGGCCTCTTCGCCCGGCCAGAAGCGCGTGTTCTCGACGAGGGCCACGCCGCCCCGCGGGAGCCGGCGGCTGGTCGCAACGCCGGCCGCCGGATCGGGGATGAACTCGACGGGCGTGCCCAGGATGCGCTCCACGTCGTGCACGATCTGTTTGAGCGACGACTTCGGGTCGGGGCCCTTGGGACGGCCGAAGTGCGAGAGCAGCACCACCCGCGCCCCCTTCTCCCGCAGGTACACGATGGTCGGGACCGCGGCGCGGATGCGGGTGTCGTCGGTGACGGCGCCGTCCTTGAACGGCACGTTGAAATCCACCCGGACGAGCGCCCGCCTGCCGTCCAGCGCCGCGGGCGGCAGATCGCGCAGGCCGCGCTTTTTCACTTGCCGGCGAGATACGCGAGCAGGTCGACGCAGCGCGCCGAGTAGCCCATCTCGTTGTCGTACCACGACGACACGTGCAGGAACGTACCGTCGATCACGTTGGTCGAAAGGGCGTCCACCACGCTCGAGTAGAAGCTCCCGATATAATCCGTCGAGACGAGCGGTTCGTCGCTCACGTCGAGAATACCCTTGAGGCTCGAGCGGGCCGCCTGCTTGAAGGCGGCGTTCACGTCCTCGATGGTGGTCTGCTTCGCGACCTGCGCCGTCAGCTCCACGATCGACACGTCGGGCGTGGGCACGCGCAGCGAGATGCCGTCGATCTTTCCCTTCACCTCCGGGATCACGAGGCTCGTCGCCTTGGCGGCACCGGTGGTCGTGGGGATGATGCTGAGCGCGGCGGCGCGGGCACGGCGCAGGTCCTTGTGCGGCAGGTCCAGGATCTGCTGATCGTTCGTGTAGCTGTGGATCGTCGTCATGAAGCCGTGCGTGAAGCCCCAGTTGTCGAGCACGACCTTCACCACGGGCACGAGACAGTTCGTGGTGCACGACGCGTTCGAGAGCACGTGATGCTTCGCCGGGTCGTACTTCTGGTGGTTCACCCCCATCACGATCGTGATGTCCTCGCCCTTGGCGGGCGCGGAGATCACGACCTTCCTGGCGCCGGCGGCGAGGTGTTTGTCGGCATCGGGCCGGTTGGTGAACCGCCCGGTGCTTTCGAGCACCAGCTCCACGCCCAGCGCCTTCCACGGCAGCTTCTCGGGCTCCTTGATCGCCGACACCTTGATGGGCTTGCCGTTGACGACCAGCGCGTCGCCCTGCGCCTCGACCGTCCCGGGGAAGCGGCCGTGCACGGAGTCGTATTTCAGGAGATGCGCGAGCGTTTTGGTGTCGGTGATGTCGTTCACCGCCACGAATTCGAGCGCCTGCTGCTTCATGAGCACCGCGGCGCGCAGCACGTTGCGCCCGATGCGACCGAACCCGTTGATGCCCACGCGCACCGCCATTGCTCTCCCCTAGGTGAAGTCCGGCACGAGCGCCCGGCCGAAGGTCACGGCCAGGACCGTGCGGGCGCCGGCCTGCTCGAGCGCCCGCGCGGCCGCGGCCAGCGTGGCGCCGGTGGTGAATACGTCGTCGACCAGAACGAGGGGCCGTTCGAACGCGGAACTCGGAACGCGGAACGCGGAACACTCATCCGTCCTGTTGTTCCGCGTTCCGGCTTCCGCGTTCCGCGTTTCAACGTTCCGCGTTCCGCCTTCCGCGTTCCGCGTTGCAAACGCCCCCGCCACGTTCGCCCGCCGCGCCTCGGGTGTCAACGCCGTTTGGGTGACGGTGTCCCGGGTCCGCACGAGCAGCTCGACGAGGGGCCGGTTCCAGCGCCGGCTCAAGGCGCGCGCCAGGCGCTCGCTCTGGTTATAGCCGCGCTGGCGCAACCGCCCGGCGCCGAGCGGCACCGGCACCAGCCAGGCGTCCGCGCGCCCCGGCAGCTCGAAGGCCGCCATCGCGCCGGCCAGATCGGCGGCGATGCGCGGCAAGCCCCCGTACTTGAGGGCGTGCACCGCGTCCCGCGCCCCCGGGTCGAGCCAGACCGCGGAACGGGCCAGCACCAGGGCGGCCGGCCAGTCGGCGCACACGCGGCAACGGCCGAACAGCGGTTCCGGCTGACCGCAGCGCCCGCACCACGGCGCGCGCACGGGCCGCCAGCGGTGGCGGCAGACGTCGCACACGACGTGCTGCGAATCCCGGAACGAGAGCAGGCTACGGCACAGCAGGCACTCGGCCGGTAAGAGGAGCTGGTCGAGCGCGTTACGCACGCAGCGCACGGTCTACGGCCGCGCGCATCACCTCGACGGGCGCCGCCCGATCGGGAAAGAAACGGGCGAAGGCGGCGGCCCCCTGCTGCACCAGCACCTCGCGACCGTCCTGCGCCGGCACGCCGGAGGCGCGCAGCATGCGCGCCCAGCGCGTGCCACCGGGCGCGTACACCAGATCGAGCGCCGCGACGAGGCGCCCCCCCCCTCCCCCTCCCCCTCCCCCGGCGCGCTCGGGGTCGAGCGGCAGCGGGTCCGTCTCCTTGAGACCCAGGGGCGTGGCGTTGATCGCGACGTCGGGCTGGAGCGCACCGCGCGCCGGCTCGGCGCGGGCGCCGGCGCTGCGAGCCCAGTCGCTGAACGCTCGCGCCCGTGCCGCGTCGCGCGACACCACATGCAGGTCCGCTTTGGCCGTCGCCGCCGCCACCGCGACCGCCCGCGCGGCGCCCCCGGTGCCGATCACGAGCCAGCTGCCGCCGCCGTCGGCGCCGCCCCCCAGTTGTCGCAGCGCCGTGAGAATCGCCGCGACGTCGGTATTGTCCCCCACCAGGCTCCCTCGTTCGGTCCAGAACGTATTGCACGCGCCGACGCGCGCGCACAGGTCCGTTTTCCGCGCGAGACATCGTTCCGCCGCTTCTTTGTGCGGGACGGTGACGTTCCCGGCCCCGCCCAGGGCGGGCAGCACCGACAGCAGGCCGGGGAGGGCGGCGGCCGGCGTCTGCAGGGCGACGTACACGGCGTCCAGCCCGAGCGCGCGGATCGCCGCGTTGTGCATCACGGGAGAGAGCGAATGGGCGACGGGGTCGCCGAGCACCACCAACAGGCGCGTGTCAGCGCTGACTTCCACTCGCGAACTCTTTGACGATGCGCTCCACGGCCACCTGGATCAGTCCCTCGAGCTCGGTGCAGGTGTCGCGATACACGTCCAGATCGCCGCCGAACGGGTCGCTCACTTCCGCCTCGTCGCCCTCCCGGCCGGCGTACTCGCCGAGCACGAACACACGCCCCTCGCCGCCGAGCTCGTCCACGCGCGCGCGGTGGTGCCGGGCCATCGTGAGCATCAGATCGGCGCTCTCCACCAGCTCGCGCGTCAGGAGCCGCGCACGGTGGCCTGAGAGATCGAGCCCACGCTCGAGCCCGACCAGGTACGCTCCCTCCGAAACGGGCGCGCCGTCCCAGGCGCCCGTCCCCGCGGACGACACGGCGAAACCTTCGCTGCCGCGCTGCGCCAGCGCGCGTTCGAGCAGCGCCGCGGCGAGCGGGCTGCGGCAGATGTTACCGGTGCACACCAACAGGATGCGTTTCGTCTTCGACTCCTCGAGTCCGGCGCCTAGGGGGCGAGCCGCCCCGCCGCGCGCCGCAGCTCGGCGAGCGTGAGCGCTCCTTCGCGAATCAGCCGCGGCGCCTGCCGCGTGCAGTCCACCACGGTCGAGGGAGGCGAGTTGCCCAGCACGCCGCCGTCCAGCACCAGCAGCGTTCCCGCCTCGAGCGCGGGCGCGAAATCCCGGACGATCGCCTCCGCCCCGGGCGCCGGCGGCGCTCCAGGCAAGTTAGCCGATGTGGACGTCACGGGCTCTCCCAGGGCGCGCACGAGCCGGGCCATCCCGCGGTGCGAGGTCCAGCGCACGGCGATCCCCCCCTCGGGACCGCGCAGCGCGTCGGGCAGCCGGCCGCTGCCGCCCGGCAGCACCAGCGTCAGGGGACCCGGCCAGAAGGCCCGCGCCAGCGCGCCCGCGGCCTCGCCGAACGCGAGCCCCTGCTCTTCCGCCATGTCCCGGTCGGCGACCAGCAGCAGAAAGGGCTTGTCGGGACGGCGGCCCTTGAGCCGGGCCAGCGCCTGCACCTCGGCCGTGCGCGGCCGCGACCCCAGCCCGTACACGGTCTCCGTCGGGTAGGCGATCAGGCCGCCCGCCCGGAGGTGCGCCACCGTCCCGGGCAGCGCCGCCGTCACCTCCTCGTCGGTCCGGAAGGGAACCGGCTTCACCGCAGCTCACGCGCGAGCGCCTCGGCGATCCGGAAGTCGTCGGCCGTCGTCACCTTGAGGTTGTAGGGCGAGTCGGGCACGACCTCCACGGGCAGGCCGGCGCGCTCGCACAGCTCGGCGTCGTCGGTCGACGCAGCATCGCCGTTCGCGAGCCCCGCGTACGCCTGCTCGATCATCGCTCGCGGGAACCCCTGGGGAGTTTGCGCCCGCCAGAGACGGTTTCGCGCGACGGTTTTCGTGATGCGCTCCTGCTCGACGTCTTTGACGGTGTCGGAAACCGGGATCGCGGCCACGGCGCCGACCCCCGCGCGGGCTTTGGCGACTACGCCGTCGATCGTCTCGCGGGTCACGAAGGGACGCGCGCCGTCGTGGATGAGCACGATGCTCACGGACCCGGGCAGGGCGCGCAATCCCGCACGCACCGAGTGCGCCCGGGTCGCGCCGCCCGCGACCAGCGCCAGGCGCTCGCCGACGAGCTTGCCGAGCCAATCGGGGGGGCGCGTCTCGAAGCCCGCCGGCAGGGCGACGACCACGTGGCCCACGTCGGGGTGCGAGGTGAAGGGGCGCAGCGCGCGCAGCAGCATCGGGACACCGAGGATGGGGCGGAATTGTTTCGGTTCTCCGGGCCCGGCGCGCGCGCCCGCGCCCGCGGCCACGATCACCACTCCGACTTCAGGCCGCGAAGCGCCGGGCGAGGTCACCGATGCCGTCCACCGCGATCACGTCGAGCCCGGGAAGGGTCACGCGCGAGCGGGCCGAAAGGAACGCGCGCCGGAAACCCTGGCGCGCCGCCTCACCCAGCCGCCGCTCCACGGCGGCGACTGGACGAATCTCGCCCCCGAGCCCCACCTCCCCGAGAAATACGGCGTCGGGCGGCAGCGGCCGGTCGTGCACGCTCGACACCAGCGCGGCCAGGACCGCCAGATCGGTCGACGGCTCGACCAGCCGGGCCCCGCCCGTCACGTTCACGAACACGTCCAGGGCGCCGAACGGCAGCCCGCCGCGGCGCTCGAGCACGGCGAGCAGCACGGCCAGCCGGCGGTGGTCCAGGCCGGTCGCCACGCGCTGCGGCGTGCCGAAGCCGCTCTTGGCGGCGAGCGCCTGGATCTCGACCAGCAGCGGCCGGGTGCCTTCCATCAGGGCCGTCACCGCCGATCCCGAGACGCCGCTGGTGCGGCCCGCCAGAAACGCCGCCGCCGGATCGGCGACGGGCTCGAGGCCTGCGCCGGTCATCGCGAACACGCCGATCTCGTCCACCGAGCCGAACCGGTTCTTCACCGCCCGCAGGATGCGATGGTCGAGGGTGTGCTCACCTTCGAAATAGAGCACGGTGTCCACGATGTGCTCGAGCGTCTTGGGGCCCGCGATGCCGCCGCCCTTCGTCACGTGTCCCACGAGCAGCACCGCGGGTCCGGTTTCCTTCGCCAGGCGCATGAGCCGGGCGGCGCACTCGCGCACCTGGCCGACGTTGCCGGGCGCGCCTTCCAGCTCGTCGGTGTACGTGGTCTGAATCGAGTCCACGAACACGACCTGCGCGTCCAGGGCGCGCGCGTGATGCGCGATCGCCTCGAGCCGCGTTTCCCCCAGCACGTGCACCGCCCCGGCGTCGAGCGTGAGGCGGTCGGCGCGCAGTCGCACCTGGTCGGGAGACTCTTCCCCCGAGACGTACAGCGTGCGGACGCCGGCGTGCTCCAGCCGGGCGGCGCACTGCAGCAGCAGCGTGGACTTTCCGATCCCGGGCTCGCCCCCGACCAGCACGACGGATCCCGGCACGATGCCGCCGCCGAGGACATAATCGAACTCGGCGAGCCCCGTGCGCCAGCGCGCGGCCCCCGGGCCGGTCCCGAGGGCGGACAGGCGGACGGGCGGACTGCCGGACGGAACAGCGTGGTTTCGGTCAGGCCGTCCGGTGGACCGCCCGACCGCCTCTTCCACGAAGGTATTCCACGCTCCGCAGGCGTCGCAGTGGCCCGCCCATTTCGGCTGCTCGGCCCCGCAGTCGGTGCAGCGGAACACCGAATGCGCCCTAGCCATGGCTCGCCTCGGGGGGCGCCTCGCGCGACGAGAAGTTGTCGAACCGCGTGTATTCCTTCTTGAAGAACAGCTTCACGGTGCCCGTGGGCCCGTTGCGCTGCTTCCCGACGATCAGCTCCGCGACGCCCTCGAGGCTCTCGTTGGTCTTGGGGTCGGTGGGGCCGTCGTAGAACTCCTGGCGATAGATGAAGCAGACCACGTCGGCGTCCTGCTCGATGGCGCCCGACTCCCGCAGGTCGGAGAGCTGCGGCCGCCGGTGCTCGCCGCCGCGCTGCTCGGGCGCGCGCGACAGCTGCGACAAGGCCACCACCGGCACGTCCAGCTCCTTGGCGAGGGCTTTCAGCGAGCGTGAGATGAACGAGATCTCCTGCTGGCGGTTCTCCGTGTCGGTGGGCCCCTGCATCATCTGGAGGTAATCCACCACGACCATGCCGATGTCGTGCTCGGCCTTGAGGCGCCGCGCCTTGGAGCGCATCGCCAGCGGTGTGAGCATGGCGGAATCGTCGATCCAGATGGGCGCGGTGCCGAGCAGGCCGGCGGCACGCGCGAGCTTGGGGTAGTCGTCGTCGCGCAGCTGGCCGCGCCGCAGCCGCTGCGCGTCCACCAGGCCCTCGGAGCAGAGCAGCCGCTGCACCAGCTGCTCCTTCGACATCTCGAGTGAGAACACCGCGACTCGCACCGTATGCTCGATCGCGGCGTGCTGGACGATGTTGAGCGCGAACGCCGTCTTGCCCATCGAGGGGCGTGCCGCGATGATCACCAGATCGCCGCGCTGCAAGCCCGCAGTGAGCAGGTCGAGGTCCTTGAAACCCGTCGCCACACCGGTGAGCGCGCCCTGGCTCGTGTGGAGCTGCTCGATCCGCTCCATGGTCGGCCAGATCAGCTCCTTGAGCCGCACGAACTCCTCGGAGCGCCGCAGCTGGGCGACCTGGAACACCCGGTGCTCCGCGTTGTCGAGCACCTCGGCGGACGTGGCGCGACCGTCGTACGCGTCCTGGATGATCGACGTGGCGGCTTCGATGAGCCGACGCAGCACCGCCTTGTCGCGCACGATACGCGCGTGGTATTCGATGTTGGCGGCGGTGGGGACCACGTCGATGAGGCCGCCCAGGTACTCCATGCCGCCGGCCCGGTCCAGGTCGCCGCGGCGCATCAGCTCGTCGCGCAGCGTGACGGGATCGATCACGTCGCCGCGCTCGGTCAGGGCGATCATGGCGCGGAACAGCAACCGGTGACCCTCGCGGTAGAACATCGCGTCGTCCAGGACTTCGGCGGCCTTCAGCGCCGCGTCCTGGTCGAGCAGCATGGCGCCGAGCACCGCCTGCTCCGCCTCGTTGCTCCACGGAATCTGGCGGCCGGCGAGCTCGGTGTGCCGGTCAGCCGATGAAACGGCGGGCGATGCGGACGTCATCCCAGGTCGGCTTCTTCCAGTTGGGGTTGCGGAGCAGGGCGGCCGGATGGTAGGTGACGATCACCGGGATCCCCCGCAGGCGATGCACCTGATTGCGCAGCGCGCCGAGCGACTGCTTCGTGTTGAGGAGCGTTTGCGCCGCCGTCCCGCCCATGGCCAGGATCACGGCGGGTTTCACCAGCTCGATCTGGCGGAACAGATACGGGACGCAGGCGGCGATCTCGTCGTACTGGGGGACCCGATTCTCGGGCGGCCGGCATTTGACCACGTTACAGATGAATACCCGCTCGCGCGACAGCTCGATCGCCGCGAGGATCTTGGTCAGCAGCTCCCCGGCGCGCCCCACGAACGGTCGGCCCGTCTCGTCTTCCACGCGCCCCGGGCCCTCCCCCACCACCACCAGGCGTGCGTCGTCAGCGCCTTCGCCCGGCACGGCGTGACGCCGGCCTTCGCACAGCCGGCATTTGGTGCACGCGTTCACGAGCCCGGCGATCGCGTCCAGCGAGGGGGCCTGGGGGACCGGGTCGGTGCTGAACAGGTCGCTGGTGGGCGGATCAAAGGAAAGACCGGCCGGCGGAAGATCGGGATGCGGGACGCCAGATGCGGGATGCGGGATGGGAGATGCGGGATGCGGGATGCGGGATACGGGATGCGGGGCTCCGCCGGCAGCTGGAGCTACGTATCCCGCATCTCGCATCCCGGCTCCCGGCAGTTCCGGCAGAATCACCGGATTGCCGCCGAGCTGCCGCTGCTGTTCCAGAAATTCGCGCGCCAGTGCCCGCCCGTCGCTCACGTCAGCGCTTGCTCCACCGCGTCGAGGATTCGTTCCGCCACGTCGCGCTTG
>Ga0209156_10004160_pt1 | contig 10600 bp, 10 predicted proteins | sample GraSoiAngelo_124_FD_185881 | JGI IMG/M metagenome (GOLD analysis project Ga0209156, IMG submission 185881) | Grasslands soil microbial communities from the Angelo Coastal Reserve, California, USA - 14_0927_05_20cm (SPAdes) (version 2) | ecosystem: Environmental > Terrestrial > Soil > Grasslands...
GCGCGGTCGCCTCGGCGGTCTCACTCTCGCTGATGATGAATCTCTTCACCGAGCCGGCCGAGCGCGCGAAGGCGATGGGCATCTTCGGCTTCGTCGCGTCAGGCGGCGGCAGCATCGGCGTCCTGCTCGGGGGCGTCCTGACCGACCTGATCAATTGGCACTGGATCTTCCTGGTCAATTTCCCGATCGGAATCCTCGTCGTCGTGCTCTCGCTTCGGCTGCTGCCCGGCGAGCGAGTGCCGTCGCTGACCGGACGGCTCGACATCGCCGGCGCGGTCACCGTGACGGCCGCGCTGATGCTCGCCGTTTACGCGATCGTGAACGGAAACCAGACGGGCTGGACGTCGGCGCAGACGCTGGGCCTGCTTGCCGGAGCCGCGGCGCTGCTGGCGCTCTTCCTGGGGATCGAGTCGCGCGTGCCCGCGCCGCTCGTTCCGCTCGGTCTCTTCAAGCTGCGCAACATCAGGGTTTCCAACTTGGTCGGCGTCCTCTGGGCGGCGGCGATGTTCGCCTGGTTCTTCATGTCGGCGCTTTACCTCCAGCTGGTGCTTGGGTACAGCCCGCTGCAAGTCGGCCTGGCGTTCCTGCCGGCGAACCTGATCATGGGCGCGCTCTCGATCGGCCTCTCCGCGAAGCTCGTCATGCGCTTCGGCTTCAGGAAGCCGCTGGCGACTGGGCTCTTGCTCGCGGCCACCGGGCTCCTGCTGTTCGTCCGGGCGCCGGTCGACGGCAGCTTTTTCGTGGACGTGCTCCCGAGCATGATCCTGCTCGGCATCGGCGCCGGCATGGCCTTCAACCCCGTCCTGCTCGCCGCTATGAGCGACGTCGAGCCGAGCGAGTCAGGGCTCGCCTCGGGGCTCGTCAACACCTCGTTCATGATGGGCGGCGCGCTCGGTCTCGCGGTCCTCGCCAGCATCGCCGCCTCGCGGTCGCACAGCCTCCGGGTTGGTGGCTCCGGCGAGCTCAGCGCGCTCACCGGCGGGTACCACCTCGCCTTCCTCGTCGGCGCGGCGTTCGCGGCCTTGGCCGCCGTGCTCGGCGGAACGCTCCTTCGCCAGCCGGCGGGCCAGCCCAAGGCGGCTCACGGCGGAGCGCCGGCCACCGAGCTCTCCTCGTAAGGAGCGGAAATGGGCAAAGTCGTCGCCGAGATCTCGCTGTCGCTCGATGGCTACGTCGCCGGACCGAACCCCACGCTCGAGAAGCCGCTCGGCGAAGGCGGCGACCAGTTGCACGAGTGGGCCTTTCGGCTCAAGAGCTGGCGCGAGCCCCATGGCCTCTCCGGCGGCGAGACCGGCCTGGACGACGAGCTGGTGGCGGAGAACCTTCGCGCCAACGGCGCCGTTGTAATGGGCCGACGCATGTTCAGCGGCGGCGAAGGACCCTGGGAGGACGACGCAAACGCCGGCGGCTGGTGGGGGGACGAGCCTCCGTTCCACATGCCCGTGTTCGTCGTCACCCATCACCCGCGCGAGCCGCTCGTCCGGGGCGGAACGACCTTCACCTTCGTCACCGACGGCGTGGCCAGCGCGATCGAGGAGGCGCGGGCCGCTGCAGCCGAGAAAGACGTCTTGGTCGGAGGCGGGGCGAACGCCATCGACCAGTGCCTCGAGGCCGGCTGGGTCGACGAGCTCCAGCTCCACCTCGTCCCGGTGCTGCTCGGCGACGGCGTGCGCCTGTTCGACGGCGTCGGCCTCGAGCCGCCGCGGTTCGAGCTGACGCGGGTGCTCGACTCGCCACTCGTGACGCACCTTCGCTACCGCGTCGTCAAGTAACACCGCATCCCTCCACGGCGGCCGGCCCGGTTTGGCCGGCCGCCGTAGGTGTCGTACTTAGCCGGACTGCTGCCGCTCGAACAGCTCGTCAAGCCGGGTGTAGCTCTCGACGACGCCGTGCTCCATGCCGGACTCGAGCATCCCGTCCCGGTCTTCCTTCAAGTCGAAGCTCGACGTCACGACGATCCTCGTCCGGTCGCCCTCGAGCTCTTCGAACTCCGCGCGTTCTACCGAGAACTTGCCCGGCATCCCCTCCCAGGCGAAGGTGCGGACGATCAGGTTCGGCTCCTCGACCTCGCGGAGCTCGCCGAAGAAGACGAACTCGTTCCCCTCGGAGTCGCGATGGGTGAACCGGTACGAACCGCCCGGACGGAGCTCGAACTCGTCGACCGTCATCGTCAGCTCGCGCGGGCCGAGCCATTCCGGGAGCAGCTCCGGATCGGTGTATGCCTCCCAGACGAGCTGTCTGGGCGCGTCGAACGTCCGCTCGATGCGGATTTCGGTGTCGCTCGGCGTCGTGATCGACGTCTTGTGGCGCTCGTGAACCTCGTTGGTCATTTCGACGTTCCTTTCTTTCGCTCGATGATGTCGTCCAGGCGCTCGAAGCGGTCGTCCCAGGTGCGGCGGTAAGCCTCCACCCAGCCGCCGACGTCTTCGAGTCGCCTCGGGCCGAGGTAGCAGTGCCGCGTCCGGCCGTGCTTCTCGGTCTTGACCAGCCCAGCTTCCTCCAGGATGCGCACGTGTTTATTGAGACCGGTCAGCGACATTCCGGTCGGCGCGGCCAGTTCGCTGATCGTGGCAGGGCCACGACCAAGCCGCTCGAGAACACCTCGCCGTGTTGGGTCGGCCAGGGCCGAGAACGCGCGATCCAATTCAGAATACTGAACCATACGGTTCACTATACAGATCTAGCAAGCAGTGCGTCATACGTAAGCTGACCGCCGTGCCCAAGCGAGTTGTCGTCGTCTGGCGAGCCGGCCCGACGTGGACGAGCGGCGGCGTCCGAGAGCAGCCCGGCTGGGACGCGCACGCCGATTTCATCGACGCCCTGATCGAGAACGGGACGTTTGTGATGGGCGGTCCCTTCGGCGACAACTCAGGATCGATGAGCCTGTTGGAAGGCCTCACGGTCGACGAGGCCAGACGGATCATCGCGGACGATCCGTTCGTCGCGAACGGCGTCTTCGTGCTCGCTGACGTCCGTGAGTGGGACGTCTTCGTCGACGAGTTGACCGCCCGTATCTAAGAACGCGGAAAGCCCCGCAACGCGGGGCTTTCGCGCAAACCGACGATCCTAAGTGGTGCCGGAACGCCCGCTGTAATAGCTGCCGAGCTCGTTCCGGTAGCTCTGGTCGCGGTAGGTCTTCTCGTCGAATTCCGGCGCGTTCTTGATCGCGTCCTTCGTGAGGTCGACGAAGATCGTCTCGGTATCCGGGTCGATGTCACGAATCGTGCCCGCCGGAAGCATCACCTTCTTGCCGAAGATCCATGGGCCTGTGTCCACGACGATGAAACTGCCGCCGGCCTCGTGGGTCGCTTCGTCAACCTTGCCGATCTTGCCGTCGCGAGCTTCGGCGGTGAATCCGCTCAGGTCGATGTTCGGTGGTGTCGCGACTGCGAAGGTCCAGATCTCGATAGTCGCCATACCACACCTCCCTTCGAGGCTATGCCTCGGTCGTTCCCAGTCGCCTACCCCGGAGAGGCCCTGCCAAACTCGCGCTCTCGTGAGCTCATTTCGCCGTCATCTCGAGCAGTTTTTTGACCGTCGTCCAGTTTCGCGCCGTGGCCGTGACGCCGAGGCCTCGCCCAGCGAGCGCCGCCCACAGCTTTGAACGCGCAACGCCTTTCGGGTGCCACGCATAGATCTCACGTCCGCTGACGACGAGCTGCTCCGGCTTCTCGAGGGCCTCCTCGAGCTTGCGCTTGCTTGCCGCCGGAAGCTCTCCTGCGAGGAAGCTCACCTGGTAGCACTTCGGGTCGGTCGCCACCTTGCCGAGCGGATCGCGCTTGACGACCCGCGCCAGATCCGCCGACGTCCTCACGACGACGTCGATCTCGAGCCCGAACTCAGCCTTGATCAAACGCTCGCACTTCCGCGCCGTCTGCTCGGGCTTCGTGTTGCTCGAGAGGACGACGTTGCCGCTCTGGAGGTGAGTCAGCACGTCGCCGAAGCCCGCTTCCTCCAGCGCCTCGCGCAGCTTCGCCATTGGGACGCGGTTCCGAGAACCGATGTTGATCCCGCGCAGGAGGACGATTTGCGTCGTCAGCGGTTGATCGGCGACATGTCGGCGTAGCGATCGCCCGCAGCCGCCCCCTTCGGGAACACCGCCTCGAGGTCGCGCAGGTCCTCGTCGGTCAACTCGACGTCGAGCACCGCGACGTTCGCCTCGAGCTTCCTGACCCGGGTCGTGCCGGGGATGGGAACGATGTCCTCGCCCTGCGCCAGCACCCACGCGAGCGCGATCTGCGCGGCGGTGCAGCCCTTCGCGGCTGCGAGCTCCTCGACTCGCTCGACCAACTCGAGGTTCTTCTGGAAGTTCTCGCCCTGGAAGCGCGGGTTGTCGCGCCGGAAATCGCCTTCCTCGAGGTCGTCGGCCGAGCGGATCCGCCCGGAGAGGAAGCCGCGGCCAAGCGGGCTGTAGGCGACGAGGCCGATGCGGAGCTCGCGGATCGCCGGCAGGATCTGATCCTCGACGTCCCGGCTCCAGAGCGAGTACTCGGTCTGCAGGGCGGAGATCGGGTGGACGGCGTGCGCTCGGCGAATCGTTTCCGAAGCCGCCTCGGAGAGACCGAGATAGCGCACCTTCCCCTGCTCGACGAGCTCGGCCATCGCGCCGACCGTCTCCTCGATCGGCGTGTTCGGGTCGACGCGGTGCTGGTAGTAGACGTCGATGTGGTCGGTGCCGAGCCGCTCCAGCGAAGCGTCGCAGGCGGAGAGGACGTACTCGCGGTCGCCGCGGATGCCCAGTCGCTCGCCTTGCTCGGTGCGGACGTTCCCGAACTTCGTCGCGAGCACGACTTCGTCGCGCCGGCCCTTGATCGCGCGGCCCACGAGCCGCTCGTTCTTGAACGGCCCGTACGCGTCAGCCGTGTCGAGGAAGTTGACGCCGAGCTCGAGCGCGCGGTGGATCGTCGCGATCGCCTCGCCCTCGTCCGCCGTTCCGTAGAACTCGGACATACCCATGCACCCGAGGCCCAGCGCGGAGGTCTCGAGGCCCTGCGTGCCGAGGCGACGCGTCTTCACGACGGCAACTTACCCGTCGCGAAGACCTCCCCGAGCCGCTCGCGCACCCGCCCGGCCGTGAGCAAGTCCTCCTTCTCCACCGCTAGGCGAAGGGCCTCCTCCAGCGCCGCCCGTTCGGCGTCGAGGCGGCCGGCAAGACGCTCGACCTCGGCCCGGGACATCGCAACGTACTCCCGCAGAGTGACGTAGTCCGTCGCATCACTGACCGCGACGGCGGCCTGAATCGACTTTGCCGCCGCATCGTGATCGCCGCGGCGCGCGAGCACTCTCGCTCGCACACACGCTTGACGCACATGCGGCTCGAAGTCGTCCGGCTGGGCGATCCTCTCGGCTTCGTCCGCAAACGCCAGCGCTTCGTCGTCTCGCCCCAGATCGAGCGCCGCAGCTGCCCGAAGACCAACAATCGTGGCGACGAAGCCTGTCTCGGCGGTCTTACTCATGAACTCATAGCTCTCTCCAAGCACCGCCTCCGCGGCAGCAGGTTGCCCCGACGCAAGCTCCAGATCCGCCGCGATCATCGCCGTCCCCGCCCAGTTCTGTCGCTGCCCGATCTCGAAGAGGCGTGCCCGTCCGTCCCTGATGTCTTCGCGCCCCTCGTCTACTTCTCCCCGCAAGCCCTTCAAGCAGCCGCGGCCCACCGTCGCAATCGCCTCGAGCTGCGGGTGCCCGACGGCATACTCGATGATCTCGTTCGCCTGTCGGATGCCCTCCCCAGTCGGCATCGGGCCCCACCAGAGCCCCCAGGCTCTCCATCCCAGAATGTCCGCGATCTGCCCAGAGCTCCCCGCTCGCTTTGCGTGTTCGAGTCCGCGAGCCCACCTTCTCTCCCCCTCGTCCGTCCTGCCGAGCCATCCGAGGAAGTTGCCGGCGAGCCTCGAGGCCCATGCCACCCCCTCGTCGTCGCCTTGGCGGGCCAACTCGCTCTCGGCTGCCTCCACCTCGGCAAGCGCCTCATCCAATGACGCGGTTCGGTCGTGCTCGACTCTCAGCTCGAGCTCGACGAGTCGTGCCCTGTTGTAGCTGCGTGAATCGCCGGCGAGCTCCGCCGAGGCGAAGAGCTCTTTCAGCACTTCCCTGGCTCGTGCGGAGTCAGCGACCCCGAGCAGGACCCTCGCTAGCTGCAGCAGAGCGTCTCTGTGGGACGCGCTGCCCCGCGGCGCCAGCGCGACGCTCCTGGGTACTAGGCTCTCGACGGCCGGGACGTCGCCGCGGTCGAAGGCGCGCTTCGCGGCCGCGAGCAGCCGTTCGGCCGCGCGTGGAGCGAGGGCGCGCGCGCCGCCGTCGAGCGGGCCGAGCTCACTTCGGTAGTTGAAGGCCTTCTCGAGGTGGTAACCGACGATCTCGTCGAGCTCCACGAGATCGGGCGCATGCCGCTCGAGCCAATCGGCAAAGCGTTCGTGCAGCTCGGCCCGTGTCGCCTTCGGCAGCGCCTCATAGGCGGCATCCCGGATAAGGAGGTGGCGGAAACGAAACGCGTCATCACCGGCGAGCAACGACTGCTCTGGGCGAACGAGATCCTTCCGGACCAGCGTCATCAGCCGGCCGTCCACCTGCTCGTCTTCCGGCGCCAGCGCGAGCACGGCCCCCCGGTGGAAGACCTGGCCCTCGACGGCGCCCCGTTCGAGCACGCTTCGCTCTGCTTCGTCGAGCTGGTCGAGACGCGACGCGAGCAGCGCCTGGATCGTCGGGGGGACCGCGATTTCGGCAGATCCGTTCCCCTCGCCACGCTCGGCGAGCATCGCAAGCATCTCGCCAACGAACAGGGGATTCCCGCCGGCTGCCTCGAGGATCCGCGCTCGCAGGAACTCGTCGATTTGCGCGCCGGACAGGAGCCGCTCGATCAGCTCCCCCGTCTCATCCGGTGAGAGCGGCTCGAGCAGAACGTTGGTGGCGTTGAGCTTGCCGCCTCCCCAGGCAGGCCGGCGGTCGAGCAGCTCCGGACGCGCCATGCAGAGAAGCAGGATCGGGGCGTCACGGCTGAAATCGGCAATGTGCTCGACGAGGTCGAGAAAGACTGGCTCCCCCCAATGCAGATCGTCGAACACGACGACGAGCGGGGCGCGGGCGGCGGCGGCCTCGATGAGCTTGCGCACGGCCCAGGCGATCTCCTCCGGCGAGCTCGCCAGCGTCTCCCGGCCGAGGATCGGGTCAAGCGTGCGCGCCGCGGTCGGATCGAAACCCAGCTCTGCGAGCGCCTCGTCCGGCGCAGGGCCAAGCAGCTCCTTCACTGCCGCAGTAACAGGCCAATAGCTGATCCCTTCGCCGTAGGAGAGGCAGCGGCCGCCGATCACGGTCGCGCGGTCGAGGCTCTCGAGAAACTCCGCCGCCAAACGAGATTTTCCGACTCCCGCGGTTCCGAGAATCGTGAAGAGATGGCACGACCGCTCGGCGATCACGTTTGCGAATGCGCCGGCGAGGAGCTGCCGCTGGCGCTCCCTCCCCACCATCGGGACCGTCTGTCGGCGGGCTCCAGGCTCGACGGCCGTCACGCCCAGAAGCCGAAAGGCCGGTACGCGCTCGGCCTTGCCCTTCAGCTCGAGCGGCGCGACGGGCTCGACCTCGACCGCGTCCTTGACGAGGCGCAACGTTTCCGCGCCGAGCAACACCTCGCCGGGCTCGGCCGCCTGCTCCAGGCGAGCGGCGACGTTGACCGCGTCTCCGGTCGCCAACCGCTCCTCTGTCCCCGTCACCACTTCACCGGTGTTCACGCCCGTTCGCAGCTCGAGGCGGGTGCCGTACGACTCGGCGAGCTCGGCATTGAGGCCGCCGAGGGCGTCGCGAAGCTCGGCTGCCGCCCGAACCGCGCGTAGCGCGTCGTCCTCGTGGACGGCCGGGACGCCGAAGACGGCCATGACAGCGTCGCCGATGAACTTCTCGACCGTGCCGCCGTGGCGCTCGACGACGTCCTTCGCGACCTCGAAGTAGCGGGCCATCACGCGTCGCAGGCTCTCGGGGTCGAGCTGCTCGCCGAGCTCTGTCGAGCCCGTGACGTCGCAGAAGAGGATCGTGACCGTCTTCCGCGACTCCCGCGCCGGCTCGGCGTCGAGGACGGCACCGCACGAGTCGCAGAAGCGGGCCTCCTCGCGGTTCTCGACACCGCAGCTTGGGCAAGCCGCCACGATACGAGTCTAGGACGAGTCCCGGCGGCGGGCTAGCGCTCCGCGTGACCTACGCAGGCGGGCCCGGTAGCGCGGCGGTGAACCGCGAGTCCCTCAGTCTCGATCGCCTGGACGTAGCGGCGGATCAGCTCTTTGTTTGCTTCGGTCGACATCTCGCTCGGGTCGGTCGCCCTATCCCGACGCGATGCGCTTGACGATATGCCGTGCGTCCCTGCGCACGCCGCCGATGTTCTCGGAGGTGAACGCGTAGAGGAAGTCCAGGCCGACGAAGTAAAGGCCGGGCTCCGAAGTGACGCCGCGTTCGTGGACCGGCGCCTCGTCGTCGGCGAAGACCGGGACGTCGATCCAGCCGAAGTCCTGCCGGAAGCCCGTGCACCAGATCACGTTCGCGACGTCCATGACGCGCCCGTCCTCGAGGACCGGGAGGCCATCTTGCACTCCGACGGTCTTCGGCACGCGGTCGATGCCGGCGGCATCGAGGTCGTCCGTCTTGACCCTGATCCGCGGAGCGCCGTCCGCGAGCACATGCGGCCGCACCTTGCGGCCGAGCGGCGTCCTCACGGTGAGCACGTGCGATGCGATGAACCAGAGGATCGGCAGCACGAACCGCGACGACCGGCTCTCGATGCGGATCGGCACCTGCCCCTTGTCCCTGCCCGAGAGCCAGTCGAAGCTGGGACGGATCGCGGTACTCGCTGGAATGCATCTGCACGATGCGCGGATCGAGCTCGGCGGCAAAGCCGGGCACCGACGGGGTCCCGTAGAACCCGGTCGCGACGACCACGTTGCCGGCCTCGAACCGGCGCTCGCCGCACTGGACGATGTAGCGGTCGCCGTCCTTCGTCAGCCGGTCGACCGCCATCCCGGTTCGCACCGGAAGCTCGAAGCGCGACGCATAGGCCTCGAGGTAGTCGGCCGTCTCTCGCGCGGTCGGATACGACCAGCCGGAGGCCGGGAACGGCCAGCCGGGCAGGCCGTCGTAACGTGCAGGGGTGAACAGACGGAGGGAGGTCCAGGTCCGCGTCCGCCAGGAGCCGCCGATGCGCTGATTGGCGTCGAGGATCACGAACGAGCCGGCGCGCTGCTTCAGGTAGTAGCCGACCGCAAGGCCGGCCTGGCCCCCGCCGATGACGACGGTGTCGAACTTCTCGACCGTTGCGACGTCGCCGCCGCCACTGCTCTCGATCGCTGCTTCCTGGATTCCCATGACCGTTCCTCCTGAGATCGAATGACCTGCTCCACGACCGTAAGGAGGAACAACTCGGCCCGCATCGCGCGGATCCACCAACTTCCCTCCGCCCGAATGGTCATTTCTGACCATGCGGGGACTTAGGGCCCTGCCACTCCGGAACTCGCTGTGTTCGCCCCGACTGGACCGGTCTCGCGGACCACAACTTCATCCCGGCCGAGCCCGTTTCGGATCAGCCAGTGCCCGGTGTCCGGGTAGCAAACATTGGCCGGCAGACCCGTTGTCGATAAGAACAGCGCGCGCGCGACCGACTCGCCGCAATTGAGCAGCCGGTGAGCGCCGGCTGGCCCTTCCGGGAGGCACACAAGATCGCCGGCCTCGAGATGATCCTCACCTTGCGGGTGGCGCAAGGTGGGCGTTCCGGCCAGGACCAGCTCGGACAAGGCCAGCGGCCCGGAAGGGCATCCTCCTCCGAAATAGCGCCGTCAGCTACTGGCACGGCGAGGGAACGGCGGGACCGTCGGAGTCAGTCGAGATCGTGCGCGAGCCCAAGAGGTCGCCGCCGCAGCCAGCCGTGAACGCGCTGGCCCTCCGTGAGGAGGCGGCTGACCCGCACGCGCCGACGGGATTCCGGTATCGCGCGGCGAAATCTCGGAGCCCACACCCTGAGGTCACCTGGCGTCAGGATCCGCTCCCCCGCGGGTTCGCGAAGCACCGGTGCGCCCGCGATCACGTAGAGCCACTCCTCGATCCCGTGGTGGTAGTGGTATGGCCAGATCGGCAAGCCCGCCTCGGCTTGATAGACGCTCGCGCCGATCCGTTGAGCCCCCAGCCGGAGACCCACCGAGGTTGCGACGTGACGGAAGCCGGCTTCGTCGAGAGGCTCGTCCAACTCGACGCAGAGGATGTTTCGCACGGCGACCGTGCTCCCACTCAGGAGCTCAATCTGAAATGACCTCTTAGACCAAGTTGTGCTCGAAGGCGAACGCGCCGGCTGCGGTCCGCGACGGAACACCGAGCTTGGTGAAGATGTTCTGCACGTGCCGGGCGACAGTGTGCTCGCTGATGACGAGCGTCGCTCCGATTTCCTTGTTGCTCTTACCGGCCGCGACGAGGCGGAGCACCTCCAGCTCGCGGGCGGTCAGCCCGTGGCTGTCGCCGGCGGCCCCGGCGAGGGAATCCAAAGCGGCAAGGTCCGGTGCGGCACCGAGGCTCTCAAATGCGCTCCGGGCCGCGTCGAGCTCGAGCGCGAAGGCATCCTCGTCGCCCAGCGCCC
>Ga0209156_10004161_pt1 | contig 10596 bp, 10 predicted proteins | sample GraSoiAngelo_124_FD_185881 | JGI IMG/M metagenome (GOLD analysis project Ga0209156, IMG submission 185881) | Grasslands soil microbial communities from the Angelo Coastal Reserve, California, USA - 14_0927_05_20cm (SPAdes) (version 2) | ecosystem: Environmental > Terrestrial > Soil > Grasslands...
TGCCAAGCACCATGTAAGCCGCGAAGTAGGCCTGATACAGCACGTCCAAATGGGTATACGCGCCAAGACCGCGGCCATCGTGAGCGTAGCGAGGTTGCGGATCCAGCTGGTTCCTCAGTCCGGTGTCGATGCCGTTCTGGACTTGTTGGAAAGTAGTCGGGTCAGTCATGTAATCGACGCCCGATGCGTAGGTGAGCATCTGCTGGTTCATTTCCTGTGCACCCAGGAAGGTGGGGATGAGATAAAACTGAGAGATGTAAGGTCCTACGGTATCGCCCGGGTAAGGGCCGCGGAAGAGCAGATTTGGCGTGACGCGGCCATTGCTGTTTCGCGGCCCTGCGTAGGTCGGCATTCCTGAAAGTTCGCGTGCAGCCTGGCCAGCAATTTCATTTGAAGCGTAATCGGTGAACGCCACATCGCGCAGCAGCGAGGCCCAGTACATTTCGACCAGTTCCGTCCCGTAAGCCTCGCTGGCGACGGCGGGCGCGGGGGCGACGACTATTCCGTTCTCTTGATTGGCCGGAGACGGAGCGTTGCCGAACTGCGCGGCATCGCTGCCCTCCAGGGCGAATGCGAGCCCGCCTTGCGGATCGTTCAGCGTCCGCGTGCCGCCGATGATGATGTTTTCGAAATCTGCGTCCCTGCCGCTGTTCAAAGCTCTCTTGAAGGTTTGGTACGCATTCAAGTTCACCAGACCGATCCCGTCCTGGAGAATGCCCTTGGTGTAGGTGCCGGACTTGTCTGGGTAACGTTCCTCATCGCCGTTGGTCGGGTGGGGCGGAACGGGAATAAGGGCTTCCTTCGTCGCGGTCCCGACGCGGATGGCGAAGGACTTTTTCACCCGGGGATCGATCACCGTACCCGGTAGCCGAACGCCATCTGCGGTGCCAGAAGCGTCAGATTGAGCTGAGGCAAGATGGGCTTTGCCGAGCACCACGCCACCCGTCAGCGCCGCACCTACCTGGCCTAAAAACTTGCGGCGGCTAGACCCTTTGGCGGCATTGTTGGTGGAAGGGTTTCCTGTTTCGGTTACATCAGCAACGGTATTTTTCTCGTTCATTGTGATCTCTCCGTCTTGATCAAGTGCGTGGGGTTTCGCGACATCGTTGTCTTGGCTTCCAATAATTAGAGAAGGGTCTTCCCGACACTCCGCTTGGATTGCCTTTTGCTTTGCAAAAATTGGCATAGGCAACTGGTTTTTTTCGATAACATGGTTCCCGGCAGATTTTCCTTCTCGGTTATATTCCCGACGGCGTTTGTCTCCTTCATTGTAACCTCTGGATTGGTCGAGTGATCGGCTCAGAGTTAATTACAAGTGACCCCTCTCGACAACAACAATCCTAAGAGCTTGCGATCTAATCTGTCCGCATAGCGAAGGGCGAGAGATCTCGACCCATTTTTGCTTCATGTCTGCGATCTTTGGGTGCTGTAGCGGCGCATGCGGCTCGCCTGCAAAATTCAAGTCCAGTTGAGCCAAATGCGCTATCGCACTTTGCGAACTGTCGAATCCAGTTTGCCGCGCGGTGTTCCTGTCACCAGTGGCTGGGGGTCAGATTCCAGGTGGCGCTGCCCGGGAAAGCGGTGCCGGCCATGAGGAGTAAGGCAATCGGGGAAGCTTTCATCCCATGATCGCAGCAGAAAACCGCCATGATTTCAGGTTCATCCCCCGCGGACCCGCGACAGCGCGTTCCTTCGCCCTCACCCAAAGATGATAGAGTTACTTGGACCTGACCCCTTTTCCACCTGCCTTTTTAACTTCCGTAGCTTCGTGACCGAGTTAAGCGGACCGGTTGTGAGCCAGATATTTGTTCCATTAAAACCCAGCGCATAAGGTAGTCCGTTTAGCGGAAAGCTTTAATCAGATCCGGTTTGTCCAATTCTTGCGCACTAGATGAAAGCACGAAAAACCGAGCAGGCGAGAGACCAAAAAAGCTAACGCGATCAGTGTTCGTCAGTGAGGAGTGTTGGCAAGCTTGGTCTGCGACATCAGTTAGCCGGGTTAGGCCCTGAACGGCAGCTACTCAGGGTTGGCGGCTGATCTTGGTTACCGCGTTGCTATCAAAGTCTGAGACCCACATGCTTTGACCATCGTAGAGGATGGCTTGGGGGGAACGGCCGACTCTTAGCTGCCCGTGGAGCCGGCCATCGTTGGCATGCAGCCGCCAAACGGTATTGTCGGATTCCATCGGTACCCAAATGTTATTGCCATCGAAAGCGATCTCCTGGGGACCGTCGCCCACGGGAAAGGTGCCGAGCACAGTTCCATCGCTCGCCAGTAATTGGGTCAGGTCATTGCTGATGTTATTGCTGACCCAGATGTGGACTCCGTCAAAGCCGATGCCCTCTGGCCCCGTGCCAACGTTGAAAGTGCCAAGCACAGTCCCATCGCTCGGCCGCAGCTTGGTGACATTGTTGGACAAGGAATTGGTTCTCCAAATATTCGTCCCGTCAAAAAGCACAAACACCGGGTTCGAGCCGACGTTGTACGTTGCCTCAATGGTGCCATCACTCGGCCGCAGTTTTGTCACGGTGTTGGCAGATTGGTTGGCTATCCAAAGGCTCGTTCCGTCAAATGCGATGCCAGTGGGAGTTGCTCCGGCGGGAAAGGTGCCCAGGACGGCGCCATCGCTGGCGCGGAGTTTGGTCACAGTATCGTCGAGAAAGTTTGTAACCCAGATATTAGCGCCATCGTAGGCGGCCTCCAGAGGCGTCCTTCCTACCCTGAAGGTGCCTTGATTTGCTCCGTCGATGGCTCGCAGTTTGGTGACTGTGCGATCATTCTGATTGACCACCCAAATATTTGCTCCATCAAACGCGAGGCCAATCGGCCCATAGCCCACCGGGAAATTTTGGAGAACAGCATCCGCGGCGTTAGCCTGCGGAGAAATGACCACAAGGGTGAAAGCCACAGCTATAGTCACCAAAAGTCGTCTCATTAATAACTCCACGGGCGTTGAGCTTACCCTCACCTGGCGCTGCGCGTCCAACTCTCCCTGAGCGAGAGGATTGAGGTGAGGAGTCGCAAGAGAGATCTCCGGGTTTCTCGCCGTTTGTGGGATGGCCTCTAACAGAATCCCCCTGCGAAAAGGATCGAGGCGCCTCTCAAAAAAAACAGAGGTGTGTGTTTTCTGGCGTGTTATGGCACCTTTCATGACTTAGTTGTTACCGGGAATAACGTTGGTCTGTCAATCCCCAATTCTCCGTTTGGCTTCTAGAGTCATCTCATAAACAACTCCATGTGCATTGACTTTTCACTCACCTGGCACCGGTGCGTCCTCCTCTCCTTCTGAGTTGAGGGGTCTCAAGTGAGATCTCCGGACTGATCAAGTGCCTGTGGTTTCGCGGCATCGTTGTCTTGGCTTCTAATAATTAGAGAGGAGTCTTCCCGACACTCCGCTTGGATTGCCTTTTGCTTTGCAAAAATTGGCATAGGCGGCTGGGCCTTTTGGGAAGCATGGTTGCCGGCAGATTTTCCTCCTTCGGTTATATTCCCGATGGGGTTTGTCTCATTCATTGTAATCTCTCGATCGGTTGAGCAATTAGACCGAGTTAATTACAAATGAATCCTTCTAGAAAATAATAATTCTAAGGGAGCCTCCGATCTTTGATGATGCTGTAGCGATGCACGCGGCTCGCGTGCTAAACGTCCCTCACCGCCACGGCATTTCGATTTGCGATCTTCGATTTTAGATTGCGCGTCCTTGCTCCTGCTGCTCGGTTAAGTCACTGCTAAATTAGCGGCTATGAACTGGGAAATGATTAGCGCGGTGGCACAGATGCTTGGCGCCATTGGCGTCATTATTTCGATCATTTATCTTGCTGCCCAAATCCGCAATCAAAACAAAGAAAGCCAGCGCGCGGCGATGAACGTTTTAACGTCGCACTGGAGCGATTTGAACAGAACCCTTGTCGAGAAACCAGACTTGGCCGCGCTATGGCTTCGGGCTCTGCAATCGTTTCGACGAGTTCGACGGCGCGTCGAAGCTAAGGTTTGGCGCGCATCTGGGGCGTTTCTTGCGAATGGCCGATGGTCTTTATCTTGGCGTTTTAGATGGAATGCTCGACAAGCGACTATGGCGCGGATATGAGCGAACACTCGCTGATACTGTAGCTTATCCAGGATTCCAAACGTGGTGGGCTACACGAAAACACTGGCACACGGACGAATTCTGCGCGCTAATTGACCGACACATTCAAACTGCGAAACCGAAAATTTACGACGGCTACAACTAAATTCAGGCGCCCGCCATACACATGCACACCGGATCAACACAGATCAAAAACTTCATCGACGGTCAATTTGTTGAGCCGATCTGCGGGAAATACCTCGACAACATTGAACCGGCGACTGGCAAGCCATACACGCAGGTGGCCGACAGTGACGCGCACGACGTTGATCTTGCGGTCGTGGCAGCGGAAAAGGCGTTCCGCGATTGGTCAAAGAGACCCGCCGCTGAACGCTCGACATTTCTGCTGCGGATCGCCGATTTGATTGAGCGCGATCTCGAAAAGCTCGCACGCGCTGAGTCGATCGACACGGGCAAGCCGCTCTCACTCGCACACGCGCTCGACATTCCGCGCGCGGCTAGCAATTTCCGTTTCTTCGCCACCGCAATCCTTCACACCGAATCCGAAGCACACATCACTGACAACGTTGCGTTCAACTACACGCTGCGCCAGCCGCGCGGCATCGCCGGATTGATTTCGCCGTGGAATTTGCCGCTGTATTTGCTGAGCTGGAAAATCGCGCCTGCCATCGCGGTCGGTAACACAGCCATTGCTAAACCGAGCGAGCTGACGCCAATGACGGCTTACATGCTTTGCGATATCCTGCTCGAAGCCGGACTGCCGAATGGCGTTCTCAACGTCGTGCATGGAACCGGCCCAAGCGTCGGCGCTGCGATCACGGCGCATCCAAAAATCAACACGATTTCGTTTACTGGCGGCACAGTGACGGGCCGGAAAGTGGCGGAAGCGTGCGCGCCGTTGTTCAAGAAGGTGTCGCTCGAACTCGGCGGGAAAAATCCAAACATCATCTTCGCCGACGCCGACCTCGACGCCGCCATTGCTGGCAGCGTCCGCTCGTCGTTCGCGAACCAGGGACAAATCTGCCTGTGCGGTTCGCGCGTGTTCGTCGAACGGTCGGCTTACAAGAATTTCGTCGATCGTTTCATCGACAAAACGTCGAAGCTGAAAGTCGGCGATCCGCTGGACCCGGCCACGGATCAAGGCGCGGTCGTGAACAAAGCGCAGCTCGATAAAATAAAGTTCTATGTCGATCTTGCGCAGAAGGAGGGAGGCAAAGTCGCCCTTGGTGGTAAAGCGCCGGCCTCGATCAATGAGCGTTGTGAGTTCGGTTATTTCTTCCCGCCGACCGTCATCACCGATTTACCAGTCTCATGTCGCACCAATCGCGAAGAGATCTTCGGCCCGGTCGTCACCATCACCCCGTTCGACAATGAAGAAGAAGTGATCGGGTACGCCAACGATTGCGACTACGGCCTGGCTTCGAGCGTCTGGACCCAAAATCTCAATCGCGCGCATCGCGTCGCCGAACGAATCTCCACCGGCACCGTCTGGGTAAACTGCTGGCTAGTGCGCGACTTGCGCGTCCCGTTCGGCGGAATGAAACAAAGCGGTGTCGGCCGCGAAGGCGGCGAAGAAGCCTTGCGTTTTTTCACCGAGCCAAAAAACGTCTGCATCGCAAAGTAAGAGAGAAATTCTACCGGAAGAATCAGCCACAGACGTGCACGGATTAACACGAACGAATGCAACCAAGGCGCGCCGGCGCTTTTGTAAGACCTGCTCGATCAGACACGAAACATCTGATTTCCTTGCGGATCACGAGCAGTCGCCAAATATCTGTGTCCATCCGTGTTAATCTGTGGCTAAGAATACCCGCCTTGAGTCACAATGAGTAAGTCCTTGGAAAGCTTCCGAGCGCCGGAGCCTGTGGGCGCGTTCCCGCATGCCAAGCGAGTCGGTGACCTCTTGTTTCTTTCCGGCATCGGGCCGCGCGTGCGCGGGAGCAAGGAAATTCCCGGCGTCACGGTTGATTCGGCTGGTAACGTCGTGAGTTACAACATCGAAACGCAATGTCGTGCGGTGTTCGAGAACGTTCGGATCGTTTTGGAAGATGCCGGCGCGACGTGGCAGGACATCATCGACGTCACGGTCTTTCTTACGAACATGAAAAAAGATTTTCCGATCTACAATCGGCTCTACGCGGAATATTTCGCCGGGTCTGGCAAACCAAACCCAACGCGCACGACAATTGAAGTGACGGCGCTACCCACGCCGATCGCGATCGAGCTCAAGGTAATCGCAGCTGTGGGATAAAACGAACCGCGGATCAGACGGATTCAGATCTTTTCCTGCGTTCCTGCTTTCCTAATTCAATTTCTTGATCTTGGTTTCCTGGTTTCCAGATTGGACGATCAGAGCATGAGCAAAACGCTATTTCGCATCATCGCCGCGGATCACACTGGTATTACGGTCGCAAATCTCGAACGATCGCTCTCTTTCTGGCGCGACGTGCTCGGGTTTGAGCTTTCTCACCGGCCGCACCAAACTGGCAATCTCGCCAGCGAAATAACCGGTGTGCCCGGCGCCGAGATTTCAATTGCTGTCCTGAAAGGTTACGGGCACAAGATCGAATTACTCGAGTACCTTGCCCCGCCCGACCGAAAACGTGTCGATCTTCGACCTTGCGATGTCGGATCGGTGCACGTCGCGCTTACGGTAGATAATCTTGACGCTGCGTTGAGCGCGATTGCAGCATCTGGTTGGAAAGCGGTTGGAAACCCTCAAATCCTGAAAACGGGACCGAACGCCGGGAAGCGAGTCGTCTACGTTCGCGACCCGGATGGGACAACAATCGAGTTCATGCAACCGCCCGCTGGCAAAGGGAGAAGGAAGAATTAAGAAGTAGGATGACTTTCTCCGCTGACGAAGATTTCGCGCTCCAACTCGATGCCGAGGATCCACTCCGGCAGTTTCGCGAAAAATTTCATCTGCCGCTCGGGAAGAACGGCAGGCCGGTGATTTATTTCGCCGGCAATTCGCTCGGCCTGATGCCGAAAGGTGCTCGTGCAATCGTCGAAGAGGAAATGGACAATTGGGCAAAGCTCGGAGTCGATGCTCATCATGCCACCGGAACGCCATGGTATTCGTATCACGAGACGCTGCGCGAACCGATCGCCGGGTTGGTCGGCGCGAAGCCACTCGAAGTGATCTGCATGAACAGCCTGACGGTGAACCTGCACCTGATGATGGTGACGTTTTATCAGCCGACGAAATCGCGCTTCAAAATCCTGATGGAAGAACCAGCTTTCCCTTCCGACACCTACGCGATCAAATCGCAGATCGTTCATCACGGGCTTGATCCGAAGGAAGCGCTTATTCTCGCGCAGCCGCGCAAAGCCGAACTCACCGTTCGAACTGAAGATATTGTCGATCTAATTCAAAAGCACGGCGACCAACTTGCGGTGATAATGATCGGCGGCGTGAACTTTTTCACGGGTCAGTTGTTCAACATTCCGGAAATCACGGCCGCGGCCCAGAACTGCGGGATCATCGTTGGCTTCGATCTCGCCCACGCGATCGGCAATGTGCCCCTGGCATTGCACGATTGGAACGTCGATTTCGCAGTGTGGTGCTCGTACAAATATCTCAACGCGAGCCCCGGCGCGGTCGCAGGCGCGTTCGTGCACGAACGGCACGCGACCAACACGAACCTTCCGCGCCTCGCGGGTTGGTTCGGCAACGATCCGAATACCCGGTTTCGATTGCATCTTGAGCCGGAATTCATTCCCGTTCCCTCGGCTGATGGTTGGCAAATTAGCAACCCGCCGATCTTTTCGATGGCGCCGCTACGCGCCTCGCTCGCGATCTTCGATGAAGCCGGCGGCATGGAACGACTGCGTGCAAAATCAATCAAACTGACCGGCTATCTCGAGTTCCTTTTAGGTCAAGCGGGCTCGAACCGCTTTACGGTCATCACGCCACGCAAGAGAGACGCGCGCGGATGCCAGTTATCGATCTTGGCACACGAACATGCCAGAGAACTTTTCAAGAAACTCCAGGCCGCGGGTGTGAAGTGCGATTTTCGCGAACCGAACGTCATCCGGGCCGCCCCAACGCCGCTCTATAACACCTTTCATGAGGTCTGGCGCTTCGCAAAAATTCTGGCTGAACATCAATAACCGACTTAGCCTCGGTGGCCGTGGATGAAAGGCATGTGTGTGAGAGTGATTCGTAATCTTGTTTTCGTCGTTGCATTCGTTGTTTGCACACGTGCAGCTTGCGCGAGCGACGCGTACTCAATCAAGAGTTTAAGTAAGGCGCTAGCAGCGCTCGCGTCTGATGTCGATCCGACCGAGGCTGAGCTAGCATCGGAGACCGCGCACACGACCGCGCGTAGTCTTAAAATTAAATATCATGTGGTCTTAAATCCGGAGTTTCAATGCTTCCTGATCAACGTCGGCTTGCGGAAACGTGGCTGGTGCGGCCATTGGACGCGCGATATCGGCGAACGCCTGAAGGAGCTCAAGCTCAAGACGCTAGTGCTTCACTGGGGTGTTGCTTATGATGGAACATCGTCAGAGAACAATTGCGTCGTAGTGACTGCACGCAACCAGCCTTTCCAGGACGGAATCATCCTCGATGGGTGGCGGAGGGGAGGCCGATTGTTCTGGTGCGCCGTCAAAAAAGACGACGAATACGAATTGGAACAGCATTACGGCCATTCAGGGATCACGGCATGGAAAGAGAAAATGGTCTACACCGCCTGGCTGCAGGACTACCGACACGCCTACGAATTTGAACCGCCGGCGCGAAAAGTGCAGCCTGGACTTCGTTAGCCATGAACTAACTGGCTAAAGCAATTCAAATCTTCGCTGGGCTCGTGATTCGTAAACTTTGATCCATGGCGAAGGTTGTTATCATCGGCAGCGGAGCTACAGGCAAGCGTTAGGGGTTCTTTCGTTCAAGCGCCACAAAGGGATGCAGCTCCGCCGTCATCAGTCCGCCCGCGACGGCGGGATCGGCCTGCATGAACGCACGCGCAGCGGCTTCATCGAGCGCCTCGAAGATCGCAATGCCGAACGTCTTGTCACCCGGTTCTTCCGTGCGTCCAGCGAGGATCAGTTGACCCCGATTTTGTCGCTTCTTGGAATCGAGCGAAGTGATGCTCCAGTACTTCGTTGTCCTCCTTGGTCCAATTCGCGTCCGAATAGAGGCGCGGTACGAGCCGTAGTGCATAGATGAATTGCTTGGGTTTTCAGCCTTCGGTGCTTGAGCTGGCAACGATTGACCGATTGTAAAAGTGCAAACCAGGGGAATGATGAATCGGAGATAAGACATAAGGGCGTTTTTTATTTCGAACAGGATTTCCGGATTAAACCCGAATTAGAATTATGCAACATCCATCGAATCCCGCGTCTTTTCTCTTTCTGGACGGCGAAGTTTTTTCCTTATTGGACTAACCGATCTGCTTCTCGAGCCGATGTTGAAAATAGCCCTTCCAACTTTCAGGAAGTGAATCGACTCCGATGGCTCGGCGCAGCCCTTTCAGATCGTTTTTCTCAAAAGCGTAAAGGCGGGTAATGTCGGCCACGCTGATTTCTTCTTGTTCTCGCCCGATTAGTTCTATCGCATCGCCGCCGCTTACCAACCCCTCGCGCGCCACGGCAAAATAGAAACCGTTGCGACGGCTGGCCAGAAACCGCTTGATGATATCGGGGCGGCCGAACTTTATGCCAAGTTTGTAACAGGGCATTCGTGGTTCCGTGACCATGACTTCGGTTTCGCCGATTCCAAACCTGTCCCCGATGTAAACGTTTTCCTCAAGCAATCCCTCGGTGGTGAAATTTTCTCCAAACATGCCCCAGGGTAGATCGACTCCCGGCAACTCTGTTCGCCAGGAGTCGTAATGCTCCGACGGATACGCGTAGACCGCTTTAGTAACGCCGCCGTGGACAGTCAGATCGGCTTGCTGATCGCCGTCCAAGTTTAACGTGCGCATCGTTACCGGCCCGTCGACCGGCTTCTTGAAAATTCCTGTCGTGACGAGTTTACCTTGCCAGGTTACTTCCTTCGGCAATCCGACGTTCACCGACAAGATTTTCATGTTTCGCGACCTGCCTCACAGAATACCGGCATTATGCCGGCCATTTCAGCGCATTAGGCAACGATACTTTGTGTCCTTGGCGGACTTTGTGCGAGCTGATTCAATCCTTGAGACATCCGTGATATACCCATAATCCGCGGTTCAGTCTCTTTTCCTGTTTTCCTGACTTCCTGATTAGTCGATTCTGAGTCGTGGCGAAATTCATTCTCATCGGCAGCGGTTTGGCCGGCGGATTGCTCGCCGCCTACTTGGGGCGCCGTGGCTACGATGTCGATCTTTACGAGCGACGAGCCGATCCGCGCGAAGGCAATATTGTCGGCGGGCGCTCGATCAATCTCGCGCTCTCGACGCGCGGGATTCACGCGCTCGAGCAACTCGGGATCGCTGACGAAGTGTTGCGGCACGCCATCCCGATGCGCGGCCGGATGATACATGATAAATCCGGCGATTTACATTTCGCGTCGTAC
>Ga0209156_10004164_pt1 | contig 10592 bp, 14 predicted proteins | sample GraSoiAngelo_124_FD_185881 | JGI IMG/M metagenome (GOLD analysis project Ga0209156, IMG submission 185881) | Grasslands soil microbial communities from the Angelo Coastal Reserve, California, USA - 14_0927_05_20cm (SPAdes) (version 2) | ecosystem: Environmental > Terrestrial > Soil > Grasslands...
GACCGATTCTCTGCAGCCCCTCATGAGATCTACCTGTACTGCCCCGGTGGATATGGGAGAACCAAGCTCTCCAACAATGCAGTAGAAAAGGCGCTGTCGGTTAGAGCCACGACTCGAAACTGGAAAACGGCCAATACCCTGTTTGAGATGGTCTCCAAACTCTGACCATGGTTGGTCAGTGTTTCGAGCTCGCGGCCTTCATCGCCTCTTTCGCCAGCGCCAACCATTGCTTCTCTCCCTTCGTCTCTACTACGAACCACTCCTTCATCACACGACCGGGGCCTGGCTCGAACCGTTTGCCTTCACCCGCAGCGACAAGAGCATCAACCCGCGGCCGTGATAGTTTGACGACGAACTCGTCCTTCGACGAGAGGAGTGCGAAGATCTTGCCGTTAGTCCATAGCGCAGTCGACCCGAATCCCTTCTTGTTTGACTGGGTCACATCTGGCTCTCTAAGCAGAGCCTTGACGACAGCCGCATAACGCTCCCGTGAAGAATCAGCAGAAGCAGACATACGGGCTCAGCATCCACGATGAGATTCTTGGCTGAATATCAATAATAAGCCATCATCCACCGCGATAAACTCCCCATAATCACGACGATCGAGAAAAAAACTGATCCCGATCGAGTTCTCGAAATCCAAAAACGCAAAATATCCTCTGGGGAAAATCGTTCAAAACACGCCCAGATCGGAAATCTGGGAGGGGGGTCCCAGGCGGCTGGTTTCGCACGCTTGAGGGGCCGCCACGCGGCAACTACTGAAAACGGCTGACCAGCCCGTTCTACGCGAGAAATCAGAGATATCGTCCAGAAACGTTTCAGACGGCAGGAGGACCCATCTAGGATTTAGAAATAAAAAAATTCCCGCGACACAAAACCGCACTTCTTGAAAGACCCATTCTAGAAAATCGTTCAGAACAAGCCCCGATCAGAAATCTGAGCAGGCGATTCTCATCCGCAACATTTTTCACGCTGATTCATGCTGATAACTCGCACCTCGGAAAACGTTCGACCGGCCCATTCTGCGCCCCGAATCTTTAGGCTCGCGCGGAAAACAAGCCAGCTGTCAAGATCCTCCGCTCAAGATCTCAAAAGTAGTTGCTCCTCGCGAGACAAAAGCCGCTCTTCGGTCCCTAACCGTGCTGTGGGGTTTTTCTAGAGGCTACCATTTTGCTGGGGCTTCCGGCTTCTCCGTGCTCCGCCAGAGATAGAGAGTCGATATCGACGAGTAGGGATGCCAGTTCACAGCCAGCCTTTCGAATCTTTCTCTCGACGGAAGCTTCCGCAGCCGGTAGGCCCGCTTCGCAGCCTTTCTCAACCCGAGATCGTCCACCGGCAGAACATCCGTCCGTCCCAGCTTGAAGATCAAGAACATCTCAGCAGTCCAACGACCAATTCCTCGCACCGCGTCGAGCTCCCTCATAGCCTCCTCATCAGACAACCCCTCTAACCGTTTCAGATCCAGCCTCCCATCCATGAGCCTTTCAGCCAGATCCCGAATGTACGAGATCTTCTGCGGCGACAACCCGGCCTTCCGGAGCCTATCAATATCCGTTGACAGATACTCTCTCGGACTCGGCAGCCTCCCACCATACAGCCCCTTGAACCGGTCCAGAATCGCCCTCGCAGCAGACCCGGCCAATTGCTGAAAGATGATCGAGCCAACAATCGCTTCGTAGTGATCATCGTCCAGCTCGAACCGCAACGGACCGGTACCGCTGATAATCCGAGCCAACACCCCGTCCCTCCTCTTCAGATATCGAACCCCAACCCGCCAGACGTTCGGATCGGCGAGCGACCCAGCAGACGCACTCCTAAACGGCAACGATCCCACACGCTTCCTTCTAGCAACCAACCTAGCTGACCCACCAACCATTTTATCGCTATTAATCGTGATATCCAAAGACCGGAATGGCCCTCTCCGACACTGAAATAACCAGTGCGATAAAAACCGGACAGATAAAGATCCGGCCAAGAATAGCAAAACTAAACCCGGCCGGAGTAGACCTGCGAATAGATCGGGAGCTAGAACTCAACCCAGGCCAGCAGAGACTAGCCGCGACCCTCGAACGGGTAGAGCTCTCAGAAAACTTTCTCGGAATACTCCACATCCGCTCCAGCCTCGCCCGCGAAGGAATAATCGCGAGCCTCGCACTCGTCGACCCAGGCTTCCAAGGCCAACTCACAGTCAGTCTCCATAATGCCGGAGATAGACCAGTCAGGCTCACCAGAGGCGAGAGATTCATCCAACTCTCCATGCTAAGACTCGGCACACCCGCGACACAAACATACACTGGAAAATACCAGAACAGCACAGGAATAGTCAAGAGCCGTCGAAGAAAAATGCAAAACGTTATACATGGAGCAGAGGCTAAAGCCAGACACAACCGATGAAAGACACGTCGCGCATCCTCGACCTCAAGTACAAACTACAGACCATAGAGCTGCTCAATCTCGCAAAGACAGAGTACACATACAGAGCACTCTCAGGAATACTACACCTCCCCGAGACAGTACTCAGCCGCTACGTCAAAGGACACGTACTCCCAACGGCAGAACGCGCAGAAGAGATCAACAAGACACTCCAGAAATACATGGGACTAGAGAGAGAGCTTCACAAGAGAATAAAATTCGACGACCTAGGATTCTTCGACAACACCGAAATAATCAACGACACAATGCTGCTAGAGCGCGCGGTCCAGCAGGCCGTCGGCGCATTCGCCGGGAAGAGAATCAACAAGGTCATGACCGCGGCAGTCGACGGAGTACCCCTCGCCACACTACTCGCGCAACGCCTAGGCAAGAGACTCATCATAGCAAAACAGAACCGTGAGATCGGAGTCCGAGAATTCATCGAGGAAGTCTACGTGATGCCCCCGGCGATAATGAAGAGCCTCTACGTGTCCAAGGACGCGTTCAAGAAAGGCGAAGGCATACTCATCGCCGACGACATCATAGACAGTGGAGAAACACAGCGGGCAATGATCAAGGTCGCCTACAAGGCAAAAGCGGAGGTCATCGGAATCTACGCGCTCGTTGCGATCGGCGACACGTGGAAGCAGCGCATAGAGTCGGTAGGCAACATTCCCGTCGAGATCGGGACGCAGCTCATAAAAAAAGAGATTGATGGGATACCCGCCTAACCCCTATCTTTCAGAGTAGAAAAAGTACAATCATCAGCGGGAAACCATCAAAACCCGCCCCGCCAGTGAACCGAGACTCTCCCCCAGCGGCGGACCCGCAACCCCCACATCCGTAACAATACCCGAGACAAGCTCCGGCGGCGTGATATCAAAGGCGGGATTCAGAGCCTCCACCCCCCTCGGCCCGAGACGCGCACCCTTGAAGTAGAGCACCTCCCGCTGGTCCCGCTCTTCGATCACGACCCTAGACGGGTCCGTCTCGAAATCGAGAGTAGAGAACGGCGCGGCCGCGTAGAACGGGACCCCATAGAACTTGGCCGACAGGGCAATCGGCAGCGTCCCAATCTTGTTCGTCACGTGACCAGTCTTGAGGATCCGATCAGCCCCGACGAGAACCTTGTCAACCAGACCCCGCGCCAACACCTGCGCAGCCGCGCTGTCACAGATGATCCTCACCGGAATCCCATCATGCGCCAGCTCAAACGCCGTGAGTCTGGACCCTTGCAGCAGCGGACGCGTCTCCGTCGCGATCACGCTGATCTCCTTGCCCTCTTCAACGGCGGCCCTCACCACGGCGAGCGCAGTCCCGTAGCCAACCGTCGCCAAGGCCCCGGCGTTGCAGTGAGTAAGAACCGTGTCTCCATCCTCCAAGAGCGGGGCACCAAACTCGCCGATCTTCCTCGCAGACTCAAGCTCTCCCTTCAGAATGGCCTCCGCCTCACTTTCTAGACTGTCCTTTAGGGACGAGACGGTCTTGGCATGTGATGACGAGTTGAAGACGCGCTCGACAGCCCACCGAAGATTGACCCCGGTCGGCCTCGTCTGGATCAGAGCGTCAGCATACTTTCGAAGCTGCCTCCTCGCCTCGGCGAGATCGTTAGTCCTGATATTCTTCAACGAAAGAACAAGACCATAGGCTCCAACCACGCCAATCAATGGCGCTCCCCGAACCTTCATCGTCTTGATAGCATCACAGACCTCGTCCAGACTCCTCAACCGGACATAGGACAGCCTAGCCGGGAGTAGAGTCTGGTCCAATGCCTCCAGCACACCATTCCTCCACCTAACAGGCTCCAGACCCTTACCAGTCATCGCAACTCTGACACTAGTCCCGCTCCTTTCTATTTGAATGGCTTTATAGCCGCCCAGGCCCACGTCCAACTTTCCGAGACCCTTGGAAGCAAAAACCGAGCAGACACCAATCGTTGTCGAAGCGCTCGAGGCCTATCTGTCCAAGGGGGAAGTATTCCTCCGAGAACCGGGAAAGCTGATGGATCTCCGAGAGAAAGCGTTCGGCACGCTGACCGGCGAAAAGATCAGCCTCAACCCCTACGAGACCTTCTACCTCGTAGAGAAGAAAAGGATCAACGTCCTTGACGAGAAGACGAAACAGACAAGATCGCTACAGCAGCTCGTGACCAAACTCTCCGTTGGAAAACCTGCGATATGGACAAAATATCTGGTCTACCGCGACCTCAGAGACCGGGGATACCTGGTCCGGGAAGGCGAGGCCGGCTACGATTTCGAGAGCTTCGGAAAAGGAGCCATGAGACGCCTCGTCTCCATCGTCTTCGAAGGAGGAGAATCCACACTCGAGAAACTGGCAAGACTATCCGCGAAGGCGAACAAGGACGGAAAGGATCTAGTTCTAGCCGTCATCGACCGGCGCACCGACATAGTCTACTACACGCTGAATCCGGAAAACTTCCAAGGACAATAAACAGCACTGTGAAGGCGTTCATCCTCGTCTGAGACACAATTCACCCTTCCGCGCGGAATGAAAGACATTGAGCCGGACGAGATGGCCCGGAGGATATGGCTCGCAGACAAGATCCGACAAGTGCTCTGGAGCTACTCGTTCCAGCTTCTCGAACCAAGCCCAGTCGAGAACCTTGAGACTCTAGAGGCGAAATCCGGCCCAGGAGTCCGCGAGGAGATCTACTGGTTCAAAGACAAAGCCGGCCGAAACCTGGGCCTACGGTTCGACCTGACCGTAGGCATGACACGGATGGTGGCAAACCGATTCGACCTGCCCGAACCCATAAAGATCGGAAGCATCGGCGGAGTCTGGCGATACGACGAGCCCCAGTTCGCAAGATACCGATACCACACCCAGTGGGACGCGGAAATCTACGGAGTGGCAGAACAGTCCGCCGACGCAGAGATCATCGCCGTCGGCTCAGAGATACTCGACAGCGTAGGACTAACTGACCACGAGGTCCGGATCAGCAACCGGAAACTTGTCGAGGGCTTCCTCCAGAGCATCGACGTCCGCTCTCAAGAGCAACTCGATAGAATGCTGCGTATCGTCGATGGTATGGGCAAGAAGGGACCCGAAGCGTCCGAGGCAGAGCTGGGCCGCGCAGGACTATCCAAAGAGAAGGTCAAACGCGTCATAGGTTTCGCGGATATCTCGGGAAAGCCTAACGAAGTCCTTCCGAGTCTGGAGAACAAGCTGCCCAAGAACGAGATGATCAGCTTAGGGCTGCGAGAGCTGACGGGAACCATAGAGAATGTAGACTCTCTCGGAAAGACGTCCAAGGTCCTGATAGACCTTGGAATCGTCAGAGGAATAAGCTACTATGATGGGACGGTCTTCGAGGCCTACGACCAGGCCGGCGAGGATGTAGGCGCGGTCTTCGGCGGCGGCAGGTTCGACAAACTCTGCAGAATCTACGGTAAGCGAGACATGCCCGCGACCGGCGTGGCAGGAGGCATCGAACGACTAATGCTCTCGCTGGAGAGGAAAGGGCTCTTCCCAGACACAGACCAGAACTGTCAAGTCTTCGTCGTCATGGCAGGCTCTGAAGTGAGAAAGGAGACGATAGAAGTTCTAAGACTACTCCGCGTGGACGGGGTCCGAGCGGACAGAGACCTGAAAGAACGACCATTGAGGAAGCAGATGGAATATGCATCTTCTATCAAGGCGCGTCTCGTCGTTATTGTCGGACCGAGAGAGATCAAAGAAAACAAGGTCCGGCTCAGAGACATGAAGACTGGAGAGGAGAGAGATGTCGAGAAGAACAGAATCGCAGGAGAAGTAGCGAAAATCCTATCCTAGGTTGGTCCGACGCATGATCCGGATCGTGCGCCTTTCTAGGCCAGAACAATACGCCGAGTCCATACGGGTCCAGGAGAGCGCATGGGGACAAGACGTTTCCAGTACTATTCCGGCGCATCTGCTGATCGCTGCTCAACATCATGGCGGTCTGGTTCTCGGCGCCTACGATGGTCGTAGGATGGTCAGGGTCCTCTTCGGGATCACCGCCTTGGACAATGGCCGGGCTTACCATTACTCGCACATCACTGGCGTGGCCAGGAGCCACCAGTCGAAAGGCATAGGCTTCAAGCTCAAACTCGCCCAGCGAGAACACGTCGTCAAGAGTGGACAGAGCCTAGTGAAGTGGACCTATGATCCGCTCCAGGCTGGAAACGCCTACTTCAACATCAGAAAACTAGGCGCTATTTCTAACACATACCATAGAGAGCTCTACGGCCGACTCGATGATTCGCTCAATCGGGGAAGATTGACCGATCGTTTCGAGGTCGAGTGGCGCATCAAGAGCAAGAGAGTGAGGGAAAGGATTAGAGGACATGAACCTGCCTCGCTCGCTGAATTACTTGCGGAAGGAGGTGAGCCAGTCAACCGCGCGATGAAAACAGGCTATGACCAGCGTTTACCGGCGTCCGCTAGGCTCGGGCTAAGAGGTCCGAGGCTTCTTGTAGAAATTCCCCGAAACATAGGAAAGATTAGAGATGTGAGCCTCGGTGCAGCCAATTCGTGGACGTTGCATGCTAGAAGGATCTTCGAGAACTATTTTGACAGAGGATTCTCGGTGACTGATGTGATCGTGGACAACGACGAGGACAGAATCTTCTACGTTCTCAACCGATCGACCATTTGAGAATCCGCAGAGTTCTCCGGGAAAGTTGAATCGTCACATCAGCATCTCACGGGACTTGTAGGAACCGATCAGCCAACTCTCACAGTTACACAACGGGATTAAGCCCGCCCGTCCTCCTCAAGATGGCTGTTGGCAAATGTCTCTAACAAAGCAGGTTCTAGTATCGGATACCATGGTTGTCCATTACTCGGCAATGGGCAAGGTCAAATCGGGCAAATTCCTCTGCGTCTGCGCCCATTGTGATCATCGCCTCCAGAGCGAGTGTCTCGACAAGGGTTGTTGGTGCTGCGCAACCCAAGTTTTGTCCGCGACTCGTTAAAGGCTAGGCTATTGTGAGGGTGTAAACTGGATGGATTTCTGCCCATTTGTAATGGCCCGTGTCCAAGACGTAGGGGCCTGTAACGGTGATATGATCGTCGATGCCTGGTATTGCGATGTTATTACTATAGTTCTGGCAAGCTGACACCGCATCGGACTGCGTTATGGGCAGTGCGCAAATTATCTCGACGACCAGGTCGCCGTACTGGTACTGGTCGTTCGCAGAGTTGGTGAGGTTACTGTATTGAGAGTCGAGAGCTAGTCGTATGTGGTAGTCGCCGTCTGCTTCTTTGAAGATATTGTCTACGAATCCCGAGGCTATTATGCAGGATCTGATGATGTCGAGTCGTGATGGATTGTAGACGTGGCCAGATATGGAATCGGGATCAGCGCAGGGAGGTGTATTGTGAGAGCTGTAGTAGTAGGACATGCCGACCACGACCAGTAGAGAAGCCGCGACCAGCGCCAGCACTAGAGGAGATGCTCTCAAGAACCACTCCCATCGTACGAACACGCCCAGACACGGACGAATAGACTTACGTGGGAGAGACGTGCTAAACCCCTAAGCATGTAACCTACTCTTGCTGCTCAAAGTAATAGAGCCTTGGATCAGGGTATCATCCTGCTTAAGGGCTACGAAAGGTGAATTGTACTAGGGATGAGACATGCTGGATATTCGGAGCCCCAATCCCCCTGGGATCGCGCTCATTATTGCCGCTGTTTTCATGTGGTGGGGATTCGCGAACAACAGCCTCGCTGCGGTAACGGTCGGGGGTGTATTTGCAGCGGTGGGTATTGGACTCCAGATCCTCTACCTCCGGTACCGGTACGGCAGAGCAGTAAAACAGACGCGGTAGAGTAGAGCCCTAGGCTTTCTATTACATCTCTAGTAGCTGCCCAGCAAGAGAAGATTTCACATCTGAAACCCAGCACTACTTCTGCCACCGACCCGCAGGAAACCAGGCTAACCGTGTCTTTGCTAACGAGTCTAGGCCAACTGTGCCTTGGCAGGAGTTCTGAAAGCGGTCAGTCCAACACCTCTGAGGCGGTTCCCGATCTTCGCGATTACTCCCGGCGCATCTGTGTCGAACTTGCAGACAAGACACTGAACCAGCAGGGATAATGTCTCTATCTTGATAACGTCAAGCCCAAGATTTGCAGTCTTAACGATCTTCTCTGCATAGTCTCTGTCCACTCCGACGGTGATTACGCGATCAAAGACAAGCCTCTTCCACTGCTGAAGCTGGTCTCGGGTCCTGTCGGCCAACTCGACCGTGATCTTATCACCATCAAGTTCAGTGACGATGACATCGACGGGAAAATAGTCCGCCAGACCATTCTCGTATATGATCTCCCTCGAAGATTTTCCAACCCCGTCCGCGAGTTGAGCTCTCATTCTATGCAGTGGGTAGAGAGCATCCTTCTTCGTTGGTTCAAGAATCCCCACATCAACGTAGACGCCGAAGCCTACCCGTCCGGAGCCTGTGATGAATCCCGGGAGAACATCCCAGCGCTCGATCTTCGAACGTTGGACCGGTGCTTCGCCATACTTTTCGACGAGGAGATTGAGGAAGGCCTCAGCATCATCGCCTCGAACTCGGACCTGTAGCCATTGTTGAGGTGCCGATATCTCCCACTCGACCTTTAGACCTCTAGCGTCTCCGGATAGAACATTCCAGACCGGTCTCGGGCCACGTCTAAGAACAGTTTCCGGAATCTTTTCTGCCAGAGTGGCTGTATGCCAGCCCTCAGCCAAGACAGTTCTTCTCTAGATCAGAACCTTCCGTCGGCGAAGGCCACTGGACCCTCGGAGAGCTCCGACTCGAGCTTGCGCGAATGATCCTCAAGCATCTGTATCGTCCTAGTGTTGTCATCGCTCACCAGCTGCCCGTTGCAACCCCCGCACCTGAAGGCGGACTCCATCGCATCCTCAAAAGTCACACGACTGTCGGGGCAGCCTTTGCAGATGAAGAAGCTATGACCCTTCTCAAACTCCAGCCGAGTCCTCAACTGTTCTAGAGCCTTCTTCTTGCGGCTCCGTACAAACGCGTCCAGCTGATCAGGCTGAAGCTTCCAGTGATAGATGAACCAGCCAGTCTTCTCATCCCTAGACCGGACACAGGTCACCAGGGCATGGTCGTAGAGCTTGTAGAGAACCTTCCGAGCAGTATTCAGCCGCACATTCGCCTGGGTAGCGATAACATCATCCGTCGTCGTCCCGGCCTGAGCGAGCGCCTTTACAACGTTAAGCGCTTCTTCTCCACCGAAGAAACTAGCAAGTCGAGCGAGATCGTCATGATGGTTCCCCATACCCTATGATAACCCCGGACACCCTATAATGCGCGCTTCTACGATTTAATGTATATCCCTAATGTCCCCTTCCCCAACGTTGGGAAGAACGTTCATCCTCCGGATAGGCCATCGGGTCTATAGAGATTCACGAGTCACAACCCACGTCTGCCTGACCGCCCGGGCACTCGGAGCTGATGGGGTGATAATGGCTGATCGAGAGGATAAGGTTGTGGAATCCACAATACGAGACGTCACAGACAGATTCGGCGGGCCCTTCCAGGTCAAGAGTGGGATACCGTGGAGGAAGGCTGTTCGAGACTGGAAAGCCTCTGGAGGCAAAATACTCCACCTTACCGCATATGGTGTTCCGCTACCCAAGATTCTTCCAGAGATTCAGAATATGACATACGACATTCTCGTCATCGTCGGCTCGAAGAAGATGCCGGGAGAGGTCTTCAAGATCGCCGACTGGAACGTCTCTGTCACGAGCCAGCCGATGAGCGAAATAGCTGCCCTTGCGATCTTTCTCGACTGGTACACGAACCACCAGGAGTTCGACCGAGAGTTTCTAGATGCCAGGCTCAGAATCGTACCATCAAAAAATGGAAAGGAGATACGACAGGTCTCTGAGAAAGCTATGACTTAGAGTACGTGGGCGATGATGCCTATGACGCCGGCTACGATTACAAGAATTGGCCCGTAGCTCCAGAGCGAGGATCCGGAATCAAACTCGTACGCCAGTACCCCAACGATCACCATGAGCACACTCCAGAGCAACTGCGTCATCCTGCGAGAGATCACTGCAGCTACGATGCCCAGCGCGAGCCGTGATATAGCGAAGAAGTAGACACCTGAGACCAGCACCACGAGTCCTCCGACTATGCCAATAATCTTCGCCGCTTCCAATGATGTCTGCATCAGCAAACCTCGCACG
>Ga0209156_10004166_pt1 | contig 10590 bp, 11 predicted proteins | sample GraSoiAngelo_124_FD_185881 | JGI IMG/M metagenome (GOLD analysis project Ga0209156, IMG submission 185881) | Grasslands soil microbial communities from the Angelo Coastal Reserve, California, USA - 14_0927_05_20cm (SPAdes) (version 2) | ecosystem: Environmental > Terrestrial > Soil > Grasslands...
TGCAGGCGTGGCGCTCCCAGGCGAGGCTGCCAATGAACAAGGCACCAGCCGCAAACCACACACAGGAAGTGACGATCGCCAGCCGCCGGGTCCGCGTGCGCGCCGCGCCTTCCCGGGTGTCCCGCTCGGATTGTGGCAACAGCGAGAGCGGGGCGAGCTCGTCCGCCGGCGCAATCGTCTCGAGTGCCAGCCCGGCGGCGCGCGCGCCCGCCGCGATCGCCTCGACCAAGGGCTCCTCAACTGCGGCGGCGCGCGCGACCCTGCCCTCGCCGGTGCCGACCCATGCCGCGTCTGTCACGAGCCGCCGACCGTTCTTTCGGAAGAACCGGCCCGGCTGCCGCGACACCATGGCTGCCAAGTGCCGCGGCTTCACGGGCGGGATATCGGGAAGCGTGCGGAGCTGTGCCGGAGGACGCTCGAGGGTAACCGCAAGCCGTCGACATGCGCGTGGGGCCTCAGCGGCAAGCCGAGCGATCGTGTCCCCCAGCTCCGTGACGTCCGTGTAACTCGCTTCACCAGCCCACGTCACGGCGCCCCCGCTCACGACCTCGGCGCGCAGGATGGAGCGGCCGACGCGCAAACGCAGAGCCCCGTTGGGCCAGGGGAGTTTCATTCCGCTTCCCTCCTGATCACTGCCAGTCGTCCCGCCACCGGCACCATGGTCAGCGTCGCGCGCGCCTCAAGCGTCGTCGCCCCTACGCCCCCGATTACGGTGGCGACGAGCTGCGGCGGCGCGAAAACGGCGGTCCGCACGAACTCGGGATAGCTCGCGAGCAACACAACCCGGGCGCTGGGGGAGAGGAGCCCAATGAGCTCGTCCGCATTGCGAAGCGCTTGACCTCGACGCATGACGAGGACCTGCACCACCTCCTCCGTCACGCCCGGCAGCGTCTCGACCACCTCCGGTGGCGCACCGTTCACATTGATCGCGCCTGAACCTCGGGTGGTGAGCAGGGGAACGAGGCTCGCCACGAGCGAGTCCGTGAACCCCCGTACGTACCGCAGCTCCGACACGTCCGCCAAGGGTCCGTTGCGGTTCCTGGACGATTCGTCGCCGAGGCGACGGGGGACCTGGTCTGGATCGCGCCAGTCGAGAAGAGCATCCACGAGCGAGTCCAAGAGGGCGGGGGAGCGCACCGCGGTTCGGAGCACCGTAACGAGTGCCGGGCGGTCTGCAAGATTCAGGTTCAGCTTGACCGACGGGTCCTCGAGCGTCGCTCTGCACCACGTCCTACGACCGAGGTCCACAGAATCAAGGTGCCGGACGGCGGCGTCTTGCGCGTAGCGGGCCTCGAGGATCTCGGCACACGCTTCGCGGGCCCAGCCCGCTCGAGCGAGGAGGACGCGATTACGCGTGGTCAGGCTCCCTAGACGGGCAACGGTAATAGCAGCACTCGTGAGCACCGTGACGGCCGTCAAAGTCCAGAGAACGGCGAGGAGAGCGAACCCGCTCCGCGTGCCCCCGCCCTGAACGGCGCCCTCGCCTGCACCGGGCCGGAGCTTCAGCGCACAGATCATCCGCGCTCCTTGATGAGGAATAGCAGCGTATCAACCTCGTTACCCTCTCCGGTCACACGCATCCTCACCGCCACAGGGGCGCTCACCGGGCTCACTCGAACCAGCCATCGGGCGCGAGCAGCCAAGTCGAGAAGGCGGCCTGGTGGGGCCGTCCGTCGAATCCGCTAGCGCCCTCCGTCCCAACGTCGAGCGACAGGAATGCGCCGGCGAGCCAGCGGCGCGCATTCGCTGCTCGATCGAGCGCCGCACGCGCTGTCGTGAGCGTCCGGCCGCGGTCGGCGACGGCGGTGAAGAGCTGGTGCGCGATGAGCACGGCCAAGGTGCCGACGGTGAGGGCGACGAGAACTTCGACCAGCGTGAAGCCGGCGCGCAGGGATGTAGCCCGGCCCCATTCCACGCGCGTATTACTGCGCATTCGCCGCCTCCTTCCGATACACGACCGTCACGAGATCCTCGACCTGCGGCAACTCTCCTTGCGACACCGCGATCCGATAGAGTGTGCGCTCGGGCCGCTCGATGTCGACCATCCATTCGCCGAGGGGATGGCGACCCAGCCGGCGATCGAGCTCGTCGCGCTTGAGGAGCGTGAGAGCCGTCAGCACGCGATCCTCGACGGCGAGTACGCGCTCTCGCTCGCGTGCCTCCCGCTCTGCCTGAAACCCGCGGGTCACCAGCTCGAACAGCGCGAGTCCAGCGCCCGACAGAATCGCGAGCGCGACAAGCGTCTCAAGCAGCGCAATGCCGCGGTCAGCGCGTGGAATCAACGACGGCTCCGGTGAGGGGATGGGCGCCGGTGCCGATGGCCCGGCCGTCAGGCAGGAAGAGAACGTGCGTGGTGAGGGGTGAGTCGTTGCCGCCGATGGCGACGGGTCGCCCAGTGCGGATGGCCAGCTCTCGTCCGCGACGGAGACTACGAGTGCGGTCGGCCTCACGCGGCGCGCGCAGTGACCACCATCACCTCGAGGAGCGTGAACCCGCGCGGCATCCACCACGCGCCACCCACCACGCCGTGTGCTTTCATGGTCGAATCGCGTACACGGCTTGCAACAGCGCCGCCGCCACGAACGCCACCAGCCCTCCGAAGGTCACGACCAGTGCCGGCTCGACGAGGGTCACGAGGGTCTTCAAGCCCCGCTCCGCCTCCTGGGCGGCGAGGTCTCCGGCCCGTCGCGCCATCTCGGCCAGCCGGCCGCTCGACTCTCCCACCTGCACGAGCTCCAGGGCGCTCGCCGCGAGTACGCCCTCCCGCGCGAGCGAGGCGCTGAGGGGCGCTCCTTGCGTGACGCGCTCCCGGGCCCGCCCGAGCCGATCGGCCACGGCCCGGTCCCCTGCGGCCTCACGAGCGGCCTCGAGGGCGGCGAGCAGCGGCATGCCGGCGGCGAGCATCCCACCCAGTGCCCGGGCGATCCGCGATGTAGCGAGGGCAAGCCGCACCGGCCCGACGAGAGGAGTACGAAGCAAGGCCTCGTCTACCGACAGCCGGATGGTCGGCCAGCGATGGACTTCGCCGCCGAAGGCAATCCCGCCCGCGATGGCGGGCACGAGCAGGAACCAGTAGTGGCTGAGCAACGTCGAGCCCTCGAGCAGCACGCGTGTCGCCGCCGGCAGATCCTGCCCGAGGTCTCCGAGCAGCTCGCCGAACCGTGGGACGATCACCGTCCCGATCACCAGCACCGACGCGACGCCCACCACGGCCAACAGGAGCGGATAGGCGAGCGCCTGGCGCACCCGCGCGACGAGCTCGGCTTCCTGCTCGAGGTGCTTCGCCACCTGCTCGAGCGCGAGCGGCAACTGGCTGCCGCGCTCGCCGGCGCGCAGCATTCCCAGAACTATTCCCGGAACCACGCCCTGCCCGGCACCCAGCGCCTGCGCAAAGCTGTACCCTTCGTGTAGCCGTGTCCGGGCGGCGGCCAGCGTCTCGCGCAATGCACCCCGCGCGACCGCCTCACTCGACGCGACCGCCCGCTCGAGGGGCACGCCCGCCGACAGGAGAGCTGCGATGCTCTGAAACACGATGGCGAGGTCGCGCCGGCTCGCGGGGCGACGCGCGAGCTCGGCCGCCTCCACCCCTGCCACGGTGATGGGATACAGGCCGCGATCGGCAATCAACCCGCATGCCTGGTCCGACGAGCCGGCATCCACGATGCCTTCGACGATGCCCCCGTCGTCGCGGGCGGCGCGGTAGCGAAACGGCGTCATCGACGAGCGCTCTCCCAGGACGTGATGTCGGCATCTTCCCCGCTGCCGCCGGGCTGCCCGTCGCGCCCGTACGTGAGCAGGTCGTAGCCCTGCGGGTTGACATCGCCGGGGCTCTTATAGAGGTAGGGCCGCCCCCACGGATCGAGCGGTACGGTCTTCTTGAGGTACGGCCCGCGCCAGCTGCGCGCCTCCGGATCGCCGGTGGGCCTGGTACGGAGGGCTTCGAGCCCCTGCGCGCTCGATGGGTAGTAGTCGTTGTCGAGGCGGTAGGACTCGAGCGCGAGGCCGAACAGCTCGATCTGCGCCCGCGCCGCCGAGGCCTTCGCGTCTCCCACGTGACTAAACACCATGGGCGCGACCAGTCCAGCCAGGATGGCGATGACTGTAATGACCACCAGCAGCTCGATGAGCGTGAATCCCCGGTTAATCCGCGACACGCAGCACCTCCTCCACGGTCGTGATCCCGGCCTGGACTTTCGCCCATCCATCCCGGCGCAGCGTGACCATTCCCTGAGCCTGCGCGATCTCGCGCAGGGCCCCCGTGCTCGGCTTCTTGACGAGCGCCTGCTTGATTTCGTCCGTTACGAGTAGCAGCTCGAACAACCCCGTGCGACCGCGGTATCCAGTGTGGCGGCACGCTGCGCACCCGCGCCCGCGCTCGAGCGAGACCCGCGCAACGGGCTGCTGGGCCAGCAGCGCTACGGCGCCGGCGTCCGGCTGGTAGCGTTCCCGGCATTCCGGACAGATCTTGCGCACAAGACGTTGAGCCAGCACCGCTTCGACGGTCGCCGCGATCAGGTAGGCCTCGACCTTGAGATCCAACAGCCGCGTCATGGCGCTGGTCGCGTCGTTCGTGTGGAGCGTGGAGAATACGAGGTGGCCTGTTAACGCGGCTTGCACGGCGATCGCCGCGGTCTCGCCGTCGCGCATCTCGCCCACCATGAGCACGTCGGGGTCCTGCCGCAGGATGCTACGGAGCGCGACCGCGAACGTCATCCCCGCCTTTACGTTCACCGGAACCTGCGTGACCCCATCAAGGTGGTACTCCACGGGGTCTTCGACGGTGATGATCTTCTCGGCGCTGCGCTGCCGCAGGGCGAGGGTCGCGTAGAGTGTGGTGGTCTTGCCGCTCCCGGTGGGCCCGGTGGCGAGCAGAATCCCATGCGGCTTCTCTGCGAGGCGGCGGAACGTGTCGAGCGTCGCGGGCGCCATGCCCAACTCGTCGAGCCCGACGGGCCGCCCGCCGCGATCCAGCAGTCGCAGCACGACCGACTCACCGTAGAGCGTGGGCACCGTCGAGACCCGCAGGTCCAGCTCGCGCTCCTCCAGGCGCACCCGGATGCGCCCGTCCTGCGGCGCGCGCCGCTCGGCGATGTCCAACTCGGCCAGGAGCTTGATGCGTGACACGATCGCGGCCTGCAGTCCCTTGGGTGGACTGGGCAGCTCGGTGAGCAGGCCGTCTACGCGGAAGCGCGCAAGCAGCCCGTCTCTAGTCGACTCAAGGTGAATGTCCGACGCACGCGCCTCGTGGGCTTCGCGGATCAGCAGGTTAACGAACCGGACGACGGGAGGTTGGTTCGCGAGGTCTCGCGCGTCGGCGAACGCGTCGGTCGTAACGTCCGGCCCGCTCCCGAGGTCGGCGTCCAGGTCCTTCACCAGCTCCATCACCGACTCCGCGCTCGCGAACGTCCGGCGTATGCCCGCCAAGAGTTCCTCGGGCGCTACGGTTACAAGCTCAACTGATAAGCCGAACGATTGCTCCAGGTCCTCGAGGACTTCTGCAGCCGGCTCGCCCGCAGCCGCTACGCGGAGGCGATCCCCCGCGATCTCGAGCGGGAGAATCTTCCACTGCTCGAGGTAGTCACCATCGAACGCCTCGGCGATCGGCAGCTTCGGCAGTAACACGGGTGCGGCCACAGACGGAGTCCCGAGAAAGTCACGCGCGTGTCAGGCATCCGCCGTGCCACTCACGTCAGCGAGTACGTAGGCCAGATGAACGTTTCCTCGGACCGATGCAGGGGTCGTCACAAGCGCGTTAAGCACGAAGCTTGGCGACGCGGGCAGAACGTGCTGGGAACGCCTGTAGCGGATGCGGCTTACGCCGCTTCACAAGTGAACCACGCGGGACGGCTCTATCGCGCTGCTACTCGACGATGATTGTCGATCGTGTTGGGATGCACGCCAAGGAGCTCAGCCGCACGCTTGCGATCGTGCCCGGCGCGCTCGAACGCCCAGACGCTCAGGTCTCGACGCCCCGCGAGATTCAGCCTGCCGCGAGACCCGTCCGCGAGGACGTAGGGGGGGAGGTCGGCAACTCCGATGCGCTCGCCGCGTTCGGCCGCAAGCCGCAGCCAACTCCACTCCACCACCCCACGGAGCTCCCGTACGTTGCCCGGCCAGTGGTACGTCAGCAGGCGATTCAAGGCCTTGGGGTCGATGAAAGCCGGGCCAGGTTCCGAGAACTCATGCCGCGCGCTATCGAGGAAATGATAGGAGAGCGCCGCGATGTCAGCGAAGCGCTCCCTGAGCGGAGGCACGTCGATCACAAAATGCCCAATCCACCACCGGAAGGCGGCGATCAGGCGCCCCTCGTCGACCAGTTCGTTAAGCGACCTATCTGAAGCAACGATGAAACGACAGGCCTGAGACTCTTCTTCCACGGCCCGCAGAATGGCTGTCTGGGCCGCACGCGGCCAGAGTGGTAGTTGATCCAGAAAAAGGGTGCCGGTTCGCGCCCGTTCGAGCGCTTTGTGGAGTCCGTCGAGCGCCTCGACTGAGGGCTCCGCGACCTCGCTGCCGGCGGCGACCACCAAGCTCCCGGCTCTCCCGCTCTGCGAGTGAATGAAGCGCGCGAGGACACTCTTGCCGGTACCCGTCTCGCCCACCAGGAGAATCGGTCGTGGCAAGGAAGCGAAACGCTTGGCGAGCGTGACGGCCTTGACCATCGCCCCGGAACAAGCGATCACGGCAGTCGCAGCCGCCAGGTGAACCATTAGCGGGCGACTCGCGCCATCGCTGCCATGGCGTGCGTGAGACGGATCACGCGCGACACGGTCGGCCCCACGCACCTACCGTGAGCCGGACCGTGCCGCGACATCCACGGGGTGACGCCGGCGCGCGACAGCGGCGATCAGATCGAAACAAAGAATCGAGGCCGACGCGCGGCGGCGAACCGGCATATTGTGACGCTGGAGCCGCATTGCATAAACGCATGTAGCGCTCCTACAACGGCAGCGTTGCAGTACGAAATCGCTCGGAGAATCGACATGTCGTGGGGGCGCAACACGAACGGTCGCCTGGGGCAAGGATCATACACTCGGTTCGGGAGCCTCGCAAGGGGGCCGTTAACGCCAAGGCGAGACGTGCTGCCGTTCAGGCTGCCGGTGGCGGCGGAGGAGGAATCGGCGCTGGTGACGGGGAGGAGGCTCTCACCAGTGACGGCCGATGGGCAGCGACCGTGGGACCGCACGACTAGTCCAGATAAAAGGTCCCTTATTGAAACCTCCACATCCCCCGAATCGCGCCACGTGCACATCGACGCTGACCGAATCCTCGGGCGCGGGGCCGTGCACCGAATCTCGATCGTGCGAGGAGCCGAGGATCTCACTGTCCTTTTTTGCAAGTCGTGTCTGAGGGACTAACAAAAAGCGGGGGCCTCTCGCCGCGATGCCGTTGGCGAGAGCCCCCGTACGGAAGTCGCCTTTCAGGATGCTAGGAAGTCGCCGTCCCGCAGGCCACCCAGCCAGTGAACGTAACCACGCTATCCGCCGTCTTTCGCGACAACGTGTAGGCCCACGTCCCGCCAGAGGCGTCCGGATGATTCTCTTGTAGTACCACGCCGTAGTTGGCGTTTTGCACTCCGCCGCTGAAGACCTGCTTTCCAGTCGGACACGTGAGACTACGCCCAAAGGTGAAGACCGAGTGTCCCATCGTATCCGGACGTGAGACCAACGCGTAACCCGTGACGGCGGAGTCGGCGCAGATCGCCCGCCCGGTGAACGCGACGGTCGCCCCCCCCGACTTGCGAGACACGGTGTAGGTCCACGCCGCACCACTGGGGTGAGGACGCGTGTCTTGAAGAACTACGCCGTAGTTCCCGTTCTGCACGCCGCCGCCGAGCACTTGCTTGCCCGAGGGACATGACAGGGTGCGGCCGAACGTGACGGCTTGGGGCACCAATGTGTCTGTCCGCGCGACCAATGCATAGCCGTTGAGGCTCGAGTCTGCGCAGACGGCCCAGCCCGTAAACCCGACGGTCGGACCTGCGGTATCGCGTGATACCGTGTACGCCCACGAGGTCCCAGTCGCGTTCGGAGCGCTTTCTTGAATCACGACTCCGTAGTTCGTGTTCTGCACGCCGCCACCGAGAGACCGCTTCCCCGCGGGGCATTGGAGCGTCCGCCCGAAGCTGAGCGCCTGCGAGGTCATGCTGTCAGGCTGCGAAACCAACGCGTAACCCGACGCGGACAAGGAGGCGGTGAGTGGCACGTCAAGGTGAGTGGCGCCGGATCTGGGTTCGAAGCCTTCGCGACTGCACGCGGCGAAGAGTGTGATGCCAGCGAGCAGCGAGCCGACAGATCGCGACCCGCGTGAAGCGGTTATCAAGAGCATGGCACACCTCCGAGAGTAGTGTCTGCCAGGGCTCACGCCCCAGCGTTCACGCCTCCCCAACGCATGGCCTATGCCTCATCACCTAGGCCGGAAGTCGTTGCGGGCCACCGTGATAATATCGACCTTGGCCGAGTAGGCTGCGCCGTCCGTGACGCCCCAGTCACGACATTGACATCCTTGTCCATGGGAGTGTATTGGCCTGGCCCCCGTGGTCGCGGGCGTACATCGCGACAAGGAGACTGATGAGCTCGACCTCGGGCAGGCTATCATTCTTCTTGAGGCCATGTAACCAGCCGCTGTATTCTACGCCGACGCGGGTGCGTGGACTCGGGGTTCCCCCAAGCCGACCGAGATGGCCCACCGGCCGAGCAGGGAGCTCTTATTCGCTGTTGCGCGATGGTAGTCGCACGAGTCGCAGGCGAAACTGGCGGGACCAAGCCCGAGGCCGGCGCCAACCCAGAACCCGCGACGCCGTTCGTAGTCCTGCCCGACAGCGATCGCCCACGGGCGCGAGAGTAAGAGGGCGATCAAGACCTGCGCGCCCCGAAGCCTGCAGCACGCTGGATCGCGGGTCGATGTGGCCAAACGGCTCAGAACTCGTCCAACGCATCTCACGAAAACATCATCTCTGCATTCCCAAGACTCGTGTGCGCGCCTTGCCTAATGGGCCTGCGCCCTCGCAGACGTACGTCAGTGTATACCGTATTACTCATCAAGTGTCATCGCCGACTTCAGATTGCACAGAATCGCCGGGTGAAAGTGCACACTTGGGTCTCCGGCGTGGGGCCTGACACTCGGGCTCCTTCAATGGAAGCTTGCCTTCTCTCGGTCTGGGGAGAAGGCCTGTGCACGGATGGGATACCCTCGTGTTGCTCAAGCACTATTTGGAGTCGGGGCTCTCGAAGACCGCCATCGCCCGGCAATTGGGCGTCAGTCGCCGGGCGATCTATCACTGGATCCAGACCGGCCAGCTCGATCGGGAGCTGAGCGGGACGGCGTCCGTGCGCGAGCGCGCGTCGCGCGGGACCAAACTCGATCGGTACCTGCCGCTGATTCAGGAGCGGCTGGCGACCTATCCGGCGCTGTCGGCGGTCCGGTTGTTTGACGAGTGCCGCGCCGCGGGCTACGCCGGGGGCTACAGTCAGCTCAAAGCCTACGTGGCCCGCATCCGCCCGCGCCCCGAGCCGGAGCCGGTCGTCCGGTTTGAGACCCCGCCCGGTCGGCAGGCCCAGTTCGATTTCGCCGAAGTCCGCTTCCCCTGGGGCAAACGCTTCGCGCTCCTCGTGGTCCTCGGCTACTCGCGGGTGCTCTCGGTCGAGTTCGTGGCGCGCCAGACGGCGCTCACCGTCATGCTGGGTCTCGAGCGGGCCTTCGCCGCGTTCGGCGGCGTGCCCCACGAGATCCTCTTCGATCAGATGAAGAGCGTGATCGTCGAGGACCACCGCCCAGGCGGCGGACGGCTGCTCGAGAATCCCGAGTTCCTCCGCTTCGCCGCCCACTGGGGCTTCCGGATCCGCGCGTGTCGCCCCTTCCGGGCGAAGACCAAGGGCAAAGTGGAGCGGCCCGTTGGCTACCTCCGCGGGAATTTCCTCTATGGCCGGACCTTTCTGGGCGACGCCGACCTGGCCGATCAGTGCGCCCGCTGGCTGGTCCGTGCCAATCAGCGCGTGCATGGCACCCCGCATGTCGTCCCCCTGAGTCGGATGGCGGAGGAGCAGGCGGCGCTCTTGCCCCTCGCCATCCGGCCGTACCGCTCCCTGGTGCTGGCGCCCCCGCCCGCGGCCCGGACCCGCCCGGCGCGGACGCCCCCGGTCGAGGTCGAGCGCCGCTCGTTGGCGAGTTATGCCCAGCTCCTCCCGGAGGTCGGCTGATGCCCGCGCCCACGCTGCGCGATCGGCTGCGCACCCAACTCGCCGACCTCAAGATGCCGGGCGCCCTCGAAGCGCTCGACGACATCCTGCGCCGGGCCGACAGCGGTGAGCTCGCCGCCGGCGAAGCCATGGCCGAGCTCCTCGGGAGCCACATCGCGCTCCGCAATCAGCGGCGGCTGCAGACGGCCATGCGGTCCGCGCGCCTCCCGGCCGTGAAGACCCTCGCCGACTTCGACTTCAGTTTCCAGCCGAGCGTCAAGCGCGACCAGCTCGAGAGTCTCCACACGCTGAGCTTCATCGAGCGGCGGGAGAATGTGCTCTTTCTCGGGCCCCCGGGCGTGGGGAAGACCCACCTGGCCGTCAGCCTCGCGGTCGCCGCGGCCGAAGGCGG
>Ga0209156_10004168_pt1 | contig 10587 bp, 7 predicted proteins | sample GraSoiAngelo_124_FD_185881 | JGI IMG/M metagenome (GOLD analysis project Ga0209156, IMG submission 185881) | Grasslands soil microbial communities from the Angelo Coastal Reserve, California, USA - 14_0927_05_20cm (SPAdes) (version 2) | ecosystem: Environmental > Terrestrial > Soil > Grasslands ...
GTCTCGTAACCGGGTACGTAATAGGCATAGTACCGGTACGCTCCTTTCGGCTGCACGTCGTTCAGCACCGTGCCGACGACCCGCACGGGCAGATCCTCGAAGCTCTCGAGCTTCGCCTGTGCCAGCTCGAGATCGGTGACCCCCGCCCGCAGCACCATCAGCAGGTTGGTGGTGAGCGAGGCCATCGTGTAGGGATCCGCCCCAGCGGCGAGCGGGGCGGTGTCGACCAGAACCACGTCGTAGCGACTGCGGAGCGCGGCGAGGAGATCGACCATGGTCGCCGCGCTCAACAGCTCCGGCGAATTGTGCATCCGCGATCCGCACCCGATGAACGACAGACATTTGTACGGAGTCGTTTGCAGGACCTTTTCGAGCGGGGCGCGACCGGTGAGGTGATCGGTCAGGCCCGGCCGGCGGCTCCCGCGCAACAGACGGTGCAGCGCGCCGCGACGGATGTCGCCGTCGATCACGACCGTACGGAGCCCGGCATACGCGAACGCGAGCGCCAGGTTTGCCGAGACGAGCGACTTCCCTTCGCCGACCCCCGGGCTGGTGACGGTGAGGAGCAGCGGGTTCCCGCCGTTGGAGGCATGCTGCAGCTTCACGCGCACGGTCCGCATCGCTTCGATGGCCTGCGCGGTCCCCTCGCCGTTACCGGCCCGGCTCAAGTGGGGGAGCGCGCCCAGGATCCGCAGCCCCAGGCCTTGCGTGACGTGACCAGGATCGCGGAACCGGGGGTCGAGCGTGTCGATCACCACGGCACCCAACACGCCCAGGCCGGCACTCGCCAGGAAGGCCATGATCACCAGGAACGGTGCGACGACGCCTCCGCGACGCGGGCTTCGTCGTAGCGCTGCTGGAGCGAGGCGTAGAGCTGTCCTGCTACCTGCACTTCCCGCTCCAGGCGTGTCTGCTCAAACAGGAGCGGCGGGATGTTGCTCAGGTAGCGGACCGTCGAGTCCACCCGCTGCCCGAGGTCGCGCTCCCGCGCGGCCAGGTTGTTGCGCAGCGCGCGCAGCATGCCCGGGATCGTGCGGCGATCGAGCGTCGCTACGGCGTCGGCCAGCTGCTGGACGGGGAAGTGCTGATCCGTGTAGGTATAGCGCAGGGCGCGAAGCTCGGCCTGCTTGTCGGTCAGCTCCTTCAGCGCCTGCGTCAGCTCAGGTGACTTCTGCACGGCGTCGATGGCGGCGAGCGCATCCACCGACAGCCCCGAATCGGGCTGCTGTGCGAGCACTCGATCGATCGCCTGCCGGTCGCGGCCGAGCTGATCGACCGCGACCCGCAGCTCGAAAGCGTTCGTGAAGGCGGGCGACGGCGGCGGCGCGGCCACGCCAGCCGGTAGCACCCCCGCGGCCCGGACACGGAAGCTCTTGAGCGCCAGCTCCGCCGCGGTGAGGCTCGCCTGCGCATGCCGCACCTGTTCGCCCAGGATATCGGCGAGCGCCGCCACCTTGTGGCGCCGCAGGTCGGCTGCGACGGCCACGGTCCGATCCGCCACCCCCTTCACGATCGCAGCGGTCAACTGCGGGTCGGTGCCCGTCAGTTGGACGGTCACGAAGGTCCCCTCCGGGTCCGTTGTCACCTGCAGCTGGCTCGCGAGCAGCTCCGCGGCGTCGTGCGGGGTGAGGAGCGTGAACTCGATGCGCCGTCCCGGCGTGAGCACAGCCGCCCCCGGCACCCACGCAAACCCCAGCGCGGGGCCGACCGAATCCCCCCGCTCCCCGTGCTGCACGACGCCCCCCTGCGCCGAGAAGAGCGTAAAGCCTGCTCCGTCGCGATCCACCTCCAGCCGGTAGCGTCCCGGCAGCACCTGGTCCTTGAGCCCGAACCGCAGCAGCGCGGTGCCGTCGAGCGGGGTCCTGGGATCGAGATACAGGCGGACGTCGCGCACGACGGTATCGAGCACGGCATCCGACCGGACGAAATCGACCCACGCCGCCACACCGAGCAGCCGCTCGGCCCCGGGTGGGGGCGTGGTGCCGCGGAGGGCGTTTGGGTTGGGCTCCGCTGCTCCGACCCAGAGACGGGCCCGGGCGAGGTAGCGCGGCCCGACGAACTTGGCAGCGGCGACGACCCCCGCCGCCGTCCCAAGCAGCGTGACGGCCAACACCACCCAGCGGCGCCGCCGGATGGCGCCGAGGATGCGGCGCCAGTCCGGCTCCGCTGCCGGCAGGAGCCGGGGCAGCTGCTCGTAGCGCGTCGGGGCCCGGGACCGGGGTGTCGCTGCGATTGCGTCGAGCCGGGCCGGCTCGGGGAGTGACGGTCCTTCGTGCGCCATGTCGAGTGCGAACCGTATCGCCCGGGACTCCACGTCCCGGGACCAAGGGTCGCCACTGCAAGGCCGGTACCGCTGAGACCGGACGCCAGCCTCACGCCCGCAGCGCCTCCGCGGGGCGTGGCGGTGGCGACGCGTGGCGTACGCGCAGCAAGTCGCCCCGCAGATTCGTAGCACGTGAGCGGCACGAGCGGGGGCGTGCTCGCGCCTGCTGGCGGGCGCAACGCGTTGTAGCGCAATCGGCTCGGGGAGCCGCCCGGCCGGCCGCGGCGGCGCGCACGTCATGTGCATCGGAGCTAGCGGGATTGCCCCGCGCAACGCGCGGCCACGATTCGTTCTTTTGCAGAGGAAGGGCACGCCGTTGAACATCCTCACCGCCCTGCTGAAGCGCCTCTACCCCCACCGGGGGCCGCTCACCTGGGCGTTTCACGCGTTCCTCGTGGCCCTCGCCTACGTCGGCGCCTACGGGCTGCGCTTCGATTTCGCGATCCCCTCGGACGAGCTGCGTCGTTTGGTCACAACGCTGCCCTACCTCGTAGCAGTGCGACCGCTCGCGTTCTATTCGTTCGGGCTGTTCCGGGACTACTGGCGCCACGTGGGGATGCGTGACCTCGTCAACGTCACGACCGCCGTGACGCTCAGCTCCGTCGCGTTCGTGGCGATCCTCTGGTTGAGCGGCCACGCCCGCGGCATGTCGCGCGCCGTGCTGATGCTCGACTGGCTGCTGGCGATTTTCTTAGTCGGCGGCTTCCGGTTCTCCATCCGCGTCGCGCGCGAGGTCAGCACCCTGGTGAAGGCAAAGGCACCGCAGGCGAAACGGGCCTTCATCATCGGCGCCGGTGAAGCGGGTGAGCAGCTGCTCCGCCAGCTGCTGCACGACCAGCGGCACCAGCTGAACGTCGTGGGTCTCATCGACGACGACCGGGACACGCACGGGCGATCGTTGCACGGCGTGCGCGTGCTGGGCGGCGTCCGCGATCTGCGCCGCCTCGCCGTCCAGCGCCGTGTCGAGCTGCTCGTCATCGCGATCCCGTCGGCCAGCCGCACCCAGCTGCAGCGCATCGTCGACCGCTGTGCCGAGACCAGAATCCCGTTCAAGATGCTCCCGCCGCTGCAGGATCTGCTCCAAAAGCGCGCCGAAGTCGGGCAACTGCGAGACGTGCAGCTCGAAGACCTGCTCGGTCGGGAGCCGGTCAAGCTCAACCTAGATCAGGTGGAGCGCGACCTCACAGGGAAGACCGTGCTCATCACGGGCGGCGCGGGGTCGATCGGATCAGAGCTGGCACGGCAGGTCGCGCGGTTCCAGCCGCGCCGTATCGTGCTGCTCGATCGCGCGGAAAACACGCTGTATTTCGTGTGGGTCGAGCTGCGCCGCGCCCACCCGAACCTCGAAGTCGTGCCGGTGATCGCGAGCATCACCAACGCCGATCGGATGGCCCAGGTGCTCCGGACCTACGAACCGGACTACGTCTTCCACGCGGCGGCGTACAAGCACGTGCCGCTGTGCGAAGCCAATGTGGTCGAGGCCGCTTGGAACAACGTCGTCGGGACCCTGCGCGTCGCCGAAGCCGCGGCGCGCCACGGCGTCAAGAAGTTCGTGCTGATCTCCACCGACAAGGCCGTCAACCCGACCAGCGTCCTCGGCGCCACGAAGCGGGTAGCCGAGCGGGTCGTGCTCGAGCTGCCGTATCTCGCCGCGTCGGGCACCGACTTCCGCGCCGTGCGCTTCGGGAACGTGCTCGGATCGGACGGCAGCGTGCTGCCGCTGTTCAAGCGCCAGCTCGCCGCCGGCGGCCCCCTCACGGTGACCGATCCCGAGGTGAAGCGCTACTTCATGACGATTCCGGAAGCCGTGCAGCTGGTGGTACAAGCGGCGGCATTGCCGGAAGCTGCCGGGCGGATTGCGATGCTCGAGATGGGAGAGCAGGTGCGCATCCTCGAGCTCGCCGAGCAGTTGATCCGGCTCTCCGGCTTCGTGCCCCACCAGGACATCCAGATCGAGTTCACCGGCCTGCGGCCTGGGGAGAAGCTGGAGGAGGAGCTCATCTCCTCGGACGAGGCCGCGCACCCGACGCCGGTGGAGAAAATTCACGTCATCGCATCGGCGGTCAGCGATCCCACCGCGCTGCGCCGGGGCTTGAGCCGCCTCGTCTCGCTCATGACGCTGGGCGATGATGAGGGAGTGTTGCGCGGCATCGCGGCGCTCGTGCCCGAGTACGTCCCCTGGCACGGTTCGGTGGCCGCCGAGGCAGTCGCCGCCAGGCCCAACCGTGCTTGGCGGCCGCCCCCCACGGTTCGCCTCGCGTGACGGCCAGCAGCGGCGTGCCGACGGGCGTGCAAGGACCGGTCGCGCCCGCCCCGGCGCAGCGCCGGACGTTTCTGCCGTTCGCGCCACCCGTTATCGGGCAGGAGGAAATCGAGGAGGTCGTCGACACGCTCAAGTCGGCGTGGATCACGACCGGCCCCAAGACGCGGGCGTTCGAGCGGGAATTCGCGGCGTTCGTCGGGGCGCCTGGCGCGCTGGCGCTCAACTCCTGCACCGCCGGGCTGCACACCGCCCTCGCGACCCTCGGTATCCGCCCCGGCGACGAGGTCATCACCACCCCGATGACCTTTTGCGCCTCGGTCAACGTGATCGAGCACGTCGGCGCCCGGCCCGTGCTCGTCGACGTGGAGCCCGACACCTTGAACATCGACCCCCAGCGCATCGCGGCGGCCGTGACGCCGCGGACGCGCGCGATCCTCGCGGTACACTACGCCGGTCACCCGGCGGATCTGGACGGCATCGAGGCGCTGGCCCGTACCCACCGGCTCACCGTGGTGGAAGACGCCGCGCACGCCATCCCCGCGAGGTACAAGGGACGGTGTATCGGCTCCGGGACCAACCCCGTGGCCTTCAGCTTCTACGCCACGAAGAATCTCACCACCGCGGAAGGCGGCATGCTCACCGGCGATGCCGCGTTTCTCGAGCGGGCGCGCGTGCTCAGCCTCCACGGCATGAGCCGGGACGCGTGGAAGCGCTACGATCAGGGCGGCAGCTGGCGCTACGAGGTCCTGCTCCCCGGCTTCAAGTACAATATGACCGACATTCAGGCCGCCATCGGGTTGTGGCAGCTGCGGAAGCAGGACGCCTTCCAGCGGCGGCGGCGCGAGGTGGTCGCGCGCTACACCGCGATGTTCGCGGGGGAGGAAGCCCTCGAGCCACCGGTCGCCCGGCTGGACGTGGAGCCCGCTTGGCACCTGTACGTCCTCCGGCTGCGGCGGCAAGCGCTGCGCATCGGGCGCGATCGCTTCATCGAGGAACTCGCCGCCCGCAACATCGGCACGTCGGTGCACTTCATCCCGATTCACCTGCACCCCTACTACCGTGACAAGTACGGTTACGCAGCGGACGCTTTCCCCGTCGCGTACCAGAACTATCGTCGCCTGCTGAGCTTGCCGCTCCATCCCGGGCTGTCCGACCGCGACGTCTCGGACGTCATCGCGGCGGTGCTCGACGTCGCGCGCACCCATCGGCGCTGAGGATGTGATGCGCTTCGGGTGGGTGGGCTGCCATGCGGAAGGGCTCTCGGCGCTCGAGGCCTTGCTCGCGGCCCGCACCCCGATCACCGGCGCCATCACGCTCCACTCCGAGCTCGCGGCCCAGCGCAGCGGCGCCGTCGACTACGCGCCCGTGTGCACTCGCTACGGCATCCCGCTCGCTCGCGTGGGAAGCATCAACGAGCCGGACGGGCTCGCAGCACTGCGCACGCTCGACGCGGACGTCGTGTTCGTGATCGGCTGGAGCCAGATCCTGCGGCCGGCGGCGCTGCGCCTGGCGCGGACCGGCATGATCGGGGCGCATGCCTCCCTCTTGCCGCAGCTGCGCGGGAGCGCGCCCATCAACTGGGCGCTGATTCGAGGCGAGCGGCAGACCGGAAACTCGCTCATCTGGCTCGCGGACGACGTCGACCAGGGCGCCATCATCGACCAGACGGCGTTCTGCATCACGCCCTACGACACCTGCGCCTCCCTGTATGAGCGCGTCGCCGCGTCGAACCGGGAAATGCTGCTGCGCCTCGTGCCGCGCCTGCTCGCGGGCGAGCGCCCCGGCCGGCTCCAGCCGGCGGGCGACGAGCCGTTGCTGCCGCGGCGCCGCCCTGCCGACGGACGGATCGACTGGGGTCAGCCCGCTCGCGCCATCTACGACTTCATTCGCGCTCTGACGCGGCCCTACCCGGGCGCCTTCAGCTGGCTCGCGGGGCGGCGGTGGACGATCTGGCACGCCGCCCACCTCCCCGGTGAGAACGGCGCGGCACTGCGCGCTACGCCCGGCGAGGTGCTCGGCCCCATGGTGAGTCCCGTCGAGGCGACCTGCGGCCAGATGGTCGCATGCGGCGCAGGCGCCGTCGTGCTGCTCGAGCTGCAGGCGGAGGACGGCACGGTGCTCCGGGGCCGGGAGCTGAGCGATCAGCCGTGGACGGGGAAACGCTGGGGCGACGAGAGGGAAACGTCATGACACGTCGTAGCACGCTGACCGCGACGCTGATCGTTGCCTTGGCCTGTGGCGAGGACCGTCCACCGCTCGCGCCGGTTGCCGAGCTGAGTGGACGGTCCGATCCCGTGCTCCTGGCCGCCGGCAACATAGCGAGCTGCGGCACGGACCGCGACGAACTGACCGCGCGCCTCCTTGACACGCACCCTCGGCGACTACCAGAACTGCTACGACCCGACTTGGGGGCGTCACAAGGCGCGTACCTACGCCACGCTGGGTAATCGCGACTACAACACCGGCGCCGCGGACGGCGCCTTCGACTACTTCGGCAACCACGCAGGGCCGCGCGCCAAGGGCTACTACAGCTTCGACCTCGGCGCCTGGCACATCCTCGTGCTCAACTCGAACGGCGCGTACGTCCCGTATGGCGCCGGCTCGGAGCAGGACGCCTGGCTCCAGAACGACCTCGCGGCGAACACGCAGAAATGCCTGCTCGCGGCCTGGCACCATCCCAGGTTCTTCTCGTCGAGTGACAGCGGATGGACGTCGGCGGGCCCGCTCAAGACCTTATGGAACCGCCTCCACGCGGCTGGGGCCGACCTCGTGCTGAACGCGCAGCAGCACCTGTATGAGCGCTTCACCCCAATGACCCCGGACGGCGCCGTGGACAGCGTCGGCGGCATCCGCGAGATCAATGTCGGCACGGGCGGGGAGAGCACCGCGCTGCCGACGGTCTCAGCGGCGCACAGCGAGGTCGTGTCAGCGGCCTACGGCGTGCTGAAGCTCACTCTCTCCCCTGATCGCTACAGCTGGCAGTTCGTGCCGATCGCGGGCCAAGCATTCAGCGATACCGGCTCCGCGGCCTGTCACCACGCGCCACCGCCTGAAGCGCCGCCATCGGTCGACGCCGGCCCCGATCTCCGCACCGAGCCAGCGGCGCCCGCCCAGCTCGCCTTCCGCATCGCGGACCAGGAGAGCGAAGCCCCGTGGAGCTATGAGGTCGACTGGGGGGACGGCACCACGGACCAGGGGAGCGCCGCCTCCGTGGTGGGCCCGCTGACCGCCAAACACGCGTATGGCGCGGCTGGGCAGTACCATGTGCGCGTGAGCGTCGCGGATCCGGACGGCGGTGTGGCGTGGGACACGCTCACAGCCGTCGTCGACCCGCCCGGTACACCACAGGTCTTCGTCGGGGCGGGAGACGTAGGCACGTGTGCCAAGACTTACGATGAGGCCACGGGCAGGCTGCTCGACTCCATCGGGGGCACGGTGTTCGTCCTGGGGGACAACGCGTACCCCGACGGCGCGGACTCGAGCTACAAAAAATGCTTCCACCCCGCCTGGGGACGTCACAAGAAACGGATCCATCCCGTGCCCGGCAATCATGACTATCGCCAACCCGGCGCAAACGGCTACTTCGCGTATTTCGGCGTCGCCGCCGGGGATCCCGCGAAAGGCTACTACAGCTACGACCTGGGCAGCTGGCACATCATCGCGCTCAACTCGACCCTCGACATGGGCGCTGGGTCGCCAGAGGAGCAGTGGCTCCGAGCTGACCTCGCGGCCCATCCGGCGCGCTGCACGCTCGCATATTGGCACCTCCCACGCTTCAGCTCCGGCACGACGCACGGCAGCCAGGTGCAGACTCAGCCGCTCTGGCAGGCGCTGTACGAGTACGGCGCAGACATCGTACTCGCGGCGCACGAGCATAATTACGAACGGTTTGCGCCCCAGACCCCGGACGGCACGCTTGACTCGGCGCGCGGCATCCGAGAATTCGTGGTCGGGACGGGGGGGTCGGGCGCCTATCCCTTGGGCCCGCCGATCCCCAACAGCGAGCTGGGCTCGTGGAACCACGGCGTCCTCAAGCTCACACTCGATGATGGCGCCTACACCTGGCAGTTCATACCGGTGCCCGGCGAAGCGTTCACCGATACGGGAAGCGGAACGTGCCATTGAGCAGGCGCTACATGGCAGCGCCATATAGCGGGTTCGCAGCGCGCTGTCGCGGCGGTGCGCCGTGGCTCGCCCGCGGCGCGCCTGCATCCTCCTTACAGGACAACCGGTTAGCAAGGTGGTCTCCTTTGCACGCGCGATGCACCAGGGGCGCGATGCGCTCACGAAGGAATCGTGGGGCATGGAAGGAGGAGACCATCGATGCGCCAACTGCGACTTTCCCCTCGGCACGCGTGTCTCGGGCTGGCCGTCGCCCTGGGCGCCGCCGCGTGTCGCCAAGACGCCCCCCTCGCGGATCCCGCCACGGAACTCGTGCCGGGGGTCGACCTGCCCCCGCTCGCCGATCCAGGCGGTCCCTACTCGTCCGACGGCGGGACGGTGCACTTCGACGGCAGCCGGTCCGTCGATCTCGACGGCGACGCGCTCAGCTACGCCTGGGACTTCGGGGACGGAGCGACGGGTAGCGGCGTGGCGCCCACGCATGACTACCAGATCGACGGCAGCTATACCGTCACGCTCGTCGTCACCGACTCCCGCGGCGCCTCCAGTCTCCCCAGGAGCACGTCGGCGTCCGTTTCGAACGTTCCCCAGGCCGAAATGCTGCTGGCCGCGGGCGACATCAGCACCTGCGGGGGGGACGGTGACGAGGCCACCGCCAGTTTGTTGGACGCCAATCCGGGCACCGTGATCGCGCTGGGCGACAACACGCTCCACGGCACGGCCGCCGATTACGCCAATTGCTACGATCCCTCCTGGGGCCGCCACAAGAGCCAGACCTACACGCTGCTGGGCAATCACGAATACGACCCCGGCACGGCGGACGCCAGTTTCGACTATTTCGGTGACCGCGCCGGCCCGCGCGGCAAGGGATACTACAGCTTCGATCTCGGCGCCTGGCATGTCATCGTGCTGAACTCCAACGGCAGCCATGTCCCGTTCAGCGCCGGCTCGGAGCAGGACCAGTGGCTCCAGGCCGACCTCGCGGCGAACAGCAAGCAGTGCACACTCGCCGTGTGGCATCATCCGCGGTTCTTCTCGTCGGGCGAGCCGGGCTACACGTCATCGGGGCCGATCAAGATCTTGTGGGACCGCCTCTACGCCGCCGGTGCGGACGTCGTGCTCAACGCGCAGATGCACCACTACGAGCGCCTGGCCCCGATGACGCCGGACGGAACCGTGGACAACGCTCGCGGCATCCGCGAATTCAATGTCGGCACAGGTGGCGAGAGCACCGCCATGCCCACGGTGATCGCGCCGAACAGCGAGGCCCGCGGCGCGGATTTCGGCGTGCTCAAACTCACCCTGCGCGCCGGCGCGTACCAGTGGGAGTTCATGCCCGTCGCTGGGGCCAGCTTCACCGATTCGGGGTCCGGTAGCTGCCACTAGGGACCAAGCGAGTGCGGCGTTGACGCCACGCCTGACCCAGCAGGCCGAGCCGGGCTGCCGCACCCCCGCATCGCCCTGCCGCTAAGTAGGCCCCGCGGGCGTGGCGTACGACGTGCAGTGCGCCGGAGCGTGCGCACAGATGCGACTGTAGGGACAATCGGCCCCCCTCGCCCCCCGGCCCCCTCGGCGGCCCCCGCCTTGGCGGTTGCCTGCACGCCGGCGGTTTCCCTCCTGGCCGTGCGCCACGCCTCAATCCCCGAGATCCTGGCCTGGGACCAGCTCGTGGCGCGGTTTCCGGGGTGCCGGATCGGTCACACCCGGGCATGGCTCCGTTCGCTCGAGGCATGCGGGAAGGGCGACCCGCTGTACCTCGTGTTCGAGCGCGGGGTGGTCGGGCTTCTCGGGCAGCGCAACGAACGGCTCAGCCATGCGATCGATTCTAGAGAGACGGGGAAGAAGTACTTCCGGCCGCCCGTTTAGGGTCACACGACCA
>Ga0209156_10004170_pt1 | contig 10580 bp, 7 predicted proteins | sample GraSoiAngelo_124_FD_185881 | JGI IMG/M metagenome (GOLD analysis project Ga0209156, IMG submission 185881) | Grasslands soil microbial communities from the Angelo Coastal Reserve, California, USA - 14_0927_05_20cm (SPAdes) (version 2) | ecosystem: Environmental > Terrestrial > Soil > Grasslands ...
ACAGCTCGTAGCGGCCGTCGGCGTTCGTCATTACGCCGATCTCCGTCCCCACGACGTGCACCCGCACCGAAGAGAGCGGCACCTGCGTACGCGCGTTCACCACGCGCCCGCTCACACGACCTTCGGGCTGCTGGCGCAGCCGCGCGGGTGCGCGGGCGGCGAGCGGCGCCGCGCCGCTCGCGAGCAGGGTTGCGGCCAGGAATACCGCGAGCGGTCGCCCCATGGAATCCTCCCCGTTGCAACGTTGCAACATCGCTGCTCGTTGCCCGTGCGTTGCTGCATGGGACGTGCCTGTCGCGCCGCCTCGTCAAGGATCGGTCAGCTGCGGTGGCTTTGTCGTTTCCTTACGAGAGCGAGCGAGGCTGTCATCCTGAGCGCAGCAGGCGCGAAGGACCTGTCTTTCGTGAGGGGCGACCAAAAGCAGGTCCTTCGCTACGCGCGCGTTCGCGCGCTTCGCTCAGGATGACATGCCGGACGCGCTTTTATTGAAGAAGGGCGGTGATCATCCTTACAGAGGAGGCGATGCCTCGGGCCCACGCGGGGCCGTGACGAACGCGCTCGCCGCCGCCGGTTCCAGCGGCTGTGCGAAGAGCGAACCCTGCCCAAACTCGCATCCGAGCCCGATGAGACGCTCCCGCTGTGCGACGGTGTCGACACCCTCTGCGACTACACCCAAGCGAAGCGTCCGCGCCAGATCGACCACCGAGCGCACGATCTCCAGATCCGTGCGACGCCCTCCCATACGGTGGACGAACACGTGGTGGATCTTGATGCCCTGGATGGGTAAGCGCGGCAACTGGCCGAGGGACGAGTATCCGGTTCCGAAGTCGTCCATGTGCAACGCGACGCCCAGGCCCCGCAGCCGCTGCAGCAGCGCGATCGACGATTCGACGTTCTTCATGAGCATACTCTCGGTGATCTCGAGGATGAGGCGGGATGGAGCGAGACCCACCTCCTGGAGCGCCGCCCGCACGTCATCCACGAGGCCCTCGCGCTCGAGCTGCTTGGCGGAAACGTTCACACTGATCCGCAGCGGGCCGGCGGCCGGGAACGCGTCCTGCAAGCGCCGGGCGTAGCGACACGCCTCGGAGATCACCCACGCTCCAATCGGGAGGATCAGTCCGGTCTCCTCCGCCAGCGGCACGAACTCGAGGGGCTGGATCACACCGCGCTCGGGGTGGTGCCAGCGCAGCAGCGCCTCGAACCCATGGACCCGGCCCGTAAGGAGCTCCACGATCGGATGGAAGACGAGCCGTAATTGCCGGCGTTCGAGGGCCGTTCGCAGGTCCGCCTCGATGCTGGCGCGCGCCTGCGCCGACTCGCGCATCGTGACGTCGAACACCTGGAAGCGCGCGCCTCCCTGCTGTTTGGCGTGATACATGGCGAGGTCCGCGTCGTGCAGCAGGTCCGGCGTCTCTTTGCCGCCGGGCAGGCTCAACGCGACGCCGATGCTGGCGGTCGCGACGATGTCCCGGCCCTCGAACGACACCGGCACGGCCAGCGCGTCCTGGATGCGGCGCGCCGCGTGCTCCGCGTCGGGCCGGCCGACGATGTCCTCGAGCAGCACGGCGAACTCGTCACCCCCGAGGCGCGCCACGAAGTCGCCCGGCCGGACGCACGTCCGCAGGCGTGCGGCGATCTCCGTCAGGAGTCGATCGCCGGCCGCGTGGCCGAGGCTGTCGTTGACCGCTTTGAAGTTGTCGGAGTCGATGAACAAGACGGCGAACCGGTAGTCCGCATCCCGCCGCACGCGCGCCTGGGCTTGCGCCACTCGCTCGACGAGGTAGGCCCGGTTCGGCAGGTCGGTCAGCGCGTCGTGCAGCGCCGCGTGCAGCAATTGGTGCTCGACCCGTTTGCGCTCCGTGATATCGTGGGCGATCGACGTGGCGCCGATGACCTGGCCGTCCGAGTCGCGGATCGGCGAGATCGTGACCGTGACCTCGACGTGCGTGCCGTCCTTACGCGTGCGGGTCGTCTCGACGCGCTCGACGCGCTCCCCGCGCCGGAGGCGCTCGAGGATGCCGCGAAGCTCGTCGATGCGATCTGGAGCGAGCAAGCTGATCGGTTTCCCGATCGCCTCCTCGGCCGCGTACCCGTACAGACGCGTCGCGGCCGGGTTCCAGCTGGTGATGATCCCGTCTATCGTCTTGCCGATGACGGCGTCGTCCGCGGATTCCACCATCGCCTTGAACTGAGCCAGGGTATGCTCTTGCTGCTTGAGCTCCGTGATGTCGCGCGTGAGGCAGCGCGCATGGACGAATGCGCCGCCGTCGAACCGCGCGCTCGCACTGACGAGACCGTAACAGATCGAGCCGTCGCGGCGGCGCATGGGGGTCTCGACGTTTCGGACGGGCTCCCGTGCCCGCAAGCGGCGCAGGGTGTCCGCCGCGACTGTTGGATCGACGTGGAACGCGGCGACGTTCTTCCCCACGTACTCCTCGCTCCGGTACCCGAGCATCTCGAGCTCGGCCTGGTTGGCGCGGAGAATCGTGCCGTCCGGCCCCGTCCACCGAATCCCGACGGGCGTGTGCTCGACGAAGTCCTCGAGCTCCTGCTGGCTGCTCCGCGCCTGTACGAGGGCCCGCTCGCGATCGCTCACGTCTACCGCGAGGCCGACCACTCCGACGATCGCGCCGCGCTCGTTCCGCAGCGGCTTCACGCGCGCATCGTAGAAGCGGTCGGCCAGCTGGATCTGGTAGGAGACCGACTTGCCCGCGAGCGCCTGCCGGTGCGCGTCGACCGAGTCGGCGCTCACATCGCCCCGATCGTATTGCTCGAGGAGCGATGCCCCCACGACGCGGCTGGGCAGCAGGTCCAGGGATTTGGGACCGGCGCCGGACCGCGAGGTGACGCGCAGCGCGGCGTCGGTCGTCCAGAGCACGGCCGGGACCTGTTCCGCGATCGAGGCGCGCAATGCCTGGGTGCCCTCGTTGTCCGGGGCATCGATCAACCCGATGCACACGCCCCCCAGCTCGAGCGTCAACCGCTCGGCGCTGCGCCGCTCGACGCCGGCGGGTGGTGGGTGGGGCACCGTGCGCCGGACCGGCGTGACGCACCAGTGTTGCGCCCTGATGCGGCCCGCTACCCAAAGACGGGGGCTCCGGCCCGCCTCCCGCCCCGCGTCGAACTCGCGCAGGGTGGCCTCCAGCTCGTCGACGGCTACCGGGTCAAGGTCCCCCGCCGAGCTCGCGGCCAGCAGATGCATGCGTCCACGCGAGTCCGCCTCGCACAGGCCCACGTCGCGTCCCCTGAGAGCAATGGCGAGCCTCCGTAATACTTCCTGCCACCCCTGCGCGGGCCTGCTCGAGGACGTACGGCTCATGGGCTTAGCCACGGGTTCGGGTGCACTGCGGGTGAGCCCTACTGATCGCGTGTCGCATGCGTCGGCTGCCGGAGTCGAGGCTCGTGCCTCTCACCAGATGGGTGTTCTCCGGCGACTAACGTAAGCGAAAACCCCAAAAAACATAATGATCCGTGATGGGTCGACGATTTGCGTGCGACCGTTGCACGGCCGCCACATCCACAATTGACCAAGTCGGCGCTCGGTGCCTGCACAAACGCGACGTCAGCCCAACGGTTGCTTTCTCTTCCTTTCTTACGAGAGCGAGCGAGCCTGTCATCCTGAGCGCCGCAGGCGCGAAGGACCTGCTTTTCCACAGATGCGAAGGAGCTGCCTTCAGGTGCGAAGGACCCGCCTTTCGTGACGGGGGATCACAAGCAGGTCCTTCGCTACGCGCGCGTTCCGCGCGCTGCGCTCAGGATGACATGCCGGGCTGCGCTCCTTAAAAAAGGCGGGCCCAGGCGCCCCCGACGGCGCCCGTTACATGTCATGCGTCACGAAGAGGATGCGCGCGTCACGCTGCGCGATCTTCGCAACCGCCACTCCGTCACGGGCGGCCAAGTCGAAAGAGGCGCCGTCCACAACGACCACTGGGCATGGGTGCGGCTCCGGCGACGTGCGGTGGCGTATGACTACGAGCCGGCTTGGCGGCGACGGTTGGGGAGTGGTGAATGCGATGCAACTCGGAGGACTCCCGGTGACCGTCCACACGCTGTCCTGCAGCGTCGCAGCAAACGGTTTCTCGGCCATGATCCGGCTCTCGCCGTAGATCGGAATCCACGCGGCGACCGCAATGCGGACTGCCGTGGCCGAATCCGGCACGAAGCCGTGCGGAGGCGTGTAGCCCTGGGGACCAGGCTGCTGCGCATCCACGAGACATGGCACCAGAACGAAGGCGAGGGAGAGAGTACCAAAGCGCATGGGTTCCTCCGTGTTCGAGCAGTTACTGAACACCTTAGTCGCCTGGCGCTGGACTTGCAATCGCGTACCAAGCCGCCCGGTCGTAGTATTGGCCTTGAACGCTCGGTCGGATTTGCTTGGAGGCACTCATGATCCTCAAGTTGGCGCCCATCCTGCTTCTTGTCGCCGCTCGTGCCTGGCCTCAGTCCCCCGTCATTCCTGATACTCCCGCCGGACACACGTTGCGCGCCTGGCTCGATGCGTTCAACAGCGGTGATCGGGCACGAATCCAGGCGTACGTTGCGAAGTACGATCCGACCGGGTCCGCGGATGGAACCGTGTCTTTTCGTGAACGGACTGGAGGATTCGACTTGCTCGGCGTCGACAACGGCGACCGACTGCACATCGAATTCCGCGTCAAGGAGCGGGCCAGCCCGACCGTGGCGGTCGGCCGGCTGGAGGTAAAGGACGGCGACCCGGCCGGCGTCGTCCACTTCAGTCTCCTCGCGATCCCTCCAGGCGTGACTGCGGCGGACATGAGTATGAAGATCGATCCCGCCACGCGAGCGTGCGTGATCGACGGGGCAGTGGCCAGCCTCAACGAGTTTTATGTGTACCCGGAAACGGCCAAGAAGATGGAAGCGGCTTTACGGGCGCGGCAGAAAAAAGGGGAGTACGATGCCGTCGAGGGGGCGGCAGCCTTTGCGGACCTCCTCACGGATCACCTTCAGCAAGTCAGCCACGACAAGCACCTGCGTGTGAATTTCTCCCCAGCGGTGTTGCCCAAGGATGGGGCCCTGCGGGATCCAGACCTGGATGCACGCATGCGAACCCGGATGGAGCGCGACAACTGCTTGTTTGAGAAGGCGGAGCGGCTGCCTTCGAATATCGGTTATTTGAAATTCAACGCGTTCCTCGATCCGGACGTGTGCGGTCCGACGGCCGTTGCGGCGATGAATTTCCTCGGCAACGTGGATGCCATCATCTTCGATCTGCGCGACAACGGCGGCGGCGATCCGAAGATGATCGCCCTGATCTCTACATATCTTTTCGACAAACCGACCCATCTGAACGACTTGTATAACCGGAAAGAAGACGCGTCCACGCAGTTCTGGACACTGCCGTACGTGCCTGGAAAGAGGCTTGCCGGCAAGCCGGTGTTCGTGCTTACCTCGAAGCTGACCTTCTCAGGCGCCGAGGAGTTTGCCTACAACCTCAAAAACCTCAAGCGGGCGACGCTCATCGGAGAAACGACGGGCGGGGGAGCGCATCCCGTTTCCGGCCATCGGATTGACGATCACTTCATGATCGGCGTGCCGTTCGCGCGCGCCGTGAACCCGATCTCCAAGACGAACTGGGAAGGAACGGGCGTTGAGCCGGACATCAAAGTTCCCGCAAATCAGGCGTTGGAGGTAGCGAAGGAGAAGGCCTTGGAGGAAATCAGGAAGGACGAAGCCAAGAGGGAATAGGGTTCGTGAGGGCCGACCACAAGCAGGTCCTTCGCTACGCGCGCGTTCCGCGCGCTTCGCTCAGGATCGATCAGAGTCCAAAGAGCTGCTTCACCGCGCGATCTGCTTCGCGGATGGAATTGCGGTGATCGCTGGCGCCGGCGAGATCGGTATTGGCAAAGGCGATCCGCCCGTGCGGACGACCGCGCAGAATGTCCCTCGGCGCGGGCTCGCCGTTCACGCCGAAAAAGAACCCCGGCTGCGGATTCACGTACGCGTGTCCCCAGCGATTGAGAATGATCCCGGCGATGTCTCGCCGCGGATCGAATCCGCCGGGCGCGAACATGTCGCCGAGCTGCTCGCGAAACGTACGCTCGTACTGCGCGAACGACGTGCCGAGCAGGGTTGCCCGCCCACGCGCCCCCTGCTCGGCAATGGGGAGTCCGGGTTGTGCGAAGAGGACTTTGATGGTCAATACCGTGGGTGAGTCGGGACCGATCGTCCGGGGCTCGTTCCCCACGAGCGCCATCTTGCGCACGGAAAGATAGTCGCCGAGTCCTCCGAACCAGCGGCAGCCGGACAATCCCATTTTGTAGAGCCAGCGCCAGTGGCGGACGGCGATGTTCGCCATCAGACAGGGGGATCGATAGAACTGCGCGTATGCCGCGCGATGGCTCGCCGGCAGATCGTGGACGATGTGCTTGGTGGTCCAGCTGCCTCCCGCCATGATGACCGCGCGTGCTCGAAGTCTGTAGAGGCGACGACCCTTCACGTAGGTGATGACGACCTGCGGCGCGCTGGCTGGATCTCCCGCGTGCTCGACGCGAACGACCGTGGCATTGAGCCGCAGCCGCGTCGGTTGGCCGGCGCGATCGAGCGCGCCGACGTTGACACGGTTCTGCCACACCGCGTCGACCGTGCGTGGACCCGCGAAGGCGTCGGGGATGAGCGTCTTCACCATCAGTCGCGCGAATCCAGCGTTGCCGTCGGGGAACATCTGGTCGCCGAGCGTGGCGTCGCCGTCTTCCGGAAACTGGTTCTCGATTGCGTAGTTACAGTACGCCGACAGCACGTCGGGACCGAGGCCATATCCACCGCCTTCGACCGGAGACAGAAACTGTCGCACGGTCTCGCGACCGATGTCGTATCGTGCCATCAGGTGGTCTTCGAGCGTGATGGCGTCGAGCTGTCGCGAGATAGCGTCGCCTTCGGTCTGTGGCCCCGGCAGGTCGACGCGGTCCGTCCCCCAGCGCAGCAGCTCCGCTTTCACGCTCTCACTGAGCGGCGCGCCTTCGAGCCGTCGTCGCCACGGATCCATCACCCACACGCCCGATCGCCGGCCGAATTGCGGTCCGAAGTAGAAGCCGTAATGCTGCGGCGTGTCGTACGGCGAGTGACTGAGCGGCATCTCGGGCGAGGGACCGCGCCACGTCTGGTAGGTGAACGAGGAGCGATCCATGCCGATCATCTCGTAGAAGCGATCGGTGTAGCCGCCCTTCCCCGGCACGAGGAAGATCGCCGAGCCTTGGTGCGCGGTCAGATGCTGACCGTCGACGAGGAACTCGTTGCGCTTGGCTTCGCCGCCGAAGATCGCGTGGTTGTCGATGACGAGCGCGCGTCCGCCCTTGTATTTCTGGAAGAAGATCGCCGCGGCGAGTCCGCTGATGCCGCCGCCCACCGCGACGAGGTCGTACAGCTCCCCCGAGTCGCGGGCGTCGGCGACGCGCTGCTCGAACGCGCCGTCGCGCAGCGCGTGCCCGGCGCTCAGTACCTCCCAGGTGTTGCCGTTCGAGTGACGGTAGTCGCCCACGCCACCGTAGCCGTTGAAGGCGTCGGCCGGGGAGATCGTGGGTGCGGTACCCGGGAGGACTAGACCTGCACCGGCGAGCAGGGCGCCGTTGAGGAAGTCACGGCGGGAAATCGGCTCGTTCATGCCGAGACGTTGCTCGGGAGTGCCCATAACTCGTCTCACCGACGGTAGTGCCGCAGGCGCGCCTCACGGCGCGCCACCAGCCCGGTCACGAGGAGACAGCCGAGGCCGCCGCTCACTACGGAGGCGCCCGCGCCGAACAGCTGGGCGACCACCCCGGCTTCCAGCTCGCCGAGCTGCGGCCCGCCCATGAAGAAGATCATGTTGACCCCGGTCATCCGCCCGCGCAGCTCGTCGGGCGTCTCGAGCTGGCGGATGATGTTGCGGATCACCGTACTGACCGTGTCCGCGCCACCCACGGCGGCGAGGCAGACGAGCGTGAGCCAGAAGCTGCGGGAGATCCCGAACGCGACGGTCGCGGCGCCGTAGGCCGCCACGGCCCATAACAGCACCGCTCCCCGGCGCTCGATCCGGTCGATCGCGTACGCCATCACGAGGCCCGCCAGCGCGGCGCCCACCGACGGCGCCGCGTACAGCCATCCGTAGCCGCGTGCGCCGACGTGCAGGATGTCCTGCGCGAAGATGGGGAGCAACGCGGTGGCCGAGGCGAACAGCGTGGCCGCGAAGTCGAGCAGCATGGTAGAGCGCACGATCGGTTGCGCGAACACGAACCGGAGGCCTTCGCGGGCGGCGGTCCAGTTGATCCGTGGGGCGGGGGACGTCGCCTGCCTGGGGCGCGCGCGCATGACCAGCAGGGCGGCGATGACCATGAGAAAGGAGACGGCGTTGATGGCGTACACCCAGGGGATGCCGGGACCGGCGATCACCAGGCCCGCCAGCGTGGGACCCGCGACCGAGGCGAACTGGAACACCAGGGTGTTGAGCCCGATCGCGCTGGCGAGGTGCTCGCGCGGCACCAGGTTGGGGATGAGCGCCTGGCGCGCGGGGCCGTCGAAGCAGGACGCGGCCGAGGACAACGCCGCCAGCAGGTAAATCGGCCACGCCACGCGCAGCCCCGCGAAGGCGAGCGCGGCGAGCGCGGCGGCCAGGAGCGCCATGAGGGACTGGGTGGTGAGCATCACCTTGCGGCGGTCGAGCGCGTCGGCCACGACGCCACTCAGCATCGAGAACGCGATGATCGGCACGACCTGGACGGCGCCCACGAGCCCCAGCGCGATCCCTTTGTGCCCGGGAGCGGCCAGGAGCGACACGTGCCAGAGGATGGCGGCGGTCTGCATCCGCGATCCCGCGAACGAGAGGAACTGGCCGATCCAGAGCAGCGTGAAGTCGCGATGCTGCAGGGCGGGGAACGAGACGGCGATTCCGCCCATCGCTACTCGATCGTCGCTCGCATGCGGGAACGTACGCGGGCACAACGGGCACGGCAACCAACTTCCTTATGAGACGCGAGCGAGCGTGTCATCCTGAGCGCCGCAGGCGCGAAGGACCTGCCTCTCGAGAGGGCCCACCACAAGCAGGTCCTTCGTGAGGGTCCTCGGCCTACTTCAGGCCGAGCTTCTTGCCCGCCGCAAGCCGGGCGACCGATTCGCGGATGCGCCGTTCGCGAGTCTCAGGTCGCTTCGCGATGTGGATCCACACGACGAAGTTGCGGCGCTCCCTTCGTGGCAGCGTCTGAAAAAAGCTCCACGCCTCAGGGTTGGATTTGATTGCCTTTGCGATGTAGCCCGGCAGCTCGGGAATGTCCGGCTTCGGCGCATACTTGTTTTCGGTGGGGGCAGCGGCCAGGCCTGCCGGCGTCAGCAACCCGGCCGTCTCGAGTTCCGTCCAGCGCCGGCGATTGATGTCGGACCATTTGCTCGTGGCTTTGCGCGGCGTCGCTTTGATCGCGAAGCGGTCGTCGTCGAGGCGTTTCACCAGGCTGTCGATCCACCCGAAGCAGAGCGCTTCGCGAACGAAGTCCTCGTAGGGCACGGACTTCACGCCGGTGTGCGCCTTGTGAAAGACCATCCACACGCCCCGGCTCGACCTGTGGTGCTTTCCGAGCCAGGCGCGCCATTTCGCGCGAGTTCGGACGTCGAGCAACGCTAGCTCAGCCACGTCAGGAACCGTGCGAAGCAAGTCCGCGACGCATCGCGCCCGGCGACCTTCACGTCAATGGGCCGCCTGCGGGGCGCGCGCGCGATGCACCCAACCCAGCAGCACGCCGTAGAGCGTGAACTGAACAAAGCCTGCCGCCGCCTCGACCGTAATCCAGGACGCGACCGATGGCACGCCGTACTTCGCCGCCTCAGCAAGCGCCTCGTAGCTCACGAGGATGCTGCCGACGAGCCAGGCGAAGAGCACCGCATGGCCGATCGAACGCCCGGACCGCGGCAGCTGCGCGTACAGATACGACATGATGCTGCCCTGGATCAGCATAGACAGAACGCCGAGGGCGAAGATGGGCTGCGCCCGGAGGTACGTCACCGCGGCGTAGTGCGCGGCGTTCACGCCGAAGTGCGACACCGCCTGGGTCGCGAAGGTCGCGACCACGTACGCGAGTACTGCCAAGAAGTGCTTCCTCATCGGCCCCTCCCAATGTAACTTGCGTTGTGCAAGTAATCTATGAAGTCGCTTGCCAACCGCAAGTCAAGGGAATTAGCGTGCTGCCATGAAGAAGAGAACCATCGCCGAGCGGCGCTCCGCGTGCCCCCTGAACGCAACCCTCGAGGTACTCGGCGACCGCTGGTCGCTCCTCATTGTACGGGACCTCATGTTCAAGGGGCGCACGACGTACAAGGACTTCCTCGCCGGGGGGGAAGGAATCGCCACCAACGTCCTGGCCGACCGTTTACGGCGCCTGGAAGCGGAAGGCGTCATCGAGAAAGGGCGCGATGCAGCGGATGCCCGGCGCCTGGTGTACCGACTTACGGCAAAGGGGCTCGCGCTCGCGCCCGTGCTGGTCGAGATGATCGTGTGGGGTGCTGGTCACTACCAGACGGCCGCGCCGCCCGCCACGATCCGGGAGATGACGCAGCATCGCGAGCGGTTCCTCGCCGACATCCGCTCGCGAGCTGGCGCT
>Ga0209156_10004176_pt1 | contig 10572 bp, 10 predicted proteins | sample GraSoiAngelo_124_FD_185881 | JGI IMG/M metagenome (GOLD analysis project Ga0209156, IMG submission 185881) | Grasslands soil microbial communities from the Angelo Coastal Reserve, California, USA - 14_0927_05_20cm (SPAdes) (version 2) | ecosystem: Environmental > Terrestrial > Soil > Grasslands...
TAGACCCCGGGACAGGTGCCGTCAACGCGCTCGGCAGCCACCCGAGAGGTATTCCCCACCCTGTAAGGGTGGGCCCAGCAGATCACTGCCCTTAAGGGCAGTGCACCATCGGGCCCAGGCTTCAGCCTGGGAAAAGCGCGCCAGCCACCGCCTTTGCTACATGGCGTGCGCCTTCCAACGTCAGTCGCGCCGCAATATCCCGCGGCGTATGCACCACCCGGGCGGTGCTCCAGTCACCCCGCATGATCGTGACGCATTCGCGCGCGGTGGCCCCGAGCACGAGCCCGTCCACGACGACGGGGAGCCAACGGGCGCGTCTCGCCTCGAGGGCACGGGCCACCCGGTCGACCGTGGCCCCATCGCGATGGATCAGGGCGATCGTGGTGCCGCGGTCGTCGATGCCGTCGAAATTGACGACGATCGTATCGGCGAGCAGGTTGGCCCGCTCCCCCACCAGGGCGCGAGCGCCCAGCAGGCCGTATTCCTCGGCGTCGGGCAAGAGCACGCCGACGGGGGCCTCGGGCGGCAGGGCATCGACCGTGGCCAGAGCCGTGACCACGCCCGCCGCATTGTCCACCGCGCCCGCCGAGCGGTCCGTCACCCGGTTGAGCGCCAGCAAGGCGGCTCCCGCCGCCCCCACTCCGATGAGCACCCCGTCCGGCATACCCGCATGCACGCCGCCGAGCAGGGCGCGCACCCCGAGGCCGATCAGCTCAAGCACACCGACCGCGGCGATCGCCGCCGCCACGAGGCGCGCCGCCATAGAGAGTGACTGGCCTTTCGCGTCGTAGTGCGCCACCAGCCACGTGGCCACGCGGGTGCGGGGACGGACGGCGATCAGGTTGACTCCCGAGAGCGGGACGCGGGCGAGCCGGTGCAGCAGCGAGCGAGCGGTGAAGCGCTGCTCCATGACCACGTACCCGCGCGCCGCGAGCTCGCGCTTCAGCGCTTCGCGCACCTGCCCGGCGGGGGGCGTGCCGGCGAGCCTGGGGACGGCCAGCTCGGCCAGCAGGGCCCGGTAATCGGTCACGCGGCGACGAGCTTGGCCACGCGCTCCCGGTCCGCTGCCGTGACGGGCGCGAGCGGCGCGCGCACCGGCCCGCCGTACAACCCCGCTCCCACGGCGTCCATCGCCGCCTTCACCCCCGCCGGACCGAGCTTGGCCACGATCTCCTTGTCGAGCGGCACCAGCCGCTCCTGCAGGCTCCCGGCGCGCGCGCGGTCGCCGGCGCGGAACGCGGTGAGAATGCCGGCGCAGAGCCGGGCGGCGAAGCATGCCACGGCGAGCACTCCCCCGTCGCACTCGAGCTCGAGCGCCGTATACAAGAGCGAGCCGGAGCCGACGAGCACGGACCAGCGAGGCACGGCATCGCGGTAGGCGGCGAGGTTCTTGGCGTCTCCCGACGAGTCTTTGACGCCCACGATGTTGGCGTGGCTCGCGAGCTGCTGCAACAGGGCGGCCGCGACGGGCAGGTGTGTGTACTTGGGGATATTGTACACGAGTACCGGGACGGGACTGGCGTCGGCAACGGCGCGATAGTAGTCGACCAGGCTCGCGGGCGAGACCGCGGCCGAGTAGTAACCGGGGGGCCGCACGAGCACCGCGTCGGCGCCCTCCGCGGCGGCCGCACGCGTGAGGGTCACCGCAAGGCGCGTGGATTCGGCGCCCGTGCCGGCCACGAGCCAGCGCTGGTCCGGGAGGACGTCCCTCACCCACGCCACCATGCGCCGCTGCTCGTCCGGGTCGAGCAGGGCCGACTCCCCCGTGGAACCCGCCACCACCACGCCGTCGAGCCCGTCCTGCACCAGACGCGTGACATTGTCGCGCAGGTGGACCGGGGCGACCTCCCCCGTCGTCTGGTCGAACGGCGTCGTGATGGGAGCGAGCACGCCCGCGAGCTGCCGTGCCGTCACCGCTCCATCACCGACGCGGGGTCGCCTCCGCCGGCGCGGCGGTCCGGGTGCGACGGCGCTCGTCGCGCATCTGGCGCTCGAACTCCTTGAGGTTCGTGGCCGCCACCACCGCCGCCTCGTAGGTCACCACTTCCTCCATCACCAGCTCGATCAGGTGCTGGTCGAAGGTCTGCATCCCGTACTGTTCACGCGCCTCGGTGATGTAAGCGTGCAGCTCCGCCGTGCGGTCGGCGTCCTTAATCAGGTCGCGGGCGACGGCGGTGTTGATCAAGACCTCCACGGCAGGCACGCGTCCGTGGCCGTCGGCGCGCGGCAGCAGCCGCTGTGACACCACGGCCTGGAGTGCCTCGCACAAGCGCATCCGTGCGACGTCCTGCTCCTCGGTCGGGAACATCGACACGACGCGCGTGATGGTGCTGACGGCGTCGGGGGTGTGCAGGCTGGAAATGACGAGGTGCCCCGTTTCGGCCGCCTTGAGGGCCGTATCCATCGTCTCGGCGTCTTCCATCTCGCCGATCATGACGACGTCGGGGTCCTGCCGCAGCGCGGCGTGCAGCCCGGCCCGAAAGTCGTCGGTGTCCACGCCGATCTCCCGTTGGGTCACCGAGCTGTTGATGTCGCGGTGCAGAAACTCGATCGGGTTCTCGAGCGTCACGACGTGCTTGTGCTGCGTCTGATTGATGTGGTTGACGATGGCCGCCATAGTCGAGCTCTTCCCGGAGCCCGTCACCCCGGTCACGAGAATCATGCCGTGCTCGGCCGCCGCCACGGTGGTGAGAATCGCGGGCAGTTTGAGCGTATCGAACGTCGGGATGTCGAACGGGATGACGCGCATGACGATCATGAACGAGGAGCGCTGCCGCAGGATGTTCACGCGGAAGCGCCCCACGCCGGGCATGCCCCAGGAGCAGTCGTAGTCCCGCAGTTTGTCGAGCCGGGCCCGGTCCTCATCGTTGGCGATGAGCTGCTGGGCGATGGCCCGGGTCTGCTCCGGGGTGAGCCGCTGCTTGGTGAACGGGACGAGCTTGCCGTCGATCCGGGCGCGGAACACGTCCCCGGCCTTGATGTGAAGGTCGGACGCGTTGCGGTCGATCGCCGCCTTGATGATCTGCTCGATGCCGCGCTGGTGCGTCGCCGCCGTCGCGCGGGCGCCCTTGGACTTCTCTTCCACTTAGTAACCGGCCTCCGGGTCGACCGTGTTGGTGAGCGGGGACCCTGCAAGATAGCGGGTGATGTTCTCCACGATGAGCCCCGTCTCGCGCTCCCAGAACCGGGCCGTCACGGCGGCCACGTGCGGGCTGACGAGCACGCGGGGGTGACGCCAACAGCGATGGCCCGGCGGGAGCGGCTCGGTGGCGAACACGTCCAGCGCCGCACCGCGCAGGCGCGAGCCGTCGAGCAGGTCGAGCAGCGCCGTCTCGTCCAGCAGGGTGCCGCGGGACACGTTGACGACGATCGCGTCGGCCGGGAGGCGTTCGAGCACCGCCCGCGTCACCGCCCCGTTCGTCGCCGCCGTGTGGGGCGCGGCGATCACGAAGCAGTCGCTCTCCGCCGCGAGTCGCGGCAGCGCCTCGAGACCCCCCACCCAGCGGACCCCCGGCGGCCCGCCCCGCTGCGGGCGGCGGCGCACGCCCGCGACGCTCATCCCCAGCGCCAGGCCGCGCCGCGCGATCGCCGCGCCGATGCCGCCCAGGCCGAACACGCCGAGCCGCAGCTCGGCGAACTCGCGAAACGGGACCGGGAGTGCCGTGAGCTCCCCTCTCGCCCAGTGCTCCGCGGCTTGAAACGCGCGCATCTGGTCCAGGCCGCGCGCGAAATACCCGAGGGCCGCGATCGTCCAGTCGGCGATGGGCTCGGCGTGCACGGCCGCGCTATTCGTAAGCACGATCCCGCTGCCCGCGACGTGCGGCAGGCTCGCCCCGACGCCCGCCGTGCCGGTATGCGCCCAGCGTAGGGTGCCCCGCCCCGCGGCCGCCACGCCGGCCGGCACCCCGAACCCCAGATAGATCTCCGCCCCGCGCGCGGCGGCGACCGCCTCGGGGCTCCCCGAGCCGCCGTCGCCGTCCGAGGGGGCCGGGGCCTGTACGTGGATCACCTCCCAGCCGGAGCCGAGCGCTCCGCGGATCGTCTGCACGGCCGCGGTGGGGATCCGCCAGACGGCACGGGGTGACGCGAGGTCGACCACCAGCCGGCGCGTCACTCGCCCGTGGACACCGTGCGCACCCCGGGGTGATGCAGCAGCGCGATCATCACCTCGTCGTGCAACCGCTTCGGCCCGCGCAGCGTGAACTCGATCACCAGGTCCACGTTCTCACGCCGGCTCGCCTGACGCTCGATCTCGAGGCCGGCGCGGCGCACTACCGTCTCCAGCTCGTCCAGGGCCGCGGGCTCGGGACGCGCGTGCACCAGCAGGGTGCTCTGCGTGGAGTGCCGCGCCACCAGCCGCTCGACGCGGCCCAGCCCCTGGAGGACGATCAGCACGAGCAGCGTGGTCCCCGCGGCTTCCCAGTAGAATGCGGCGCCCAGGGCCACACCGATGGCCGCGACCACCCAGATCGTGGCGGCGCTGGTGAGGCCGACGACGGCGCCGCGGGCGTGCAGGATCGTGCCCGCGCCGATGAACCCCACGCCGGTCACGATCTGCGCCGCGATACGCGTGGGATCGGCGTTCCCCGCGGCCATCGAGACCGATAACTTGGTGTAGATCACCGAGCCGAGGCAGATCAGGATGTTGGTCCGCAGCCCGGCCGGCTTGCCGCCGAGCTCCCGCTCGAGGCCGATGGCGCCGCCGAACAGAGTCGCGAGACACAGTTGGAGAAACAGCTCGAGGCGGAACATCTGGACGACGCCGGCGAGAAATTGCTGCATCAGCCTTCCGTCTCCGCGAGGAACCCCATGCGGCGCCGTACCTGGGCCATGGTGCGGCGCGCGATGCCGCGCGCCTTGGCCGCACCGCCCCGCAGCAGATCCATCACCCGGCGCGGTTCCGCGCGCAGCGTCTCGGCCCGCTCGCGGATGGGTGTGAGCGCGGCTATCATATGATCCGCCAGCACCCGCTTGCAATCGAGACAGCCCCACCCCGCCGTGCGGCAGTTGTGCACCACCAGCTTGATCGTGTCGGGCGGGGAGAAGCCCTGATGGATGGTGAAGATGTTGCAGACGTCCGGATTGCCCGGGTCCTTGCGGGTGACGCGCGCCGGATCGGTGGCGGCGGGCTTGAGCTTTTCCCGGATGGTCTCGGCCGGCTCGAACAGACCGATCGTGTTGCCCAGGCTCTTCGACATCTTGGCTTGACCGTCGAGCCCCAGCACGCGCTTGGCCGTGGAGAGCAGCGCCTGGGGCTCGGGGAAGGTGAAGCCGTCCGCGAACCGGCTGTTCCAGCGACGAGCGATCTCGCGCATCAGCTCGAGATGCTGGAGCTGGTCTTCGCCCACGGGCACGAGGGTTGCTTCGTACAAGAGCACGTCCGCCGCCTGAAGCACGGGATAGTTCAGGAGTCCTGCGGGCACGCTCTCCTGGCGCTGCGCCTTGTCCTTGAACTGGGTCTGCCGCTCGAGCTCGCCGAGCGGCGTGACGGTGTTCAACAGCCAATTCAGCTCGGTGTGCTCGGGCACGTGTGACTGCACGAACACGATCGCCCGCTCCGGATCGAGCCCGGAAGCGAACAGGCCGACCGCCATGTCGAGCGTGCGCTGCGACAGCGTCGCGGGCTCGTAGGCCTGCGTGATGGCGTGCAGGTCCACCACCGAGAAGAAGCAGTCGTGCTGGTGCTGCAGTCGAACCCAGTTCTGCACCGCGCCGAGATAGTTGCCGATGTGCAGCTCGCCCGAGGGCTGGATACCGGAGAAGACGCGCGCCATGGGCTCACAACCTACGCGGGTGGAGGCGAACGCCGCAAGGTGCGAGAACTCAAAGACTTAGTCGATGTGGCCCGGCGGGCGGCCGGACGGGCGGCCGCATTCCTCCGTGACACTACGCCGCCGCCTGCCGCGGAATGGATCGAAAAGGGCCGCCACGATTTCGTGACCCAGGTCGACCGGCGGGCGGAAGCGCTGATCACGGAGGTCCTCACGCGCGACGTGCCCGGCAGTACGGTCATGGGCGAGGAGCTGTCGCCGCACGTCGCGCCCGCGGGCGAGGTCGTGTGGATCGTGGACCCGCTCGACGGCACCACGAACTATCTGCACGGGTACCCGCAGTACGCGGTCTCGATCGCGTGCGCGCTGGGTGGCGTGCTGCGGGTCGGTGTGGTGCACGACGTCGCGCGTGACCTCGCCTACTGGGGTGCGACGGGGCTCGGCGCCTGGCAGGGCGAGCACCGGATCCAGGTCTCGCGCCTCACAGAGCCGCGTCACGCGCTCGTGGGCACCGGCTTCCCATTCAAGACCCTGCCGATCTTGCGCCGCTATGTAGACCAGTTCACCGCGGTGATGGGCGTGACGAGCGGCATCCGCCGGGCCGGCGCTGCGGCCCTCGATCTCGTCGACGTGGCGGCCGGCCGCCTCGACTGTTTCTGGGAGCTCACCCTCGCGCCGTGGGACATGGCCGCGGGCGCCGTGCTCATCCGGGAAGCCGGCGGCGTCGTGACCACGTTGGACGGGTCGGACGACGTGCTGGGGCACGGCTCGGTGGTCGCCGGCAACCAGGTGATGCACACGTGGCTCATGGACGTGTTGAGGGGCGCATGAGAACGCGGAACGCGGAAGTAGAAACGCGGAACGGAGGGGCGAGCGTCGAGTCCGAAGACCACCCTGCTGTTCCGCGTTCCGCGTTCCGCGTTCCGCGTTGACGTCTTCCCATGCCCTCCCCCCTCATCGAGTGCGTGCCGAACTTCTCCGAGGGCCGCGATGCCGCGACCATCGAGGCCCTGCGCACCGCGCTCACGAGCGTCCCCGGCGTGCGGCTGCTCGACGTGCAGGCCGACGCGTCACATAACCGCTCCGTGTTCACGCTCGTCGCGCCCCCGGAGGCGGCCCTCGAGGCCGCGCTGCGCGCCATGCGCGTCGCGACCGAGCGGATCGACCTCACGAAGCACACGGGCGAGCACCCCCGCATGGGGGCGACCGACGTCATCCCATTCATCCCCGTGCGCGACGTGACGATGGACCAGTGCGTCTCGCTCGCCAGGCGGCTGGGCGAGCGGGCCGCGGCCGAGCTCCGTCTGCCGATCTATCTCTATGCGAAGGCGGCCCTGCGGCCGGATCGGGAGCGCCTGCCCGACATCCGGAAAGGCGAGTTCGAGGGCCTGCGCGAGCGCATCGGCACCGATCCCGCCGCCGATCCGGACTTCGGCCCGCGCCGTATCCATCCCACGGCGGGGGCGACCGCCGTGGGAGCACGACCCTTCCTGGTGGCGTTCAACATCTACCTCGACACGCCCGACGTGGCGGTCGCCAAGGAGATCGCGAAGCGGATCCGCACGTCGAGCGGCGGCCTGCCCGCGGTTCAGGCCTCCGGCTTCGAGGTCGGGGGACGGGCCCAGGTCTCGATGAACCTGCTCGATATCGACACGACGCCGCCGGCGGCGGTCTACGCCGCGGTCGAGGCCGAAGCCCGCACCCGCGGCGTCGCCGTCATGAAGAGCGAGGTCGTGGGTCTCGTGCCCGAGCGGGCCATCCTGGGGGCGGGCGCCGCCGCACTGCGCCTGCCCGACGCCGCCGACCACCTGCTCGAGGCGAAGATCCGCGCCGCCGAGGGCCCCGCGCTCGACGGGTGGCTCGAGGATCTGGCGGGCGGAGCGCCGGTCCCGGGCGGCGGCAGCGCGGCGGCGCTCGCTGGCGCCCTGGCGGGGGCGCTGGTAACGATGGTGGCGCGACTCACGGTGGGCCGCAAGGCATACGCCGCCGTGGAGCGGCGCGCCGCCGAGGTCCTGGCCGAAGCGGACACGCTGCGCGCCGAGTTGCGCCGCCTGGTCGACGACGACGCCGCCGCGTACACCAAGGTGAGCGCGGCCTACGCGATTCCCAAGGACGACCCGGCCCGTGGTCGGGCGATCGACGTGGCGTTGGCCGGCGCGGCGCAGCCGCCGCTCCAAGTCGCCCGGCGGGCGGCCCGCCTGGTCACCCTGGCGCGCGAGATCGCCGGGATCGGCAACAAGAACGCCCGCTCGGACGCGAAGGTCGCCGCAGCGCTCGCCCGCGCCGCCGTCGCCGGCGCGATCGAAAACGTGCGGGTGAACGTGGCGGGAGTGTCGGATCCGGCGCTGGGGAAAGAGTTGCTGGCGGAAACGGAGCGACTGGAGCGAGACCTGCCCGCGTAGGGCCGCCTCACGGCAAGCCTGCTGCGACACCGCACCATCACACGAGCACCTCCGCCATCATCGTTTCGAAACGCATCCGGGCGTCGCCGGTACGAGCTTTGCGGCTCGCGGGCCCGACGCAAGGGGAATGTCTCCCGCAGGAGGATGCCGTTATGAAACGCGCCGCATGTGCCGGAGTTACGGTCTTGATGCTCGCGCTGACCGGATGCTCGGATTCGCCGGTCCAGCCGGCCCTGCGCGAGCAAGCCAAACGCTCGCTGCCCCGTCTGGTGCCGCAGGCCAACGGACAGTCGTGCACGGAGCCGGACGCGAAACTCAGCTCGGGTGCGTTGTTCAAGATCTGCTTCGACCCCGCGAAATGGAACCGTGACCTCGTCGTGTTCATTCCGGGGTACCACGATCCCGCGAGCGCCCCGACGCTCCCCGCGGACCTTTCTCCCACGGCGTCGGCCGTGCTGTTCAGCGGTCTTGGTTACGCCTACGCCACGACGAGCTTTCGCGCCACCGGCCTGATCGAGCGGGACACCTGGATCGGCGGCGATCTGCTCGAGCTGGTGGCGACGGCCAAGGCGCTGCTCTCCAGCACCACCGGCCGCAGCACGCGGTACGTCTATCAGACCGGAGGCTCGCAAGGCGGATTGGGCACGGTGATGGCGGTGGAGCAGCATCCCGACATCTTCAGCGGCGGCCTGGCCGGGTGCGGCCCAATCGGCGACTACGGACGACAGATCGCCTACGTCGCCGACTTCCGGACGGTCTTCGATCACTTCTTCGCCGGGGTGATCCCGGGGTGGCCGGTGTGGAGGCAGGACTTGAGCGCCGGCGATCCCGGATACATCGATCCGAATTCTTGGGGAGCGGCCGAGAGCGGCGCCGGGGCGGCGCTCGACGATCCGGCGAACGCCGATCGGATCCGGCAGGTGCTGGACGTGACACACGCCCCGACCGATCCCGCCGACGCCGCGACCGTCAAAGGAACGACTCTGGGGATCCTCTGGTACAGTTTCCGCGGCACCAACGACGCCATCGCCAAGAACGGCGGCATGCCGTTCGGTAACGCGGGTCGCCGCTACGCCGGCTCGAGCGAGGATGACGCCCTGAACGCGGACGTCGCGCGCTTCCAGCCCACGGCGGACGCCGCGCGGCTGTCCACCTTGCAGACCTCCGCGCGGCTGCGGCGGCCCCTGGTCACGATCCACGACACGGGCGACCCGATCGTCCCGATCTGGCACGAGGCGCTGTATCGCCGGCGGCTGGATCTGCGCAGTCGCCTGCTGAATACCGCGTTCACCATCAACCGGTACGGCCACTGCAAGTTCACCGACGCGGAGGTGTTGGCCGCGTTCGCCGTCCTGGTCCTCGAGGTGAGCGGTCAAAACCTGCTGGTGTCGCGGGGCTTGCTGCCGCAGCCGGAGGCCCGGGCGGAGTTCCTCGACCTGGCCCGGCGTCATGGGGCGCAGCCGAGCGTGAGCCCCTAGTCCGCGGTGGTGAGCACACGCGGCGGCCCGCCGTTCTCGAGAATGGCGACCGTATGCTCGAAGTGGGCGGAGAGCGAGCCATCTTCGGTGACCACCGTCCATTTGTCGTCGAGCGTGCGGATATCGGCGCCGCCCACGTTCACCATCGGTTCGATGGCGATCGTCATCCCCGGGACGAGGCGTGGTCCGCGCCGGGGCTTGCCGTAGTTCGGGACCTGGGGATCCTCGTGGAACGACGATCCGATGCCGTGTCCCACGAGTTCGCGCACCACCGAGTAGCCCGCCCCCTCGGCCACCTGCTGGACCGCGTGCCCGATATCGCCGACGTGATTGCCGGCCCGCGCCTGCTCGACGCCGGCCGCGAGGGCGGTGCGCGTGGTCACGAGCAGCCGCTCCGCGTCCGCGCTCACGGCGCCGACGGGAAACGTCGCCGCCGAGTCCGCGTGCAGCCCGTCGAGCCACACCCCGACGTCGACGCTCAGCAGGTCGCCGGCCTTGAGGACCCGTTTGGAGGAGGGGATGCCGTGCACCACCTCGTGGTTGATGGAGGTGCACAGGGTGGCGGGGAAGTCGTACAACCCCTTGAACGACGGGCGGGCCCCGGGATGCGAGCGGATGAACTGCTCGGCGAGCCGGTCGAGCTCTTCCGTGGAGACACCGGGACGGACGTGGCGGGCCACCAGCGCCAGCGTCGCGGCGACGATGCGGCCGGCGGCCGCCATCGTTTCGATCTCGCGCGGCGACTTGATCGTGATCATCGGCCGATGACGCGCTTGATCTCCGTCGCGATCTCGTCCACCGCGCCCACGCCGGGCATGCGCTTGACGATGCCGCGCTCGGCGTAATGGGCGATGAGGGGAGCGGTGTCGCGCTGGTATACCTGCAGCCGCGTCCGGATGGCCTCCGGCGTGTCGTCCGAGC
>Ga0209156_10004179_pt1 | contig 10568 bp, 7 predicted proteins | sample GraSoiAngelo_124_FD_185881 | JGI IMG/M metagenome (GOLD analysis project Ga0209156, IMG submission 185881) | Grasslands soil microbial communities from the Angelo Coastal Reserve, California, USA - 14_0927_05_20cm (SPAdes) (version 2) | ecosystem: Environmental > Terrestrial > Soil > Grasslands ...
CACGCTCTTGGCGCGGCGCCTGGGATACAAGTCGCAGAGCGCCCAGGTTGCGCTCGCCGCTGGGGGGGTGTCACACGACTTTGTGCTCGCCGCCAATCCGCTGCAGCTGGGCGAAGTGGTGGTCACCGGGGCCGGCACCGCCACCGAGACCGAAAAGCTCGGCAATGTCCGCAACAACGTCTCGTCCGACGCGATTCAAAAAGCCGGCGAGGCGAACATGGTCCAGGCGCTCGCCGCCAAGGCGCCCAACGTGACGGTGGTGCAGCAATCGGGGGATCCGGGCGCCGGCTCCTACATCAACATCCGGGGCACGAGCTCGATCCTCGGCTCCAACCAGCCGCTGTTCGTCGTGGACGGCGTCCCGATCGACAACTCGACCTTCTCGACGTCCAACTTCAACGGACCGGATGACGCCGGCGGTACGCTCGCGCAGGCCGGGCAGACCGAAGGCACGGTGGCGACCAACCGGGCGGCGGACATCAACCCCAACGACATCGAGTCGGTGGAGATCCTGAAGGGCCCGGCGGCGAGCGCGATCTACGGCGCGCGCGCGGCGGCGGGCGTGGTGCTCATCACCACGAAGTCCGGCCGCTCGGGGCCGACCCACTTCACCTTCCGGTCGTCCACCGCCTTCAACGACATCAACCACAGCTATCCGCTGCAGACCAGCTACGGCCTCGGCAGCCGGGGGATCCACGCCGACACGTCGCTCGGCGGCACCTGCGATCAGCCCGGGTCCGGCATCTGCGGGCGCTCGTGGGGTCCGGCGATTCCGGCGGGCGGGGCGGTGTTCGATCATGCCAACGAGCTGTACCGGGTCGGGCACAGCCTCGACAACGGGTTCACCGTCTCGGGAGGCAACGACCGCACGACCTTCTATCTCTCGGGCGGGAACACCTACGACCAAGGCGTGATCATCGGACCGAACGACTATTTCTCCCGGACGTCGGTGCGCTTCAAGGGGTCGCATCGCGTCGCCGACAATCTCCGGCTGGGCGGCGATCTGGCCTTCGCCGACAGCCGCGCCAAGTACCTCCAGCGCGGCAACAACACCAACGGCCTGCAGCTGGGCGATCTGCGCACACCGCCCGACTTCGACAACCATCCCTATTTCGTCATCACGCCCAACGGCACCCTGCAGCAGCGCTCGTACCGGCTGCAGCATCCGACCGACGCCTCGCTGCTCGATGATCGCACCTTCGACAATCCGCTGTGGACCATCTTCCAGGCGCAGAGCTCCGCCGACGTGGGCCGGGTGTACGGCAACGTGAACGCGGAGTACCTGGCGACTCCCTGGCTCAAGGTGAACTACACGCTGGGCGCGGACTATGCGACCGACGAGCGACTCGAGGGTTGCGCCCAGACGTCGGCGGCGCCGTGCATCGCCGGGCGGGTGATCGAGGGCAAGATCGTCAACTATGCGATCGATCATAACCTCACCGCCACGGCGACATATACGCTGAGCTCCGGCCTCGGCGGCACGGTCACGCTGGGGCAGAACCTCAATACGCGCAACCAACGCCAGCTCGGCGACGTGGGCCGCACGCTGGTCGCGCCGCAGCCGTTCAAGGCGTCCAACACCGTGAGCCGCGACCCGGTGAGCGACCAGGAGCAGGTGATCCACGACGCCTCCTGGTTCGGACAGGGCACGCTCGACATCAAGAGCCAGCTGTATCTGACGGCGGCGGTGCGGAACGACGGATCGTCGACGTTCGGACGCAGCAACCTGCGGAGCTGGTTCCCCAAGGGCAGCGCGGCGTGGGAATTCACCAAGGCGCTGGGCGAGCGGGCGTGGCTGTCGTACGGCAAGGCCCGCGTGGCCTACGGTCAGGCCGGCCAGGAGCCCCTGCCCTATTTCACGTCGCAGACCCTCACGGAAGCGCTCTTCGCGACCGGCATCTCGCAGGGCACGGCCAACACGCCGACCCAGAACGGGCTGGGCGGCATGGTCACGCGGTCCGAGCTGAAGGCGGCCCCGGCCCTCAAGCCCGAGCGCTCCAAAGAATTCGAGGCGGGTCTCGATCTCGGCTTCTTCAAGGATCGGGCCGACGCCAGCATCACCTGGTACGACAAGAAGTCCACCGACGTGATTCTGCCGGAGCCGCTCCCCGTGTCCACGGGCTACTTCGCCCAGGGGTCGAATGCGGCCTCGATTCAGAACCGCGGCTGGGAGGTGTCACTCAACTTGCGGCCGCTGCAGCGGGGCGACTACGGATGGGACGTGGGCCTGCAGTGGGCCCGCAACCGCAACAAGGTGCTGTCGCTCGGCGCGGGCGAGCAGTTCATCCTGATCGGCGACTTCAACAATCAGATCGCGATGGTCGGCCAGCCGATCGGCGTGTACCTGGGGAGCGGCTTCCTGCGGTGCGGCGTGTCCAACGGCACCACGAACGTCGTCGACGTCGCGGGAGGCGGCACCGACAGCCTCGGCGCCGTGTGCCAGGGGCACCCACGGGGCGCGCTGTACATCGACCCGAACGGCTTCCCGCTGCAGGACCCGGATCCGCGCCTGGTGCAGGACCCGAACTACGACTGGACCGGCAGCGTGCGCTCGTCGTTCCGCTACCGCAAGCTGCAGATCTCCGGCCTGCTCGACATCCGGCACGGGGGGCAGATCTGGAATGGCACCAAGGGGGCGCTGTGGAGCTACGGCACCCACAAGGACACCGAGCAGCGGGCCGTGTGCACGGCGCGCACGGAAACCGGATGCACCGGCAACACGAAGATCTTCGGCCAGGGCGGCTGGTATGACGGTCCCGTGGTGGGGCCGGGGTCCGGGATCCCGGCGTCCATCGGCGAGTATTGGTATCGCGACGTGGTCGGCTGCCCGTTCCTCGGCATCGACGAGCCGTGCATCGAGAACGCCGGCTTCGTGAAGCTGCGGGAGGTATCGCTGACCTACACGCTGGACGCGCCGTGGGTACAGCGCTCGCTCGGCTTCTCGAGCATCGACCTGCGGGTGTCGGGCCGTAACCTGCACACGTGGACCAGCTACAGCGGCTACGACCCGGAGACGAACCTGGGCGGGGCGATTTCCGCGGGCCTGGGCGCCGGCGGCGTCGACTACTTCAACAACCCGCAGACGCGCTCGTTCGCGTTCTCCGTCACCCTCAACCACTAACCCGAGGAGACCGACATATGCGTCGCACCATCGATGTCGCGCTCGTCTCACTGGGGCTGCTCCTCGGAACGACGGGCTGTGACGCGTTCCTCACGGGAAACAAGCTCTCCGAGAACCCGAACCTGCCGACGGCCGCGTCGATCCAGCCGCTGTTCGTCGGCGTGCAGGCCGGCCAGTTCACGTTCCAGGAAGCCACCGCGGCCATGATGACGTGCGAGTGGGTCCAGGCGTGCGGCGCCGCCAACGGCCGTTTCGTGCAACAGGCCGGGCAGTACGTGTTCGGGGAGACGTCCAACATCGCCGCGAACTTCGCCGACTGGCTCCAGGTGTACGGCGGCGGCGGGCTGGTGGACATCCGGCGCGTGAAGAACCTCGCCCGGGCGGCGGGCGACTCCACCTGGCTCGGCATCGCGAAGGTGTGGGAGACCCTCACCATCGGCACGGCCTCGGACCTGTGGGGGGACATTCCCTATGCTCAGGTGGACACGAACGCGACCAATCCGCCGCTCGACGACCGGTTCGCGATCCTGGCCTCGCTACAGACGTCATTGAGCGAAGCGATCGCCGAGCTTGCGAGCGGCGTCGGCGCAGGGCCGGGGAGTCGGGACTTGGTCTTCAACCCCGGCGCCGATCAATCGGTGGCGACGCTGCAGGCGAAATGGACCAGGGTCGCGTACACCCTGAAGGCCCGCTACTACATGCACACGGCGGAGTCGTTGGGTGTGCCGGCGTACGCCGCCGCCATCGCCGCGGCCCTCAACGGCATCAGCGATCCGACGGGCCAGGGCGACCTCCGCTCGTTCCACACGAAGGTCACGGCCGAGCGGAACATGTGGAGCCAGTTCCAGGTGAGCTCGGGATTCGGCACCGACCTGGAGGCGGGCAAGGCCCTGGTGGACTACATGAACGCCCGGAACGACCCGCGGCGGGCCGCGTACTTCTGCCTCAACGCGCTGGGCGGATACGGCGGCGACGACTTCAATGTGATCGTCGACCCCGACTCGATCTCCAACTTCGCGTGTCTGCCGCCCCGGTTCGCGGCGGACGCGCGGATTCCGTACGTGAGCTGGGCCGAGAACGAGCTGATTCTGGCGGAGGCGTACGCCGCGACGGGCGACACCGCCAGCGCGCGTGTGCATCTCAACACCGAGCTCGCCTCGGTTCCGCTGCCCGCGGTCGCGAGCGGGCTGAGCGCGGCGGCGCTGCGGGACACGGTCATGATGGAGAAGTACGTCGCGCTGTTCCAGAACATCGAGACCATCAACGACTACCGGCGCACCTGCATTCCGGCAGTCACCCCGGTCTCGAACGGGCAGGGGTTCAGCCACGTCCCGGGGCGGCTGTATTACCCGCAGGCGGAGCGCAACACCAACACCAACATCCCGGATCCGAGCGCCCAGCTGGCGAGGCACGGGTTCCGCAACAAGGGGGACGTGCACGCGTGCCAGGGCAGCGACGCTCTTCCATGAGACGCGTGTCGCTTGTGGCGGCCTCGCTGTGCGTCGTGGCGGGATGCTATGACTACCACCCGCTCACGACACCGAGTCCCACCGAGGGCAGCTATGTCGCGGCCACGCTCACCGACGCGGGCTCGGCCGATCTGGCGCGCTACCTCGGGCCCGATGTGTTCGTGGTGCGGGGGCGCTATCTCGGAACCGGCGAGGGGGGCGCGGGCGGGGTCGTCGTGTCCGTGGCGTCGGTCGAGCTGAAGCGGGGCAACACCGTGCCGTGGGCCGGCGAGGCCATCGTGCTACCGCGCGACGCGGTCGCGTCGCTCGACGTGCGGCGCCTGGCGAAGGGACGGACGGCGCTGCTGGCGGGCGCCGGCGCGGGCGGCCTGGTGTTTACGACGCTCGCCTTCTCACTGCTCGGGAGCAGCGGCCCGATCGGAGCGGGGGGCGGGCACCCGGGGAAGCAATAGTCGCCGCTTTGCCGCCACGAAGCGCGCGATGTCACGCAGCGTGCGGAAGTCGTCGATCTCGAGCTCGTCGAACGCGAGCCGGAAGCCGAACTGCTCTTCCAGGGCCGCGAGCAGCTTGACGAACAGCAACGAGTCGACCACGCCGGCCTCGAACAGATCGAGGTCCGGCGCCGGTATCTCGACCTCCAGCCGCTCGAGGAACAACCGCGCGATGCGGGTCTCGAGGTCTTGCCCCTTAGTCATCGGGGACGTGCTCCGTCGCCAGCAGGTCGTACAGCAGCCGGTCGTACGGCTTGCCGTCGATCCAATGGCAACGCCGCTGGCGTCCGATGAAGCGAAAGTTCAGGTGCTCCAGCGCGCGACGGGACGGCACGTTGATGTCCACGGTCCACGCGCCGATCACCTCCAGCCCCAGTTCCTGGAAACCGTACGTCAGAATGCGCGACGCCGCGCGCCGGGCGAAGCCGCCGTAGCGCTTGCGTCCCAGCACCGCCCACAGCGAGCCGGCCGTTTTGAAACGGCGATCCACGTTCGACAGGCCCACCACGCCGATCGGCAGGTCGCTCTCGTCCGGCGTGAACACGCGCAGCACGTGCAGATCCCGCTGCGTCATGACCTTGAGCGACACCGCCGTGGGGGCGAGGATGCCGTTTCCGAAATCCAGCCACTTGTAGTTTTCCTCCTGGCCGATCCAACCCGCGACGAGCTCGATCAGCTCGGGATTGTCGAGGGGCAACAGCTTCATACCGTGCACCCCGTCGCACGGTTCGGGCCATGCTGCCCGTTTGCTCCACACGTCGTAAGTGCGCCACGCGCTTGCGCGACGCAGTTAGTGTGGCGGAGCAGCAACACGGGGGACGCACCAACCTGTGTCGGAGCGTTTCACTTCGATGCATCGAGGCGGGGCAGCGATGGTCCCGGGCTCAGCTGTGCCCGGCGCCCCGTCGGTTGGCGATGTACGCGGCGATCGTTGCGAGGGACCGGAAGTTCTCGACTTCCACGTCGTCCAGCTCGACGCGGAGCCCGAAGCGTTTCTCGAGCTGCACCAGCAGCTCGACGAACCCCACCGAGTCGAGGCGCCCGGTCGCCAGCAGGTCGGTGTCCGGCGACGGCACTTCGACACCGAGGCGCTTGGTGAACAAGGCGGTCAGCTCGGCCTGCAGGGAATCGGTCACCATGGTCATGGCGCGCTCACCGCCTCCGGTGCGAACAGCTCCTTGAGTCGGCGGCGGTCGATCTTGCCGTTGCTGGTCTTGGGCAGCTCGTCGAACGCGAGCCAGCGCGATGGCAGCATGTAGGAGGGCAGCGCGTGGGCCACCGCCGCGCGCAGCGACGCGGGCGTCGCGGCCACGCCGGCGAGCGGCGCGTACGCACAGCAGATGGCGACGCCGTCGAAGTCCTGAGTCGCGACGCCCACGACGGCGCATTCGCGCAACGTTCCCAGCGCGTGCAGGGCCGTCTCGATCTCGCCCAGCTCCACCCGGTAGCCGCGCGTTTTGACCTGTGAGTCGGCCCGCCCGAGGAAGCGGACCAGGCCGTCCGTCCCGACGCTGGCCAGGTCGCCGGTGCGATAGATGCGGTCGTCGGGCCGCGTGGCCCCCGGATACGGCAGGAACGCCCCGCGTGTCTTTTCGGGATCGCGCCAGTAGCCCGGGCTGAGCCCCGCGCCCCGGATGTACAGCTCCCCCACCTCGCCGGGCGGCACCGGGCGGAGCGCTTCGTCCAGCACGAGCAGCTCTTCACCATCGCAGGCGCGGCCGATGGGGATCACCTCGTCCTCGCTCGCGGGGCAGGCTGGGACCCTGTAATAGCTGCTGGCGATGGTGGCTTCCGTGGGACCGTACAGGTTGGTGAACGACGCGTGCGGCACTCGCTGCATCCAGTACATCAGCGCCGGTGTGGGGAACACCTCGCCGCACCATAACACGCGCTTGAGCGAGGGGAAGTCGCCCTGCTTCACGACGTCGAACTTCGCCATGTAGTTGAGCGCCGACGGGACCGAGAACCATTGCGTGAGCTGCGCCCGGCGGATCAGATCCGCGAGCTTGTGCGGCAGCAGGTTCAGCTCGGGCGGCACGAGGTGCAGCTCCGCGCCCGCCGCGAACGTCCCGAACACGTCGAACGTGGACAAGTCGAAGTGGAGCGGGGGATGAGCCGAGATGCGGTCCGTCGCCGTCGTGCCGAAGTAGGGCACCGCCCACTCGATGAAGGCGCGCACGTTGGCGTGGGTGATCATGACACCCTTGGGCGTGCCGGTCGATCCCGATGTGAAGAGGATGTGCGCGCCGTCCGCCGCCGTATTGCGGCACGCGGGGGGCTCGGCGGAATAGCTCGCCAGGTCGCCAGCGGAGAAGCGTGCCTCCACGCCGCGCGGTGGAGGCGTGGCGTCGAGCCACCCGACGGCGTGGGTGCGCGCGAACTCGGGCGCGGCGAACACACCCGCGAGCGTCGGGCCGACGGCCCCGCCCGCCAGGATCCAGCGGTTGTCGCACGCGGCGATCATCTTTTCGACGCGGGCCACGGGGCTCCCGGGGTCGAGCGGCACGTACATCGCGTCGGCCTTGAGCACGGCGAGGATCGCCACGATCGTGTCGGGGGACTTGGGGCTCAACAGGCAGACCCGGTCCCCCCGCTCGCACCCCGCCTCCCTGAGGAGGCGCGCCAGCCGGTTGCTTCGAGCCTCGAGCTCGCCGTAGGTGAGCCGGCGGTCCTGGAACACCAGCGCACCGGCGTCGGGGCGCCGGCTCGCCTGCTCCGTCACCCACTGCTGCAGCAGACGACTCACGGCGTCACGCGAGCGGCGGCGCGCTCGCACACCACGCCGATGTGCTCCAGCTCTTCCGGGCTGGCCGGCACGTCGAGGATGATCGTGCGGTAGCCCACGCCCACGTAGCGCGCCACCTCGTCGGCCACCCGCTCGTAGCTGCCGACTAGGTATGGACAGAACGTCTTGTAGTTCTCGAACGGCAACATCCAGTACGGTTGCTCGCTGTCCTCACCTGTCGCGGTCTCGCCGATCTTCGACAGCTGCTTGTGCCATGCCGAGTCGGAGACCTTCATCGCGAGCTGGTGGGTGAGTTGGCCCTTGCGGTCCTCCGGGAAGCGGGCGCGCGCGACCGCCCACGCCTCCGCCGCGCCCTCGCGCGCGATGATCCCGATGCGGATGCCGAGTGCCGCGGCGTCGATCGCCGGCCCCCCCTCGTATGCCACGACCGGCTTGGGATAGCGCACAGCCAGAGCGCCGAGCTGCCGGGCCGCCGCCAGCCCCGCCTCCGAAGAGCCGGAGACGAACACCCCCGGCTTGAGGGCGAGATCGAGCGGCGGCGTCATCTTCACGTTGGTGACGCGGTAGTAGCGTCCGTCCAGCGTCACGGGCTTGGGGCCGCCGAGCAGCTGCAGAATGAGCCCGGTGTATTCGACCAGCCGGGTGTAGCGCTCGTCGTGAGGCGTCCGGTCGTCCAGCGCCTCCAGATCGTTCTTGAAGCCGCCCGCCACCATGTTGAGATAGATGCGCCGCCCGTGCAGGAATCCCAGCGTGGCGACCATCTTGGCGACGCTGTAGGGATGCATGTACACCGGCTGCACCGCCACCAGCGGGCAGAGCCGCTGCGTGTGCGTGATGATGTCCTGGGCGATGAGCCACGGGTCGACGAGCCCGTTGTCCGTGTAGACAAGGATCCCCTCGCACCCCGCGGCGTCGCTCCAACGGGCGATGTCCAGCACCTCGCGCCGGTAGACGAGCGGGGACGCCGTGTAGGACGGCGGGCAGGTCGCGAACACCTTCAATCCGGACTCGATGAGTCGAGCGGTCATGCCACCTCGCCAGACTGACGTGAGAAGCCTGCGACGGTCGCAGGCACCGTGTGCAAGAAGCGGGCTGTTTTTCCGGCCCCGGCGTCCGGAATGGGCGTGTGGCGTCGACGCCACGCAGCGCCCGCGCGGAGTCCTCCATGGGCGATCGCGTACGGTTCTTGCGGCTCCCCTCCCGTCTCCTCACTCCCAACAGTCACCGAAGGACCCTCGTTGAACATCATCGGCATCAGCGGCTTCGAGGGCTCGATTCCGTTCAAGCGAGCGCACTCGCCGAACCTGGACGAGCGTGAGTACCGCATCTCCCAGGGACACGACTCGGCGGCGGCGCTGGTCGTGGACGGGACCGTGGTGGCGGCCGTGGCGGAGGAGCGCATCAGCCGGCGCAAGCACACGGGGGACTTTCCCAAGGGCGCGATCGCCTACTGCCTGGCGGAGGCCGGTCTCGCCATGAACGACGTGCACGAGCTGGTGCACGGCTTCGACTATGCGCCCTACCGGGGCGTCTACGCGCTGGACCCCGTGTCGCACGACCTGTATCGCGACGTCTATTCGCGCGAAGCCCTGCTGGCGCTCGTGGCGCGGGATGTTCCGGGCTTCCCCGTGGAACGGGTGCGTCACGTCGCGCACCACGCGGCCCACGCGGCCAGTGCGTACTACACCTCAGGATGGGACGAGTGTCTCGTCGTAGTGATCGACGGCATGGGCGAGGCCCAGAGCGCGAGCGTGTATCACGCGCGTGACGGGCATCTGGACCGGATATTCCAGATCGGCGCGCCGGACTCGATCGGCATCCTGTACTCGGTCGTGACCCTGCACCTGGGGTTCGACTTCAACGCCGACGAATACAAGATCATGGGGCTTGCACCCTACGGAGACGCGGAGCGGTTCTGCCGCTTCTTCGAAACGGCGGTCGAGCTCGAGCCCGACGGCGGGATCCGCATCCCCCTGCTGCGGCTCAACCGGACGCGGGAAGAGCGCGAGCACTACCTCGCAACGCGCGCCCGCCTCACCGAGGCGCTGGTGCCGCCCCGCCCTCCCGACGCGGAGATCGGCGACGTGCATCGGGACGTGGCCGCCGGGCTGCAGGCGTGTCTGGACCGGGCCATGCTGCACCTGTGCGGGCGGTTCGCGGAGACGACGGGCTTGCGCCGGCTGGCGCTGGCCGGGGGCGTGGCATTGAATTGCACCGCGAACGGCAAGCTGCTCTGCTCGGGGACGTTCGATGACATCTACGTGCAGCCGGCGGCGGGTGACGACGGCACCGCCCTGGGCGCGGCGTTATGGCGCGCCGCCGAGCTGGGCGAGGCGCGGAACGAGCGGTTCCCGGTTCCCTTCCTCGGGCCGGGCTATGGCGCTGAGGCGATCGACGCGGCGCTCGCCTCGTACGGCGACCGTATCGAGGTGGCGCGTTTCGCGACCCTGGCCGAGGCGTGTGCGGAGGCGGCGCGTCTCATTGCGGCGGGACGGGTGATCGCCTGGTACCGCGGCCGCATGGAGTTCGGGCCGCGCGCCCTCGGGCACCGCAGCATCCTCGCCGACCCCGGCCACCCCGAGATGCGGGATCGCATCAACGCCATGGTGAAGATGCGGGAGGCGTTCCGGCCGTTCGCTCCCGCCGTCTCGCTCGAGGAAGTGGATCGCTGGTTCGAGGTGGCGCCCGGAACCGAGCTGCCGTTCATGATCATGACCGTGGACGTGCGCCCGGAGTTCCGG
>Ga0209156_10004184_pt1 | contig 10560 bp, 8 predicted proteins | sample GraSoiAngelo_124_FD_185881 | JGI IMG/M metagenome (GOLD analysis project Ga0209156, IMG submission 185881) | Grasslands soil microbial communities from the Angelo Coastal Reserve, California, USA - 14_0927_05_20cm (SPAdes) (version 2) | ecosystem: Environmental > Terrestrial > Soil > Grasslands ...
GCGTTCGGCGACGCCGGCCGCGAAGTGGTGGTGGAGGACTTTATCGAGGGTGAGGAGCTCTCAGTGCTGGCGCTCACGGACGGCGAGCAGCTCGTCCTGCTGCCCGCCGCCCAGGATCACAAGCGGCTGGGTGAAGGCGACACCGGGCCCAACACGGGTGGCATGGGCGCCTACTGCCCCGTGAGCATCGCCACCGACGGTCTGGTGGAACAGCTGGGTCGCCGGGTGCTCGAGCCGGCGTTGCAGGAGCTGGCGGCACGGGGTGCGCCCTATCAAGGGGTGCTGTACGCCGGCATCATGCTCGCGGCCGACGGCACGCCCTACGTGCTCGAGTTCAACTGCCGGTTCGGAGATCCGGAGACCCAGGCGTTGCTGCCGGTGCTGCCCGGCGTGACGACGCAGCTGCGCGATATCGCCATGGGCAACTGGAGACCGCGCGACACGATACTGTCGCCGAGCCGGGCCGCCGTCGCCACGGTGCTCGCGGCACCGGGGTATCCCGACAAGCCGCGGCTGGGCGCGGCCGTCGACGTGCCGCGCGATCTCGAGCCGGGCACGCTCGTGTTCCACGCGGGCACTTCGCGCGATCCCGACGGCACCGTGCGGGTGGCCGGCGGGCGCGTGCTCACGGTGACGGGGCTGGGCGACACGGTCGCGGCGGCGCGGGAGCGGAGCGCGCACGGATGCGAGCTGATCGGCTTCGAGGGGAAGACGTACCGGCGGGACATCGCGTGGCGCGAGATCAGGAGAACGGCGGAGGGTGCCGGAGCTGCCCGAGGTTGAGACGATCGTGCGGGAGCTGGCCCCGCGGCTCGAGGGCTACCGCATCGCGCGCGCCCGTCTGGCCAAGACGGACGTGCTGCGCCGGGTTTCGAAGCCGCGCCTGCTCCGCACGCTGCGGGGGAACACCATCGAGGAGGTGATCCGGCGCGCCAAGCACGCGGTGTTCCGCCTGGCGAGCGGCCACCGGCTGATCGTGCAGCCCCGCATGACCGGATCGCTCGTGGTGTACGACCGGGCGCTCACGCGGGACGAGGCAAAATACGCGGTGCTCACCTGCACGATCGAGGACGGTCGTCTGCTGGTGTACCGTGACGTGCGACGCCTGGGCACCGTGTGGCTGCTCGACCAGAAGGGCTGGGATGCCTACACTGGTCGGATCGGACCCGAGCCCCTGGAGGAGACCTTCACCCCGTTCGTGTTCGCCGACCGGCTCAAGGGCACGCGCGCGGCGATCAAGAAGACGATCATGGATCAGCGCCGCATCGCCGGGGTGGGCAACATCTACGCCAACGAGGCGCTGTTCGCGGCGGGGGTCGACCCGTCCAAGCCCACGAACAAGCTGTCACTCGAGGAGTTCGCGCGCCTGCACGCGGCGGTCACGGACATCCTGCTCCGGGCCGTGCGATCGTCCGGCACGACGGTGCGCGATTACCGCACCGGCACCGGGGAGGAAGGCCGGTTCCAGTTCGAGCTGAAGGTGTACGGGCGGGGTGGCGAGCCGTGCGTGACGTGCGGCAAGAAGCTCGTCACCACGCACACGATCGACCTGCGGACCACGACGTTCTGCCCGAAGTGCCAGCGCTAGTGCCGTTCCAACTATTTTCGCCGACAGCCCAACTGACCCCGGGCGCAAGCCCGGGGTGAACGAGCAACCCGGCTGTTAGTGCCATCAAGTTGGAACGGCACTAGCGGGCGCCGCCGGCGGCCGCCAAGAGAACCGTCGTCACCCGCCCTGCCCGCGCCCCTCGCTGTGGCAGGCTTCACTGTGGAGAGCTCCCTCACTGGAGGGACCAGCGTCAAGCGCCGGTGACCACGCGGGCGAGAAGTCCTCCGCCGAGCTACTGGTCAACCGCGTTTGAGTCGAGCCATCCGCGTTCATCACATAGATCGCCCGGTGCCCGTCGCGGGTGCTCGTGAACGCGATCTGGCAGCCGCCGGGGGACCAGCTCGGCTGGAGATTCCCACCGGGGGGAGCGGTGAGCGGCGTTTGCCCGGACCCGTCCGCGTTCATCACGTAGATCTGGTCGACGCCGTCGGAGGTTTCCCTGGTGAACGCGATCCGGCGACCATCCGGAGACCACGCGGGCTCCCCGTCGGCCAGTACGCCGGGCGACGCGGACGTCAGCGGCGCCTCGGCGGTCCCGTCGGGGGCCATGACGAAGATCTGGGCGCCCGACACTCGGCGCGCGAACGCGATCTGCTGCCCGTCCGGTGACCAGCTCGGGCTCCAACCATCCATCGTCAACTCCTGCCGCCCCGAACCGTCCACGTTGACCACATCCACGGCGATCCGGTCGAAGCGGTAACTCGTGAACGCGATCCGCCCCGCATCGGGCGACCATGTCGCTTCGTCGGCGCCGTCAAATGAACTGATCAGGTCCGTCACCCGCGTCTGCGCGGATCCGTCGGGTGCCATCACGAAGAGCTCGTACCCGCGGTCTCGGTCGCTCGTGAACGCGATCCGCTGCCCGTCCGGAGACCAATTCGGCGAAAAGTTCGAGAACCGAGGGGCGGCAAACGTCAGCCGAGTTGCGCCCGATCCGTCCGCGTCCATCACGTAGATCTCCTGGTGGCCGTCGCGGGTACTCACGAACGCGATCTTGGACGCGAGTAGCTTGACCGCCTCGGCGCTGGGCTTCGGCGCCCGTGGGGCGGTGGCCACGTCGCGGTTGCACGCCTGGAGTACGCCGGTGAGCAGGAAAAGCGATACGAGAACAGTGCGACGCATACGGGAACGCCTCGCGAAACGAGTCGTCGGCGCGACAACGCAAACGGGGTGCCGCTCTGCTGCAGGCGCGCCATGAGGCGCGGTTGTGGCGTTTGGTGCGCCCTCAGCAGGCGAGGCGTTGCGAGCCCGCACGCGTTATTGTAGGGGTGCCTCACGTCGCTCCACCCTGCAACGCGCCCGGCCCAGGTAAGACCTTCGTCTGGCCCTCGCCCGGGTGAAGCAAGTCGCCGGGATGCTCGTAATGTCGGAATCCCGCAGGCAGAATCGTCGTAGAACGAGGCGGGTCGTGCGGCGCCAGTCTACCGTTTCCTGACACCCGGGCCCTACTCCCGGGATCACCTTTTTCGGTTAATTTTCGGGCCCTATGAGACTCTCTGAAACATCGATCCGCCGACCGGTCCTGGCCAGCATGATCTCCGCCGCACTCGTGCTGTTCGGCGTCATCGGGTACACCCGGCTTTCGGTGCGCGAACTCCCCGACATCGACCCACCGATCATCTCGGTCTCGACCACCCTGCCCGGCGCCAACGCCCAGGTGGTGGAAACGGCGGTGACCGACGTGCTCGAAGAGGAGCTCTCCACGATCCAGGGACTGCGCACGCTGTCGAGCTCCTCGTCGGAGGAGAACAGCCAGATCGTATTGGAGTTCAACCTCGACCGGCCCGTCGACGTGGCCGCCCAGGACGTGCGCGACAAGGTGTCGCGGGTGCGCGGCAGGCTGCCGGTCGACGTGCTCGAGCCGGTGATCGCGAAGCAGCAGGCCGACGCGCAGCCGTTCTTCTGGTTGGCGCTGAGCAGCCCGAACTACGACCTGATGCAGCTCTCCGACGTGGCCGACCGGCTGGTCAAGGCGCGGCTGCAGAGTCTGGCGGGCGTCGGCAGCGCCGGGGTGTTCGGCGAGCGGCGTTTCGCGATGCGCGTGTGGGTACAGCCCGACCAGCTGTCGGCACGGGCCCTCACCGTGCAGGACGTGGAAAGCGCGATCACAGCGCGCAACGTCGAGATTCCCGCCGGCCGCATCGAATCGACGCGGCGGGAGTTCTCGGTCCGGTCATTGGGCGAGCTGAAGAATCCTCGGGAATTCGGGGAGCTGGTCGTGACGAGTCAGGGCGGGCAGGTCGTCAAGCTCAAGGATGTGGCGCACGTCGAGCTCGCGCCCGAGGACACTCGCTCGATATTCCGTTACAATGGCAATCCCGCCGTCGCCATCGGCGTGGTCCGGCAGTCCAAGGCGAACCTGATCGACGTCGCTCAGCGCATCCGCGAGGCCATCCCCGGCATCCAGCAGACGCTGCCGCCGGGCGTGAAGCTCGAAACCGCGTTCGATGGGTCGGTGTTCGTCACGCACTCGATCAACGACGCGCGCCTGACGCTCCTGATCGCGGCCATTCTCGTGGTGCTGATCATTTTCGTGTTCCTGCGGAATCTGCGGGCGACCATTATCCCCGGCCTCGCCATCCCGGCGTCGATCGTGGCGACGTTCGCGATCATGTACTTCCTGGGGTTCTCGATCAACAACTTCACGCTGCTGGCGCTCACGATCGCCATCGGCATCGTGGTGGACGACGCCATCATCGTGCTCGAGAACGCCTACCGGCACCAGGAGGAGCTGCACGAAGCGCCGGAGCAGGCCGCGGTCAACGGCACCAACGAGATCGGCTTCGCCGTGATCGCGACGACCATCGCGCTGGTGGCGGTGTTCACGCCGCTCGGGTTCCTGCGCGGCTCCACGGGACGGCTGTTGAGCGAGTTCGGCATCGCGGTCGCCGGCGCCGTGGTGATTTCGGGATTCGTGGCCCTGACGCTGACGCCGATGCTGTGCGCCAAGGTGCTGCGCGTGCCGCACGAGCACGGGGCCGTCTTCAAGGTGTTGGAGCGAGGTTTCAACGCCGTGGCCGAGCGCTACGCGGCGCTGCTGCAGACCGCGCTGCGGCATCGGGGCATCGTGGTGGCCGGGACGGTCGTGACCGTGGCCCTGGCGTTCGTGTTGTACAAGAACTTGAAGCAGGAGCTCATTCCCGACGACGATCGCGGCTTCTTTCTGGTCGTGGCATTCGGGCCCGAGGGCTCATCGCTCGCGTACACGGACGGGTACGTACGCCAGGTCGAGCAGATCATCGGCAAGACCCCGGGTGTCCAGGGGTACTTCACGATCGTCGGCGGCTTCGCCGGGGGGGTGAACCGGGCGTTCGTCGGTGTCATCCTCAAGGACTGGAGCGAACGCAAGAATAGCGTCCAGCAGCTCGTCGGCATGCTGTTCCCCCAGCTGTTCGGACTCGCCGGCGTACAGGCGTTCCCGTACAGCCCGGGAGCGCTGGGGTTCAGCCAGCCGGTGCAGTTCGTGGTGCAACATCCCGACATCGCGCGGCTGGCGCAGGCCATGGACACGCTCGTGCCGCAGGCGCGCGCCATCAAGGGTCTCACGAACGTCGACACCGACTTGCGTTTCAACAAGCCGGAGCTGCGCGTCACCTTCGATCGCGATCGGGCTGAGGACCTCGGGGTACCCGTGCGCGACGTCGCGGCCGCCCTGCAGACGTTCCTGGGCGGTCGCCGGGTCAGCACGTTTACCCGGAACGACAAGCTGTACTATGTGATGGTACAGCTCGATTCCACTCACCGGAACACGCCGAGCGACATGTCGGGGATCTACCTGCGGGGACGTGGCGACCAGCTGGTGCAACTCGCCGCCCTGGCGAAAGTCGAGGAGGGCGTGGGTCCGAGGCAGATCAACCACTTCAACCGGGTGCCGTCGTTCACGCTGTCGGCTTCCCTCAACCCCGGGTTCGCCCAGGGTGAGGCGCTCGATTCGCTCGATCGGTTGGCCCGGCGGGTGCTGCCTCCGGGAAGCACGACGGCCCTGGCGGGCGACTCGCGTGAGTTCCGGGAGAGCGGCGGCGCGCTCTATTTCGCCTTCGGCGTGGCGCTGCTGGTCGTGTTCATGGTGCTCGCCGCCCAGTTCGAGTCGCTGGTGCACCCGTTGACCGTACTGCTGGCCGTGCCGCTCGCGGTGACCGGCGCGCTCGCGACGCTGCTCGTGGCGGCCCTGCTGCATCGCCCGGGAGGGACGATCAACCTGTACAGCGAGATCGGCATGGTGCTCTTGATCGGCCTCGTGACCAAGAACTCGATCCTGCTGGTCGAGTATACGAACCAGCTGAAGGCGCGCGGGCTGGACGCGGTCGCCGCCGTGGTCGAGGCCGGTCGCATCCGGCTGCGCCCGATTCTGATGACGTCGGTGGCGACCATCATGGGCGCGATCCCGGTGATGATCGGAGTCGGCGCGGGCTCGGCCTCGCGGCGGCCGCTGGGCTACGCGATCGTGGGCGGCATCTTCTTCTCTACGGCGCTCACATTGTTCGTCGTGCCCGTGGGGTACGTGCTGCTGGACCGCCTGACGGCGCGGCAAGCGAGCCGCGTCCGCGTCGCCCGACCCGTGGAGGCTGACTGATGCTGGTCCTGCTCGCGGTGCTGCAGCTTCAGGCGGCCGTCGTCCCGTCGATTCCGGACGATTCGCTCCCGACCGTGACCCTGGCCGAGGCGCTACGCCGGGCCACGGGGCTCGACCCAAACTACGTCGCGGCGCTCGGTCAGGTGGACAACGCAAGGTGGGCGCGACGCAGCGCGTTCGCGGTGTTCTTGCTCCCGGCAGTGGGGGTCGAGACGGACGCCACCAAGAACATTCCACAGTTCTTCAACTTCGGCACGCTCAAGCCGGAGTCGTACGCCGTCTCGGCTCAGATCGGGTTGCGCTACGACCTGTTCACAGGTGGACAGAAAGTCTCCGAGCTCACGCGCTCGGCCGCGGCGCTGGACGGCGCGCACGCGGGGGAGATCCTGGTGCGGTTTGCCTCCGCACTCCTCACCGAGGCGACCTACTATTCCGTGCTCGCGGGCAGCGAGCTCCTGCGTGTCGCGCGGGAGCGGGTCCAGCGTGCCGAGCAGCAGCTCGGCGTCGCGCGGGCGCGGGTCACGACCGGGGCCGCGGTGCAGACCGATTCGCTGCAGCTGCGGCTCGAGCTCAGCCGGGCGCGGGTGGGTCTGGTGCAGCAGGAAGCCGCCCTCCGGGTCGCGCGGCTCACGCTCGGGAGCCGGGTGGGGGCCGCGGGCCCGGTGGACGCCGCTCCGCTCGACAGCGTCCTGCCCAGCGCGCTGCCCCTGACGCTCGCGGCCGCGATCGACGAGGCGACGAGCCAAGGGCCGGCGTATCGGCTGGCTCGGGCCAACGAACGCCAGGCGGCGGCGATCTACCACGGCCGGCTTGGCACCCTGCTGCCACGCCTCAGTCTGACCGCGGTCGGGATCGCCTACGACAACCGCTTCTACCCGACGAGCGCCAAGTTCACGCAACTCACTTTGACGGCGACGCTCCCGATATGGGACAACTTTCAGCGGCAGACCCTGATCAGTCAGGCGCGCGTGAACCGGGACATTTTCCGGGCTGTGCGCGATTCCGCAGAGCGTTCGGTACAGCGCGACGTGGTCGCGGCCTATGACGGTTTCACGACGGCCCGCGCCACCGCCGATTTCTCGGGCGAACAGGTGCAGGTCGCGCGCGAGAACTACCGCGTGCAGCAAGCCCGCTACCGGACGGGCGCTACCGCGATCCTCGACCTGCTCAAGGCACAGTCCGACCTCGATGACGCGTCGGCCACCCTGGTTCAGGCGCGTTACGCGACGCGACTCGTGCTGGCGGGGCTCGAGACGATCCTGGGCCGGCGCCTGTTTCCCGAACCGCAACCGAAATGAGTGTGATCCATATGACGCGTAGTGCGTGGTGCGTGGTTGTCGCCGGAGCGGTGATCACTCTAGGCGGATGCAAGAAGGGTAAGGCGGGCGGATCGGCGGGGTTCGGCGGCGGCGCGCCCATGGGCATGCCCGTCGAAGTGGCCGTCGCGCGGGTCGACACCGTGCGCGACGAGATCGCCGCGACCGGGCAGATCGAGGCGGTGCAGTCGATCGACCTGCGCCCCGAGGTCGATGGGCGCATCGTCGAGATCCCGGTGCAGGAGGGCCGGGAGGTCGACGAGGGCACGCCGCTCTTCAAGGTGGACGACGCCCAGCTCAAGGCCCAGGTCGCGCAGCTCGAGGCGCAGCGCGATCTCGCCCAGCAGGCCCTGGCGCGCGCCAAGGAGCTGGCGCAGCAGAACGCCTCGTCGGCGGCGGACCTGGAAAAGGCCGAGGCGGAAGCCCGCGGCGCCCAGGCGCAGTACGACCTGCAGCGCATCCGGCTCGACCGCACGACCGTGCGGGCGCCGTTCGCCGGCGCCGTGGGACAGCGCTACGTCAGCCTCGGCGACTACGTCACGAACACCACGAAGCTCGTGTCGCTGCATACGGTGAACCCGCAGCGCGCCGCCTTCCAAGTGCCGGAGCGGTTTGCGCGAGACTTGAAGCCGGGACAGAACGTGTCGTTCCGCGTCGCCGCCATCGCGGGTCGTGACTTCACCGGACAGGTGGACTTCGTGGACCCGGTGGTGCAACTCCCCGGCCGAACCATCCTCATCAAGGCGCGGGTGCCCAATCCTGCCCGGCTGCTGCAACCCGGGATGTTCATCGAGGCGCACCTCGTGACCGCCGTGCGTCCCAAGGCGATCGTCGTCCCCGAGGAGGCGGTGGTGCCGGCTGAGGGAGCCAACGCGGTGTGGGTCGTGGTGGACGGGAAGGCAACCAGGCGACCGGTGGACCTCGGCGTCCGCACGCCCGGGTTCGTCGAGGTGACGAAGGGCGTCAATGCGGGTGAGCAGGTGGTGGTGGGCGGCCTGGAGCTGCTCGCGCCCGGCGCGCCGGTCATGGCACGCGTGGTGGAGCGGGGGCCTAAGGCGGCGCCGGCGCAGACCGCCGCGGAGGCGGCCCCGAAGCAGTAACGCGCCACATGTTGACATGCATGTGCATGCATGGCATAATAGATTGGTGCGCACGACGATAGACTTGCCCGACGAGCTGCGCGGGAAGCTGCTCGAGCTCGCGGCCCGCCGCGGAGAGAAGGGCTTCTCCAGCCTGGTGGCCGAAGCGGTGGCACGCTACCTCGGGGACGAGGCGCTGAAAACGGCGCGCCTGCGGGACGCCAAGGGCGCGCTCGGTAGCCTCGATGATCTCGCGGCGGACGCCCTCGAAGCGTCCGTCCGCGAGCTCCGCGCTCAGTGGCGCTGATCGTCGCTGACTCCGACGTCCTCATAGACGCCTTGCGCGGACGACCGCCGGGCGTCGCCCGAGTCAGGCAGGCCCTCGACGCCGGCGTTCTCTCCACAACAACCATCACCCTCTTCGAGCTCCTGAGCGGGGCACGCTCCGAAGCCGAGTCGGCGCCGATCGATCGGCTGCTCGGGGCAATGACCCTCCTGCCTTTTGACGACGTGGCGAGTCGCGCGGCGGCCGCCCTACGCAGGACGCTCGCCGCGCAAGGGCGTCCGATCGGGATGGCCGACTACATGATCGCCGGAATCTGCGTGGCCCGATCCGCCGCCCTGCTAACCCGCAACCGTGCCCATTTTGAGCACGTGCCGGGGCTCGCGTTGGCACCGGCGTAGAGGTTGGTAAGCGGCCCCTGGGCTACCGCGCGATGAGCCTGAGCGCCTGGTCGCGAATCGCGCGGAACCCCGTGTCCGACCGGGGCCGAATCGGCAGTGATCTCCAAGGATGCCCCGGTGTCGCGCAAACGCGACAGGCGATCACCGACTCAGGGGCACCAGCCGCCCCCGCGGCGGAATCCCCGGCTCGAGCTCCATGATCCCGACGCTTAGCGCGATCCCGAAGCGCGGCCGTCCCGCCCCACCCGGGTTCATCACCGTTACCGTTCGATCCACCAACTCGAGCAGCGGCTTGTGGGTGTGACCGTACACGATGATCTCGGCCCTGGGAAACGCCGCGTGCAGCGCGTCCGGTGTGGGATGCCCCAGCTGGTCACCGTGCGTCACCACGATCGCGAAGCCGTCGAGCTCGAGCTCGGCCACCTGAGGCAGCCGCGCTCGCATCTCGGGGCCGTCCGCGTTGCCGTACACCGCGGTCACCGGCGCCAGTGCCTCCAGCTCGATCAGGATCTGGGGACTCCCTACGTCACCAGCGTGCAGGATGTGATCGACCTGCTCGAACACGTCGAACACTTCGGGCCGCAACAGGCCGTGGGTGTCCGAGATGACACCGACTCTCACTGCACCCTCTTACAACGTGGCGTCGTGGCGTCGTGCAACTATTTGTTGCCTTCCCACCGCTTGACGAGTGCGATGTCGAGCCCCAGATGATCGACCACCCGTTGCACCACGAAGTCCACCAGATCGCGCACCTGCTGCGGCTTGTGGTAGAACCCGGGCGCGGCAGGCAACACGACCGCTCCAGCCTCGGTCGCGAGCGTCAAGTTGCGGAGGTGCACCAATGAGAGCGGCGTCTCGCGCGGCACCAGGACGAGCCTGCGGCGCTCCTTGAGCACCACGTCGGCGGCCCGCTCGATCAGGCTGCGGCTCGTGCCGTGCGCGATCGCGGCCACTGTCCCCATGGAGCAAGGGCAGATCACCATCCCCGCGCTCTTCGCCGACCCCGACGCCGGCTCGGCGCCGCGGTCCTTGTCGTCGAACACCCGTATGCTGGTCCAATCGCCGCCCGTCGCTTTCTTCAAGCCACGGTCATCCGTGATGCCGCACTCCTCCGCGAGCAGCCGCCACCCGTGCGTCGAGATCATCAGCCAGGTGGGCACCTGGTGCATCGCCAAGACCTCCAGGAGCCGCACGCCGTACGGCGCGCCCGACGCGCCGGTGATGGCCAAAATCACCGGAAGCTTGGTCATCACCGCCCGCGACGGTTCGGGGTGGGAGAGCGACGGGGATGAGCGGGCG
>Ga0209156_10004185_pt1 | contig 10558 bp, 11 predicted proteins | sample GraSoiAngelo_124_FD_185881 | JGI IMG/M metagenome (GOLD analysis project Ga0209156, IMG submission 185881) | Grasslands soil microbial communities from the Angelo Coastal Reserve, California, USA - 14_0927_05_20cm (SPAdes) (version 2) | ecosystem: Environmental > Terrestrial > Soil > Grasslands...
AGGTGCAAATGGAAGGCGCCACCGCAGTGATCCAAGGCGTGGAGCGGTTGACCGGCGCGCCAGTGATGGCGAGCGATCTGCGCGCCTCAGCCGCGTTGGTGCTGGCGGGACTGAAGGCCGAAGGAGTCACTGAGGTGAGCCGCGTTTATCATATCGATCGCGGCTACGAACATCTCGACGAAAAATTGAGCGGACTCGGCGCGCACATCGAGCGGGTGAAGGCCTGAAACCTTTGTAGAACGGCCATTTTGGCTGTGGGGCCAGCGGGCATCTTGCGCGCTGATCGCAGCGTGAAAGAAACGTGCGTCCTGTGCACCCCAGGGTGCGGTGCAACGAACAAAATCGCTTTAGAACGTAACATCGGTCTGACGATTGCGCATAAGCCTTTGGCTTGCGTTCTCTGGAAACAAGCGAGACGCTTGGATTACCTATGGAAACGACTCCACCTCCCGCTACCTCTTCTTCATCAGCTGATATCCGCACTTGGAACGTTCTTTGCCATGCCAGCGCGCTTCTCGGATTCTTTTTTCCATGGGCCGGTCATATCCTCGCGCCTTTAATCGTGTGGCTGGTAAAACGTGGCGATTCTCCCGAAATCGATGCCCACGGAAAAGAATCGGTCAATTTCCAGCTTACGATGCTCATTTACTCAGTGATCTCCGGCATTCTCTGTCTGGTGCTGATCGGATTCGTTTTGCTCGCCATCCTGCACGTCCTCAATGTCGTCTTTGTTATCATCGCCTCCATCCGCGCGAGCGAAGGAAAGTTTTATCGTTATCCGCTAACGATCCGTTTTCTGAATTAGAAATCGCGGTCTCGCAGCTACGAGAGTCAACGAGCGCTCTGCCCATAGACAACGCCTACCTCGCCGTGAACTTTCGGTTGTTCAATGCGCTGCAACATTGGATCGGAGTTCTGAGCTTGCTGCTGGGCGGCGCAGCCGGTCTCGAAAACCGCAAGTGCGAGAAGCAAACAATGTAAGGGCCGCATAAAATATTCCGCGTTAGTGTTCATTAGAAAGCTGAATCCAATGTCGACCGAGAAGACAACTGAGCCTTCGACCACCGGGATTGTCATTTCCTTCATCGTACCTGCTTATAATGAAGAAGCGGAACTGCTGGGAACGCTCCGCGCCCTTCGTTCTGCCGCTGACGGCCATGAGCACGAGATTGTGTTGGTGGACGATGCATCGACCGACGCGACGGGCGCAATCGGCGAAGAATTCGGGGCGCGCGTGATTTCGATCGAGCGCCGACAAATTGCAGCCGCGCGTAATGCCGGAGCCGCCGCAGCGCGGGGCAACGTTTTTATTTTCGTCGATGCTGATACTCGGATTGGACCGGAACACGTGCGCGGCGCAGTTGAAGCGCTCAAGAGCGGTTGTACCGGCGGCGGTGCGCGGCTGGCAACTGATCGTGAAATTCCACTCTGGGGTAGAATCTTTTTCCGCGTTTTTACTACTCTCTATTTCGGACTCAACCTCGGCGCCGGCGCCTTTCTCTTTACCACGCGCGAGAATTTTTCTGCCATCGGTGGCTTCGACGAGATTTATTTTGCGAGCGAAGAAATCTTTTTCACCATCGCGCTGAAACGCCTGGGCCGATTCAGGCTGTTGCGCGAACCCGCCATGACCTCGGGCCGAAAACTGCGGATGTATTCAGGATGGAAAATTTTTACCCGCTCTCTCTCTCTGATTTTCGGCGGCCCGCGTGGAGTGATGTCACGAAAAAAGCTCGACATGTGGTACGGTGGCGACCGAGAAAAACGCATCGGCTAAGACGCGAAAAATGATGGTCAGATCTAACTCGGCCATGTAGTGTCGCGGCATCTAACCGCAAAAAACCTATGCTTAACATCATTTGGCACATCATTGTTGGTTTCGTTGTCGGTCTGGTCGCACGCGGCGTCATGCCGGGCGCTCAAGCCATGGGACTGATCAAGACGACCCTGCTCGGGATTGTAGGCGGCATTCTCGGTGGATTAATTGCGCGGCTCTTCTCCAAGCCAGAACCGGGCTCCGCCTTTCATCCGGCCGGATTTATCATGTCAGTCATCGGCGCCGTTATTGTCCTCTTTCTCTGGACGCGATTGGTGCCAGCCGGGTAAGTTGGAAGCAAAGATCCGCGATTTCACAAACGACGAGGAAGTGCGCGAACTGGTGCGCGCCTTCGAGGAAGCGACGATTCTGCCTTCGCAATTCCACCACTGCGCTCACATCGCGGTGGCTTTGACTTACCTGGCCGAAGCGCCGCTCGATGACGCGACCGTGCGGATGCGGCAGACGCTGCAAAAATTCACCCAGCGTCACGGCGTCAATGTTTATCACGAAACGGTGACCCGTTTTTGGATGAAGCTGCTCGATCATCTGGCGACGACGCATTACCGCGAGATGCCGTTGTGGCGCCGGATCAATCTGATCGTGGAACGTTGGGCCGTGACCGACCCGATTGCTGCGCACTATTCACGTAACGTTATCAGTTCGCGCGCTGCCCGCGAAACGTGGGTCGCACCAGATCGATTGCCGCTGCCGTTCTGACAACTGGCAAGATGCCCGTTGCCCCCACAGCCAAGGTGGCTGTGCTACAAATGCGGGCTCGCCGTGCATGTATTAATGATTATCGGCTCGATGTCAGCGAAGGTTTTCAGCTCTTCACCGCGCTGCAAGGACTGAAGGTGCCGTCAAAGATGTTGTATTTCCCCGATGAAGGGCATTGGGTGCTGAAGCCGCAGAACTCGCGGTTGTGGTACAAGACGGTGAACGATTGGGTGGATCAGTGGTGCGGAAGATAGGCTTCCAGCCTGTCTCGGCCGGCGAGCATCCTGCTCGCCGATCTTTGATGAGGGTCAGGCTCGAAGCCTGACTGCCGAGTCAGGCAAGATGCCTGACTTCCATCAGCGCCGCCTTCGCCCAAAAGAGTACCCGCGGTGGGTGCGACCGCCGCCGATGGCACGTTTCCCCCCGGAGATGACTTCCGGCTCAAACAAGACGGTGTAGAGATAGGGAAAGTTCTCCAGCTTCAGCCGGGGAATTTTTTGTCCAATGAAACGCTCAATCGCTTGCAAGGCGGGTAATTCCTCGCCGTTCATCAAGGTGAAAGCGTCGCCCACGTTTTGGGCGCGGCCAGTTCGTCCAATGCGGTGGACGTAATCTTCCGGATGCTCCGGCACATCGTAATTGATAACGTGACTGACGCCGGCAATGTCGAGCCCCCGCGCAGCGATATCGGTCGCGACCATGACTTCGTATTTGCCGCTCTTGAATCCTTCGAGCGCCTCGATTCGCTCGCGCTGAGTGCGATTTGAATGCAAAACGGCGACGGAATGGTTCCCATGTTTTAATTTGTGCGCAATGCGATCGGCGCCGTGTTTTGTCCGTGAAAAGATAAGTGCGCTATCAAAATTGGTGCGCTCGAGCAGAGCCATGAGGAGATCGAATTTTTGTTCAGCCGCGACGGGATAAGCGGCATGGGTCACGGTTTCCGCCGGCGCACGGCGCACGCCGATTTCCACCAACTCGGGTTCGCGCAACACCCAGGCGGCCAGCCGCTCGATCTCTGGCGGCAAAGTCGCAGAAAAAAGCAATGTTTGCCGATCAGCCGAAATTTTTTCGACGATCCGGCGCACATCGGGCAGAAATCCCATGTCGAGCATGCGATCGACTTCATCGAGCACCAGAATTTTGATGTCGCGAAAATGCATGGTTCCCTGCTCGAGATGATCGAGTAATCGGCCGGGCGTCGCGATCAAAACGTCGACGCCATCTTTCAATTCCTGCCGTTGTTTGCCGTAACCAACGCCGCCATGCACCACGGTCGGGCGTATATCGGTGAAACGGCCGTAATCACGAAAGGCCGTCTCGACTTGCGCGGCCAGCTCGCGCGTTGGCTCGAGCACGAGACAACGTAACTTTCCGTGATGAACAAGGATGGTGAGAATCGGTAGAGCGAAGGCGGCGGTTTTTCCGGTGCCGGTTTGGGCGGTGCCGACAAGATCTTTGCCGGCGAGAATGAGGGGGAAAGCGCGGAGTTGAATAGGCGTGGGCTCGGCAAAACCCATTGCTTGCACCCCGCGCACTACTTCCAACGAAAGACCGAAATTATTGAATGACACGAGCAGCAGACTAGCGCCTGTCGCTCAACTTGTCATTCCGTCGCTCCGTTTGTCATTCCGTGCGAAGTCGAGGAATCTCTGACTACTTCTTCTTGAAAAAGGATAGAGATGTCTCGGCTTCGCTCGACATGACAAAAGTGCTCGTCATCGCTGACACGCATAACAAATTGCCGCCAATCGTCGGTGAGCTCGCGCGTGGCGCAGACGAGATCTGGCATTTGGGTGACGTGTGCGATGATTGGATTGTCGAGGAATTGCGCGCTCTCGGTCCGCCGTTAACTCTGGTGCGCGGAAACTGCGATAGCAATTATCAGTGGCCACTGGTGTGTGATCTAACGAGAAGTAAGATCCGCTTCCGTTTGCAACACATTGCTCCGCCGCCGGGCCAAGCACTCGATTGCGACATTCTGCTCCATGGCCATACCCATGTGCCGCGCGACGAGACCATTTGGGGGGTTCGCTTTCTAAACCCCGGTTGTGTCACGCGCCCCAATCGCGGAGCACCGCCGAGCTTAGCCTGGCTCGGCCTCAGTGACGACGGTAAGTTGACCTGGGAATTGAAATCAGTTCGCTGAACGGCGCCGATGTGATCGCCAGTGTCGCAACACGCGATGGGCCGGGACCGCGGTGGAATGAGCGCGCGATGTCTTCACCAGTTGGCGGAAATGCAACGTGGCAAGAGCGCTTTGCACGGCACTTTTGGACAGGCCGATTTCATCGGCCAGCATGCGCAGACTGGCATTGACCGGTCGCCAGCGTTGGCGAGCGGAGCGTCCAGAAAGATAAAGATAGACCAAGAATGCCGCCGGTTGTTGATCATGTCCGACGATATCGCGCATCAGCACATCCAGAACGTAATCATCGATCGGCACGGTTTGATGGAAGCGCGGCACAATTGCATTCTGCATGCTATACCGATAAAAGGACAACACTTTTCGCACCGGAAGGATCCTTGACGCTGGACGCCGGCAAAGAGTGCGTCCTACGTTTTGGACATGATCAAACAAATAAAATTTGTCAGTGTCCCGGTGGCGGACCAGGACCGCGCGCTCGATTTTTATACCGAAAAATTAGGATTTACCATCATCACCGACCAACCGTTCGACGAAAAGCAGCGCTGGATCGAACTGCGCGTTCCCAAAGCGGAAACGCGCGTTGTTTTGTTCACCACCGATGACGACAAGGACCGGATTGGCACGTTTATGAACATGTCCTACACTTGCGACGATCTGCAAAAGACCTACGAAGAGCTGAAGAAGCGCGGGGTTGAGTTTGAGAACCCGCCGAAAAAAGAACATTGGGGGAACTTCGCCATCTTTAAGGACAGCGAAGGAAACCGCTTTGTTCTGGGCGATTAATCTTCTCGCAGAGCGATAATGGGGTCGACCCGGCTGGCGCGGCGCGCCGGCAGGAAGCAGGCGAAGAGTGCGATGAAAGCGAGAGCACCAATTGCGATTGCGAAGGCGGGCAGATCGAGTGCGCCAACATTATACAGGACGGCTTGCAATACATGACTTGCGGCGATCGCGCCGACGAGCCCGAGAACGATGCCGATGCAAATGAGCAACGCACCGTGACTGAGCACGAGACGAAAAACATCATAGCGCGCGGCACCAAGGGCCATTCTAATCCCTAGCTCGCGCGTGCGCTGCGTGACGCTGAGCGCCATGACACCATAAAGGCCGACGCTGGCGAGAACAAGCGCGAGACCGGCAAATGTCCCGAGCAACGTCATGATCAATCGTCGCGCAGCCAGACTGCCGGCAATATTACCCTCCATCGTTGAGATTGAGGCAACCGGTTGATCGGGATCGAGCGTCTGCACCTCGTGCTTGATCACGTTGACCATCGCGAGCGGATCGCCGTGAGCCACGCGGATGAGCAGAGTGTTCTCGTCTTGCGGACATTGCGCCGAGCAGAAATACATTTGTGGGAAATTGAACTTCTCGACGTTGTTTTCCCCGGGAGCTTCATTGCGTGTGCGCGACACGACGCCGATGACGGTGAGCGGAGGGGCGTGCTTTTCTTTCGGGGACTGATTGTCGTCGACTTGCTGGCCAATCGGATCTTTCCCGGAAAAAAATTTGCGGACGAAGCTATCGTCGACAATGACCGCGCGCGCAATTCCGGCGAAACCATCGCGCGACTGAGTGCCACGTGGCCCGTTGTAGGTATCCTGTTGACCAAAGGCGCGACCGCGCAGGATCGACATTCCCAGAACGCGGAAATAGTCCGGTGACGCGATGTTGATTTCGGCGCTTGGTTCTTTGCCGTGTTCGGGTTCTGGAGTCCCAGTGATATGAACATAGCTGTCCCACTCGGTGTCATCGAAAGGAATGTTCGCGCCGATAGCGGCGGCAGACACCCCGGGCAGTGCGCGGATGCGTTCGATTAACTGGGCGTTAAATGCGGCGATGCTTTCGTCGGTCGGATAACGTGCTTTAGGCAGAGAGAGATTCATTGTCAGCACGCCACGTGGGTCAAAACCAAGCGGCGCGTTTTGCGCACGCCAGAAACTTTTCAGCGTCAGTCCGGCTGCGGCTAATAAGACTAAAGCGAGCGCCATTTGTGCGACGACAAGAAGCGCCCGGATGCGTTGCCGGCTTAGTCCTTCGCTCGCGGCGCGTCCGGCGCCCTGATGCAGTTCAAGCGAAAGCGAATGGACACGAGAAATCCGCAACGCCGGCCACAATCCGATTAGCAGGCTGGCAACTGTAGCGACGGCCGCGGTAAAAGCGAGGGCGACCAGATCAATTCGGGTCTCATGAAAACGCGGAACGTTCCGCGGGCTTAACGCAATGATGGCATCGAGACTCCAAAGCGAGAACAAGACCGCGAGGACTCCGCCCACTAAAACAAGCACGACGCTTTCGATGAGAAGTTGTCGCACGAGCTGGCTGCGACTCGCGCCAAGCGCTGCGCGGACCGCCAGCTCGCGCGTGCGGTTCAATGCCTGGGAAAGTTGAAGATTAGCAACGTTCGCGCAGGCGATTAGCAAAACGCACGCGACGGCAGCGAAGAGTAGCCACACACTTTGCCGATAATCCGCTACGCTGGCCTCGAGCAAAATGCGCGTGCTGACCGTGCGGCCGGCGTCATCTTCGGGATAACGTTGCGCCAGATCCCGCGCGATATTGTTCATATCGTCCGCCGCTTGCGCGAGCGTAACTCCGGGTTTCAACCGGCCAAGGACTGAGAAACCCGGATGATTGCCGCGGCGAAGAACACCATCCTCGGCGCGAAGTTCATCCATCGGCAAGTAAACTTCAGCCAAGCGCGGAAGTCCGACTTGTTCCGGAACAATGCCAATGATCTCGCGCGAGGCGCCGTCGATCATGATCTGCTGGCCCAAGACGTCTCGCGCGCCGCCGAAGCGGCGTTGCCAAAGGGCGTTTGTGATGAGGACCACTTTTCTGCTGCCCGGCAAATCGTCAGCCTCGGCAAAATCGCGGCCAGGTTTTGGCGGCAAGCCGAGAATGCCAAAAAAGTTCCAAGTCACGCGCGCGGCGCCGATTCGTTCGGGATTGGCTTCGCCGATCCTGGCAGAAAGATTGGCGCGATCGCGCCGAAACAACGCCAGATCGGTAAACCCGCGCTGAGACGCACGCCAATCAAGATAGTTTGGATAACTGACTGAGCCGGACTCGAAGGTCTCGGATCGTTCGCGCAGAAGAACAAGCCGCTCGGAATGCGGATAAGGTAACGGCCGCAAAAGAAGCGCGTTGACGACGCTGAAGATGGCGGTATTCGCGCCAATCCCGAGTCCGAGGGTGAGCGCAGAGACAAGCGTGAAACCGGGATGCTTAGCCAATTGCCGAATGGCATAACGAATTTCTCGAATCATCGATTCCTATTCCGTGTGCAAGGCGACGATGGGGTCGACTCGGCTGGCGCGGCGCGCCGGCAACCAGCAGGCGAGCAGGGCGATAACAAAGAGCAAAGAAGATACTGCGCCGAAAGTCCCAATGTCCGTTGCGCTCACGCCGAAGAGCAGACTCGAAATTAGTCTCGTTAGGCCAAATGAACCAGCCAGACCAAGACCGACGCCGACCATCGTCAGCAACATTCCCTGCCTAATGACTAGTTGCAGCACGTCACGTCGTTGCGCGCCGAGCGCCATGCGAATTCCAATTTCGCGCGTGCGTTGCGAGACCGAATAAGACATTACGCCATAGAGTCCGATCGAGGCCAGAGCGATCGCGATGCCAGCGAAAATGGTCAGAAGCGTCATGGTAAATTTTCGTTTCAACAATGTGCGCGCAATTGTGTCTTCCATTGTGCGCACATTCCCGAGTGCGACGTTGCCATCGACACTCCAGACCGCATTCTGCACCGATGGCAACAACGCGAGCGGATTGCCCGCGATGGGACGCACCGCGACAAACATGCGTGGCCATTTGCCTTGCCCGAGCAGTTGGTAAAGTTCGGCACGTGGCGGCGTATCGAGCGCGAGATGCCGGATGTTTCCGGTCACGCCGACGATCTGCATCGTCTCGCTATCCGGCCCGAAGTTCGTGATGTATTTGCCGATCGGATCGTCGTTCGGGAACAGCATGCGGGCAGCGGCTTCGTTGATCACACAAACGCGCGCCGAGTTCGGCGTGTCCTGCTCGGTGAAAACGCGACCTCGCAAAAGCGGAATACCCATCGTGCGAAAATAGTCGGGCGTGCTGACACGAATGTCGGCGTCGTAGCTCTTCTCGCTGCCTACCAAGTTGAAAGAACGCCCGCTGTTTCCGCCGGAGAATGGCAAACGACTGACCGCACCGACGCGAGCAACGCCTGGCAAGCTGCTGATGCGTTCCACCACCTGCTGATAAAAATTGAGATTGCGTGCGTCGTCTGACCCCGCCGGCAGCCCGATATCAAAGACGAGCAGGTTGGCCGGAGTGAAACCGGGATCGACTTTCATCAATTTACCGAAGCTCTTGGTCATGAGCCCGGCGCCGATGAGCAGAACAAGGGTAAGACCGACTTCAGTCGTGATCAGGACAGAACGGCTGCGATTATACGCGGCGGTGCTGCCGCGTTCGCCTTCGCCTAACGAGTCGTTCGGATTGGCCGATGATGCTTGGAAAGCCGGTGTAAGACCGAAGATCACGCCGGTCAAAACAGAAACGATCAAACCGAAAAGAAGAACGCCGCGATCGATCGTCACCTCTTTGAAACTGCTCAAAACCGGCGGTGCCATCGCCATCAAAACCGGCATGGCCCAGAGCGCGACTAAAATCCCAAGCGCGCCCCCGATGACGGCGAGCAAAATACTTTCGGTCAGAAGTTGCCTAACAAGTCGTCTGCGATCCGCACCAAGCGCGGCGCGAATGGAAACTTCCCGCGCGCGGGCAGCACCGCGCGCCAGCTGGAGATTGGCGATATTCGCGCAACCGATCAGCAAAAGAAAACCAACTGCCGCGCCCAACATAATGAGCGCGGAGCGAATGCCGCTCACTTTATCTTCCTGCAAGCGCGTGGCGGTCGCGCCTTGGCCCATGTTGTCGTTCGGATAATCTTTTTCCAAACGCAACGCGATCGCGTCCATTTGTGCGCGCGCCTGTTGGATTGTCACGCCCGGTTTCATGCGCGCGAAAACATCGAGAAAATTGCTGTCGCGAATTTGCCGCGGATCCGCGGTCGGTCGCAAGGCATGCGTCGGCACACCGAAAGGCGATGGCACCCAAAGTTCGCCGTAATCATCGGGGGAAAAACTTGCCGGCATCACGCCGACGACGGTGTGCGCTTCACCGTCGAAACGAATCCCGCGCCCGACGATGTTGCGATCGCCACCGAATTTTCGATCCCACAAACCTTGACTGAGCACCACAACATTGGCACCGCCCGGTTGTTCATCGGCTGCTTGCAAAGTGCGGCCAATCAACGGCGCGGTTTCGAAGACGCGAAAAAAACTCGCCGTCACCATCGTCACGCGCAGGCGTTCCGGCGCGTCGCCTTCATCCAAATTTCCCTGCCAGCCGCGCGCCGCTGCCATCGCTGCGAAAACATCGTTCTGCGCGGCCCAATCGAGATAGTTCGCGGGCGAAGTTGCGTCGCGCGGAGTGTTCGTCGCGCGAACCGTCGGCGAGAGCGTCACAAGTCGGTCGGCCTCGGGATAAGGCAACGGGCGCAAGAGTACGCCGTTGATCACGCTGAAGATCACAGTCGTGCTGGCGATCGCGAGCATCAGCGCGACGACTGCGACGATGGTAAAACCGAGATCTTTACGCAGCATGCGCAGGCCGTAGCGAATGTCGCGAAGAGTTGTTTCCACAGATTATTTGTTAGGTTGCTGTTTATTCCATTCGCAATGCCACGATGGGGTCGACTCGGCTGGCGCGGCGCGCCGGGATCCAGCAGGCAAGGAACGTGGCGCTGAGAAGCACCGCTCCGACTTCAAGATAAATCCTCGGGTCGATGCCGCTGGCTTCGAAAAGGAGACGTTGCAAAAAGTGAG